>Ga0070708_100002229_pt1 | contig 14983 bp, 9 predicted proteins | sample KBSK5503metaG_FD_65469 | JGI IMG/M metagenome (GOLD analysis project Ga0070708, IMG submission 65469) | Corn, switchgrass and miscanthus rhizosphere microbial communities from Kellogg Biological Station, Michigan, USA - KBS K5-50-3 metaG | ecosystem: Host-associated > Plants > Roots >...
GCCCACCTCAGGTTCATCACGGTGCCGATCTCGTCGGGCGCTTCGCGGATGAAGCTGCCGTAGGCCTCCAGAACTTCCCTCGCGTCTTCGGCCGCGTAGATGAGCGAGCCGGCAAGCACCGTTGGGCCGAACGGGTGCGCTTGGAATTCGAAGGAAGTCACGACGCCGAAGTTTCCGCCGCCGCCGCGCAAACCCCAGAGAAGATCTTCGTTCTCCTCAGCGCTTGCGTGGACGACCTCGCCATCTGCGGTGACAACCTCGGCACCGAGCAGGTTGTCGCAGGTGAGTCCGTGCTTGCGCATCAGGTAGCCGATCCCGCCGCCAAGGGTGAGTCCGGCAACGCCGGTGTGGCTGATGACGCCCGCGGGAACCGCCAATCCGAAAAGTTGAGTTTCGCGGTCGAGCTCGCCGAGCAGGACGCCTGCCTGGACCCATACGCGCCCTCGTCGCGGGTCGACCCCAACGCCCTTCATCGCCGATAGGTCGATCACGAGACCGCCGTCGACCAGCGCCGTGCCCGCAACCCCATGGCCGCCCGCGCGGACCGAAACTGCCACGCGCTCCGCGCGCGCCCAGCGAACGGCGGTGCACACATCTGCGGTTCCCGTGCACCGCGCAATCAGCGCGGGACGACGGTCGATCGCCCCGTTCCAGATCGCACGCGCTTGCTCATACCCTTCGTCGTTCGGAGCAAGAACCTGCCCCTGGAATCCCGGCAATTCCACGATCTACCCCCTTCCTCTAACCCGCCGCCAAATATGCCAAAGGGCAGGGCGCTCGACTAGTACAAGAAATGGACTAGAAACCTCGGCCGCCGGGTGCCAGAATTCCCACCGTGAGGCGCTACAACCAGTACTGCCCGATCGTGAGGGCGTCGGAGATCCTCGCCGAACGCTGGACGCTGGTAATCGTTCGGAACATCCTGCTCGGCTGCCGGACGTTCACCGAGATCGAGCGCGGTGCTCCCGGCATCTCCAAGACGCTGCTGACCCAACGGCTGAAGGGGCTGGAGCGGTTCGGAATCATTCGGCGTGTTTCGAATGGCCAAGGACGCGGTCACCGCTATGAACCGACCGCGTCCGGGCAGGAACTCTGGGATGTGTGCGAATCCATCGGCACGTGGGGAGCGCGATGGCTCGAGGTCGCTCCCGAGCATCTCGACCCCTATGTGGTGCTTTGGTCGATGTGCAATTCGCTCCGCAAGGAGCTGATACCCGACCGCCGCATCGTCGTGCGGTTCGACTTCTCTGACCTCAAGAGGAAGAACCGATTCTGGCTCTTACTCGATCGCCGCGAAGGCGAAGTCTGCCTCAAACACCCCGGCTTCGACGAGGACCTGTTCGTGACCGCCGATTCCGAATGGTTCGCGAAATGGCACATGGGCTGGGTACCGTGGAGTCAAGCCGTCCGTGCCGGCCGCATCAAAGTAGAAGGCCCGCGCGATCTCGCTCGAGCATTCCACTCATGGGACGGCTTGAGCCACTTCGCCGCTGTGAAGCCGGCGAGCGGCATCGAGCTTTAGCGCCCCCTGTGCCGGATTATTCGCGGTTCATGGGTCGCGACTTCGCGTTTGCTATCGGCTGGGTGCTGGCCGAGTTCGGCGGTTACGGGTGAGGCTCACTCCTGTTCCGCGGCTTGATCGCTGGAGTCGTCAAGAAAGGCGTCGTTCCCGCGCCCCTCATCTTCGTGGCTACATCGAAGGCCGGACCGTTGGTCGCCTTGGAAGGGCACAAGAGACTCACCGCGTGCGTGCTTCTTAGCGAGCGCGCGCCCAGTGAACTCGATGCGTACGTCGGTATCTCGGCAGGCATGGGCGGGTGGGCATTCTTCTAGGTCTTCCATCTACCGTGGGCAGTGGCGCTCCATCCCGCGACGCGATGAGGATAGGCGCCATGGTTGCCAAGCCCAGCATCGCCGACGCGGTCGAGGAGTATCTCGGCGAGCGCGACAAGCCGACCAAGGCGCGCCCGCACTCTGTGAAGCGTTCGATCGTCGAGCTGCTCGAGAGCTACATGGACAGCTACGCGTACGAGTCGCTGCCCAAGGACGAAGAAGAGATGTGGCGCCGGCGGTGGGAGCAGGACGAGGAGGCGAACTCGTTCAGCCGCACGTTCGGGCCGCAGCGGATCCCCGAGCACGTCGGGGCGTTCCTCGGCTGGTTCATCATCCGCAAGGTACTCGGCGGGCCCGAGATCTCCGAGGCCGCGGGACGGGAAACGCTGGAGCTGCTCGAGTGGCTCGAAGCGAAGGGGTACGTCAAGGCCGGCCGAGGCCTCGACGACGCGAAGGAGATCGCGCGCCACGCCACCGACGAGCTGCCGCGCGCGGAGAAGCTGACGTCGTTGCTGTACGACGTGACGGAAGAGCGAGCGCCACAACCGTGGCTCGAGGACCTCGATCTGGATGCCGTCCCGGTGACGATCTCGAAGATCGAACCGGGGCTGCTGTGGTTCACGACGTTCGACGGCGAGGAGATCGGACCGCTGGCATTGCCGGCGTCCGCGAGCGAGGTGGCGGTCGTGGGTTGGGAGGTGTCGGCGACGCATTTCGTGCGTACGGCGAAGGCGTGGCACCTCATTGAGATCGGCAACGTCTACCCGCGTTAGGCAGCGGGCCAGGACATCGAGTTGCCGAGCTGCATTCGCTTCATTTCTAGCGGAACTTCCGAGCCAAGGGCCTTCGGACTGAGGCGCTCAGCCGTTTCTTGGTTCGGCACTGGTTCCCAGGCTTACGATCCAACTCGCGCGTCAGATCCCACCCGTCCCGCGTAAGGGCGTGCTCAACTTCTCGCTCGCTCATGGGCGCAAGCCAACGAAGCTAGGGCTGGGACGGCGTCGACCCTGCAGTTCTTCGAGTCACCCCCGCCGGCGAGCGCGGCAAGGTGATCGTGAAAACGGTGCCCCCTTCCGCACGTGGTTGGTAGTCGATCGTCCCCCGCTGCGCCTCGACAAAGCGTTTGGCGAGGGCGAGGCCGAGCCCGTTCGAGGCTTGACCGCGAACGGGCTTGGTGCCGGGGACCCGGAAGAACGGCTCGAAGATGCGATCGCCGACTTCCGACGGGATACCGACACCTGAATCCTCGACGGCGAGGCGCACGACGCCGTTGAGCTGGGAGGCGCGAACATCGACCGACCCGCCGGAATGCGTGTATTTGACGGCGTTCTCCACCAGGTTCAGGACCACGTCCTTGAGGAGCGCACGATCGGCGGTTACCCGCGACAGCCCCCGAGGGACAGCGACGGACATGCGCACGCCGCTTCCCTTGCCGAGCCCGACGATCGCCGGGCGAAGCTCCTTCATGACTTCGTCGAGCCGGATCGGCTCGAGCTCCACGTCGATCGTGCCCGCATCCGACTGCGCGATATCGAGGATCTCGTTGATCGTGTTGAGCACGTGCTCGGCCGACAGGCGAAGCGCCCTGCCGACGTCCTTCGCCTCGTCGATCGCGACGCGTTTCCGCGCGTCCTCGAGCATGTTTGCTTCGCTCAATATGACGGCCAGAGGGGTGCGAAACTCGTGGCTGAGGGCGGTGAAGAACTCGGTGCGCTGCTCCAGCAACCGCTGCACTTCCCGCGTGCGCTCCTCGACCCGGGCCTCGAGCGTTTCGTAGGACGCCTGCAATTGCTCGGCCATCTTGTTCACCCCGAGCGCCAGCTCCCCCAGCTCGTCCCGGCTCTTCACCGGCACTCGGGCCGAAAGCTCTCCCTCGCCGAAGGCGCGGTTGGCCGCAACCAGCGGGCGAACCTGGATCAGGATGCGTCTCGAAAGGAGCGCCATCAAGGCGACCAGGCCGACCATCGTCGCCAGCACGATCAGGGCCAGCCTCGTTCCGGTCGCGCGCACCGCGTCGAACGCCGGAGCGCGAGCGATCGTCACGGCCAAGAACCCGGCCGGACGACCTTGCACCCGGAAAGGCGTGAACTCCGTCTCGTACCCGGCTGCGGTCGCCCGCCGGGACCGGCCGAGCGCCGGAAGCGGGACCGAAGTCGGCGTCCCGCTTCCCGCCTGGGAGAGGAGGTGTCCGTCCAGGCCGTACAGAGCGATTCCCGCCGTCGGCGTATCGGCAATCCCTGCTGCGACGCCGGGCGTTGCGACTGCGGCGAGCGTGGATACGTCCAGACCGGCGATCGCCACACCCGCCGGCCGACAGGCGCGCGCCCCGCTGCAGACCGGTCCGGCAATGGCCAGAAGCTCGTGTCCTTCGATGCGGAGGAATCCCGCCGCGCGGTCGCCGTTGTTCGACCGGAGGGCGGCTCCGACGAACGGTTCTGCGCTCCAGTCTCGTCCCGAGGTCTCGCGCGGCGCGCGAGGCGACGGAAACAGGAACTGGGCCACTCCGCGGCCGTTTCGATCGGCCGCGACGAGCAACGCCAGGTCGCCCTTGAGCGCGAGGACCGACCCGAGCAACGTCGTCACCGCGCGCTCGTCATCCGCGGTGAGCGCAGCGTCCATCCCTCGCACGTTCGACGCGAAATTCACCGACTCCAGCAGGTACAGCTCGCGGTCGTGCAGGTTGGCCTTCGCCTCGACGGAGCGCTCCTGCAGCTGCTCGTCGATGCTCGCTTGCGCGCGGTCAGACAGATTGCGAACGACGGCGAACGTTCCGATCGAGCCGATGACGATGAGGAGCGCGAGGGAGGGCAGGAGGAACTTCCAGAACAGAGGCAGGTCGCGGAATCGTCGGGGAGCGTTCACTCGATCCTCCATCTGCAGACGTACATGTTCCAGCCGGGCGGCGCCCCTTGCGTGAGATTCGTCGCCAGCGAAAGAAACGCGACGGTGGATCCGTCGCCGGTCGGATAGGGGAACACGCTCTGGTCGTTCGGGTCTCCTCCCGACGGTGTCTCGGAGACGCGGATCGTCCGGCCGGTTTTCCGGTCTCGGACGTAGGCGTCCACCAGGCCGTTGCGGTCGCCGGGGGCCAGCGCGGCGTTCGCGTCGAACGCGACGACGCTTCCGTCGGCCGAGACCCACGGCCGATACAGGCGTCCGGCCCGAACGAGGCCGAACTGTTGCTCGCCCACGTCGCCGACCGGCGTCCCGTTGTCGGTGACGTTGATGATCTCGAGGTGCCCCGTTCGCCGGTCGCGCAGATACAGGTTCATGATCGGATGAAACGGCGTTCCGCCCGTAGGCGCTCCGCGCACGAGGTCTCGCGCGTCGGACCAGAACAGCGAGTAGCGGCCGTCACGCGAGATGCTCGGGCCGTAGCAGTGGTCGAGCGACCAGCTCTTGCCCTGCGGGACGCACTCGAACGACAGGTGATGGTGCCGCAGATCGTCGACATAGACGCGTCCCTGGAAAACGCCGGCCGGGTTTTCGACGTCGTCGACCGGTGTCGAGCCGAAGGAGAAGTTGGTCGCGCGGGTCCAGAAGGCGACGTAGCCCCCATCGGGGGACAGCTGCGGCGCGATGCTGTCGTGATCGCCGCGCTGGCCGCGGTTCCCGACGGAGGCGAGCGTGACGCGCCCGGTGTCCATGTCTTTGATGTAGATGTCGGCGATCGGATAGTTGGGATGCTCCGCGTTGATTCGATGCTCGAAGTCGCCGGCGAAGGCGACGAGCCGCCCGTCGTCCGACATCGATCCGCCGGCCCCGTTCAGCTCGTGCCCGTCGGCCGACATCGTTACGCGCTCGGTGGTGCCGAGGAGGCGGTCTCGTCGGAAGGTGTCGAATTCGAAGTCACCGGTCATCGAATCCTTGCGGTCGGGGTCGGCGGTGACGCCTTCCGCGCGCGTGGAGAATGTCACGTACCGTCCGTCGGCCGAGATCCACGGCTCCAGGCTGTCCTGATCAGGTACGCCGCCGGTCGACGTCAGCGAAACGAGCGCGATCGTTCCCGACCGGAGGTCTTTTATGAATGACTGCTCGAACCCGCACGGCCGTGAGCCGTCCGCCCTGAGAGCGCAGCGACGGTCGAGGAGCGAGAGCGAGGGGTCGGCCTCGAACACGACGTAGCGGCCGTCGGCCGAGATCTTCGGATAGCCGAAGTCGTAATCCGCGCCGTTCGGCCCCGCATGCGCCCCGCTGACCAAGGTCGCGCGATGCGGAGGCTCGAGCGAGAACTCCAGCTTCCCGCCCGTCTGCTTGGCCGTGATCTGGAACAGGTACGTCGTCCCGGCGAAGGCGGAGAACGCCACCCGCGACAGCCCGTTCGCGTCGGAGTCGCATCCGAGCGCGTGCGTGTCGCCGGACGCGGGAGCGACGAACACGCCGAGCGAGTCTGCATATGCGGCGACGGTCGTCGCCACGAGCGTGCCGTCCACCTCCGGACGGTAGCGGTACCAAACCGTCGGTCCCTTGGACACGCACGATGCGGGGTCGGCCTGCTCACGGGTCGATCCCGTCGTGTCGGAGCGCCCGGTGAACGGAACCGATTCGATGTCGTAGGCCTGCGCTTCGGCGTCGTTCGTGAGCCCGTGCGTCACGACCTCCGCGTGCGGCGTCCAACCCGGCGACGCCGGTTGGTGGTTCAAGATTGGAGCCGCAGGGATGCGATCTCCGAGGACGCTTGCCACCAGGGGATCGCGCAACGGCTCGAAGCCTCCGAGGGGAGGCGCCGAGTAGTCGAGAGTCGACGAATCGAACGGATGGATGCCGAGGAAGCCGCCGACGTCCGCTCCCAGCGCCACCATGCCCAGGAGCAAGACCCACATCCCACCGATGCCCAGCGGAGTCGCGACCCATCCCCGCAGTCGTTTCATCGGTCCGCTCTCCCGACGCGTCGCATCGCCCGCGGGCCTCCCCGGACCCGAGGGCTCATAGTCCCATAATCGGGGCAACCGAGGCATGGGGGCTAGCCCCCATCTGGTTGGGCGCGCCCCCATTGCCGCAGGTAGGCGTGGAGTGAAAGACTTCACACTCCATGCCGAGCAAGAGCAGAACCGAGGCGCCTCCCATACGCCAGACCGTCATGCTGGTCGACGACCACCCGCTATGGCGGGACACGCTCCGCAAGGTGATCGAGCGTGAAGGCGTCGGATCCATCGTCGCCGAGGCTTCCGACGGTCACGAGGCCGTCGAGCTGGCGCGGTCGTCGAAGCCGGAGCTCGTGGTCATGGATATGGCCCTGCCGACCATGGGCGGAGCCGAGGCGACGCGGCGGATCCGGTCCCGGCACCCCGACGTGAAGGTCCTCGTCCTTTCGTCGTTCGAGGGAAAGGCATCCGTGATCGAGGCGGTCCGCGCCGGGGCGTCGGGGTACCTGCTCAAGACGGCAGGCGCGAACGAAGTGGCGTCGGCGATCCGGCGCATATCCGAAGGGGAGCTCGTGTTTCCGCGCCGTCTCGCCAACGTCGTGCTGGAGGAGTTCCGCCGCCTCTCCGAAGAGGCCGCCGTGCGCATGGCGCGCCGCGTCGCGCTGGCCGGCGACTCGGCCGTTCATCGCCAGGGCCTCGCTCGTGTTCTGATCGACGGAGGGTTCGAAGTGGTCGGAGTCGGGGCCGCCCTGAAGGACTTCGCGGAGCAATTCGACGGCGCGCCCGACGTGTGGGTGCTCGACTACCACGCCGGGCCCGAACGCGTCTTCGCCGAAGTGGCGTCGATCCGCGTCGCCTATCCCAACGCCAAGTTCCTCGTTCTCACGCACGCTGCCGGATCGTCCCGGGCGCTGGACCTCGTTTCGAGCGAGGGAAGCGGGATCGGTGTCTTGCTGCGCGACCAGGTAACTGACGCCGAGCATCTCGCCGATTCAATCCGCCGCGTCGCCGCCGGAGAGACCGTAATCGACCCGACGCTCGCCGGCCGTGCGGTTGAAGAACCGGAACGGGACGCCGTGCTGTCGGAATTGAGCGGCCGGGAGCGAGAAGTGCTGGGACTCATGGCCGAGGGCCGCTCGAACCAGGCGATCTGCGAGCGATTGCACCTGAGCTCGAAGACGCTCGAGAAGCACATCAAGGCGATCTTCACAAAGCTCGGCCTCGAGGACACCTCAGACGATCACCGCCGCGTGCTCGCGGTGATCGCGTATCTGCGCTCGCTGTAGATCGCGCTCCCCGGCGAGCCTCGTTTCGCGCTCCGGGCGCATCGCGATCTCGCACCCCTAGGAACGGCGATCGGTCGTCGGGGTTCGTCGCAGGAAATGGGGTTATCCCCCATTGAGCGCCGCTCGGGCCGCGCGCATCGTGGGCCCAAACACGAAGGGGGGATCGCAATGAGGGAGATCGCACGTTTCCATCGAGGCCGCGTGTGGCGCTTCGCAACGCTCGGGCTCGCCGTCGCGGCGCTGTTGGTCATCGCGGGGTCCGGCCGGCCGGCATCGGCAGACCCGATCACCTGGCACTGCTCGTTCGGGCCGGCGATCGCGAACGCGAACGACGCTGCCTATTTCACGTTCGACAGCCGCCCGGGACCGCAGAACGACTCTTTGACGATCGCCGGGAACGGGTGGTGTGACCGCACCCTCCCGCCCTCGTGTCCGGTAGGACTCATCTGCGACATCCGGGGAGAGAGCGTGCGCGCCTCGATATACGGACACGATACCGAGGCCGGCGGCGCGTGGCTCATGCACTTCGGACGCTGCGACGCCGACAGCTTCGATCTCTACCCCACGAAGCTTTGGCTGCGGTTCTACGTCTCGATCACCATGGGCACCACGCACTATCTCTACGAGTTGCTTTCGTACCCGCAGCAGTCGAGCCCGGACTTCCCCGGGTCCGGCGCGCAACGGGGCGATCTTCTCGATCAGAACCTGAACCGCCACGGGACGTTGTCGTTCCGCACGCGGTTGGGCGGCCGGTGCCCGCCCGACGGGAGCTTCCGAGCGTACTTCGACGACGTGACGTTCACGATCTGATCGCATCGGAATCGGAGGACAGATGAAGAAAACGAAGCGATCAGGCATCGCCGCGGCGGTTCTGCTCATTATCCTCGGCGTATCGAAGCGCTCGCCTTCCGAGGCGAACAGTGGGACCTGGAGCGATCTGCGATGTCGCCTTCGAGGACCTCGCGTCGACGAGCCCTCCTGGAGGCAGCGACCGGGCGTAGTTTCCCCCGTTTGATCGTCCAAACCGCGAGCTGACGGACGCGATGAGATCGCCGGCCCGGCACTGATGAGAGGGAGGAGCACACGATGAAGAAGCTTTCCATCCAGAGCGCGGCTGCCTGGGTCGTCCTCGTCGTTCTGCTGCCCTGGTCGGCGTCGGCCCGCGTCGCCCCGGGCTCGCGAACGCTGCCGCAGGGCGCCGGCACCGTCACGCAAGACTCCGGCCCGGCGTGTGCGTGCAACTTCTCCTCGGTGGCCGGTGTCGGTGACCTCGATCGGGACGGTCGAGCCGACTATGCGGTCGCGGACGAGAAGTCGTCGACCGTTGCGATCTTCCACGGCCCGAGACCGGCGGAGGGGGCCTCGATCCCGTTGGGCTCCGCCGACGCCACGTTCTCCGTTCCGACCACCGCGCGACTCGAGATCAGGGTCGCCGCAGGAGGAGACGTCAACGGCGACGGGTGGCGCGATGTGCTGATCGGCACACCCGGCGATAACGCCGGCGGCGCTTCCGCGGGGGCGGTCTACGTTCTCTACGGGCCGATCTTCGGACACCTGAGCCCGTCGAGCCTCAACGTCGCCAAGATCGTTGGCGTCGCCGGATCGAGCGCCGGGTCCGCGATCGCATCTGGTGGAGATATCAACGGCGACGGGAAGAGCGACATCCTGATCGGCGCACCCGGCCTCGGGGGGACGGGCGGCGTACACGTCGTGCGGGGGCCCGTGATCGGAGTCAGGACGCTTCCCGGTGTCGCCGTGCTGACGATGACCGGCCCCTCACTCGGCAGCGAGGCCGGGCTCTCGGTCGCCGGCGGCGTGAATCTCGTCGCCGGTGCGGAGCCGGACATCGTTGTGGGCGCGCCGTTCGCCGACCCCGGGCAACGGCGCGATGCCGGCGAGGTCTTCGTCATCGCCGGAGCGAACACCGGAACCTTTCCTCTCGAGGGCGGCGGCTTTCAGTTCGACGGCGTGTCGCCGCAGGAATTCGCCGGCTACGACGTCGCTATCGGCGAGCTCACCGGTGACGCGCATGCGGACGTCGTGATTGGTGCTCCCGGACCATTCCATCAAGGGGCGAACGGCAAGGTGTACGTGGTCCCCGGCGGCCCCTCGATGGAGCCGGGCCCGCTTCCGGCGGGCGGTCGAACATTGGCCGGCGAAACCGGAGCGAGCTCGGGCGCCCGGCTCGCGGTCGGAGACGTGAGTGGCGATGGAAAGGACGATCTGGCCGTGGACGGAGCCTCGTACAACCACGGGGCGGGCGTCGTCGACGTGCTCTACGGGCCGGTCGCATCGTCGCAAACGGCGACGCCGCTTTCGTCGGCGAACGCTCGGCTCGTGGGACCCGGCTCGGAGTTCCTGGGCACCGTCGCTGCGGTCGGCGACATCGACAGGTCCTGCGGCGGCGATCTGGTGATCGGCGGGACGACGAAGACGTATGTCGTCCACCAAACGGAGTGCGGCGCGGTGTCCTCGCTGCTGCATCCGATCATCGACTCCACCTGTCTGCTGAACGCCACGGTTTGTACGCAGCTACACAGTGCGAACCGAAACATCGTCTGGGGGCGCCTTGGACTCTGACGGCGCGTCGTCTCGCAAGGAGGAGAAGTCATGACGACACATTTGCGTTCGAGACGCCCGCTGCTCGTGGCGCTTGCTGGAGCGCTGATTTGCTCGATCGGCGCGATCGTTCCTGCGTCAGCGACGACGACGCGTTGGACCTGCGGATTCGGTCCGGCTAACTCGGCGCCCGAGTTCAGCCCGCCCATGCGCGGCAGTGCGAGGTTCTCGTTCCGATCTCCGCGTGGGCTCGGGAACGATTCCGTGACAATCGACGGAACCGGGGCATGCAGCCGTAGCCCTCGATCGGATCCAGTCAATGCGACGATCCACGGAGAGGGCCACGACTATCCATATACGAACAGCTTGGAGTTCGGGAGGTGCGACGGAGACGCCGCGAGCCCGACCGTGACAGGGAGAGGTTTGTCGGTTGAAGTCGATGTCTCTATCACGATCGGTACCAAGAAGCTCGCACGGCACCTCTCGTTGCAGCCCTCGTATGTGCACCACGACTTCTTTGGGTTGCAATTCCTTCAGGACCCGTTCCCCGGCCCCAACCCGCACAAGGGTGTCATCCTCAACGGCGACACGACCGAGGGGGGAGTGACGATGTTCGCACGCATCGCCGACAAGTGTCCTCCGGACGGAAGCGATTCCGCGACGTTCTTTCGGATGACGGTGGTCACATAACGACGGCGCCGGCACGGGGGACGAGGAGCCAGGCGCTTCCGCGCGGTGTACGCGCACTACCAAGGGGGAAGGGATGCTCATCGCACGCGGCCGGATGGACCGATCGAAGGTCGTAACGACGGCGATCCTGATCGGCTTGACGCTGACCCTGCTCCAGGCGTCGCCGGCCGCTTCGGCTGTGAGCAACGCGATGCGGTGGACGGACATCAATCCGAACGTGAGCGACAACACCACCGACCCGAACGCCCTCTCGTCCGGTGGCCGGATCAACGCGATCGCGTCGGCCCGCGACGGTTCGACGTTCTACGCCGCATCCGAGCGGGGAGGCCTGTTCAAGACGACCGATGGCGGTGACCGCTGGACTCGCATCGAGTCGCTAAAGGTCACCAGGATGGTCGATGCTCAGGTCGATCCCTTGGACCACCGCTTGGTCATCGCGACGTCGCAGTTCGACGGCCGGTACCACTCACTCAGTGGGATATCGGTCAGTAAAGACGCGGGTGCGTCCTGGACCAAGCCCCCAACCGCGTCGGCCACGGACGGACCGAACTTCCTTTGCTCCGACGACCGACCCAGTTTTCCGGAGGCGTACAAGATTGCGATCGCGACCGGAGTGCCCTCTACCATTTACGTGGGTACCAATTGTGGCGTCGCGATCAGTCGCGATTCGGGCTCGACGTGGACGTTCGTCGACCCGAAACGCACCGAATCGACGTCGGGTTCTGCCACGTCTGTGTGGGGCGTCGTCGCTCACGCCGGTCGCGTCGACACGTGTGGCCAGGAAGGCCATTGGTATTCGCTCGACGGCGGGCGGTCCTGGGCGCAGGGCGTTGCGCTACCCAGAGCAGCCGAGGACATACTGGGCGAGTTGCCGTGCTCAATCGCCGCATCTCCCGACGAGCCCTACGTCCTCTACGCAACCGTCGGAACGGCGCTGTATGAAACGCTCGACGGAGTCAACTGGCATGTCTATGCAGAAAATCCAGCCGCGCAGGGTCGAATAACCTTCTTCACGACCAATCCGCGTTTCGAGCCCAACGGGCTCGGGTTCGATCTGTGGTTCGGGGACGTCAGCCTCATGCGGCGCGCGTGCTATACGCCGCCGAACCCGGCGCCTGGGGGGACGACGCGGTGCCCGGCGCTCGCCGGCGGCGCGGACGGCATCGACAACGACGGCGACGGCTCGGTCGACGAGCTCGACGAGAGCTGGTACGGCCGGGGCTCGGGAAACATCGGCGGCGGCTACACCCGCTACGACGGAGCGCATGATGACGCCGGCGGCCTAGCGTTCACCTCGGGCGCCGTCGACGCGTGCCCGCGCCTGTTCGGTTCCGACGGCGGCGTCTTCATCAATACGCGGACGCAATCGCCCGCGTGCCACGACCCGGTGTGGCGTCAGCCGGGGATCGCGTCGCCGCACGCTCTTTGGCTGTACAGCGTGACCGGGTCCGATGGGCCGGGCCCCGACGACGAGCACGTGTTCATGGGCGCTCAGGACAACGGCCTGTGGGTCAACTCGCACGCCTCCGGCCGGACCGCGCTGTCGGGGTGGCACGTCGGTGCGGGCAACGACGGATTCGACACCGCAACCGACGGCACTCGCGTCCTGACGGCTTCCACGGATCCGTTCGGCATGCGGTTGTGCGGGATGGAGATGACCGACTGCGCGGTTCTGACAGCTTCGAATTTGCCCTGCGTCGACGGAACGGCCGACTCGTGTCCAAAGTTCCAGTTCCAGAATCAGATTGAGTCCGTCGGTGACAAGCGATTCATCGTCGCCACCGGTAAGGGAGTCAAATACACGACCGACATCACGGCACCGGCGATCTCGTGGCGAGTCTTGGGAACGAACACCCCCGCCGATGGGTTCTGCTCTCTGCAGAAATCGACGACCGGTTCGACGGTCGTGATCTACGCTCACGAACGCTGCAACCTAAGTACGGGAGGCGATCTGTGGAAGTACGTCGGCCTGGATTCGAACGGCACCTGGGCCAAGGTCACGCTGACAGACCGTGACAAGCAGATCGGGGCGTGGGCCGTTGATCCCAACGACGCGAACAGACTCTACGCAGCGGACGAGGGAAATACCAACGACGGGGGCACGGTCGACATCCTTCGCTCCGACGACGGCGGGGCGACGTGGCGTTACGACCATTGGTTGGGGAAGCTGATGAAGCGCTACGTCTGGACGCCGAACCCGTTCTTTGAGACCGTTTGGAACCAACCGATCATGTTCGCGTTCGATCCCTACCGGCGGGGCACCATCCTGGCGGGAGGTCAAGAAGCCGGCGTCTTCGTTACGTACGACGACGGCGCTCATTGGAACCTGCTGAGCGATCCGGAAGCCACGACCGAGCAGCCTCGCCCGTTGCTTCCACGTCCGTGGAACGCGTTCTTCTCGCACGAACGTGATTCGGTGTACGTCGCGACGGCAGGTCGAGGTCTGTGGCGCGCGGATTTCGGGAACGCGTCGACGAGTGTTCGCATCGGGTCGAGCACGCCCTTCCCGGCGGCGGGTCGCTCGTTCGACCTCATCGTGGACGTCGTGGGCGACCCTACTTCCGCGGTCGAGGACGCACGCGTCATCGTGAGGCTTGCTCCCGGCCTGTTCTTCCAATCGAGTTCGGTTGCGTGTGTCCGGACCGGCTTCGAGCCCTTGATCTGCGAGGTCGGGCATGTAGCCGCGGGTCAAACGCGATCGTTCACGATCAAAGTGATCGTCGATAATCACGCCAAGAGCTGTGAGCCGTTAACGACCACCGCCGAGCTTTCCAGTGATTCGCGGGATGCGGATCTGACCGACAACACGGCGAGCGTCGCCGTGCGTCCCGTGAATGCGACGGATCTCCTCGTGTTCCCCAACCCATGCACGTCGCTGCGTCTCGTGACGGGGGCCGGGCAGCTCGCGGACGGCCGTACGGTTCTTTCCCTCGCCGCTCGAACGACGATCTCGAGTCCAACACTGGCAATCTCCGTTCGGCCGGCTCCCGGAGCTCAGTTGAACGTACTCTCACTGTCGTGCGTGGTCTACGAGCGCGGCGGAACGCTCGGCGGTGCGGTGATGTATGGATCCGGAACGGGAACGCTCGACGGCTTGAACTACATCGTCCGGCTCGAAGACGGCACCGGGCAAGCCTCTCTTCCCGGCGTCCCCGTCGGCGGTGACCGCCTCGGCCTCGCATCGGTACCGGCTCCCGTCAACGATGGCCGGTGCGGCGCCGGCACACTGACCCCCCAACCGGTAACTCTCGGCGACTTCGTCACCACCACCCTCGAGCCGCCGCCCGAGTGACGCGATACCGGGGTCTTCGCACGCCCTCGACCGCCCGGATACAGGAGACGGGTTGATCCGGCTGCTCGAGCATGTGCTCGCCCGAAGGGAATTACTTCGCAACTATTCGAATCACGAGGTCTGGCGAAGCTCGGCCTTGTCCACCTTGAACATCGACGTAAGCGGAAGCTCCGTTCGGATCTTGACGACGTCCGGGGTTTTGTAGTTCGCGATCCGCGCGTTCCTCGGCTGAGAACATGCCGGTGCTCGTGGGCTTCTTCGCTGGTTTCTTTGCAGCCATGGCGAAGCTCCTCCGTACGTCGAGCGACTCAGTTGAACGGCGGATGATAACGAGCTACTTGTCCGCCGGCCGATAAGTTGCCAGAATCACACCGGTCGTCGTTGTCACCGAATCCACCAACTCCAACGATCGCTTGGGAAGTCCTGTATCGAAAAGCCGCGCGCCGGAACCCAAGACG
>Ga0070708_100002230_pt1 | contig 14982 bp, 17 predicted proteins | sample KBSK5503metaG_FD_65469 | JGI IMG/M metagenome (GOLD analysis project Ga0070708, IMG submission 65469) | Corn, switchgrass and miscanthus rhizosphere microbial communities from Kellogg Biological Station, Michigan, USA - KBS K5-50-3 metaG | ecosystem: Host-associated > Plants > Roots >...
GACGACCTGCTGTTCTTCATCCTGTCGACGCGGATGATGCCGCCGATCGCGGTGGCGATCCCGATCTACCTCATGTACCGCGAGGTGGGGCTTTCGGACACGCGCCTCGGAATGATCCTGTTGTATACGGCGGTGAACGTATCGCTCGCTGTCTGGCTGCTCAAAGGATTCATCGACGAAATTCCGCGCGAGTACGAGGAGGCGGCGCTGATCGACGGCTACACGCGGCTGCAGGCGTTCTTCAAGGTGGTGCTGCCGCAGGCGACGACAGGCATCGTCGCGACGGCGATCTTCTGCCTGATCTTTGCATGGAACGAGTACGCGTTCGCCGTCCTGCTGACATCTGGCGAGGCGCAAACCGCTCCACCGTTCATCCCGATCATCATCGGCGAAGGCGGCCAGGACTGGCCCGCCGTCGCGGCCGGGTCGACGCTGTTCCTGCTGCCGATCCTGGTCTTCACCGTGCTATTGCGCCGTCACCTGTTGCGCGGCATCACGTTCGGAGCGCTGCGGAAATGACTGCGAGATCGGTGCAACCGCAACGGCATTGGCCGCGATGGCTCCGTCGCGGCCCGATGGAATGGATCGCCACAGCGGTTATTGCGGCCGGCGTGTTCATGCTGCTGCAGCCCTTCTGGCTTGCGCTCTATACGTGGTCCTTTCTGACGACGCTGGCCGGGACGGCCCTCTTCATGATCGTCTCGAAATTTCCCGAGTGACCTGATGGCCGAGATCCGCGTCGAGAATCTGCACAAGTCGTTCGGGGCATTCGCTGCCGTACGCGACTCGACATTTTCCGTGCCCGACGGCGATTTCTTCTGCCTGCTCGGGCCGTCCGGCTGCGGCAAGACGACGACGCTGCGGATGATCGCGGGACTCGAACTGCCGACGTCCGGCCGAATCCTGCTGGGCAGCGAGGACGTGACGTTCAAGCGCGCGTCGCAGCGCGACATCGCCTTCGTGTTCCAGTTGTTCGCGCTCTATCCGCACATGAACGTACGCACGAACATCGCCTATCCGTTGAGGTCGCAGGGCATGCTGCGCGACGAGGTGAGCCGCAGAGTCGATGAGGCGGCGCGAATCCTGCGCATCACGCACCTGCTCGATCGCTCGGTCTCGGGGCTGTCGAGCGGCGACCGCCAGCGCGTCGCGTTGGGCCGCGCCATCGTGCGCGAGCCGATGGCGTTTCTGCTGGACGAGCCGCTGGGCGCGCTGGACGCTGAATTCCGCGACGTCATGTGCGGCGAACTGCGGGCGCTGCATGACCGCCTGAAGGCAACCACCGTTTACGTCACGCACGACCAGCTCGAGGCCATGGCGATGGCCGATACGATCGCGTTGATGAACCACGGGATGGTCGAGCAGCTCGGGACCCCGCAGGACATCTACGATCGCCCGGCATCGCTGTTCGTCGCGGATTTCATCGGCTCCCCGCCGATGAGCTTCCTGCCGTTTCGTGGTCGCGTAGCACCCGGCGATCGTACGGTGCGTCTCGACGGCGTCGACATCGCATTGCCGGAACTGCGCGAAGGCACGCAGGACACCGAACTCGTGCTCGGTGTGCGGCCCGAGCACATCGAATTGTCGGGCGACGCGCATTTGCGGGCGGAAATCATCGACGCCGAGTATATGGGCACGACACAGATCGTGACCCTCAACACGGCGGCAGGCGCCAGCGTGAAAGCGCGCATTGCGGCGGATATCTCCGTGACGCCCGGCGGGCAGACGGGCTTGACGTTCCGACCCGAACTCCTATCGCTGTTCGAGCGCGCATCGGGACGCGCGTTGCGCACCGCGCTGCACGACCGAGGCGCGCGTGGCTGAACTGCTGCTTTCCGGCGTGACCAAGCGCTTCGGTGCAACCGTGGCCGTCGAAGAGCTCGACCTGCGCGTCGGAAACGGTGAATTCCTCGTGCTGCTCGGGCCGACAGGCGCGGGGAAGACAACGACGCTTCGGCTGGTGGCCGGACTCGAGAAACCCGACGCCGGCACGGTGCGGCTCGCCGGCCGGGACGTGACGCGCGACCCTCCGGCGGCGCGCGACACGGCGTTCGTGTTCCAGCAGTACTCGCTCTATCCGCACCTGACCGTTTACGACAATCTCGCCTTTCCGCTGCGCTCGCCGGCGCGGCGCGAGCCCGAGGACCGAGTCCGCACAAGAGTCGATGAAATCGCGCGGCTTCTGCATATCGAGGACAAGCTCGGCAACCGCGCGACGCAGCTCTCCGGCGGGCAGATGCAGCGCGTGGCGATCGGCCGCGCGCTGGTGCGGCGTCCGGCGATCTACCTGATGGACGAGCCACTGTCGTCGCTCGATGCCAAGCTGCGGGCGGAGCTTCGCGTGGAGCTGAAGCGCCTGCAGCGCCAGCTCGGCACGACGATCCTCTACGTCACGCACGACCAAACTGAGGCGATGACGATGGCGACGCACATCGGCGTGCTCGACCAGGGCCGGATGGTGCAGATCGGCAGTCCTCGCGAAATCTACGCCGACCCCGTCAACGCCTATGTGGCCGCGCGGCTAGGCAGCCCCGCGATCAACTTCCTGCCGCGAAGCCTCTGCCCCGACGTCGTCGCACCCACCGAGACGGCGACCATCGGTGTGCGCACCGAACATGTGCGCATCCGCAAAAGCGTGAATGGCGGCGCCGTCGGGCGGGTCAAGTGGATCGAGCATCTGGGTGACCAGAACCATCTGCACGTGATGATCGCCGATACCGAAGTGGTCACGCTGTGCGATCGCAATGCGGGTCTCGCCGTCGGAGACGCCGTGGACGTCGATCTCACGGCGCCGTTGTTCTTCGCCGCCGGCGGCGAGCGCCTGCGGCTCTGTTGAAATGGCCATGAACGCCGCGTTGCAAAGGAAGCTCATTGAGACCGTGACGGGCACGGTCATTGCGCACGCCGACGACCTTACCGCGCTCGACCAGGCCATTGGTGACGGCGATCACGGGATCAACATGAGGCGCGGCGCGACAGCGGTATTGGAACAACTCTCCGACCTTTCGGCCAAGCCATTGCCCGATGCGCTGAAGACCATCGGCCTGACGCTCGTCATGAAAGTCGGCGGCGCCTCGGGGCCGTTGTATGGAACGCTCTTCATGACGCTGGGCAAGGAGCTTCCCGCGGTGCCTGCGCATGCCGACATCGTGCACGCCTTGGGCGCGGCGATTGCCGCGGTCAAGAAGATCGGCCGTTCGGACGTCGGGCAGAAGACGATGCTCGATGTATTGTCCCCTGTGCAGGAGGAACTCGCCTCGGGAGGGTCCGGACTGCCCGCGCGCCTGCGCGAGCGCGCCGCGGCCGCGGCCAACGCCACCGTGCCGATGAGAGCCACCAAGGGTCGTGCATCGTTCCTGGGCGAACGCTCGGTGGGACACATGGATCCTGGCGCGCAATCGTCGTCATTGATGATCGCCGCGATCTGCACGGCAATGGAGGAATGAACGTGGCCAACGTAGGAATCGTGATCGTCTCGCACTCGCCGAAGATCGCCGAAGGCGCCGCCGACATGGTCCGGCAGATGGTCGGAGACAGCGTGCCGCTCGCGTGGACGGGCGGCAATTCCGAAGGCGGTCTGGGAACCGACGTGGCCGCCATCATCGCCGCGATCGACCGCGCCTGGTCGGACGCGGGCGTGGCCATTCTCGTCGATCTGGGCGGCGCGGAAACCAACAGCGAAATGGCGATCGACCTGCTCGATCCTGCACGGCGCGACAAGGTGCTCGTCTGCGAGGCGCCGATCGTCGAGGGCGCAGTCATGGCGGCCACCGAAGCATCGGGCGGCGCGGCGCTCGACGCGGTGCGCCGGACAGCCGAGGAATTATCGCCCACCGGACCCGCCTCATAAACCCAAGCCGACATGTCCGAGAGATCACTTACCGGTTCAGCGTTGCTCATCAATGACGTCGGCCTGCATGCCAGGCCTTCGGTCAAGCTGACACAGCTTGCCAAGCGTTTTGGCGCGAGGATCGAGTTCGCGCGCGATGCGGCGGGCCCGTGGGTCGACGCCAAGAGTCCGGTGAAGGTGATGCGATTCAAAGCGGCCAAGGGCGAAACGCTGCATTTTCGCGCGAACGGTCCGGACGCGGCCGTCGCCCTCGCGGCCATCCTCGCGCTGATCGAAGGCGGCTTCGCCATCGACGGCGAGGCATCGCCGCAACAACTCGAAAGATGATGGAAAGGCGCTACACAGGACGCTGCGCCTCGCCCGGCCTCGCATTGGGTCCGCTCGTTGCGTTCGCGCCCGAGACGCGCCACCGGAACGCGTCCGGCATCGTCGAGCTCGAAATGGAGGCGCTGCATGGGGCGCTCACAAAGGCGCGTTTCGATTTGCGTGAGCTCGTGAATCGATCGCCCGGCGAGACCGCGGAGATTCTCGACTTCCAGGTCGCGCTGCTCGACGACGACGTGCTGGCGGAGCCGGCGTTTTCGGCGATCGCGGAAGGACACGCTGCGCACGATGCGTGGCGCGTCGCGATGGACGCTGAAATCGCGGGGTACGAGTCCTCGGGCGACGAATATTTCCGGGCGCGCGCCGCTGATTTGACGGATATTCGGGACCGTGTGCTTGCGAACCTTGCGGGGTCACTTCCTCCCGTCGAGATTCCGCCGGGCGCGGTCGTGGCGGCTGTCGATCTCGCGCCGTCGCGTTTTCTTGGCATCGACTGGTCGCGCGGCGGCGCGCTGGCGTTGACCGCGGGCAGCGCGACCAGCCACGTCGCGATGCTGGCCCGCTCGCGCGGCGTGCCGGCCGTTGTCGGACTCGGTGTCGACGTTGCGGACTTGACCGGAGACGCACTCGTGGATGCGCATCGCGGCGTACTGATCGTCAATCCCGGCGCGGCCGCGCGTGTCCAATTCGAGCACGACGCGCGAGATGCGTCCGCGATACGCGCGCTGGCCGATGCCGCCGCACTGCGACCCGCCGCGACCTCCGACGGAACGCCGATTCGCATCATGCTCAACATCGCCGATCCGGATGAATTGAACGGCCTCGATCCCGCGATCTGCGATGGAATCGGGCTGGTTCGAACCGAGCTTCTGTTCCACGACCGTAACGAGCTGCCCGACGAAGAACATCAATACGCCGTTTACCGTCGCATTGCCGAATGGGCGAAGGATCGGCCGGTGACCATTCGGACACTCGACGCCGGCGGCGACAAGCCGATTCCAGGCCTCACGGTCACGGGCGAAAGCAACCCGTTTCTCGGCGTGCGCGGCATACGTCTCTCCTTCGCGCGGCCCGACGTGTTTCGCATCCAGCTGCGCGCCCTCGCCCGCGCAGCCATGCACGGCAACGTGAAGATCATGCTGCCGATGGTAACGTTGCCGCGCGAGCTCGCTGCTGCCCGTGCGATGCTCGAGGAAGAGGTCGCAGCGCTGCACTCGCGGGGCGTGCCGGCGCGCCGGCCAAGTCTCGGCATCATGGTCGAAGTCCCGGCGGCGGCGATCGCCGCCGACCACTTCGATGCCGACTTTTTCTCGATCGGCTCGAACGACCTCACGCAATACCTGGCAGCGGCCGGCCGCGACATCGGCGCCGTGGCCGACTTGGCAGACGCCGTCGCGCCCGCGATGCAGAGGTTGATGCGCTACGTCGTGGACACGGCGCACACGCAGCAAATCGACGTCAGCCTGTGTGGCGACGCAGGCGGCGATCCTCGCGCAATCCCGCTGCTGCTCGCCACCGGATTGCGTTGCCTGTCGATGGCGCCGGCGCTGGTCGGCGGAGCGAAACTTGCGCTCGCCGCGATCGATCTGCGCACGCTGCCGGAAGCTTCAGCATGGCCCGTGTAGCTTCCGAACGCCCGCGCGCGGAGGCGGTCGCGGCCTACAAGGCGGTGCTGAAGCGGATCATCGACACGCGGCCATCCGGCACGCGGCACCGGCTCGCCATTGCGCTCGGCAAGAACCGCTCGTTCATTTCACAGATCGCCAATCCCGTCTATGCGGTGCCGATTCCGGTTCAGCACATCGAGACGATCTTCGAAATCTGTCACTTCACCGCGGCCGACAGGCGCGATTTTCTTGCCGCATATGGAGAAGCGCACCCGCGGCGGCACGAACCCGGCAAGAAATCCGCCAGTACTCGCAAGCTCACGCTGACCCTGCCCGACCTCCGCAACGCGCGGCGCAATCGCCTTCTCGACGACGCCGTCGCCGAAATCGCGCGTCGTCTGGCGCACATCATCGAAGAGGACTGACGTCATGAAAAAACTCATCAACGCCACCGACGACATCCTCGCGGAAAGCCTGGACGGCTTCGCGGCGGCGCATGCAGATATCGTCGCGCTGGATGCCGAGCACAAATTCGTGCGCCGACGCGCGTTGAAAGCCGGCAAGGTCGCCCTCATTTCGGGCGGTGGCTCGGGGCACGAGCCGCTGCACGCCGGATTCGTCGGCGTGGGCATGCTCGACGCCGCGTGTCCTGGCCAAGTCTTCACGTCACCGACGCCCGACCAGATGGTGGCGGCCGTCGGCGCCGTCGATACCGGAGGCGGTTGCGTCTTCATCGTCAAGAACTACGAGGGTGACGTGATGAACTTCCAGATGGCGGCCGACTTAGCCGGCGCGAACGTCGCGACGATCATCACCGACGACGACGTCGCCGTCGAGGCTTCGACGTGGTCCACGGGACGGCGCGGAGTCGCGGGCACGCTGATCGTCGAGAAAATGGTCGGCGCCGCGGCAGAACAAGGCGCGACGATGTCCCGGTTGAAGGAGCTGGGTGATCGCGTGAATCGGCGGACGCGCTCGATGGGCGTGGCGCTGACCTCGTGCACGGTGCCGGCCGCCGGAAAGCCGACGTTCACGCTGGGCGACAATGAGATGGAAATGGGCGTGGGGATTCACGGCGAACCCGGCCGGAGGCGCGTCGCGCTCGCGTCGGCCGACGCGATTGCTGACGAGATGGTCGGCGCGATCGTCAAAGACCTCGAACCCGCGGCCGGAGCGGAAGGCTTGCTTCTCGTCAACGGCTTCGGCGGCACGCCCGCGATGGAGCTCTACCTGATGGTAAACGCTGCGCTGCGTGTGCTGAAGAAGAAGGGACTCAACGTCTCCCGGCATCTCACCGGGAATTACGTCACGTCGCTGGAAATGGCCGGTTGCTCGGTCACGGTCTGTCTGCTCGACGACGAATTGCGATCGCTGTGGGACGCGCCCGTGCACACCGCCGCGTTGCGGTGGGGTACGTGAGGGCGGCGGCACACGGCGCGAATCGAACTATTGCGTTGAGGAGGGAAGTTTCTCGAATTTCTGCAGGCTGCGCAGCGTTTGCGGCATCGGCCGGTCGGGGAAAAGATTGGGCCACGCGGTGTAGGAAACCTCTCCCACGTAGATGTCGCCGCGTGAGTCCACCGTAATGCCATGCGGTGACAGAAACTGCCCGGGCCCTTCGCCGGCGGCGGGCTCCGTCCCGATATGCGCCAGGAGTTCACCGCGGTTCGAAAGGATCGTGAGCCGCGGCCCGAGATTCGGCGCACCGCGACTGAATTCGTAATAGGGACCGATTTCGCCGACGTAGCAGATCGGGCACTTTCCCGGCGGCATGTACATGCCACTCGGCCGATGCAGGTTGTGCCACTGCGTCTCGAAGCGCCCATCGCCGTCGAAGACCTGGATGCGGTGATTTTCGCGGTCGGCCACGTAGACCCAGCCGTCGGCATCGCACGAAATGTTGTGCGGCAGATTGAACTGCCCCGGGCCTGCGCCGGGCTCGCCCCACGATTTCGTGCGCTTTCCGTCCTGTGAATACTTGTGCACGCGCGCGTTGCCGTAGCCGTCGGAAACGTAGATCTCGCCGGTCGGCGACAGCGCGGTGTGCGTGCACCGGCGAAACGGCTCGCCGCTCATGAAGGCGGACGGCGCATCGGGGATGCCGATCGTCAGCAGGACCTTGCCGTCGAGCGAGCATTTGCGCACCGTGTGATCGCCTTCGTCGGTCAGGTAGATGCTGTCGTCCGGACCCATGTGCACGCCGTGCGCCCTGCGGAACACGTCATCGCCCCACGAACGAAGATAGTTGCCGGCGCGGTCGAGCACGATCAGCGGATGCGGCCCGCGATGGAACAGGTAGACGCGATCACGGCTGTCGACGCCCACACCGGCAACATCGCCCAGTTTCCAGCCGTCAGGAAGCTTCGCCCAGTTATCGACGATCCGGTACGTGAAGTCGCCGCTTCCGAAAATCCTGGTCACACCGCGCCTTCGAAATGCACGTCCACCGAGCCGAAGCCATGAAACGTCGCGACGACAGTCTGCCCGGGCTTGGCGAAGTTGAGACCGGTGTAGGTGCCGGTCGTCACAATCTGGCCTGCGCGCACGCCTTTGCTCATGCGCAGATCGTTCACCAGAGCTACCGCCGGCAGCAGCGGATCCTTCGTCGGATGGCCGCCGGCGCGGTGAACGATGGTCCGGCCGTCGATGATCAATTCCACGTCGAGCGTCTCGAGGTCGAAATCGCGCCAGCGTGGCGGCGCGACGCCCGCGATAAATGCGCCGTTGGACATGCAGTCGGCAATCCGGTCGAGCAACGGCGCGTTCGGATAGCCGCGAAATCGGGAGTCGACGACTTCGATCGCCGGAAACGCGGTGACGGCCGCCGCGACCTCGTCGTATTCGTATTGGCGCCCTCGCGGAGGCAGATCGCGATCGAATCGGAACGCAATTTCCGCCTCGACGCCGAGCAACGGCACCGCCGCCGCCGCGATCCGGCAGCCGCTCTCGTACAGCCGCGACTGCAGCAACGCGCCGCGGGCGACCCGGCCGTCCGGCGTTGCGCTGACTTTCCAGCCCGCGATCGAATCCGCGAGCTGCGCGGCCGTTGCCTCCTGGATCGCGTGAGCATCGTCGAGCGTCGCCGGGCGCAGCGCCTCCGGAAGCGCGTCGAGCAGCTGTCGATGGCGCCGGGAGTCACTCAAGATCGTCGCCGCGCCGGCGATCGCGTCGGGCGTCATCGCACTCATTGCGCCGGCACCCGCGTCGCATGCCGGTGTTCGAGCCGCCACGTGACACCCACGCGCACCCAGACGAGAACGAAGAGCAGATGAATGAGTTCGGCGGGCCGTCCCGCTGCTCCGACGCGCATGTCGCAGATCCCGTCGATGAGCGCCACCGATCCGTGGATGCGGACCTGCGCATCGTGCGTGACGATGCTTTCGTAGTCGTACAGGCCTTTGGCCACCCCGGCCAGATATTCCTGCTTGCTTTCCGCCACGGCCGTGGAGTGCCCGTACACGAGATTCGGAGAGAGGATGCGCTCGAGTGCCGGGATATCCTTCGCGATCATCGCCCGGTAGAGGCTGCGCTCCGCGTCGGCAACCTCCCTCATCGCGTCTGCACCCGCCGCAAAGGTCATGTGTCTATCCAAGTTCCTTGATGGCAAGTTCGAGGAAATCCTTCCCGATCGACGGCTCGAACTGCTTGTAGATCGGCCGCGTGGTGTCGACGAAAAGCTTCTTGTTGTCCGGTGAGATTTCGTTGACCGTCATCAGCGTCTTGAGCTTGGCGAGCGCCGTTGCGATCTCTTCCGGCTGCGCCTTCCACTGATACTCCATCGCGGTCTTCATGGCCTTGGTGAGGATGCCCTGCTCCTCGGCCGACAGCCCCTCCCACACACCTTTGTTGATCGAGATGATGAAAAAGTCCGTCGTGTGGGCATCGAGCGAAAGGTATTTCGATACTTCGTAGAGCTTGACCGAAACCAGGTCGGGGAGCGGATATTCGAAACCGTCGACGACGCCCTGCTGCATCGCGACGTAGAGCTCGGACGGATCCAGCGCGACCGTACTCGCACCGAGCGCGCGGAACGTCTGGATGTAAACCTGGCTGTTGATGACGCGGATCTTGAGGCCCTGGCAGTCGGCCGGCTTGTTGACCGGTCGAACCTTGTTCACGATGTGCCGGCTGCCGATCAGCCAGTAGCCGAGAACGTGAAAGCCGGCCGCATCGCCCATGCGCGTGATCTCCTTGCCGAGGGTTCCGTCGAGGCCGGCCTTCAAACGGTCCGGTGAGCTCACGATGTACGGCAACGTGAACGCGTCGATCGGCTTCATGAAATTCGAGTACCAGGCGGGAACCGCCATCGTGAGTGTCAATGAACCCACCTGCGTGGCCGAAAGCATCTCGGGAATCGTGCCCAACTGCGAGCTCGGATAGACATCGATCTTGATCTTGCCTCCCGAAAGCTTGCCCGCCTCGTCCGCGAATACGAGGATGGCCTTGTGATAGAGCGTGTCCGTAGGCAACATGTGGCCGAAGCGGAATACCCGCGCCCGTTGAGCGAGGACGGGCGCGGCCACGCCAAGGGAGGCCGCACCGGTGGCCGCGGCAGCCTGCTTCAGGAATTTTCGCCGTCCGGCGCGAGAACCTGCGGTCGGTTGCTTCGTCTTCATCACTTCCTCCTGATATTTCGAATCATGTGACACTTTGGGCCCGCCCGAATCCTGCAATTTCCGGCGCGGGGACGATCAATGCATGCCGAACTGATGCGGAAGCCACACGGTGAGTTGCGGGAACAAGATGACGACGACCAGTCCGAGAACGAGAAAGATGTTGTAGATGACGCTCGGCCGCATCGTTGCGTTGACCGGCGCCTCTCCGATCGCGCAGGCCACGTAATAGCCGATACCGACGGGCGGCATGAATACGCCGATTCCCATCGCAATGGCGAGAACCATGCCGTACTGAAGCGGTTCGATGCCGAAGCGGATGGCGACGGGCAGCAGGATCGGCGCCGCGATCAGGATGGCCGGCAGCCCCTCGAGAACGAAGCCGATCACGATCATCACGAACATCGTGACGAACAGATAAATCGTCGGGCTCGACAGCGCGCCGAACGCACCGGCCAACGTGCGTCCGAGGCCGTCCGTCACGATTGCCTGCGACAGCACATTCGATGCCGCAATCATGAACAGCACCATCCCCGCGATCAGCGTCGCATCGCGCAGCGCGACCCAGCATGTTCGCAACCCGATCGACCGGTAGACCAGCAGGGCAACAGCGAATGCGTAGACGACGGCAAGGGACGCCGATTCCGTCGGAGATGCGATCCCGCCGACGATGCCGCCGACGACGATCACGGGAACGATCAGCGCGGGAATCGCGAGCGGCATGCTGCGCAACGCGCGTCCCAGCCGAAACGGCGGGCCCTTATGGAAGCCTTTGATGCGGCTGCGGATGACCACGGCCAGGATCAGCGCAATGGCCAGGACCGTTGCCGGGATGATGCCGGCGATGAACAGCGAGCCCACGGAGAGCGTCGTGATCGATCCTAACACCAGCAGCGCCAGCGACGGCGGAATGGTCTCGCCCATCGCGGCGGCCGCGGCAAGAACGGCCACCGATTCCGTCGGCGGATACCCGTATTGCCGCAGCGGCGCCTTCATCACGCATCCGACCGTCGCGACATCTGCCGCCTTCGATCCGCTGACGCCGGAGAAGATGTACACACCCACGATCTGCGCGATCAGGAGGCCGCCAGTCCAGTGACCGACCCATTCCTGCACCATGTCGATCATCCGTTTTGCCATTCCGGTGACCTCCATCAGGGTCCCCGCAAGCATGAAGAACGGAATGGCGAGAAGGATGTAGGCGTGAATGCCGTATTGCATCGCCGACGGAATCGTCACCATTGGTGCATCGCCGGTGACGATGAAGAACAGCATGCCGCCCAGCGCGATGATTCCGCCGATCGGGACGCCCGCGATGAACGATACGACCAGCGCGGGGAGGATCAGAATGAAAGGGTCCATCGCGACATGGCCTTCGCTGTACGCCCAGCGCAGCGCCAGAGTTGCGACGACGATCACCGCCGGCACGGCGGCACCCTTCGCAATCGAGCGCATCTTCAGCGCGGCCAGCTTCTCGAGCGTAAAGACCGACATGAGAACGAGGCCAATCGCGAGCCAGATCGAAACGAACCCGGAGCTGATCCCGAGGATGGGCAGCCGCTGCGTACTCTGGCTCGCGAAGAAAAGCGGATACGGCGCCAATACCGTCAGGCACACGCACAGGAAGAGAGTCAGGCCGCACGCCTGCACTGTCTGGCGCCGCGTGCCGTGCAGCACATCGATCAGCGCGGTATAGGCCATGCCGTTGGTGCGACGGAAATAGGCGGGCGCGCCTAAGAATGTGATGACCGAGATCAGCATGGCCCAGATATCCGCGGCCCACGGAAAGTCCTGGTGAGCGACGAATCGCACCAGCGCGTTGCCGAACGTCACGCCGATATTGACGATGATCGCCGCCACGACAATGGCCTCGACAACAATTGCGATACGATCGAGGAACCGCACGTGTCGCGGCGCGCGGGTTCGTTGCCGAGTGCCGGCGCTCGCAGCCTGTGAATGATCGACGCTCGAGACAGCCCGCGCCATCGCACGTCATCCGATCCGGGGATCGCCGTCTGGGTGCAGGATTGCAAACATCGCGTCACGCCCTTCGTTCATAGGCTCGCGATGTGCTGCTGGTACACCGGGCGTTCGCAAAATCGCTCGTACCATGCTCTGAGACGCGGCAGGTCCGGCCGCTCGACCGGCAGCTTGAACCAGCGATGGATCGCGTTGCCGAGTGCGATATCGCCCATCGTCAGCGACGCGCCGCCGACGAACGCCCGCGTCCTGAGATGCGTGTCGAGGATTTTCCAGGCGTCGCCCGCTTTCTGCACCGCGGTGCGCAGCTGGTCCTCCGGAGTGGCCTCCGCGGGCTTCCGGAGCAGTGCCCGGAATGCAACGCCCATCGGTGATGCGATCGCGGTCTGCTGCCAGTCCATCCATCGCTCGCAGTCGGCGCGCGCTTTGAGATCGGCCGGGCAGAGGGTTCCCATACCGTGCTTCGCCGACAGGTAGCGGACGATGACGTTGGACTCCCACAGGATGAAGCCGTCGTCGTCGATTGTGGGAATGAGCCCGTTCGGATTCAGCGCCATGTACGCGGCGGTGCGGTCGTTGCGGGAAGGTCCGCCGGTGTTCTCGTCGCGCTCGAACGGCACGCCCAGTTCACTGCAGCACCACAAAACTTTCTGCACGTTGCTCGATGTCTTCGCGCCGTAGATTTTCAACATGCCGATGTGCTCCTATGTCTCGGATTTAGAGGTCGTTCACGCCAAAGGCCCTGTCCATCACCACGACGCGGCGCTCGAACAGCCAGCGGCCGCCGACCTTACGCAGATGACATTCGTATTCGCCGGGCGACAGGAGTTCGGTGTTGCCATCGCGCGTCCGGAAATCGAGCAGATAACAGGTGGCTCGCGCCCGGTCGCCATCGACGTCGACGACGAGGTTCGATAGCACGTGGCGAAACTGCACGCCCTCCTCGCTCTTGAGTCGTGCCGTACGCGCCGCAAAGTCGCGAATGCCGGCGTGTCCGGCAAATTCGCCCAGGACAGGGCTCGCCAGGCTCGCGTCCTCGCTGAAACAATCCACGACCGCATCGACATCGCCGCGGTCGAGCGAAGTCGCATAGCGAATGAACACGTTGTTGATGTCGAACCAGTCTGCGATGGAGGCCGCTGCCATGCCGGACTCCGCATCACTTGCCCGCCGACTGCAAAACGCGGATCGGCTTGCCGTCGAGAAAAGCCAATGCATTCTCCACGCCATGCTGGTAGTACTCGTTGTAGACCTCGACGACGCTATAGCCCAGATGCGGCGTCAGCACGACGTTGGGTGCGCTCGCGAACGGATGGTCGCGCGGCAGCGGCTCGCGATAGAAGACATCGAGCGCTGCGACGATGCGCCGCGACCGGACCGCGGCGATCAGCGCGTCCTCGTCGACCAGCGGCGCGCGCGCCGTATTGACGAGAATCGCGCCCTGCTTCATTCGCGCGAGGTCCGCGGCGCCGAGTATGCCGCGCGTGCGTTCGGACAGCACGAGATGCAGGCTGACCACGTCGGCCGTCGCCAGAAGCGCGTCCTTCGCCGTGCGCACCGCGCCGGCCGCCGCGGCCGCGTCGTCCGTCAGGTTCTGGCTCCATGCCAGTACCTTCATGCCGAGCGCTGAGGCATACGCCGCCATGCGCGCGCCGATCCTGCCCAGACCGATGAGGCCGATCGTCTTGCCGTCGAGAACGTGCCCCGTCGGCGTGCCGACCTGAAAGCGGCCCTCGCGCACCGCCGCATCGCTTGCGGGAATATTCCTCGCCGCCGCAAGCATCAGCGCGAGGGCCAATTCGGCGGTCGAGCTGCCGGATGGCCCGCCTCCCGTGTAGCAGACCGTGATTCCGCGCGAAATCATTCCCGCGATGTCGATGAGTCCCGCGCGCGCGCCCGTCAGGCCGAACATCTTCAAGCGCGGCAGGCGGTCGACGAGGGACGCCGGGAATGGCGTGCGTTCCCGCGTCACCAGGATGATCTCGAAAACCTCGAGGCGCCGCGCCGCGTCGTCTTCGCCGGCGAAAGGCGTGTCGAAGAAGGACACGTCCGCGCGCGCGATCAGTGGCGACCAATCCGCGCTCGTCCGAGCAACTTGCTGCCAATCGTCGAGTACCGCTATTTTTGTCACGGGGTGTGTCCTTTGAGGAATTCGCGAACCCTGCGCATTGCTGCGTCCCGATACTGCGAACCTTTCCACGGCGCGAGCAGCTCCACGTTGGGCGCACGAGCGAGATCGGCTGAGACTTCCGCTGGATGAACCAGATCGTCACCCGGCATCAGCAGCGTCGGAATGGCGCAATCGCGCACGAATTCGCGCGACACGCTGAAGATGAAATCACCGCCGAACATCCGCTGGCCGAATCCCGGCAGCAAACCGGGATCGACGTTCGGCCAACCGCGCACTTCGCCGGCCCATTTGTCGTACTCCTGGTCGAGCGCTGCGCGGTTTGTGGCGGACAGCCCGATCGGATTCTGGAGCACCAGCGCCGAAACCAGGCCCGGCCGCGCCTTGGCAAGCGCCAGCGCAAACGAGACGCCGATGCACGCGCCCATGACGTGGCACTGGCCGACCGACAGATGGTCGAGCAGCGCCAGGTGGTCGGAC
>Ga0070708_100002233_pt1 | contig 14977 bp, 17 predicted proteins | sample KBSK5503metaG_FD_65469 | JGI IMG/M metagenome (GOLD analysis project Ga0070708, IMG submission 65469) | Corn, switchgrass and miscanthus rhizosphere microbial communities from Kellogg Biological Station, Michigan, USA - KBS K5-50-3 metaG | ecosystem: Host-associated > Plants > Roots >...
GAGCTGCGCGCCCCGCAGGTCCTCAGCAGTGACACCTTACCGCCCGTGGCCCCGAAGCGCGCGCCGCGCAAGGTGGCTGTCTTGGCGGGCATCGCGCTCGTGGCCGCCGGCGCCCTCGGATTCCTGCTCTGGTCGACTCTCCGGTCGAAGTCCTCCGGCCCGGCAGCGGGGATTCCCGACCTCCGCCTGTGCGGCTCCAACACCATCGGAGGGGAGCTGGCGCCCGCGCTGGTCGACAATTTCTTCACGCGCAAGGGCTTGCGCTCGATCGAGCGCAAGCCGGGCGCAACCCCGCGTCAGACGTTGCTCAGCACGGGCTCGGTCACCGTTTCCATCGAGGCCGCCGGCACCGCGACCGGATTCGCCGGACTCGCCGAGGGACAGTGCGACATCGCCATGGCCTCGCGACCGCTGAGCGACGCCGAGAAGTCGGCGTTGGCGAGCAAACGCATCGGCGATCTGCGCGCGCCGGCGACCGAGCACGTCATCGCGCTCGACGGGATCGCGGTGATCGTGCACCCCAACAACAAGGTGGCCTCACTCGACCTCGACCAGGTGAAGGCCATCTTCTCCGGGCGGATACACGACTGGTCGGCGGTGGGCGGAAGCCCGGGACCCATCGAGGTCTACGCGCCCGACGACAATTCGGGGACCTACGACACCTTCCGGCAGCTCGTGCTCGAGGCGCAGCCGCTGGCGAGCTCGGCCAAGCGGTTCGTCGACAGCATCGAGCTCTCCGATAATGTAGCGACCGACCCGGGCGCGATCGGACTCGTTGGCCTCGCCTACGCCCGGTCGGCGCACGCCGTCGCACTCTCCGAACCAGGGTTCTCGCCCACCCTGCCGTCCCCTTTCACGGTGGCGAACGAGAGCTATCCACTCTCGCGGCGACTCTACCTCTACACGCTGCCCCGCCCCCGCACGCCGCTGGTCACCAACCTGGTCAATTTCGCCCTCTCGCCGGAAGGCCAGCAGGTCGTCCGGGAGAGCGGCTTCGTCGATCTCTCCATCGCCGCTCGGACCCCGGACGCCTGCGACGCCCGCTGCCCTCCTGCGTACGTGGCGGCGACGCTCCAGGCGAAACGGCTCACGGTGGACCTTCGCTTCCGTCCGGGCACGGAAGAGCTCGACAGCCTGGCCAACCGGAACCTGGAGCGCGTCGTCGCTTTCCTCCGCGCCCGGCCCGGTGCGCAGGTCTTGCTTCTGGGTTTCGCAAACGATCTGGCCGGCTCGCTCGCGCGCGCCAACCAGGTCGCGCGCGAGTTCGAGCGACGAGGCGTGAAGCCCGCGCTGGCGAAAGGGTTCGGCGAGGCCATGCGCGTCTCGTCGCGGAACGACGCCTACGGGCGGCAGCGCAATCGCCGCGTCGAAGTGTGGATCCGGGACGCCACGCGGTAGCGGTGACCTGACCACGACGCGCCAGGCGTCACCCCGGCTTGGTCCGCAGCCTCGCGGTGTCGATCAGCGCGTCCCATATTCCCAGCATGCCGCGAATCAGGGTGAGCCAGCGTGCACACACCAGTTGCCGGGTATTGGGCACCTCTACGAGCGCAACGACGAGCTGATGACAGCATGAGCAGCGCACTATCGTCTCCCCCGAGGCGAGGCGCGCGTGGAGATGGACCTCGATCTCAGCGCTGTGTGACGATCTCACTCAGTACGCGGAGCGCCTCGTGAGCCGCTGGAAATCCCGCATAGCCGCTTATCTGGAGCAGCGCCTCACGCAGCTCGTCCGCTGTCCACCCGAGGTTCAGCGCGCCGCGCAAGTGCGTCTTGAGCTCCTCGTGCTGTCCGATGGCGGCGAGCACCGACACCACCACCAGGCTGCGATATTTCAGCTCCAGACCGGGCCGATTCCACACTCCACCCCAGACGTGCTCGACGGCGGTCTCGAAGAACGGCACCAGAAACGGATCGGGCGGTGCCTTCTTCATCTGATCACCAAACACGCGCTGCTTGACCGATGCGCCGCTCGGCCTTGCGTCCTGTGTCATGGTTGCCTCCTCAGTGACTTTTCTATTTGGCATGACTTGTTGGCTGGACATGACGATCTCCTTCTTCGTCCCGGTTGAGCACCAATGCTCCCGGTGCTTCCCTCTGACGAGTAGAGGTGTCCCTCGGTTCGACTTTGATCTATTCGTCTTTGACATGAGTGATCTCCTCGCGCCTCTGCGGCTGTTCGTGCGTGTTGCCAGGACTGGGAGCTTCTCTCGCGCCGGGCGCGAGCTGGCCATCTCGCAACCCTCGGCGTCGCGGATCATCGCCGCCCTGGAGCGCGAAGTAGGTGCACCACTCTTGACGCGAACGACCCGCGCAGTCGTTCTCACCGAGGCGGGCAGCGAATACCTTGCCCGAGTCGAGCCGCTCCTCGACGCTCTCGAGGAAGCCAATCAGGCGGCCCGCGGCACCGGCGAGCTGCGCGGAGTCCTGCGCCTGGCCTCGCCGACCAGCATCGCCGCCCGGGAGATCATTCCGCGCCTGCCGCGATTTCTCTCGCGCCATCCGGCGCTGCGAATGGACCTCCTCCTGGACGATCAGCGCCAGGACCTGGTTCGCGAGGGAGTGGATGTGGCGTTGCGCTTCGGCGAGCTGACCGACTCCAGCGGCACTGCCCGGTTCATCGGGATGAATCAGAGGCTGCTCGCCGCATCGCCAGCGTATCTGCGCCGCGCCGGCAAACCGGCCTCGCCCGCGGAGCTCGCCAATCACGCACTCATCATCGGACCGCCCGGGATGGCGTCAGCAGGATGGTCCTTCGAGCGCGAGGGCCGTACCGTCTCTTTGCGCGTCAAGGGGCGGCTCGCGTTCACCGTCAACGAAGGCGCGACTGCCGCTGCGGCGGCCGGACTGGGCATTGTTTCGACCGGGCTTTGGGGATGTCGCGCGGAGCTGGCGAGCGGCGCGCTCGTCCGGATCCTCGAGGATTGGAGCATGCCTTCGCAAGAGATCAACGCCCTGTTTCCCGCCGGGCGCGGGGCGAAGCGATCGGCGCGGGCGTTCGTCGATTTCCTGATCGACGACCTCAAGGAATTGGCGAGCCCAGCCCTCCGGGGCTCTCAGGGCGGGGGGAGCCGATGTGATGGAGCTACTTCAGGTCCTCCAGACGGACCCCCTTGCCAACACGTAGGCTCGCGCGCGCCTTTTCGATCCGCGCAACGAACCGTGGATCGTTCTCGAGCCGGTAGTCGAACCAGTCGTCCTCCGATACGAAGCCGATGAGGACCCCTGCGGGCTTGCCGTGGCGCGTGATCACGACCTCGCGCTCTTCCGCTTCCCTCAGATACCGCGAGAGGTCGTCCTGCAGCTCTAACGCGTCTACGCCCAAGTGGGCACTGAGGGATGCAGCATGGTGTCGCAGATCACCGGTCATCGTCTCCAGAATGTCTCCAAGACTGCGGCGGAATGGCGGGGTCTCCCGCTGAGCTCTGCGAAGTCGTGCCTCCTCATAAGCTGGCGCTCCTTCGAGCGAATCGACGAATTGGCGTGCGTCCCCGCCCTGTTAGCCTGTTCAGAGGTGGTACCCTGCTCCGAGGCGGGCCATGGCAACGGCCATTCAAGGATCAGACGCGCTGTCCGGGATGGAGCAAGCCGCTCCGCGCGAGCGCGCCGCCTCAATTCCCTGGCAGCTGTGGATGTCCGCCCTCGCCATCACCTCCGCCGCGATCGGACTCTACTGGGACATCTCCTGGCACATCTCGATCGGCCGCGACACGTTCTGGACGCCTGCCCACGTCGCCATCCAGCTTTGCGGCGTCTTGGCCGGAATCAGTTGCGGCCATCTCATTCTCTGGACCACCTTCGCGCGCGCAGCGCCGCTTCGAGAGGCCTCCGTCTCGATTCTCGGCCTGCGCGGTCCGCTCGGTGCGTTCATCGCCAGCTGGGGCGGGCTGGCGATGATCATCTCCGCGCCCTTCGACAACTGGTGGCACGAAGCGTACGGCCTCGATGTACGGATCATCAGCCCACCCCACGCGGTGCTCGGCCTCGGGCTCATCGCGGTGTCCCTCGGCGCGATGATCCTCATCGTCGGCGCGATGAACCGCGCTTCCGGGCAGGCGCGCAACGCGCTCGATCATCTGCTTCTCTACGTCGCCGGAATGTTCACCGTCCTGCGCGCGCTGTTCATCCTGGAGTACTCGCGCCCGGGCGCGATGCACGATCCGACCTTCTACATAGCGGTGATGCTGTCGTTTCCCCTCCTGCTCATGGCCGTCGCGATCGCCTCGCATCACCGTTGGGCGGCGACGGTCATGGCTGCGATCTACACCGCCTGTTTCCTCGGCGCCCTCTGGCTCGTTCCGCTCTTTCCCGCGCAGCCGCGCTTGGGGCCGGTATTCATGCGGGTGACGCACATGGTCCCGCTCCGCTTCCCGCTGCTCGTCATCGCCGGCGCGGTCGCGCTGGACGTGGCGCGCGATCGGCTCGCGGGACGGGGTCGATGGCTGCAGGCGGCCGCGGCGGGGACCGCGTTCTTTGCCGCATTCGTGCTCGCCCAATGGTCGTTCGCTGACTTCCTCGTGTCGCCGGCCGCCCGCAATTGGGTTTTCGGGACGCACTACTTTGGTTACCGCATGCGTCCCGAGCTGGTCGAGTTCGCCAATTCGTTTCCGCCCACCAGCTGGCGTTGGCTTTGCGCGGGCATGGCCCTCGCCCTTCTCGTCGCCATCGTCGGGACCCGAGTGGGCTTGGCCGTGGGCGGATGGATGCGCCGGATCCGCCGGTGAGGCGGGCGATCGAAATCCTGACGCGAGGCGCGATCGCGGCGGCGCTCATTGCTTCGGGCGCTGCCGCCCACGTGGGAAGTCCGGACGTCTATTACGAGGGCGATGCCGGCCCTTACCACCTGATGGTGGCCATCCGGACACCTCAGGTGATCCCCGGAGTCGCCGAGGTGGAGGTCCGGTCCGACTCGAATGATCTGCGTTCCGTGCGCATCGTGCCGATGCCGCTGGTCGGGTCGAGCACGGGCCTGTCGCCCGAGCCCGATCCGGCCGAGCGCTCCAGCGCGGACCCGCTGTTCTTCAGCGGAAGCTTGTGGCTGATGGAATCGGGCTCCTGGCAAGTGCGCATGGAGTTGGACGGCGCGCGCGGCCCTGGCGTGCTAGCAGTGCCCGTCGCAGCCGCGCCCCGTCGAACGCTAGCGCTGCAAGGAGCGCTCGCCGCGGGGCTTCTCGCGGCGCTGGTCCTTCTCTCGGGCGGCATCGTGCTGATCGCGGGGGCCGCAGCGCGCGAGGGAGAGCTCGAACCGGGAGAGGACCCGCGGGCTGGAGGCCGGCGCAGGGCAGGCGTGGCCATGGGCGTCGCGGCGGCCCTCGTCGCGCTGCTCCTGGCGCTCGGACGGGTGTGGTGGAACGCGGAGGCGCGCGTCTACTCCCGCAGCATGCTGTACCGGCCGACGCCGCTCGCAGCCTCGATCGAGAGAGGACGGCTCTTGCTGCGAGCGGAGAGCTCGATCTGGCACAATCGCAGGGACATGCGGGCCCTCCTGCCCGACCACGGCCACCTGATGCACCTCTTCGTGCTGCACGTGCCGGAGATGGATCGCTTCTGGCACTTGCATCCCCGGCGGCTTTCCGACGGGACATTCGAGCAACCGCTGCCTCCCATGCCGGCGGGTCGTTACGAGCTCTTCGCCGACATCGTCTATGAGTCTGGCTTCCCGGACACGATGGTGACGGAGATCGAGGCCCCCCCGATCCCGGGCAAGCCGCCGAGCGGAGACGACTCGTCGGCGGAAGCGGTTCCGCTCGCGAAGGCCGATCGAAGCGCAGCGTTCGCGCCGCTTTCCCAAGGAGGCCGACTGATCTGGCAGCGTGGCGCGGAGCCGCTCGTTTCCGGTCGACCGATCCGCTTCACCTTCGTTGTCGAGGATGAATCGGGCAGGCCCGCCGCCGACCTGGAGCCCTATCTGGGCATGGCCGGCCACGCGATCTTCGTGCGCGCCGACCGGACGGTCTTCGCACACGTCCACCCATTGGGTTCGATCTCCATGCCGGCGCTTGCCTTGGCGGAAGCCTCGCTCGGCTCGACGTCTGCAGTGCATTCCCCGCATGCGTCCCACGCCCCCCGCCTGTCCCCGGTGGTCTCGTTCCCCTACGGGTTCCCGCAGGCTGGCGATTATCGGATCTTCGTCCAGGTCAAGCGGTCGGGGCGCATCGACACGGGCGTGTTCGATGTGCGGATCGACCGCTGAGGTACGGCTCAGGTTCGAGAGGGCCGTCCCGCGCATCCTGAATTCGCCCAGCTCGTCATTGGCGATCCGGTTCCGTTTGCCTCATGCTCGCGATGGATGGCATCAGACAGCCCGAAAGCGGTGACGCTACAAGCCTCCATCCCGCGCAGAATTGGCCGCCTCGCCGCAGGGCTCGCTGCGCTGCTCGTCGTCCTCGAAATGCTGATCATGATCAGCCCGTTCGCCTTCTACTACTACGGCGTCTACGGGCCGATCATGGACGGTCTCCACCGGAGCGCCTGGACCGCCTGGCTTCCAGCGTTCTTCCTGCCCCACCTCTTCAGCTTCGAGCGGTTCCCCGACCTGGTCGAAGTCGGATTCGGGACGTTCGCCCTCGCATTCCTGGCGTTTCTCATCACCGCGGCCCAGCCCTACTACGTGAAGCTGTGGAAGAAGTCGGTCGCCCGAAACTGGTTGTACGCGAGGCTTCGGCACCCGCAGTACTCGTGCCTTTCCCTCGCCGGGTTCGGCTTGCTCGTGGCCTGGCCCCGGTTTCTCATCCTTCTCCTCTACGTATCGATGCTCTTCGCCTACGGTGTCCTCGCTCGCGACGAAGAGCGGCGCATGGAGGCAGCCTTCGGCGAAGACTACCTGAGCTATCGTGGCCGCACGTGGATGTTCTTGCCTGGGGAGCCCGGCGCGAAGCTGATGCGGTTCATCTTCGGGCGCCCCGCGACTCGCCCGGTGATCCGCCTGGCGATGTGGCCCGCCACCCTGTTGCTCGCGGTCGCGTTCGCGTTCGCCCTTCGGGCCGCGACGATGCGGCTGATTCCCGTCGTCTTCCTTCGAAACGGTTCGATGGTGGCCGTGCCACTCGCCGCCCGAATCGCTCCCGGGATATCCGACCAGGCGGGAGCACTGGTTCGCAATCCTGCGGCGATGGAACGACTCGAGCGGCGCGCCGGTTCGTACGTGGTCCAATTCGCGGAGGACAAGAACAAGCTCCATCACGTGTTCATCGACCTCGGAATGGAGCCCGCCGAGGCGAGGAGGCTCGACGTCCCGGGCCCGGCCGCCGTCGTGTCACGCGCGACCTCGCCTCGTTCCGCCGCCCCGGTCGGTGCGCAACTTCTGGCTGCCGGCGTCACCCTCGAGCCGCTCTTCCTCGTGGTTGCGCCCGCGACTCCAGATGGCCCGCCGGCGAAGCTCGTCGATCTTTCCCCTGCGTCGTTCCGCGGAAACCGCGTCGCTCCACTCTTCTGAACGCCGGCGCCATGTTTCGGCTGGATGCGGGCATCATCCGCGCGCCGGCGCGAACGAATCAGTCAGCGGCCTGCTTCAATGCGAGAAGACAGGAACTTCGTGCCGACCCGGATGAGCGGGGTTAAGAAGCCCTTGAAGCATCGAATTCTCACCGCGATGCAGGGAGATGCCCCATGAACCCAGACGACTTTCCGGCCCCAAAGCGAGGTTTCGTCCTCACGCACTTTCTCGTGGTTTCGGATCAGGATCGGTCCCGCGAATTCTATCGGTCGCTATTCGACGGGCAGGTTCTCATCGAGCGCGACCCGGTCATCATGAAGGTCGCCAATACGTGGCTGATTCTGAACGCGGGTGGCGGTCCCACCGACGACAAGCCTGGGGTCACCTTGACGACGCCACCCGATCCCAATCGCACGAGCGCGTTTCTCAACGTCCGCGTCGCAAACATCCATCAAGTCTACAGAGACTGGTCGGCCAAGGGCGCCAGGTTCCTCACTGAGCCCAAGGACCACGGACGCGAGATACGCGCATATATCCGCGATCCAGACGGGCACCTGATCGAAGTGGGCCAAGCGACCGGTATTCTCGGCTGATCGACGGCGGCGCGCGGGCTAGGGAGCATGGCCGCGACGTCATGGGATCCTGGACTGACACGAGCCGCGTCGGGTGCACGACCAAGTTGAGATTTTTCTTGAAGGGCTGAAAGAACCCGATGCGATCTCGATCCCTTGCGCAGCGGGCCGTGCGCTGGAACCTGCACCACCAGCAGAGTCGTATGCGCAAGGTTCGATTGTGCTCGGCCACTAGCATTGCTGGGTTCGTGGCTGGAGCGCCGTGAGCTTCCGCTCCGCGAGCACGATCCGGACGCGCGCGATAAGGCCCAGACCATCCAGCTCAGTCCAGAGCACGAAGCGCGGCGCCCAGCGCGGCGGGCGCTCGCTCACGTCGGCCACGAGCGCCGGCAGGCCGTTCAGCTCGCGCAACTCGAAGCGCGACACCTGCGATTTCTCCGAAAGCTTGAGGAGGAACCGCAGCACGCGATCTTTTCCCTCGACCGGCAACAGCGCCGCCACGTACTGGCCGCCCGCATCGGTGTGCGCGCGGGCGTCCGGCGCCAGCAGGCGAGCGGCGGCCTCAGCGTCGCCCGAGGCCAGCGCGCCGAGGAATGCTTCGAGGGCCGCGCGGGTGTTTTCACGCAGAGCGGCGTCGAGCGGCGCGCGGCTGGCGTCGTACACAGCTATCGCGGCGCGCGCGCGGTGATGGATGACCTTGACGTTGCTCTCGCCGATCCCGAGCGAGCGCGACACCTCGCGCACCGAAAGGTCGAAGACATCGCGGAGGAGCAGGACCGCCCGCTGCGCCGGCGTCAGCGCCTCGAGCGCAATGAGGAACGCCACCGACACCGACTCGAGCAGCGAATAGCGGACGTCGGCGCCGGGAGCGAAGTCTGCCGGCTCAGCCGAGGGCGGCTCGTCGGTCGGCAGCGGCGAGGGCAACCATTCGCCAGGATATCCGCGCCGGCGGCGGCGCAGAACGTCGCGGCCGAGATTGACCGCCACCTGCGTCAGCCAGGGACGCAGCTCACCCACCGGCGAGCGCTGGAGCGCGCGGGCAAGCGCCTCTTGCGCGATCTCGTCCGCGTCGGCGGCGCATCCGGTGAGCCGATACGCCAGCGCCCAGAGGTACGGGCGCGCCGAAGCGAGCTCGATCGTGCTCCCCGGGGCCTCGCTCACGCGGCTGCCTCCCTCGCTCCCAGCACGCCCAGGCACGCTCGCGCCGCTGACTTTGCGCTCGCGCAGCTCGCATCGGCGAGCATCTCGACGGGACCGACCCAATCGCCGGCGAGGAAGATCCGCTCGAGCCCGTCGGCGGCGGCCGCAGGCCTGGCGCACAGGCCGCCGCGATCGGCGCGCACGAGCGCGTGCGAGATGGTCATGCGCGCCATGAAGCGCCTCTCGATGGCCTCCTCTCGCCAGCCGGGCTGCACGCGGTCCACCAGCGCCTCCAGCTCCCGCGCGTCGTCTTCGCCGGCGGGCGCGCCCGGCGCAAGGTACTTCATCGCGTGCAGCAGCGCCGCTCCCTCGGGCGCGAGCCGCGCGGCCGATGAGTGCACCGACAGGTAGAGCGGCGCATCGATGCCGAGCGCGAAGAGAGCTCTCGGTCGCGGCAGTTTGCGCAGCCCCAGATCGAGGCAGGCCGCCTCGATCGGCACCGCCTCGGAGGCGAAGACGCGCAGCCGCGGTGCGGCGCGAGCGGGCAACAAGGAGCAGGCGGCGCGCGGACTCAGGGCCAGCACCACCGCGCGGCAGCGCCTGCTGTCGCCTCCGGCCAGCGCGACGGCCCAGCCACTGCCCGCGCGTTCGATCGCGCTGGCGCGCCGCCCGAGCGAGAGTCGGGTCCCGTGCACCCGCGCGCGATCGGCGAGCGCCGCCACCAGGTTGCCCCAGCCGCCGTGGAGATAAAGGACCGAGCCCGCCTGTCCCTTCTGCAATTGTCGCAAGGCCGCGCCGGCGTCTGCGAGGTCGGGTGCGTTCACATAGGTTGTGAGCCGGAAGAGCGCCTCGGCGAGTTGTCGCGCGCACCCGCCCAGGCGCTGGCCGTCGAGGAAGGCGGAGAGCTGCGCGCCATCCCAGCGCGCCGCATCGAGCCCAGGCAGCGAGGCCAACAGCCGCGCCACCTGTGCCTTCTGCCGCAAAGGCAAAAGGCCGGTGCTGAGCAGCGAGACCGGACCGGTCGGCAGCGTGTGCAGCTTGCCGGCGTGGAGCGCGAAACCACCTGACAGCGGCGGCGGCGCGCCCCGGACGGGCACGTCGAGCTCGCGCAGTACCTCGCGCGCCGCTCCGGCGGCATAGAGCGCGTGCGCGCCTTGGTTGAAGAGGAACCCCGAGCGCTCCTTGGTCCGTGCGCGCCCGCCTGGCTCGGCCGCCCGCTCGATCATCTCGACCGACCGCCCGGCGCGCCCCAAGAGCGCCGCGGCGGTTAGCCCCGCCAGTCCGCCGCCGACGACGACGACCTCGACGTCGCCCGCATCCATGCAGCTCTCACGTGCGGCGGGGGCGAAAGGTTACAAGCAGGCGCCGGGGTGTGTCAGTCCCGAAGCGGGAAGAAGATCACCTGCTCGACTTCGTCGTCTTGTCCCCGTCGAGCAGGCACCCGTGGCGCCGTCGGGCCACGCCGCGTTGGTGTTCGGGGACCCTGTACTATCCTGCGGCCATGCGCAAGAGGATCCTGGTCCCTGCCGCGACGTTCGGTGCTCTGCTGGTCGTGGCGCTCACGCTGCTCGCCTTCGGCGCCGGTCCCGAGGGCACGCTCCTCGCCGCGCGCAACACCGCGCGCTTCTCGAGTCTCGTCTTCTCGCTGGCGCTTTTGGCTTGGGCGGCCGGCCGCGCGGCGGCGCCCGCGCTCACCTGGGCCTTCGTCTCGGCGCATCTGGTTCACTACGGCGCGGTGTTCGCGCAGATCTTCGTCAATGCGGAGGCACGGGCGCACCTGTTGGCCACGCGGGGCATGGTGTTTTCGGCCGCCGGCCTGGCGCTGGCCTTGACCATCGGCTTCACCACCTCGGCCCGCAGCCGCGCCGGGACATCCTTGCACCGCGCCGCCGCCTCGATCGCGGCGCTGTCCTTCCTGATGGCGCTCGTCGTCGGCGCGATCCGCGGGCATCGAATCGACGTCGCACTGGCCGTTTTCTTGGTCGCTTCCATCGCAGTCGCCGCGCATCGGGCTTTCATCGCTCATCGGGAAATGCGTCGCCGATGCTCAGCGGCGAATTGAAGGCTCGGCTCCGCCGGCGCGGTCAGGAACTGGGCGTGGGACATCAGACAGCCGCCAAGATGATCCTGGCCAAAGAGCACGGCCAAACCCGCCGTAGAGAGGTCTGGATCTTGGGGTAACGTGGCGGTCAATGACTGCCATGCCGGCCGACGTCAGCGTCCCAGGCCACGTCTCGCCGGTCACCGAGACAGGCGGATTTCGATTTCCCGGTCGACGTATCGCCACTCCTCCGTCGCACGGAGGCGCCGGAGCAGTTCGTTGAACGACGCCTCGCTTTCCGGGGCGAATTCGAACCAGGTGAGAAAGTCGAACGGCTCTCCCAGATCCCGCGAGTGGTAGAGACGGCGCGCAACCGCGGGCAGGTACTCGAGACCCAGGGCGATGTGGTGGGAGCGCTCTTCGAGCACCTCGCGGCGCGCGTCCTGGGGCAGGTCCCACCAAGCAGGCGCCTTGCGCACGGGAATCAGCACGGCGCGAGTCGATTGCGCCCGGCCGAGCGGTGGAGAAACCGCGTTCAAGCGCTCCCTCTCGCTGCGCGACACGTAGCGCTCGTTGCTAGTGAACCCGTCGAGGTGCCAGAGCGAACCCGCAGCGGCTGGCCGCTGACCCTCGGCGCGACTGAGCGCGGCCGCTGTAGCGAGGCCCGGGCCCACCAGCGCGGTCATCCGGTCGATGCGCCAATCGCCTCGATCACCTGCCAGAAACCGGACCGCGATCGGAGCAGGCATGGCGCCTCCGCCCCCGAATTGCAAAGGGCCTCGCCATATTACGGCGGAGCCCGGGAGATTGGAGCGGAACACCGGGTTCGAACCCGCGACCTTCGCCTTGGCAATTCTGGCCGGCGGGATTCCCGAAACTTCGCAATGCTCCACGCCGGTCCCAAGCCGTCAATTTCACTCGGGACGCCGTCGCGGGCCGATCCTCGAATTTTCCATAGCGCAACGGCAGAAACACGAGTCTCCGGGTCCAACTGGGGTCCAAGCCCCTCTGCTCTCTGTCGCCGCTGTCGCACACCGCCTCGGCGTGTGCACAGCAACGGTGTATGCGCTCTGTGCTCGCGGCGAGCTTCCGCACATGCGCGTCTTGAATGCTATCCGAATCGCGCCGGCGGACCTGGCCGACTTCCTGACTCGTCAACGATCTGTCCGAACGAAATTTCTAGGAGGATCAAGACGGACGATCTGCAACGTAAACCTGAAATGGGAAGCGCCAGTACGGCTCAAACAACGCGGTGCACTTTCCGAGTGTGTAATACATGTGCTTGTTCTTCATCGCGGCAACGTGTTCTTCCAGTTGCCTCGACTTCCACAGCGCCGCCTGCGCCACGCCTTCAATATTGTCATGGACCCACGCGTTTCCTGACTCTTGCGCGCTTCGGACTGCGGAGACCTCATCGGGCGCATCGATCACAAGGTCGCCAGAGCCGAGGCACAGCGCATCGGGAGGTGGCGACACGACATAGCTAAGCATGTCACGCTCCTCGTCACTCAGGCGAGCCGGAGCGCACGTCGAAGTGCGTCACGTTCGCCAGCGTCTAGCAGGTCAGTGTCGAGATCGCTCTCGAAGAATTCTCGCTTGTACTTCGCGCTTTCCACCGCGGCGAGGTGTAGCAAGGAACGGAGGAGCCGTCGAACCAGAGTACGCAGCTCGTCGACGCTTGCGAGGTGCGAAGCATGCTTCTGCTTTAGCCGAGCACCATAGAACGACCTTGCTTCGCATGTCATACCTACGGACACCTCGAGGTTGATGACCTGCGCGATGCGATGGAGTTGCTCGGCGCGGCGACAGGCGTCGCTCCCGATTCGCTCGAGGCCGAAACGCACTCGGATTCACTCGCTCTGGGTCCAACTAGGGTCCAAGCATCGCCAGAAGGCGAAAAAACAGGGCCCGGGTCCCTGGGAGTTCCTGAGGAGAGCCGGGCCCTTGTACTTGGAGCGGAACACCGGGTTCGAACCGGCGACCTTCGCCTTGGCAAGGCGACGTTCCGGGCCGAGTTGCACGAGTGCGCTTTCCCATCATTCGTAGCTTCGAAGCGCTGCTTGCTAGGCCCAGCGTCGTCCGCGAGCCCAGAACGAGAGGGCGGGCGCTGGAAAGGAGTTGGGCGTGCAGCCGCAGATCCGACGGGCGACGAGCAACTCGCTGTCGCGCAGCGCGCGGCCCTGCAGCTTGCTGGCGCTCGAGCCGCAGGGCCCGCGCCTCCAACCACTCCGAGCTTCACGCACTCGGGTTTACGGCAAATCGATCCGCTGATCCGCGGCCGGCGTCGATGCCGGGAAGAGGCCATGCGAGAGGCCCCGCGGGATCTCTTGATGGGGTGAATTCTATTGTTAGCTGATTTGCTAATTATTAGCGTTCATGCTAATTAACACTTCCCGTGCGCCGACCGGTTCCCACGTTGGAGGAGATCGATGCCGTGTTCGAGGCGCTCGCCCATGAGGCGCGCCGGCACATCGTGTTGCTCTTGAGCCACCTGGGCGGAGAATTGCCCTCGGGCTACCTGGCGAAGCGCTTTCAGCACAGCTGGCCGACGACGACGCGACACCTGGGCGTGCTGGAGAAGGCCGGGCTCGTCGAGGTGCGCCGCGAGGGCCGCAGCAGCCACTACCGCGTCCACCGCGAACGGCTCAGCCGCGTCGTCGGAGGCTGGCTCGAGAACCTGAAACCTTCAACCCCGCGGCAGAAATGGACGTCAACCGGCCGCAAATTCACAAGGAAAGGAACCAAGCGATGAGCGCAGCAACGAAGAAGAAGGATACGCCGAAGGTCTTCCGCATCACGGTCGAGGTCTCGAACCTCGACGAGGCGACAAAGTTCTACTCGAAGCTGTTGGACCTCGAAGGCAAGCGCCACCCTGGAGCGCGGCACTACTTCAACTGCGGTGGAGTGATCCTCGCCGTCCTCGACGTCTCGCAGGGCGGCGTCACTCCGACGCCGGGCCCAAAGTCGCTGTACCTCGCGGTGCGCGACGTCGAGGCCGTGCACGCGCGGGCTGCCGGGCTCAAGGCGCTGGCACCGTACAAGGTGCACGGCGAGCCCGCCGGCAAGATCATCAAGCGGCCGTGGGGTGAAAAGTCGTTCTACGTCGTCGACCCGTGGGGCAACGACATGTGCTTCTGCGAAGAGGGCACGCTCTACACCTGAGACGAGAGGGTGCCTTCGGTCGTCTCTGCTCGCTTGCCCGTTGCCGTCTCCAAAATGTCTCCCCGAGCTGGGGAGCGACGGAGGCCTCGCCGATCCGCTACATTTCGATCAGCGCACCGCGCAAGGAGGTGACCCCATGCCCGATCAGAAGACCTACGTGGGTACCTGTCACTGCGGCAAGGTGAAGTTCGAGGCGACACTGGTCCTGGAGAGCGCGATGGACTGCAACTGCTCCATCGACTCGAGGACCGCGGCGGTGATGGCGGCGTTGCCCGCGGAGCAGTTCAAGCTGGTGTCCGGCGAGGGCGAGATGACCGAGTACCTGTTCGGCAAGCGCCACATCCACCGCTGCTTCTGCAAGATCTGCGGCATCCACGCCTTTGCCTACGGCGCGGGGCGGGACGGCAAGCCGATGAAGATGATCAACCTCCGCTGCGTGGAGAGCGTGGACCTCTCCAAGCTGAAGATCACGCACAACGACGGCAAGAGCCGCTGAGCCCACTCGAAACTCCCATATCCTCGATCCCATGGCGCCGGTCCGTTAAGACGCGGTAGGAGGGTCGACCCGTGGCCAACCCCGACGACGCCATACCCGAGCTGCCAGCCTTGCCGCCCGGTTCGGAATTC
>Ga0070708_100002234_pt1 | contig 14975 bp, 11 predicted proteins | sample KBSK5503metaG_FD_65469 | JGI IMG/M metagenome (GOLD analysis project Ga0070708, IMG submission 65469) | Corn, switchgrass and miscanthus rhizosphere microbial communities from Kellogg Biological Station, Michigan, USA - KBS K5-50-3 metaG | ecosystem: Host-associated > Plants > Roots >...
GCAAGCTTCGCCAGGCCGAAGTCCAGCAACTTGGCCTGCCCGCGCTTGGTGACGAAGATGTTCGCCGGCTTGATGTCACGGTGAATGATTCCCTTGGCGTGGGCGGCATCCAGGGCATCGGCAACCTCGATGGTCAGATTTAGCAGCGCCTCCGTGTCCAACGGCCGCCCCGCGATGCGATGCTTCAACGTCTGCCCCTCCAGGTATTCCATGACAATGAACGCCTGGCCATCCTGCTCGTCAATCTCGTGGATGGTGCAGATGTTGGGATGGTTCAGGGCTGACGCGGCACGGGCTTCGCGCTGGAAGCGCTCCAGGGCCCCACGATCTTTGGCAACTTCCTCGGGAAGGAACTTCAGAGCAACAAAGCGCCCCAGCTTGGTGTCCTCGGCCTTATAGACGACGCCCATCCCACCGCCGCCCAACCTTTCAACGATGCGATAGTGAGAGATGGTCTGGCCAATCATGAGCGAGGAGAGCTGGGTACAGAAGCGTCATCTTAGGCGGGATTCGCGGAGCAGTCAAACCCCACGGCTTGATCGTAGGACATCGTACAAAGCTAGGGCATCGTACAAAGCACCGTTTTCGGACGCGTTAATCCTTCAGCGGCACCATGGGCTTTTCACCCTGGCAGAAGGTGGCCACGCGCTGCAGGCCGCCCTGCGGCTGCTGCACGACCCTCACTGGTCCGTAGCAATACACCGCATGGCCGCTTTCGGCGAAGAACCAGCGCCCGCCTTTGCGGGCGTGCTGCGTAATGGTGCGATCCACAGGGGAACGCGGGGGTGGGGCAAAGTGAGAACCGGGCACAGACAATGACAACAGTAATATCGCCAAGGCTTTCATGGGCATTCGTCTGGCCCGGCAATTTAGATGGAGATCAGCGTCCTACGTTCATCCGCCGTGTCCGAAGCGTCTGTAGGCGGTTTCTGCGGAGCCGGTCTCCGGAACTTGCGTGCCTTGCGGTCGCTCTTGGCGTTATCTCGGGGGGTCGCCTGGGACGACGGAGTTTGCGCCTGGGAGTGAGCTTTCGCCTCAGCCTGGGCCTGGGCTTCGGCGCGCTGCTTTTGAATTGCTTTGCCCTGCAGGGCGGTCAACTGGCTGCTGTCGCCGAACAACTGCTGGATCAGATAACGCTGCGAATCAATCGTCCGCCCCTGTTCCACGATCAGCAGGGTCATCAGACCGTAGGAAATCAGGAACAGCACGGTGAGGAGAGGAACGAGCGTATATTTCGGCTTCGTGATCACAAGCACGGTTTCTGTCAGGTTCAGCAACTGGCACCCCGATCTGCGCCCCGAAGCAGCGAGCCCCTGTGGGAGTGCAGCTTGTACGCCAACGACACCGATTGCGTCAAGCCCCTCCAAACATGGAACTTAGGGTGGAGGGACCAAGCCCTTTCCGGGTGATCAAGTGCAACCTGCTGCACATTTTAGGCAACGTGGATGTGTCAGTGAGGCGACTCGAAGCCTGCAGTTCCGCCGGGGGCAAGGGTTTGCAGCAGACGTCGAAACGGTGCCGATGAGCCTTCTTTTCCATGCGGCTTTAGAGCCTGCCTGCACCATTAGGGCACTGTCATTGCAGCAACCGCTCTCGCTCCACTTTTGCTTCCCGTCACGGAAGTTGCGCTGGGCGAAGTGTTGACCCGGCTGAACGGGCTGCAGAAAAACTCAGAACACGGTAGAGTAGGCGGTCGCACGAATCCCTTCATGGCCAACGACCAGGAAAAAGAAGCGGCTGCGCGCGCCAGCCTGCGCTTTGTGCGCGAGGGCAATATCGTCGGGCTGGGCACGGGCTCGACCGCTGCTTATGCTGTCCGCTTTCTGGGGGAGCGGGTGCGATCTGGGCTGAAGATCCGCGGGATTCCAACTTCGGTTCAGACGAAAGAGCTGGCGGTTGGCCTGGGAATTCCGCTGACCACGCTGGATGAATTTCAGCAGATCGACGTTACCATCGACGGAACTGACGAGGTTGATCCGGGGCTGCAGCTGATCAAAGGCGGCGGCGGGGCGCTGCTGCGGGAAAAGATTGTGGCCTCCGCCTCGCGGCAACTGGTGATCATCGCCGATTCCACGAAGCAGGTACCGACGCTGGGAAAATTTCCGCTGCCCGTCGAGGTAATTCCTTTCGCCCAAGCACTCGTTGCGAAAAAGATTGCGGCGCTGGGCGCGTCGGTGAAGATTCGCCGGCGTGCCGATGGGAATCTTTTTGCCAGCGACGAAGGCCATCACATTTTGGATTGCAGCTTCGGCCGGATTTCCGCTCCGGCAGCGCTGGCGCGCGAACTGGAAAGCATGCCCGGGGTAGTGGAGCACGGGCTGTTTATTGATATGGCGAGTGTGGTGCTGCTCGCGAAGGGCACCGATGTCAAGGAACTGCAACATGTCAGATAGGGTCGCTGCGGCGGGTGGGAAGCCGAAGGTCTAACCGCAGAGGATACGGAGAGGACAATCTCCGGCATGCTCTTGGAGATCGATCGGGGGCGGAGGAAGCTACCCTCCAACAAGCTCCCGCAGTGCGGCCAGCAATCGCTCTAGTTCTTCCTCGGTGTTGTAGTGCGCCAAACCGATGCGCAGGAAGCCGCCGTCCTTTTCCACACCAAGACGCTCGGTCAGGTTCAGCGCGTAGTAATTTCCATCCCAGGTAAAGAAGCCGCGCTCGCCGAGCTTAGTCGCGAGCTGCAGCGGCGTGTGGCCAGCGATGCGCACGGCGACGGTGGGGCAGCGCTCATCGAATCGCTTGGGATCGCTGATGCCATACAGCTTCAGGCCAGCGAAAACCAGTAGCCCCCGAATTAGACGTTCCATCAACCCGCGCTCATGTTTCTGGATTGCGCGATAAGCCGCGAGCAAGGCCGCGCGGCGGGTGGATGCTGAAGAGTCCACGTGGCGGCCGAGATCCGCAAGATAGTCGATGCATGCGGTGATCCCAGCGATGCATTCGTGATTGAGCGTCCCCCACTCCCAGCGGTTGGGAATTGCGTTGGTGTTGGCGCGGACCTTGTAGGGGTGCAAGCGCTTTAAGTGCTCGCGCTTACCGTAGAGCACGCCCATGTGCGGTCCGAAGAACTTGTAGGTCGAGCAGACCAGGAGATCGCAATCGAGCGCCCGAACGTCAATCGGCCCGTGAGGCGCATAGTGGACCGAGTCAATGTAGGCCATCGCGCCCCACTGGTGGGCGAGGCGGACCACCTCCTTCACATTGTTGATCGTGCCCACGGCATTCGAGGCATAGCCGGCAGCCACGAGCCTGGTATGCCCGGTAATTTTGTGCGCAAGGTCGTTCATGTCGAGGGTGCAGTCTTGCTCGTTAATCTCCGCAAAGCGGATGACCACGCCGTGCTCCTCGAGCGCCCGCCAAGGCGAGATGTTGGCATCGTGGTCGAGATGGGTGACTACGATTTCGTTGCCCGGCCCGAGTTCGCGACCGATCGAGCGGCTGATGCCATAGGTCAGCGTGGTCATGTTCGGGCCGAAGACGATTTCGTCGGGATCGCAGCCGAAAAAATCAGCCATGGCGGCACGAGCGTCGGCGATCATGGCGTCCGTGTTGCGGCTTGTGGCATAGGCTCCGGCAGTATTGGCATTGTTGCGCTTTAGGTAGCCGGAGATCGCGTCAATCACGCGCTGCGGGACCTGAGTGCCACCGGGGCCATCAAGGAAAGCCACGGGATAGCCGTTGACGGTCTGGGCCAGAGAGGGAAACTGAGAGCGGACCCAGGTGAGGTCGAGTGCGGTGGTTTCGTTTTGCGTGGTCAGCATCGAATGATGGGTTGTCCTTTTTGAAAAACCAGTCTACCTCAGTGTCCTCCGTGCCCTCTGTGGGAAATACCCAGCCGCATAAATCGACGACGGAGGACACGGGGGCACAGATAGCACAACGAAGCTTGCGAGACCTCGATCAGTCCGCCACAGCGCGGATGAAATCTGCCAACATTCCGTAGGCCGTGGCTTTCACGTCGGGATTGTTCTCCGTGATCGTTAGCCCGGGGAAAATGTCGGTTTCAAAGTACACGACGGAAGAGGTGCCCGCGACCCAAGCCAACGGATCACTCAGTGCCACCTGTTCGGGGCGGACGCTGGCGGTAACGCCCTGACCCGTGCGCTGGGCGCGGCACACCAACTTGTACGGCTTGCCTGCCGCCCGTGCGGCGCGCACCACCTCCCCGCTCAGTCCGCCGATACCTTTGCGGTAGATGGCGTCCAATCGGATGGGCACGCCCATCAGCACAGTCACCAGTGCGGCAACTTTCACCGCTGCGTCCCAGCCGTCAATATCGTGGCTGGGGTCGGTTTCGGCAACTCCGATCTCCTGCGCTTTTTTTAGCGCCTCTTCGAAGCTGAGCCCAGTCTCCATGCCACTAAGGATGAAGTTGGTCGTGGAGTTGAGAATGCCGCGAAAGCCGCGCAGATGAACGGCGGGCAGACTTTCGCGGAACAGCGAGAAGATGGGCGCGCCGTCCATTACGGTGGATTCAAACAGAAAGCGGCAGCCCTTGGCAGCAGCCAGCGAGCGCAGTTCGCCGTAGGCGTGAACGATGGGCCCCTTGTTGGCGGTGATGGCATGCACTCCCATTTCAAGCGCGGCACGAATGTGGTCGATCGCGGGCTGGCCGTTATGAGGATTGAGCGATGTAGCTTCGAACAAAACATCGGCCTGGGCGGCGTTCAACCACTCACGCACGTTGTGCCGCTCAGGTGTCCCCGCCCGCGTTTTGAAAGAACCGCCATCGGCGAGGAGAGCACTAATATCCAGTCCTTGCGCATCCGCGAACCAGCCCATCCGCCGAGTCGCGACCCCCGTGATACGCCACGCGATGTCGCGCTCGCGCAGTTCCGGTTCCTTCATCCGAAGTAATTGGACGAACGTCCGGTTCACATTGCCAAAGCCCAGCAGGCAGAGGTTGCAAGTGCGGATAGGCGTCTCCTTGAGGTAGGGCCGGGGCGGAGCTTGCCCGATTTCGCTGAAGCCCGAGCGCAGTCGGGGAAGTCGAACGGACGACTGCGCTGCCAGCCCTCATCCCATCATGGTCGTGTGCTCCGGCTGCACCTTGTACATCACGCGCACTTCGCCCGGTTGCCGGTAGGGATATTTGTCCACGCCCAGGTACTTCTTGGCCAGCTTATCGATGTGCGCATCGGCGTCCTGCTCGGTGATTTCCACAACTCGGCCGCGGACCTCGAGATGCCGGTAGGGGTTGTCGGGATCGATGATCGCCATGGCTACGCGTGGATCGCGGCGTACGTTGCGATCCTTTTGCCGGCCCTTGGCGGAATTGAAGATCACTAAGTCGCCTTCCAGATCGCACCACACCGGCGTCACTTGCGGCCGGCCGTCGGGCATCAGCGTGCCCAGACTGGCGAAGGCGCGCTTGCTGAACAGATCGCGATACTTGTCGGGGATGGCCTGGGACATGTGTGCCTCCTGAGGCGGTGAACCTGAGCTGTTTAGGCGCAACCGGCATTATAGACGACGAGTCTACCGGCGAAAAACGCGAGTGAAACCTGCGGTTCGGCCCTGAGCGGTAGCGGCGACGGCACAGTTGCGAACCCAATGGTCGGAGAAACGTGCGCCCGCGCTGCTTTTGCACAGGAGACTTTTCGTCTGCCCCTTCTCCATTTAGAATACCCACCTTACTGAAATTCAGCAGACTTTCTGCCGCTGGGCTCAAGGCGGCAGGACGGAATGATATGTTCCGTACACCTATTAAAATACTGGGCTTTAGCTCAAGAGAAGAGAACATGGACCTGAGGCCTGTTCGTAGACAAGTCGGATCCCCGCTTGCGGCAATCCTCCTGTTGCTGGCGGCTGTGGCTGCGCCAATCGGGCTGGCGGCCGGAGACCCGGCACAGAAATATCCGCCGACGATCTTGTTCATGACCGACTTCGGCGTGTTTGACGACTCGGTCGCAATCTGTAAGGGAGTGATGCATTCGATCAGCCCAGATGCGCGTATCGAGGACATCACCCATCAGGTCACACCTTTCTCCATCCCCGAGGGAGGACGCTTTCTCTTTGGCACCACGCCGTATTATCCGGCGGGCACTGTGTTCGTGGTGGTGATCGATCCGACCGTGGGCAGCACGCGCAAGGCGATCGTCGCCAAGTCGAAGCGGGGACAGTACTTTGTCTTGCCTGATAACGGTCTGCTCACGTGGGTTGCCGACCGCGATGGTATCGAGGCGGTGCGCGAAATCACCAACCCTGCTTGGATGCTTGGCGGCAAGCGGTCTTCGACCTTTCACGGCCGCGACATTTTTTCCCCCGTGGGCGCGCATTTAGCCCGCGGCGACGACTGGACCCAGGTGGGACCGGAGATGCCGGTCAAAGACTTGGTGCGGCTCGACGGGCAGCCCCCAAAAATGGATGCACGCGGCCTGAGCGGGCAAGTGATCGCGACGGACGGTCCGTTCGGCAATCTGATCACAAGTATTGATAGTGATAGCTTTCTGAAGCTCGGTTATCAGCCCGGGCAGGCGGTGCAGATCACGCTGGGCGGCACGGAGATGACAATGCCGTTCGTACGGACCTTCAGCGACGTGCCGCTGCATCGGCCGTTGTTGTATGTCGACTCGCGTGGCCGGCTGGGGCTGGCCGTGAATCAGGGAAGTTTTGCGGCCATCTACGCAATTAAGCCGCCGGTTGAACTGTTTATTCCGAAGGCGCAAAAGTAGGAGTGGAGCCCTGGTGAGCGCCGTCACAGCGATGCACATGGGGCGCCCGCGCACAGTTGTATTTCTTGAAAGTAAGTTGGCTCGGTTGACATACTCAGCAGGCCCGAGGAGTTGTCATTCTGGGCCGGCTTCGGCCCTGAGGAATCTGGAGTCATAAAACCGGGACGCAGATTCCTTTGGGGGCACTAACGACAGGTGCCAAATTTCTCGATGATCTTAGACAGCCAAAATTCCCGATAGTCATGCACTTCGAGCAAAGCCAGGCAGAGGAGGCCACGACTTTATGAATCGCAGACCGACATATCTGAGAAAAACCGCCGCGGGGCTAAAACGTCTTCTCTGTCTGGTAATGGTCGTTCTGCTTGTGCCGGTGCTGGCGCTGGCGCAGAGCTATCGCGGATCGATCCGCGGCAAGGTGGTGGACCCCAGCGGCAGCCTGATTGCCGGCGCCAGGATCACCGCCAAAAACGACGCGACCGGGCTGGTTCGCGACACCTTGACCGGGGCCGACGGTGCTTACGTGCTGGCTGAGTTGCCCGCGGGGCTGTACGTGGTCATGGCGGAATCGGCCGGATTCTCACCCGTTGCGCAGAATATCGTTGTAAACGTCGGCCTCGATACCAGAGCAGACTTCGATCTGACCAGAGTGGAAAAAAGGGTGGAGCGAATCACTGTGACCGAGGCTGCTCCGCTGGTCGAAACCACACGGGACGTGCTGGGCGAGGTAGTGGATCAGAAACTGGTCACGGACCTGCCGCTAAACGGCCGCGATTTCGGAAAACTTGTGGCGCTGGTGCCCGGCGCTACCGTGGACCCCTCCGGCGTGGCAGCGATCCAAAGCGGATTCGGGCAGTTCTCAATCAACGGCAATCGCGACCGATCCAACAACTACACGCTCGACGGCACCGACAATAATGACCCGTTCTTTAACAACTCCGCCTTCAACCAGACAGGAATCGGCGGAGCGCCGGGTTCTATGCTGCCGATTGACGCCATCCAGGAATTCAATCTGCAATCACACTTCCCCGCGGAATATGGGCGCAACAGCGGCTCGGTGGTCAACATTATTACGAAGTCTGGCAGCAACCATCTCCACGGTACGACGTTCGAATTTCTGCGCAACGACGCAATGGATGCGCGTAACTTCTTCAATCGCGAGCCCGCGCTTAAGAGTCCTTTTCGCAACAACCAGTTCGGGGGATCGCTCGGGGGCCCGATCATCAAGGACAAAACTTTCTTTTTCGGCGCCTACGAAGGCCAGCGGGAGCGGGTCACCTCGGATTTCAGCTTGCTCGTTCCTACACAAACCGAAAAGAACGATGCCAACATCCTGCTGGCGGGCAATGGCATGACACCGAGTCCCACGCTCACCAATATCCTGACGAAGTTCTTCCCGGCCCCGACGAACTCTGACCCGATGAACGGGCTCGCACCCGGGAGCGTGCACGACACTAACGACGTGGACAGCTTGATTGCCAAAGTGGACCACCAGATCAGCGCCAGCGAATCAATTTCTGGCCGCTATGCTTTTGCTCGCAGCAAGCAGGTCTTTCCGCTAGGCGGACTTGGTTTCGGCGGCGGTTCCCGCCTCCCAGAATTCGCCCAAACTTCGCCAACGCGAGTGCAACTGGTTTCCCTGAGCTTGCTCTCTACTCTGAGTCCTCACAAAATCAACGAGGTGCGTTTCGGTTATAGCCGCTACCGGACTTCATTCAGCGCACTCGATGCCAACTTTGATCCAGCCAGCCTGGGTACTACGGCTGTCCCCTTCAACCTAGGCACTGGTAAGCTCGGGTTGCCGGAAATCGATTTCGGCGGAGGGTTTGAAAACCTGGGGGCCAGCGGCTTCAGCATTCCACGTGGGCGCACCAGCCAGAGCTTTCAGATTCTCGACAACTTCACCTGGGTCAGCGGACGCCATACGGTCAAGTTCGGCGGCGAATACCGGCGCGCTGACATCACCAGCTTCAACGACAACTTGGAGCGCGGAATCTTCTCCTTCAGCGCGGACACGACCTCCTTGACCCTTTGCCCGGGTCGGCCCAGTGATCCCCCAGAGTGTGGCGACTCCGGAGCGGTCACACTGGCGAACTTTTACTTGGGAAACACGTTTCCCTTGATCGACGCCGGCAACACCCACCGCAACACCTTCAACAACGGCCTGAGCTTTTTTGCGCAGGATGACTTTCGCGTGCGTTCGAATTTCACCCTGAACCTGGGCCTGCGCTGGGAGTATTTCGGGCCTATTGGTGAGGCCCACAATCTGCTCTCCAATCTGGGACGTGATGGCAAACTCGCCCTGGTCGGCACTGATGGAGTGAATGGAGCCTACGCACGCGATCTGAACAACTTCGGCCCGCGTTTCGGATTCGCCTGGAACCCGCGGTCGAAGACCGTCGTGCGCGGTGCGTACGGCATTTATTACGACTACATTCCGCAGGACCTGCTGATAGCGAATTTCACCAACTCCGCCGGAATTGCCACCAATCCCATCGGCCCCGAGCCCGTGGTATCTCTGAGTTTTAATTACGATTCCACCGCCTTCGCTGGCACAAATCCTGGGGCGCCTATCTTCACGACGCCGTCCCCCCCATTCCCTCCGGTAGGATCCGACATCTTTGTCACTCCCCGCAACCTGGTCACTCCCTACGCGCAGAACTGGAATTTCAACATCGAGCAGGAGTTGTCGCAGAGCGTGGCGCTGCAACTGGGATATGTGGGAGGCAAGGGCACCAAACTGGTTCGCCTGCGCGATGCCAATCAGCCGGATGTGAGCGGGAATCGCACCAATTTTCCGCAGTATGGTTTCGTGGACGAGTTCGCCACCATCAGTGCATCCACTTACCATGCGCTGCAGGCCACCCTGCGCACGCGCAACTGGTATGGCCTCTCCGGCTTCGCCGGTTACACGTTCTCGAAGTCGCTGGATGACGCTTCCGATGGCATTGATTTCAACTTCGCGACTGTCGCCCTGCCGCAGAACTCCAATAATCTGAAAGCCGAGCACGGACCATCGAACTTCGATAACAAACATCGGTTCACGGCGGCCTTCACCTACGAATTCCCCAGGTTTGGAGGACCCAAGCGGCTGACCGAAGGCTGGCAGGTCAATACGATCATCACCGCAATGAGCGGGCGCCCGGTGCCGATCGTGAATTCGGACGACACCAGCGGCACTAGTTTTCCCACTCCTTCCAATTTTCACCAACGGCCCAACGTCGTACCCGGTGTGAACCCGATTAACTCCAATTGGGAATCGGCCCCGGACGCTATTGGGTATCTGAATGGCAACGCTTTTGCGGATCCTCCGCCGGGAACGTTCGGAAATCTGGGACGCAATGCGATTTACGGCCCGCACTTATGGAACGTAGATTTTGCCCTGTTGAAAAACACGCATATCTCGGAACGCCTGAACCTGCAACTGCGAGCGGAGTTCTTCAACATTTTCAACCACCCGAACTTCGCTTTGCCGAACTTCTTTGTTTCTCCGGGATCGAGCGGCCAGGGGCTCATTACGCAGACCCCTGACCAGGCCCAAACCAACCCCGGCCTGGGTGGCGGTGGGCCGCGCGTGATCCAGTTGGCTGCGAAATTTACGTTTTAGAACGGCTTGTGTGGACGCGGGTCTCCGACCCACGCGGGCGGAAGCTCGGCAATCGGAATGTGTTGGGGTGGGCGCCCCGCCCGCGCCTTTGTAGGATTTGGAGCCTGGCTTCGCAAGACGGGCGAGCATGCGCGGGCTTCACCGGATCGCCAGTCGCGGGCAGGAGTGCCCGCGCCACACAGTCTCAGCTCTGTTCCACGTCCTTCGCAATCTCGGGCAATACCGCGCGCAGCAGCGCCACGAAGTCACCCTTCACCCGCTCGCCGGTTTCGAGGACCTCTTCATGGTTGATGACCTGATCGAGAATTCCCGCTGCCATGTTGGTCACGCAGGAAATCGCCAAGATTCTTATTCCCATGTGCCGTGCTGCAACGACTTCGGAGATCGTCGACATCCCCACCAAGTCGGCGCCGATCGTGCGCAGGTAGCGGATTTCCGCCGGAGTTTCATAGCTCGGGCCCAGAAGCCCGGCATACACCCCCTGATAAACCGTCTTGCCCAGCTTGCGGGCTGCCTCAAGAGCGATTGCGCGATACGGCTTCCAATACGCCTGGGTCATGTCTGGGAAGCGCGGCCCGAAGCGGTCGTCATTTGGTCCCACGAGCGGGTTCTGGCCCTGCAGGTTGAGGTGATCGGTGAGGATCACCAGCGCGCCCTGTTTGTACTCGAGATTGATCCCCCCGGCTGCGTTGGTAAGAACCGCAGCGCGGATGCCCATGCGGCCAAACGTGCGCATGGGAAACGCAACTTCTTTCGCGGAGTAGCCTTCGTAAAGATGCACGCGTCCCTGCATGGCGGCGACGGGAATGCCGCCCGCTTTGCCGATCACCATCTGTCCGGCGTGCCCGACGGCGGTGGAGCGCGGGAAGGCTGGAATCTGCGCGTAAGGAACCCGCCTCGCTTCGGAGAGTTCGTCGGCGAAGGCGCCTAGACCCGAGCCGAGAACAAGGCCTATCTTCGGGCGAAGTGGCGACTGCGAGAACAGGAATTGGGCGGCGGATTCGGCGTGAGTGAAATCGTCTTGGGGCATGTTTCAAAGTTACAATGTGAAAATCCCGGACGCTAGCGCTCAAGTCAAAACCTCTTCTCAAACGCTGCGAAATCCTCCTCCAACTTCCACTGTACCCGGGCCCGCTCATTCGCGTCGAGAAATTTGCGGCAGCCAGCCGAGACTTTCTCGTTATCGGGACGATCGCCTGCGCAAACAGCCGCGAAACCAAACTGCTGCGTTTCCTCCCACAGGCTGGCGCCGGGCTGGAAGCTGTGCTCCAAGCTCTGCCGCGCCATGCGCTTGAGTTCGACATAAGACAAATCATAGGTTTCGACGGCCCGCAGATACTCATGCGTCATGTCGGAACGTGCTACTCCTTCATCATCGGTCGCCAATGCCACCGGCACACCGTAACTGCGGTAAACCGGCAACGGATGTTCCTGTCCCCGCACGCCTAAAATCACGTCATTCGAAGTCAGACAGATTTCCACCAGCACATTGCGCTGGGCCATCTCGCGCAGCAGGCCCAGGGCATCGCGCTCGTTCATCACATCCACGCCGTGCCCGATGCGCTCCGCGTGCCCGCGCTCGATGGATTCGCGGATATGAAAGCGCAAGCCTTCCGGCGGCACCAGGCCCATGGCCAGTTCTCCCGCATGCAGGCTAATGTGCACCTTGGGGTAGACTCCATGCAGGTAGTCGAGCATTCTCATGTGCAGGTCAAAATCGTGCATGGGGACATACCAGTCTTCCGGCATGACGAGATTCAGTCCCACAAAACGCGGATCAGCTTGCGCCAATTCGAAGCCGGTCAGGATCTGAGCAAACACCTGCTCCCGCAGCAGCCCGCGCAGAACCTGATACAGGTAGCGGACGGTAACCTTGCAACCGGGATCGGCCTCGGAGGTCCCGCACTTGAGGACAGAACGCAGCTTGGCTTCGTCGTCATCGAGACCTTTGCTGGTGGCAGCGACGATACCCTTCAGCCCGTTCGCCAGCAATTTGTCTCGCAGCCTGGCGAAATTATCCTCCCACCCCACCTTTGCGCCCAGTTGTGCGGACTGCATGCCATCCGCCGTGTGCATGAGCTCGAGGTATTGCAGATGGTCGGCAGCCGCCCGCGCCGATGCCTCGGCGATCGCTTCCCCAATGTGGTTCACCATAGCCAGGAAAAACTTGTCGAAGGCAGCGAAAAAGTGATCGTGTCCGGACTCCTCCGCGCGGTTCCAGTTGCGCATCGACCAGGCATCGACGATCGAGTTGTACAGAATATGGTCCTGATAAGCGCAGCGGACCGCTGGCTTGCTGGTGTACTTGTCACAGGAATTGTCGCAAGGCGGCGCTATCAGAAGAGAGGTCGTGCGATCCACACAAAACCCGTCCTGAACGGCAAAGTCAATAAAAGATTCCGCGTAGATGGCTCCGGCAAGATGATTGTGCAGGTCGCCGCCCTTGGGCATCTCGCGCAAAAACGCCAACAGAAGCGAAGGATGCTGGCGGACAGATGCCAGGTAGCTGGCGGTGCGCTGCTCGGCACTTGGTTGCTGTGCGGCTGAGTTCACGCATGCCCCGAGGCTGAGAACAAGAACCACAAAACCAGCCGTTCGGCCCACTGCTCCCTCCTTCGCTCTTGGAAACCGGCATTTTACCCGATGCGCATCAAAAGACTTGCCGCTGAATTTTGAAAGCAGATCCGCCGCCGAGAAAAGCCACTTCTACCTCCTGTGGGAGACCTCTCGATTTCAGCGTTTTTTTCCGCAAGCTTGCCCGCCGCATCCGGAAGGCTGTGGGGAAGTCATACTCAGAGCGGTTCTTCGTGAGTTTTTCACAGCTACAAAACATCGCTCCTTGGCTGGGATTCAGGGAAATTGCCTCGTGAGTCCGCGAAAAACCGTGCCCATCGCCGATCGCACCTGACCCTTGCTCAAGGAACTGCACCAGATTCGGACATACGGCTGTGAACGACCTGCACTAGGCTGATTCTAAAAGACATGGAGTTTACCGTTTTTTGTTGACTCCCAAGATGGGAGGTGTAAAAAGGTATCGTTCTTTGACAGCTTCTGAAGTTTTCCCGGTTGGTGCGGCGTCCGGGGCTTGAGTGAAGTCACTCTGCTGACCGCAAGGTTTGGCAGGGAGGGCTCGCAAGGGTCTATAGCAAAGCGCTGGTCGAGGCGAACAAGAAGATTTGTTGAAGGCAGGATAGAGTTCCGAGGCGTTAAGCTGATTTATCCGGTTGGCGGTGAGCCCGGAGCCCGAGCAACGATCGCGCGTCGCAACCCGCAAGGAAGCGACGAGGGCAGGTCAGCAAGGGTCGAACGCGAGCTACTGGCCGAGACGAATGAGTCTAACATCACCTCGGAACTCTTAATTTTTGGTGGCTAGTGGCTGGCCGGCTTGGTCTGCGGCCTCTCCCCGAAGAAGACTGGCCACTGACCACCGATCGCTGTTCTTACGGTCCCTGCTGCACCTGTAGTTTTTCTCCCGTCACCAGCCGCGCTCGGTAAATGGTGTTCGTTGCCGCCACCTCACCCACAACGTCCACATGCACCTCGTACATTCCAGGCGGCAAGTTTTCTCCGAAGGGGAGTTCCAGGTCGGCAGTGTTCTGGTTCAGGGTGAAATGTTGATATCCGACAGCCGTGGCGCGTCCGATCTCATTTACCGCCAGCACGATCACCGTCAGGTCGAAATCCTGCTCCGTCTGATTAAAAACCTTGACCGCGCACTCCACTCTTTGCCCTGCGACCCTGGGATAGCGGCTCCACTCGACCAACAGCGGCGCCACAACCCGCAGTACGAGTTCCTGGTTGCGCTGGCGGGCTGGCTTGCCGCTATCGCTGACGGTCACCACGAATCGGAACTCGCCGCGCTCGCTGGAAATACCGCTTAGAATACCGTCCGTCCCCAGCCCAATTCCCCGCGGCAACGAGCCCCCGGTCACTTCCCATTGCAGAGGGCTGATCCCGCCCTGGGCCTGCAGCTGGAAGCGGTACGGCTGCCGCAGGATTGCCTTGGGCAGCGAAGTCGCCGGAATGGTCAGCGGTTCTCCCGTAGCAGCGCCTTGTTGGGCCAGGGATGTGTCCCAAAGGGCGAAGAGCAGAACAGCCAAGACTGTGGCCTTGCCCTTCACGGCTGCGTTCCTTTCAAGAACTCTTCAACCGTCTTGATAAACATCACCGGCTGATCCACGAATGTCATGTGGCCCGCCTTGGGGAAGATCACCAGCTTGGAGCCCACGATTTTTTCGTGCATGGCTCGCGCCAGCGCGGGATCGGACTCGTCGTGATCGCCCACCAGGATGAGGGTCGGAACTTTGATTGAGCTTAGCCGGTCGTTGTATTCCACTGATTTCAGGTTTCCGTCGATGATGAACTCCCCATGTGAGCCCCACATCTCGCGATACAGGTCCCACGACATTTTGCCGTTATCGACGGGGTCATAGTTCGGGTCGGGCCGGTTCTGGTACAGGTAGGGGAAATATCCCTCTCCCCAGGCGGCGATCATGTATTCGTCGGTGTAGCGGTTCTTCCTGTAGTCCTTGCCGTGACCGAATAGTCCGTCCGCTTCCAGCTTGTCAATATGCTCACGCAGATCGGGAGACATTTTCTCCTTCATGCGCACGAAAACTTCATTCAACGCTTTGGTGCTGGACCAAGTGCTGCCCAGAATCAGATGTGACAGATTGCGTTGATACTTGAGTGCGTAA
>Ga0070708_100002235_pt1 | contig 14963 bp, 13 predicted proteins | sample KBSK5503metaG_FD_65469 | JGI IMG/M metagenome (GOLD analysis project Ga0070708, IMG submission 65469) | Corn, switchgrass and miscanthus rhizosphere microbial communities from Kellogg Biological Station, Michigan, USA - KBS K5-50-3 metaG | ecosystem: Host-associated > Plants > Roots >...
CGCATCGCCGGCAGGAAACCGGCGAACAGGCGGTGGTCTTCCGGGAAGCTGCAACGGCCCGACATCGGGGCGACATACACGCGGGCGTTGTGCGCCTCGGCCAGTTGCACGACGTGGTCCCAGGCGCCGGCGCGGTCGACCGCCGCACCGACGACGAACGCGGGCCGGTCGCAGGTGTCGAGTGCATCGCCGATCTGCGCGAGCACCCGCGGCTCGGGGCGCAGCTCCGTGCTGACGGTACGCGGCACGACGGGTTCGGCCGGCTGGTCCCAATCGTCAACCGGAATCGACACCAGCACGGGGCCGCGCGGCTCCTGCATCGCGACGTAGTAGGCCCTGGCGATGGCCAGCGGAACGTCCTGGGCGCGCGCCGGTTCGATGCTCCACTTGACGTACGGCTTCGGCAGCTCGGTGGCCTGGGTCGACGACAGGAACGGATCGAAAGGCAATATCGACCGCGCCTGCTGCCCCGCCGTGATCAACAGCGGCGTGCGGTTCTTGTGCGCGGTGAAGATGTTGCCCATTGCGTTGCCGACGCCGGCCGCTGAATGCAGGTTCACCATCGCCGCGTTGCGCGTCGCCTGCGCATATCCATCGGCCATGCCGACGACTACCGCTTCCTGCAGGCCGAGCACGTAGCGGAAGTCCTCGGGGAAGTCGCGGAACATCGGCAGTTCGGTCGAGCCCGGGTTGCCGAAGACCGTGGTCATGCCGAAGCGGCGCAGCAGATCGATCGTTGCGTCGCGCACGGTGAAGGTTGCCGTCGATCCAGTGCTCAGATCGTTGGAAATTCGGGGAGTCTGCATTCGGTGATCCGTTCGGCTGGGGTGCGCTGGCGGCGCGGAAAAGGTGTTTGGTGGTCGCAGTATTGGCCGTCGAGGCCTTTTCGAAAATTGCTTTTTTGAGACAAAGTCATTACCATCGAGCATGACTTTCAACGGCGATCACCTGGCAGCGTTCCTGGCCATCGTTCAAAGCGGCAGCCTTGGTCGTGCCGCCGAAACGCTGCATGTGACGCAGCCGGCGTTGAGTCGAACGGTGCGGCGGCTGGAGGCGCAGATTCGCTCGCCGTTGTTCGAGCGCCATTCCAAGGGCATGCAGCTCACGCCCATTGGCGAAGCCCTGCTGCCGCACGCGACGCTACTTCAACGCGAAGCCGACATTGCACGCGAAGAGATCGATGCCCTGCGCGGGCTGGCCAAGGGCACGATCCGCGTCGGCGCGGTGGCCAGCATTGCCAGCGTGGTGCTGCCGATGGCGATCGACCGAGTACTGCAGAAGTGGCCGAACCTGCGGGCACAGATCACCGAAGGCGTCTGGGACCGGCTGGCCGACGCGTTGATCAAGCGCGAGATCGACTTGGCGCTAAGCATCGCGGCCGACGACACCGACGAGATTTGCGCGATCGGTGATTGCCAGTGGCAAGACAGCAGCTATGTCGTCGCGGCGCTCGACCACCCGTTGCGGGCCAAGCGCAAGCTGAGCCTCGCGGACACGCTCGACGCACGCTGGGCGATTCCGCCGAAAGGCACCGCCCCCTTCGAACACATGCGCCAGCAGTTTGCCTCGCATGGATTGGGCATGCCGAACGTCATCGTCGATACGCGCTCCATCACGGTGCTGAAGTGTCTGGTCGCGCGCTCGGGATTCCTGAGCTGGATGGCCACGCCGATGTACGACGCCGAACGGCAGGCGGGCGTGATCGATACGCTGGAGATTCCGGGCGTCGAGGGCAGGCGCACATTGACGGCGTTTCGCAGGCGACAGGGGATCCTGCCCGGCGCGGCGGTCAAGCTGCTCGACGAGCTGCGCCAGTTGACGGGCACTGTGCAGCCGGTCTCGGGCACGCCGCGGCAGCGAGGCGGCCGTGCATCATCCTCGGCGGGTCACTCCGAGTCGACCCGGAGGGTGAGCCCACGTCGGTCATGAGGCGACGGTAGTGTCCTTCGCCTATCGCGCCAGCGATGCACGGGTCGCAGCGTCGAACATCAGAAGCGCAATCAGCATTCTCGAAACACAGCCGCTCGGTGGACGATGACTAGCGATCACATTCGCGAGCTCGTCATCTCGCGGGCGGCAACCCGATATCTCGCCCTCTATCGTTTCGATCTCGCGTTCGACATTGTTCCAATCTTGCGAGCAGGGGATCAGCATTGGACAGCGCGGATGGGGCGCGTGCGATGTTGGTCATCGACGCGGCGGGTGACTTCTGAAGAGAAGAGACCCGTGCCAACGAAGCCATCTTGATTTGATGCTCGCGATAGGCTGCGACCGGCCCATCAGCTGCCGGTTACCACCTGCTGCTTCCGGGATGCCGCGGAAACCGCTGCTAAATCCAATTCACGCGGCGCGAAGGCGACTTCCCTAGGTGCGTGGAGCTACGGTGTTGGCCGAACTCGGCCGAACTGCAATCTCGGCTGACGGACCGCTGGCAGCACCGTCACCAACTGTTGCGCGCGACCCCGGATCACGTCGCAAAAGTACGCCATCTGACGGTCCTTCGTTGCGCGCATAGCTCTTCATCCGCATCGTCGGATATGGCGCCGACCGATCAGGCCTGCACCCGCGATTGCTATGTTCAGCTTCGACGAGCTTTGCCTCCAGTTGGTTAGTGTGCCGAGACAGTCATTGGATGATCACCTGCGCGCTCCATCGCGCCAGCAGCGTGCCGCCCAGCGATGTACCCGAAGGTCATTGCGGGACCGAGGTTGATGCCGCCTGAAGGATAGAAGCCACCCATGATGCTGGCCATGTCCGTACCCACGGCATACAGGCCCGCGATCGGTAGGTCTTCGCGACCGAGCACCTGCGCAAAACCATTCGTCTTCAGGCCGGCGAATGTCCCGAAGCTGCCGGGCAGCACCTTCACGGCATAAAAGGGACCGTGCTCGATCGGCGCCACGCAGGGATTGGGGCCGTGCAATGGGTCGCCTTGCTTGCGGTTGTACGGGGTCGAGCCGCGTCCAAACTCCGGGTCCTCACCCCGACGCGCATGCTCGTTGTAGACCCTGACGGTTTCGGCCAAGGCAGCGGGAGCGATGCCGCACGCCGTCGCAAGTTCCTCGATGGAGGTACCGCGCTTCAGATAGCCGCTACGAATGTAGGGTGTCAGCGGAAGCGGAAAGGGCTTCGCAAAACCGAGGCCATATCGGCGCTGAAAACGATGGTCACAGATGAGCCACGACGCCACCTCTTGGCCGCCAGGCACCGCTGCCACCATGGCCGCCGTGTAGTCGTAGTAACCGTCGGCTTCATTCACGAAGCGCTTGCCATTGGCCAGCACACCGATGAGACCCGGCTTGGCACGGTCAATGATGTGCGGGAAGTAACCAATGCTTCCGTCGGAGTACGACACCTTCGACACCGGCGCCCACGCGACGGGTGAGGCCAGGTCCGTAACCAATGAACCGCCGGCCAGCTCGCCCAGGCTGATGCCGTCGCCGGAACAACTCTTCGGTGGCAGCGCAAGATGTTCCAGGCCAGTCGGCGTACGTGGGAACAGTATTTTGCGCCGCTGCACGTCGTTGGGAAAGCCGCCCGCGGCCAGTACGACGCCTTTTGCCGCGCGAATCTCGATTTCCCCTTGTGCGGTTGATACAACCGCACCGCGCACGGCGCGGTCCTCCAGAATCAAGCGCTTCGCGCGCGCGGACTCGATTAGCTGGACTCCGAGCTTCTCGGCCGACTTCGCGAGCCGCGCAACCAGCGCCACGCCATTGACCAATTGCATCGCGCGCCCGTAAATCGCCAGGTCCAACAGGTGTCGGCAAAACCGCTTGCTGACATGCAGCAGCGATTTGATCGAGCGGGTCACGCTGAGAAAAGCCATGAGGTCCGCGCCGGCCATGATCGGCATGCCCATGAACGATGTCTCGCGCATGGTCTTGCGCAGGCGACCGATCAGTGGCCCCACTTCTCGGCCATCGTACGGCGCGGCGATCACTTGATGCCCTTGCGTCCCGGCGCCCGGCACTTTGCCGTGGATGTCGGGAATCGCGTTCCCATCGACAAACTGAAGGTCCGTGTGTTCTTCGAAAAACGCCACCATGCGCGGACCGTTGTCGAGGAACGCATCAACACGCGACGGGTCGTATCGATCGCTGAGTTCGTTCTTGAGGTAGGTCCGCGGCTGCTGCGGATCCTCATTGATGCCGGCGCGCTTCGCGAGCGGATTGCCTGGAACCCACATCCATCCGCCCGACCAGGCGGTTGCGCCGCCGAACACCGGATCCTTCTCCACGACGATAACCTTGAGACCGTGCCACGCGGCGGTTACTGCGGCGGCGAGGCCGGAGGCTCCAGAGCCGACGACGAGCAGGTCGCAGCTCATCCGATTTGGGTCGGTCGCTTTCATGGGTGTCATCACTGCTCCTTGCGAGCGGCTTCCGGCCGAGTGGCTGCGGTCGACTCTTTGTCGAGTTGCGCGAGCACGCGGTTCGTCGCAGCCAGCGCGCGGCGTGCGCGCTCGGTGGCACCGACGGTCTTTGCCAGCGTAAGCGTCGGAACTTCGAGGCTGAGCGGGATGTCGCGGGGCACGGCGCGCAGCAGGCCGAGCAGGTCGACGCCGCCCTCGCCAGGGAACAGCCGCTCGGCGCGGGCCTCGGCGAGGATCGCCTCCGTGGTCGCCGGAATCGCAGCGGGCACGTCGCAGAACTGCATGAAGCGGAGCCGCGATGGCGGAACCGTCGCGATGTCTTCGATGCGGCTCCGCGATCGGCTGAGGTGAAAAGGGTCGATTAGCAGGCCGGCGTTGTCGCGGCCGGTGCGTTCGATGACGCGCGCGGCCTGCGGCAGGTCCTTCGCGTCGGTCCAGGGCATGAACTCGAGGTCGGCACCCAGGCCGTAGCTGCCGGCGAGGTCGCAAAACGCAGCGAAAGAATCGATCAGCCGGGCTTCGTCGGGGTCGTTGCCGGCGATCAGCAACTCGCTCGCGCCAAGGCGCGCGGCGGTGGCAATCGCGGCTTCGTAGTCGCCTACGCGGGTGTCGGGCTTGATCCGGAAGATCTCGACATCGAGCACCTTGACACCGGTATCGGCCAGGCGTCGTTCCACTTCTCGCAGCAGCGGCGTGTCGCCCACGATGTCGTATTGGGGCTCGGTCGGCGTGGCCGGGAGCAGCCGGATGCCGACGTGGCTGAAGCCGGCTTCGGCGGCGCAGTCCACCATTTCGGGCGGTGTCAGTTCCAGCACCGTGAGGGCGGCGAGTGAAATGGGTCGGGTCATGTCTGCTGCTTTCCGGGTTGGTGGTGATGGCGAGAATTTATAGAAGACGGATCGCGCGCTAAACAGGTCAAACGTGGCTTTAGAATTCACGAATCGTGAATCTCAAGTTTCAACTCGACGACCTGCGCGTGTTCTGTCTGGCGGCTCGCAAGGCGAGTTTCGCTGCGATAGCGATGGAGCTGGGCACGTCGCCAGCTTTCGTCAGCAAGCGCATCGCGATCCTCGAGAAGGCGCTTGGCGTTACGCTATTCCACCGTGCCGCTCAGCGCGTCACGGTGCTGTGCCGCTCGCCGCTTGCCTTCGCGGAAATCATCCAGGATCGCATCGAGCACGCGTGCCGTCCGGGCCGCGCTCTCGCCTGTGCTCGGACAGCGTCCTTCGCCGTTCATTTCATCGACGATCGACTGGATCAGCGGCTGATGGACATGCCGTGGATCGCCAACCGGTAGCTCCTCGACGGTCTCGCCCCGCATGACGCGGATCGGCACGGGGGTGAACGTCGAAAACCGGATGCGACCTTTGGAGCCGACGATGTCGTTGTACTCCTCGTCGTGGTCGGTGGTATAGCACCATGCGCCGCTGCCGTATACGCCCGACTCGAAGCGGAAGGTTGCGGTGATCACGTCTTCCGTCGCATACGCGTCCGCCTGGTTGTCCGCGAAAGAGCGCACACGTGCGATCGGTCCGAGCATGAAATCGAGGATGTCGAGGGTATGGCCGACCGATTCGAAAAAGATGCCGCCGCCGAGCGAGGCATCCGCGCGCCACGCGAGAGCATGGCTCTTGAGCTGCTCCTCACCGGGCATTCGCTGGAACTGCTGAACAATGACCATGCGCACGTCGCCGATGGCGCCGCTTGCGATCAGGTCACGTACGGCGAGGAACCGCGGCAGGCCTCTGCGATAATAGCCTACCCAAAGCGGAACCTTCGCTGCCTTGCACGCGCCGATCATCTCGAGGCATTGCGCGTGGCTCATCGCCATCGGCTTTTCTACGTAGGCGGGCTTGCCGGCCGCTGCGCAGCGTAACGTGTATTCGTGGTGCGTATCGGTCATCGTCGCGATGTACACCGCGTCGATGTCGGGCGCCTTAATGATCGCGTCGGCATCGTCGTGCCAACGCGGAACGTTGTGACGGCGCGCGAAATCGGCCGCAAGCGCGCCGTTGCGGCGCATGACCGCGAGCAGTTGCGAGTTGCGTGCCTTGTAGAAACCGGGGCCGCTCTTGACTTCGGCCACGTCGCCGCAACCGATCATGCCCCATCGAACGGTCTTCATGCGTTTACCTTTGGATGGTGCGCGCGATCACGCGGCCGCTTCCCGGTTTACCGCTTCTTCGGCGTACAGCACGCCTTCGCGCACCATGGCGTCGATCTCCGGCTGCGTGTAGCCAAGCTTCGCCGCGATCTCGCGGTTGTGCTGTCCGAGCAGAGGCGCAACCGAGCGCGGAGACGTATCCGACTCGGAGAAGCGGAATGGCAGGTTGGGCAGGCGGATGCGACCCAGCACGGGATGCTCCTGCTCGACGATCATGCCGCGCGCCTCGACCTGCGGATCAGCGAGCACTTCGTCGATGCGCTGCACGGGTCCGGACGGCACGTCCGCGGCATCGAGCGCCGCGATGCACGCCTTCACTGAGGCTTGCGACATCGACCACTTCCGCACGTAGCCAAGCACTTCCTCGCGATTGCTGTTGCGCCCGGTCGGCGTATGAAAGCGCGTATCCGCCGCCAGCGCATCGCCGCCGATGACCTTGGCCAGCCGCTTCCACGCATCGTCGACTTGCGCGGCAATCACGATGTAGCCGTCGCGCGCGGGAAACACGCCGTACACGGTCGAATCGGGCAGGTCATGTCCGGTCTGCACCGGAGTCTCCTTGCCGCCGCTCAGCGTGTACGCCTGCACGGCGAAATCGTGGATGGAGATCATGCAATCTAACAGCGCCATGTCGATATGCTGGCCGCGCCCGGTGTTGGCGCGTCCAAGCAATGCGGCGCAGATCGCCGCGACGCCGTGAATGCCCGTGTACATGTCGGCGATCGGAATGCGCAACAGCGGAGGCGGTTCGCCGGGTACGCCGACTTGCGCCATCGCTCCGCTCTTGGCTTCCGCGATCAATCCGAAACCGGCGCGCTTCGAATCGGGTCCCGTGTGGCCGTAGGCGGACACCGAGCAATACACGAGCCGAGGATTCAGCTTCGAGAGCTGTTCGTACCCCAGACCCAGCTTGTTCAATGCGCCAGGCCGGTAATTCTCGACGAACACGTCGGCCGTCATGACGAGCTTGTGGAGCATGTCCAGCCCGCGCGGATCCTTGAGATTCACGCACAGGCCTTCCTTGCCCATGTTCTGCTGCAGATAGTAGCCGCTCTGACCCTCGATGAAGTAGGGATGATGGCGGCCGGCGTCGCCCGCAGTAGGGCGCTCGACCTTGGTGACTTCGGCACCCATTGCGGCAAGGCAGCGCGACATGAACGGCCCGGCGAGAAAGTGACTGTAGTCGATGACGCGGATTCCGGTGAGCGGAAGAGGTTGCGTAGGCATGTGTTGACTCAGGTTCGGTAGATACGGTGGCAAAGCGCGTGGCAACGTGCAAAAGATCAGCTCGCCGATGCCCGGGGGTTCACCGCGAGCGCGGCAGCGACGGCGCCGGGTTCGGCTTGCATCAGCTCGAGCAGCAAGCCATCGCGCAGCAGAAGCCAATGTGGTCCTTGCGATGCTTCAACAGCGCCGAACGCTTTACCGGCTGCGATGGCCGCTTCGACGTCTTCGGTGAAAATACCGAGATGTGCGAGGCGGCCTTCGGAACCTTCGAAAGCGGGATCCGCAACGAGCTGCACGCCGCCGATGGTCCATATCTGCGCTGGGTTGTCGGCCGGGCCTTCCGATGTGCGGATGGTCATGCCCAATGCCTCGTGGAAGAATCGGACGTGCCAGTCGATGTCCTTGACGCGGACCGCAACGTGCTCGACGTATGACTTGTACGGATAAGCCATTGAACTTGTCCTCGCGATCAATGTGGCGTAGGTCGCGACTCGTCAGGCCACCATCGGCCGCGCACACAGTCCATGTTCCGCCGTGCGTTTTAGCATGTCAGCGTCCCTGCCACCTAGGCTTGCGCTTTTCGGCGAATGCACGCGGACCCTCACGCGCGTCCTCGCTTGTCAGCATGCGATCGGCCGCCTGGTAGCGGCGTCTCATCGCCTGCTCGAAATTGGCTTCGTCGAGGCTTTGTATCATCACCTGCTTCGACGCTTCGATCGACAACGGTGCGCACGCCAAAATGTCGTTCGCCAGCGCGCGGGCGGCGCTAATCAGCTCACTGCGCGGTACGACTTGATTGATCACGCCGATGCGGCGCGCCTCCTCGGCGGGAATGCGTTTCGCCGTGAGCACGAGATACATCGCGTCCTTCAGCGCAATGTCGCGGGCGAGCCGCTGCAACGCGCCGCCACCCAGCGCGGCAAGGCCCACGAGCGGCTCGGATAAACCGAACTCAGCGTGATCCGAGGCGATAGCGAGATCGCACGCCGAGACGATCTCAACTCCACCGCCCAGGCAAAGTCCGTTGACCGCGGCGATGACCGGCTTCCACAGATCGAAGCGATGCGTAATCCCGGCGAAACCGGTGTTCGGCTTATCGTTGCGCTTGGTCGCCGCGAGCGCTTTCACGTCGGTACCGACGCAGAAGGCACGGTCGCCCGTCCCGGTGATGATCGCGACGCGCAAATGCGGGTCCGCGGCATAGCGATCGAAGGCCTCCGCGAGCTCATGATGAGCCTCAGGATGCAGGGCGTTGAGCACCTCGGGGCGATCGATTGTGATCGTGAGAATCTGGCCGTCGATCTCGTAGCGGCAATACGTGTAGCTCGCGGTGCCCATCGCGCCTCTTCTAGTAGGTCGCCCGGCCGCCGGAGAGGTCGAAGGTCGCGCCGGTGGTGAAGCTGCACTCCGGACTCGCGATCCACGCGACCATCGCGGCGATCTCGGAAATAGTCAGGAAGCGGCCCATTGGAATCTTGGCTTTCATCGCGTCGATGTGTTCCTGCGTCATTTCCTTGAACAAGTCGGTCTCGGTGATCACCGGCGCGATGCAGTTGACGAGCACGTTCGACGGCGTCAGTTCCTTCGCCAGCGACTTCGTATACGCGATCACGCCGCCCTTCGCCGCCGCGTAGGCGGCGATGCCGGGGCCGCCCTCCTTGCCGGCAATCGACGCGACGTTGACGATACGCCCGTAGCCGGCCGCGCGCATCGCCGGCACGACAACGCGACAACAGTTGAACACGCCGGTCAGGTCGATGGCGATCACCTGATCCCACGCCTCCGGCGGGTATTCCCACGACGGATGAACGGGGCCGTTGATGCCGGCATTGTTGACGAGGATGTCGACCTGCTTTGTCGCGTTCAGCGTCGCTGCGAACGCGCGGTCGACCGATGCGCGGTCGGCGATGTCCACGGGCTCGACCAGCGCGGGGACGAAGCCCGCTGCGGCGGGATCGAACGACGCCGCGTCGCGGTCCCAGACGACGACGCGGGCGCCTTCCTTCGATAGCCGCTGGGCAATCCCCAGACCGATGCCGCGCACGGCACCGGTCACGATCGCGGCCTGACCTTCGAGCCGTCCCATGGTCGCATCGCCAGAGTGTTTGTGTCGCGACCGGCGCCTACTTCGCCGGCTTGAGCGTCTCGACGACCTGCGAGCGGCCGTTGACGACCTTGACGATGAAGCTCTCGCGGTCGAGGTCGCCCTTGTCGTCGTAGCGGACGTCGAACAGCACGCCGGGGTAATCCTTGGCCGAGATGACGGCACCGTGCATCGCCTTCGCGAACGCTTTCTGGTCGAGCTTGCCGATCTTGTCCTGGATGGCCTTGACCGCATGCATGCCGGTGTAGCCCTTCATCGCGTTGTGGTCAGGACGGGTTTTGTACTCGGCCTCGTACTTCTTCGCGAACGCCTGCACGGTCGGATTCGGCGCGTCGGCCGTCAGGCCGACGTGCGCGACGACGCCGTTGGCGGCGTCGCCCGCGAGCTCGATCACCTTCTCGTTCGTCAAAGTGGATTCCCCGACGATCGGCTTGTCATAGCCCTGCTTGCGCAACTCGCGCAACGCGCGCGCCGATTCTTCCTCGTTCGTATAGACGAACAGCGCGTCGGCGTTCGACTGCTTGACCTTCAGGACCGGCCCCGAGAAATCGACCTGGCCCGGGTCGGTCGAAATGTCTGCGACGACCTTGATGCCCTGCGCTTCGAGATCCTTGACGATCGCGTCGCGGCCGCCCTTCCCGAAGTCGTTGTTGACGTAGATCACTGCGACGGTCTTCGCCTTGATGGAATCCTTGATGTAGCGCGCGACCTTCGGCATCGCCGCCGCCTGCGTGAACGAGCTGCGGAAAACGTAGGGATTGCCCTGCTGCGTGATCGCCGCTGCCTCGCCGCCGATGACGTTCGGCACTTCGGCGCGACGCGTTTCAACCATGCTGACGAGGATCGACCCCGAGAACACCGGGCCGATTACGACGTACGCGTGCTGATCGATCGCCTTCGTGGCCAGCGCCTTCGCCGTCCCGGGATTCGTCTGCGTATCGTACGCCGAGTACTCGATCGGCTTGCCAGCGAGGCCGCCGGCGGCGTTGATCTCCTTGACCGCCATCTTGACGCCGTTGTTGAAGTTCGTGCCGGCGGTTGCGCCTGCGCCGGAAAGCTCCACCAGCCCCACGACGGGCACCGGCTGCGCCGACGCCGCGCCCACGGCAAAAGCCACCGCAGCCACCAGAACCATCCTGCCCCATACGTTACGCATCGCTCCTCCTTCGTCGAATGTGCCGCGCCGGCCGGATTCGGCCTCCGCATCGCATGCACGACACGATAGAGTTGCCTCGCACTCTTGTCTATGGAATGATCATAATCTCGTACATTTGATCATTTAATAATGGGCCTCGCGAGATGAAATCGACCGTCGCCGGCGTTCCCGTCGAGGCCGCGCTGCTGGTTCTGTTCGACGAGATCTACGAGTTGCAGAGCGTAACGCGCGCGGCGGAGAAGCTCGACTTGAGTCAGCCGACCGTCAGCGTATGGCTTGCCAAGCTCCGCCGCGCCCTCCACGACCCCTTGTTCGTGCGCACGTCGGACGGCATGAAGCCGACACCGAAGGCAGACGCCTTGATCGGCCCGGCGCGCGAGGCGCTGGCGTTGCTGCGGCGGATCTCGGGGCAGGAATCCGCGTTCGATCCCGCGACGGCGCGGCGCCTATTCCGGATCTGCATGACCGACGCGAGCCATATCACGCTGCTGCCACGATTGCTCGCGCACCTCCGCTCCGTCGCGCCCGACGTCGGGCTCGAAGTCGCGCCGATCTCCGCGTCGACGGCGCAGGCGCTCGAATCCGGCGACGCCGATCTTGCGCTCGGCTTCGTCCCCGGGCTCGAATCGGGGTTCCACGAGCAGGCGCTCTACGCCCAGGACTTCGTGTGCTTGGTCAATGCGCGGCATCCGCGCATTCGCGATGCGTTCACGCTGCGCGATTTCCGCAACGAGGCGCACGTCGCGGTACTGTCGTCGACCAGCTACCCGATGCTGAACGAGGCGATGAAACGGCAACGGATCGCCCGCCGGGTCTACCTCGAGCTGCCGGGCTTCCTCGGACTTGCCGCAATCGTCGCGTCGACGGACCTGATCGCGACGGTCCCGCGCACTATCGGCGAAACACTGGCACGCACGGGGACGATCCGTGTGTTCGCGTGCCCGGTGAAGTTGCCGACGTTCAGCATCAAGCAGTACTGGCACGCGCGCTATCACCGCGATCCCGGGCATCGATGGCTGCGCGCGTGCTGCGCCGATCTGTTCGCGCAGCCCATCCGGTATCGACGGCCGCGATGACGCGCGACGTCAACGCGCTTCCCGCTGCCGCGACCATGACGTTCAAGCAAACGCCGCTCTTCATCGAGCCAGCTTTTTTGGTCCTTGCGGCTGTTCGGCGCTGCGAACTATTACCCCGTCCCCAATCCGGTAGGGCTGCTTAGGTCGGAACCAGACAGAAATGTTTTCGACCACACCTGCTTGACTGAGTAGGTCATGTCGCCTTGCACCATTAACGCCGCTCGACGAGGCCGGTAATATTCCGAAACCTCGCCGATTCTTTATAGGAGAAAAGTCGGCACACCGGGCAAAAATATTACCGGCCGACTTGGCTGGATTCCTTAGCTGGCGCGGGTTTCCGGGGCATGACCGGACGGACTGTTAATCCGCAGGTCCCAGGTTCGAGCCCTGTCGGGGAGCCAAGCTAGTACCCGGTTCTGTTCGGTCTTAGTCATGGGCTCTCTACTCCTGGGTTGAGAAGGGAGCCAGAATGTCACCTTAGTCTTGGGACCTCACATAGCTTGCGGCGATAGGATCCATTAACTGGGTCTATTCTGTCCGCAGCCCGCTGTGGCTGACCAAAAAGCGATCCAATCTGCTTGATCGTTCATTAGGGAATGGAGGGTGTCGCTCAACTCCAGTATGCCATGTAAGCGTCGCGCATGCGTTCCTCTGGACTGGTCCTGAACCAATTATCGAGCCAGCGTAAGAAACCATGCGCGGGAGGCGCGAATTTCTCGACGCCAACGCCTTTGGAAACGGGCGCCGCTGCGATGTGTGCTGCAAGGCATAAAACTGAAGCTTCCAAGTAAGGTTCCCTAGGGCTCATGGTATTGCTCCTTTGTGATCACGCCATTCGATTTGCGCACGAAAGCTTGAATCGCGCTGCGTCCATACTGAAGCTCCCTCGTGATGCACGCAAATCGTTTGTTGCGATGAAGGTCATCGGGTTGTCTTATGCTCAGCGGGTTCTTCGTCCTGGATTCGTCGCTGTGACCCGCCGACTGCAGGCAGACGGCGACGACAGGCTGCGCTCAGAGAATGGAACCGATGACGCAACCCGCAATATCGCTTGGGGCAAGACATTAGGAGCCGGTCGAACGAACACTGGAGCCACGGCTCGCGGCCTTGCTCTTCAGATCTCTCTGCTCAGGCTTTCCTGACGCTCTCTTGCGGTTCCGATCACCACGAGCGCTGCCTTATGCGGCCGAGCGCGATCGCGTGCCCGGTTGAGTACTGAAGTGGGTGATTTCTTCAATCAGGATCGTCCCTTCGTCCATGAGGAATTTCTTGAATGCGGATGCTACCGGCGGCAGCCGCTTATTCTTGCGATGCACTACGTACCAATTGAGCATCAGCGGGAAGCCTTGCACATCGAGAACAACGAGGCTCCCGACCTGCCGTTCGAGAGTGACAGTGTGGGCCGAAAGAAAGGCGATTCCCATGCCCGCGATCACGGCCTGCTTGATTGTTTCAGTGCTCTTGAGCTCCATCGCGATATTGAGCTTCGCGAGCCAACGTGCAAAACCTCGAGCCATCGAAGCCCGCGTGTCGGATCCTTTTTCCCGAGCTAGGAACGGTTCGCGAGCCAGCACCGCCATCGGGATGCGTTTTTTCGCCGCAAGAGGATGCCCGGCTGCAGCCACGATCACGTAAGGGTGAGGCGCGAACGGTTCATTCACCGTATCCATGTCTTCGGGAGGCCGCACCATGACCGCCAGATCGGTCAAGTTGTCCGCCAATCGATGCAGCAGCTCCGCGCGGTTATGGACCGTAAGATTGAGGATCACGCCGGGATGACGCCGCGCGAATTCAGCCAATAAGCGCGGAAAGAAATAGTCGCCCGCGCTGATGACGGCGACGTTCAGCTTGCCACCCGAGATGCCCTTGAGGAGCTGCATGGCTTCCTCGGCTTCGCGGAACTGCTGGATGATCGCGCGGCTGTGATGAAGCATCTCGGCTCCGGCCTGCGTGAGATAGATCTTTCTGCCCAGCTGCTCGAACAGGGGTAACCCGGCGTGTCCTTCGAGCTCTTTGACCTGGGTGGACACCGCAGGTTGTGTCAGATGCAATTCCTCGGCAGCGCGCGTAAAGCTCAAGTGTCGAGCCACGCTTTCAAACACCTTCAGTTGGCGCAAGGTCGCGTTCTTCATTCGAGGCTCTCCCAACTATACATAACCCATAGCTTATGCCAGCCATAAGAAACTTCAACTGTTACTGATGGTGTTCCCGGAGCAATATGCCGTCCACAGCCTACCAGCCGATAAGTTATTACAACGAACGCTGGCTTCGCGACGCCGGCCGCGGCAAGCGGCGCACATGTGGACCTGGGCTCACGTCAGAGCCTGGCGGAACGACAAAGGAGGAGTACATGCATACGGATGCAGCCTCAGAGGCGCTGAGCACGATTACACGGCCGGCGTCGTATCGCTGGATGCAACTGGTCATGGGCATCGTCTGCATGGCGATGATCGCGAACCTCCAGTACGGCTGGACCCTGTTCGTCAATCCCATCGCCGACAAATATGGCTGGTCCAAGGCGGCGATTCAGGTTGCCTTCACGATTTTCGTGTTGACGGAAACGTGGCTGGTCCCCATCGAGGGCTACCTGGTCGACCGCTTCGGTCCGCGGCCCGTCGTGTTTATAGGCGGCCTGCTGTGCGGTCTGGGCTGGGTGTTGAACTCGTTCGCGGATTCGCTGGTCACCCTCTATTTCGCTGCGGCGATCAGCGGCATTGGCGCCGGCGCCGTATACGGAACGTGCGTCGGGAATGCGCTCAAGTGGTTTTCCGACCGGCGCGGGCTTGCCGCGGGACTCACGGCAGCGGGCTTTGGTGCCGGATCGGCGCTGACCATTCTCCCCATCACAGCGATCATAAAGT
>Ga0070708_100002236_pt1 | contig 14962 bp, 10 predicted proteins | sample KBSK5503metaG_FD_65469 | JGI IMG/M metagenome (GOLD analysis project Ga0070708, IMG submission 65469) | Corn, switchgrass and miscanthus rhizosphere microbial communities from Kellogg Biological Station, Michigan, USA - KBS K5-50-3 metaG | ecosystem: Host-associated > Plants > Roots >...
GGATCGGCTATGATCTCCGAAATTGGTTGTCGCCGACTCAGAATCTTAGCCTCTTCCCACGCCCCTCGACTGAGGTAACAGGCTGTGGGAGCAGAGATTAGGACCAAAACCGCCAGACAAACCGCTATCGCGAGGATACCGCGTCGCATATTCTTATCATGTGTCTTTCGTCCATCTCCATTGCCACTCAGAATACTCCCTCCTTGACGGCGCCAACCGGATCGACGATCTCATCAGCAGAGCTCTCGAATTCGAGCAACCTGCCCTCGCCATAACCGACCACGGTAACCTTCACGGGGCGTGGGAGTTCCAGGAGAAAGCAAAAAAGGCTGGTCTCAAGCCGATCATCGGCATGGAGGCTTATGTTGCTCCCGGTGACAGGCGAGCTCGCGACCGCGTCGGCGGCGACCGGGGCAAGCCCTATTTCCATCTCGTCCTGCTCGCCCAGAACTCGATCGGGTACAAGAATCTAGTCAAGCTGTCATCCCTCGCCTACACGGAAGGGTTCTACGCGAAGCCGCGCATGGATCGCGAGCTGCTCGCCAAATACAACGAGGGAATCGTCGTCTCATCCGCCTGCATGGCCGGCGAGATCGCGCATCACTTGCTCGTCGACGAATACGACCAGGCACGAGCCGCAGCTTCATGGTACGCCGATGTATTCAAGGATCGATACTACCTGGAGGTCCAGGCCCACGATTCGGAGAACCAGGGGGCGCTCAATCGCCGCGTCTTCCAGCTCGCGCAGGAGCTGAACCTCCCCGTCCTGGCGACGAACGACGCGCACTTCCTGAATCGCAGCGATCACGACGCCCACGACATCCTCCTTTGCATCGGACTCGGCAAGGATTTCTCCGACAATAACCGGATGCGTTACGACGAAGGCCTCTACTTCAAGAGCGCACCGGAGATCGCCGAGTCCTTCCCTGGCCGCAGCGACGTCCTCGAGAACACGCTGAAGATCGCCGACGAGTCCGGGATCCAGTTCTCGAAGCAGTACAAGGTTCCGTCATTCCCTCTGCCACCCGAAGTCGAGAGCGAAAACGAGCTTCTCATCCGTCTGGCAGAGGAAGGCGCGAGAGTGAGGTACGGCGCGGAGCTGCCGCCGAATGTGCGTGAGCGCCTCGACTACGAGCTCGGCGTCATCACCAAGACCGGCTACGCCGGTTACTTCCTCATCGTCGCCGACTTCATCAAAGCCGCGCGCGAAAGAGGAATCCCAGTTGGTCCCGGCCGAGGCTCGAGTGCCGGCTCGATCGTCGCCTATTCGCTCCAGATCACCAACATCGATCCGCTCAAGTTCGATCTGCTGTTCGAGCGCTTCCTGAATCCGGAGCGCGTTTCGATGCCCGACATCGACGTCGACTTCTGCTTCGAGCGCCGAGGCGAGGTCATCGAGTACGTGCGCCAGAAGTATGGACGCGATTCGGTCGGCCAGATCATCACCTTCGGCACCTTAAAATCAAGGGCAGCCATCAAAGACGTGGGCAGAACGCTCGGCTTCACCCCGTCCGAGACTGACTACCTCGCCAAGCTGGTTCCCAACCATCCGAATTTCTCGCTCACCGTCAAGGAAGCGATCGAGCGCATTCCGGAGATCCGCGAGTTCTACACGACGCGCAAGGACGACGGTCGCGAAGTGAAAGAGCGCAAGGAGCGCTATCGCCAGCTTCTCGACTACGCTATGAAGCTCGAGGGACTCTCACGACACGCCGGAGTGCACGCGGCCGGCGTCGTCATCGCACCGGGTCCGCTCGACGAATACGTCCCCGTCTGCACCCAGCCATCGAAGGGCGCCGGCACCAACGGCAACGAGGATTCCGTCGTCGTCACCCAGTACGACATGAACGCGCTCGAGCACGCGGGCATGCTCAAGATGGATTTCCTCGGCCTGACCACCCTTACCGTCATCAGCGACACCCTCCGCTCCATCAAGGAGCGCACTGGATCGGCGCCCGACCTCGACTCGCTCGATCTCAGCGACGTCGAGACCTACCGGATGCTGCGCGCCGGCAGAACCATTGGCGTGTTCCAGTTCGAATCGCCGCTCGCCACCGACTTGCTCAAGGGGATGCGCGCCGATCGCTTTGACGATCTCGTGGCGTCGAACGCGCTGATGCGCCCCGGTCCACTCGACGCCGGTATGCATCGCGTCTACATGAGGCGCAAGCGCGGCGAGGAGCCGGTCAGGTACATCCTGCCCGAGCTCGAGCCAATCCTCGAGAGCACCTACGGCGTCATCACTTACCAGGAGCAGGTGATGAGAGTGGCGCAGGCGCTGGCGGGCATATCGCTCTCCGAAGCAGACGTGCTGCGCAAAGCCGTCGGTAAGAAAGACGCGGAGCTGATTCGCATCGAGCTCGGCAAGTTCATCGAGAAGTCTGTCGCCCGCGGCCACGATCGCGAGGCGATCGAGGAGATTGCCAGCCAGATAGAGACCTTCGGCCGTTACGGCTTTGTGAAGTCGCACTCGGTCGCCTACTCGATCATCTCGTATCACACGGCGTGGCTCAAGACTCACCACCCCGCCGATTTCATGGCGGCGCTGCTGTCGTCGCAGATCGGTGACACCGACAACGTCGTCAAGTACATCAACGAGGCGCGGCAGCTCCACGTTCCCGGAGCAAAGGAGTCGGGTCTGGAGATTCTGCCGCCCGATGTCAACGAGTCCGGCTACAAGTTCACCGTCGTCGGCGAGACGAAAATTCGTTTCGGTCTTGGCGGAATCCGCAACGTCGGCCGCAGTGCGATCGATTCAATCATCGCTGCCCGGAAGAAGGATGGACCATTCCGCTCGCTCTTCGAATTCTGCGACCGCATCGATTTGCGCATCTGCAACAAGCGCGTGCTCGAAGCGCTGGTTCACGCTGGTGCGATGGATTCGCTCGCCGGCCATCGCGCTCAGTTGGCTGCCGCGCTCGACCTGGCAATCCGCGAGGCGTCGCTGAAGCAGGAAGACTTGCTGACCGGACAGGCGTCTCTCTTTGGCGCGCCGTCGGGCGAAGCTGAACGGCTGGAGACCACACACACGCTGCCCAACGTCCAGCCGTGGACCGAATCAGAGCGACTGGCGAAGGAAAAGGAAATTCTCGGCTTCTACATCTCCGGGCATCCGCTGGAGCGGTTTCGCACCGAGGCCGAGATCTTCGCCACCCACACCGTCGCCGACCTGGGCCGCTGGCGTTCCGAGCCGATGACGCTATCCGTCGTCGTCACCAGCATCAAGCGGCAGATCAGCAAGAGGAGCGGCTCCGAGTTCGCGCGCCTCACCATCGAGGATTTCTCGGGATCGGCCGAAGTGTTGATCTTCCCCGAGAAGTGGGCGTCGCTCAATGATCAGATCAGGACCGACGTCCCGATGCTGCTCAGGGGTGCCTACCCGCGCCGTGACGAGAGCGCGGACAATCCGTCGTTCATTGTCGAGTCGGCAACGAAGCTGGCGGAGATGCGTACTAATGGACAGGTGACGGTTGCAATCGAGTTGGCGAAGGGCGCATACTCGGGCGATGTGATGTCCGACGTGCGCGCGATTGCGGAGACCTACCCGGGCTCCGCACCTTTGGAGTTCAGATGGAGCGACGGCACGGGCACGCAGGCGCGCTTGCGCTCCCGGTCCCTGACTTTGGCGGCGGATGGTGCGGCGCTGAACGCCCTGCGTAATATTCTTGGCGAGTCTTCCGTTCGACTACAACGGGGGAGTTGACCAGTGGCATCAGCAACACAGCTTGAATTCGAGAAGCCGATCGCCGAGCTGGAGCGGCAGATCGACGAAATCAAGAAGACCGCCGGCGACAGTCAGCTAAGCGTTGCGGAGGCGATCGAGCCGCTGGAGCGCAAGCTCAACGACCTGCGCGAGGAAGTCTACAAGAACCTCACTCCCTTCCAGCGCGTGCAGGTCGCGCGCAACCCGAAGCGACCCTTCACCGCCGATTACATCAAGCTCGCCTTCACCGATTTCATCGAGCTCCATGGCGATCGGGCGTTTCGCGATGACGCCGCGATCATTGGCGGTTGGGCGCGGCTCGACGACGACACAGTGATGGTGATCGGGCACCAGCGCGGCCGCGATACCAAGGAGCAGTTGAGGCGCAACTTCGGGATGCCGCATCCGGAAGGCTATCGTAAGGCACTGCGACTGATGAAGCTCGCCGAAAAATTCCACGTGCCGGTGATCACCTTCATCGACACCCAGGGCGCGTGGGCTGGACTTGGCGCCGAGGAGCGCGGCCAATCGGAAGCGATCGCCCGCAACCTCTACGAGATGAGCCAGCTTCAGGTTCCCATCATCGCGACTGTGATCGGCGAAGGCGGATCGGGCGGGGCGCTCGCACTCGGCGTTGCCGATCGGGTGCTGATGATGGAGAACGCGGTTTACTCGGTGATCTCAGTCGAGGGCTGCGCGGCGATCCTCTGGAAGGACGCCAAGAGTCCGGAGATGCGTGAGAAGGCGGCAACTGCGCTGCGCATCACCGCGCCGGAGCTGCTGGAGCTGAAGGTCGTCGACGAAGTGGTTCCCGAGCCGAAGGGCGGTGCCCACGCCGATCATGAGACGGCGGCGAAGTCGCTGCAAGGGGCATTGAACAAGAACCTCGAGGAGTTGCGCAAGATGCGCCCGGAGAAACTCGTGCGGCGTCGCCGCCAGAAGTTCCTGCGTCTGGGTGCGTGGTCGGAGTAAGCAGTGGCGCACCTCGTCGAAGTCGCCTTCAAGGGCAACCGTAAGGAATTCTTTCTCTGGGATTATCCCGATCCGCCACCGCTGCACGCGGCGGTGATCGTTGATGTCGAGCGCGGGGAGGATCTCGGCTACGTCCACTCCCTCGGCGATCTCGCTCAGAAGAGAAACGGTGGCTGCTCACACGGGTGTGGCAACTCGCTCCCGGAGCGAAAGGCGCTGCGTCTCGCCACCGAGAAGGATCGCGGGCTCTCCAAAGATCTCGAGCGGCTGAACGAGGAAGCGCGTCGCAAGGCGATGGAGCGCGTCCGCGCCAACAATCTGGGAATGAAGCTCTCCGACGCCGAGTGGCAGTGGGATCGAAAGAAGCTGACGCTCTATTTCACGGCCGATAAGCGCGTCGATTTCCGGAACCTGGTGCGCGACCTGGCATCACTGTTTCGCACTCGCATCGAGCTGAAGCAGATCGGCGTCCGCGACGAAGCCAAGAGATTGGACGGCATTGGCCGCTGCGGCCGCCAGTACTGTTCCGCGTCGTGGCTCCCCGAGCTCCGGCCTGTCAACCTCGGCGTCGCCAAGGACCAGCGACTCTCGCTCAATCCTTCGCAGATCTCGGGCGCCTGCGGGCGGCTGATGTGCTGCCTGCGCTATGAGCACGAGTTCTACGTGCAGAGTCGCAAACGTTTTCCCAAGGAAGGCAAGATCGTGGCGACGAAGCTCGGCGAGGAGAAAGTCGTCAGCGTCGACATTTTCCGCGAGCGCATTGTGTTGCGCGGTGTCGAGGGCGACATGCGTACCGTTTCGCTGACAGACTACAAGCAGGAGACGGAGCAGGCTGGTGCACCCGCTCTCGTCACGAACGCCGAGGAAGAGGAGGCACCCGAAGTCATCCGGCCAGAGGAAATATCTCCCGAATTGATGTACACGGCGGAGCATCCTGTCTTCGTCCCGCGCGCGAACGTTTCGGCGCCGGCGCCGAATGGGAACGGCAATGGCCTCGAACCAGGTAACGGCCGCGATCACGAGGGCTCTGGTCGAAGGCGGCGCGGCAGACGCGGGGGGCGCCGCGGGCGTGGTGGAGAGGATCCGAATTCTTCAGGCGGCCAGTAATTGGCCAAGTACTACCTCACCACCGCGATCGATTACGCCACCGCTGATCCCCACCAGGGTCACGCGTTCGAGAAAATCGGCGCCGACGCCATCGCCCGCTATCACCGACTCAAGGGTGACAACGTCCATTTCCTGATCGGGATGGACGAGCACGGCCAGAAAGTCGCGCAGACTGCCGCCGAGCGAAAAGTCTCGCCCCAGGAGCTGGTCGACGCTGTCGCCGAGAGCACCGAGGAGATCTGGGGACTGCTCGGCATCTCCTACGATCAGTTCATCCGAACGACTGACCCCGCCCACAAGGCGGGTGTGAAACAGCTCATCGAGCAGATCTTCGACAATTCGCCGAACGACTTCTACGAGAAATCCTACGAGGGTTGGTACTGCGTCGGCTGTGAATCCTTCAAGCAGGACAACGAGATCGTCAATGGGAAGTGCATTCTGCATCCGACGCGAGTTCTCGAGTGGGTGGAGGAGAAAAACTGGTTCTTCCGACTGAGCGCCTACTCCGATCGCGTCAGGAAGCTCGTCGCCAACGAAGAATTTCTGCAGCCGAAATCGCGGCGCAACGAAATCCTGTCGTTCATCGACTCCGGACTGGAGGACATTTCTGCCAGCCGGAGCCGGTTTTCCTGGGGAGTTCCCTTCCCGCGCCAAGGGAGCGGCGGCGAAGAGCAGACAGTGTACGTCTGGTTGGACGCGCTGCCCAACTACCTGACGGCGACTGGATTCCCGAATCCCGATTACGAGCAGCTGTGGCCGGCCGATCTGCACGTGATTGGCAAAGACATTACGCGGTTTCACGCGGTGATCTGGCCGGCGATGTTGATGGCGGCCGGGATCGCCGTCCCGAAGCGCATCTGGGTGCACGGCTGGGTTCTCGTCGGCGGATCGCGGGTCAGCAAATCAGTAGGTGGAAACCTCGATTTACGAGTTGCTATCGGGCGTTACGGGCCGGACGCGTTCCGTTACTTCCTGCTCCGCGAAGTTCCGTTCGATGCCGACGGAAATTTTTCCTGGGAGCGATTCGACGAGCGCTACAATGCCGACCTCGCCAATTCGCTGGGGAATCTTGCCAGTCGCACGATATCAATGGTGGAGAGGTACTGTGGCGGAGTAGTCCCGCGCGGCGAGCGCAACGAAATCGACGCTGCCGACATCGAGGACCTCAAGGGCTACCACGAGTCGTTTGGCCCCAAGGGATTCCTGCTCCACGAGGCGCTCAAGGCAGTGTGGCAGACGATCGCGCGCGGCAACGAGTACGTGGACCGCCAGGCACCCTGGAAGCTGGCAAAGGATCCGGCGAACCGTGCGGCGCTCGAGACCACGCTAGCCGCATTGGTGCGGCAGCTCGCGCGGCAGGCAGTGTATCTCTTCCCCTTCATGCCGGGGAAATCAGAGGAGCTGTGGAAGGCGCTCGGCGCTCCGGGGTCAGTGAGTGAGATGAGATTCGACCGCCTGGCGAAGCTCGATCCGAGCGGATGGAAAGTGCAAAAGGGCGCGCCGCTTTTTCCAAAAAGAGAGCCGGTGCCTGCCGCATAAAAAAAGGGATCGCTGCGAAAGCGATCCCCTTTTTGTTTAATGGCGAAACCCTTACCGCTTGGTCGTGATGGCGATCACGCCAGTGAGACTGTGCGTGCCGTACTTCGCGTTCGCCTCCGAGACTCTGTAGAGCCGGATCATCGCAATTTGCGCCGCTGGAATGCTCGAAAGAGTACTGATCGGTCCGAACTCCTGATCGTCGAGATATACGGTGGGATATGTATTGGCGGCCGTGCGGTTGATGCCGGTCTGCCCACGGTTGGTGAGAAAATTCGCCCGCAATTTGTGAATCACCTCGAACGCATTAGAGGCGTGGGTTGCCGCGATCTCGTCCTCTGTTATCACCTGTGAGTTGTAAATCTCGCCCGGGCCGAGCTGCGGGTGCGAGCAGGCGACCGCGACGACGAGGGGCAGTGCGACTACCCAGCGCGTGAGCATGGTACCTCCAACTTCGAAAGGGCTTTCGCGGAGCGAAGTTTGAATAATCGAAGCCCCGAAAAAACAAACTGGCTCGGAGAGCGTCCCGAGCCAGTTCTTACTACATGTACCGCATATCCGCAAGCGTCACGGAGTGCAAGCGGGGTTAGTGGTTAGTCCGCGAGCGTTGAGCTCTGCGCGCGGAATCGGGAGAGCTGCGTTGTATGGATCCGTGCTGGTCTCCGGCCGGAGAAATGTGGCATTCAAGCGACCGTACTCTCGAAGATCGTCAAAGCGCTGCGGACCTTCGAACAGCAGGGAATAGCGCTTCTCGTAAAGAACAGCGTTGATTGCCGAATTTTTGTCGGCTGGCGCGACCGGCGCCAAGCCGTAATTGGTACGAACATCGTTGATGTCCAGAATGGCATTCGCCAGCTGGCCCGCTTCGATGTAAGCCTGCGCTCGCAGTAGTACTAGTTCCTCATCGCGCAGGAGGCCGAGTGGCAAAGCCTGGTTCGCGGTGCTGGCCACAGCTCCAACGTACGTGATACTGGTCGCGAGTCCGAACCCGGCCGTTGGGGAGCGTGGAACGATCTTCGAAGCGCGCGTATCACCCGCCTGCACGCTGTCTTTCACCAGCGGATTCAATCCGATCTTGGAATCAGAGATCGTATTGGGCGTGTTTTCAGATCCGCCAGGCACGAAGACGTAATATGGACCTTTCTTGAAATCTGCGGGTGGAACCGCGCCAGCTGCAGCCCCGTTGAGAGCCTGTGTGATCTCCGTGATAGCGGTTGCGAACAATGCAGGCGTCGGGTTTGTGCGGTTCAATCCGCGATAGAAATCGACTTTGCCCTTCAAGCCGCGGTTCAATAGCACGAGGTTGGAGACGACCGAGTAGTTGCGCCCGGCGACCGACGTCTTCCATCCCGACGGCACGGTGAACGGAAGTGTGGTGGTGCCACCAGCGGCCGTGAAATCCGCATTGGCAGTGTCCAACAACGCTGCAATGTAGGAGAGGACGGCAGTCTTACAACGAACATCCGTTACCGCGTTGGCGTCGTCGGATTGAATGACTGCGCCCACTGTGTCGTGCATTTCGATAACGCGCCAATACTCGAGTGCCTTCATCGTTCGAAAGAACCCTCGAGTCGCAGTCACTTGAGCCGGTGTGAACTGATTCGCAGCCACGTTCCCCAGTGCGGCGAGGATCGCATTCTCGGCACGAATTGCGGTATAGTAAGCTGCCCAGGCACCACCGCCAGCAAAGCTGCCAGGGTCAGGATTTCCTCCCAAGGTTTCCTGGACGAACCGCGGCTCAGACGCATCGATACGATAGACATCGCGAGCAAAAATTCCTGCCTCGATAGCGTACGCGAACACGTTCGTGGAACCTCGGTCCTGGGCGAGTGCGCCGGTGGCGATGAACTGCAGCGCCGGTCCGGTCAGTGCCCCTGACAATTGATCTACGGTGGGCGCATCGATCGGGTTCGCCACCGGGTTGTCCCTGCATCCCGCAGCGGCCAATGCAGCCAGTGCGATGACAATAGTTGTATATCGCTTCATCTGATTGATCGCTCGGTTAGAAAGTTGTGGCAATCGTAAAGTAGAATAGGCGGCTGGGCGGATATGGTGTGACGTCCTGGAATCTGCCTAGCGCCTGATTACCGAAGTTCGAGACTTCCGGATCGAGACCCGTGTACCTCGTTCTAGTGAAGAGATTACGGCCGCTCAGCTCGATTCGGGCATTCTGAGCGTGCCCGTTGAAGAGGCGTGAGGCCATCTCGGTCGGTAGCTCGTAACCGAGAGTGAGTTCACGCAACTTCAGGAATCCCGAGTTTTCCACCCAGACATCTACGCCCTTTCGGAACGCCGCAAGCTGGCGGGTCGCAAGCGCGGTATCCTTCGCCAATCCGCTTCCGTAGAAGTAGTCATTGGTCAGGTTCACGCCGAGGCCGCCCTTTCTCCAATCGAGAAGCGAGGAGAGCCGGAAAGGTCCGGCGCTGAAATCGTTGGAGAAACCCATCTCGTAGTCAGGAGCTGAGTTCCCGACAAAGACCAGTACGCGATTCGCCGACGGGCAGGACGTGCCCGCGGCGTTGAGCGCCGTGCAGCCGTTTACAGCCTGCAAGACAGTAATCAGCTGCCCCTGTTGCACGAAAGCGTTGCCGAAACGGCTGCCGAACGACCCCGACACCGGAATGAATCCCGGGACCGGAAGACGCGTGACCTTGCCCTTTGCGCTCGAATAGGTTGTGCCGGACACCCATGAGAACCTGTCGGTCCGAATCGGTGTCATTTCCAGCTCGAGCTCGGTGCCGTGATTCACGATTTGGCCGCCATTGATCGTCTTGCTCGCAAACCCAGTGGAAGGAGCGACGGCGGCGGTCAAGAGCAGGTCGTCAATCTGCTTGCGGAATTGCGTAGCGGAGAATCGCGCCCGAGCTCCGAACAGAGTGAGATCGAACCCGCCCTCCATTTCACTGGCAGTTTCAGGCTTGACTGTTGGCAGACCGAGAGCCGTTGAGGTTCGGAAACCAGTCACGCCATCGTAGATAAGGTTCGTGAGGAAGGTGAATTTTCCACCCTGCGGCTGATTGCCGGCTCTCCCGTACGCGAGCCTCACCTTCAACTCGTCGATCCGCGCGGTTGGAACTGGGACACGGTACGAACCAGAGAACTTCGGGTAGGCGTAATACTTTTGTGCATCACCGTTGTTGCTGGTGCGCTCTCCGTTGACTCCCGCTGTGAGCAGCAGTCTCTCGCCCATCGTCAGAAACTCTTCCTGACCGAAGATCGATTGCGACTTGACGACGTCCTGGGCTTCGGTAGTGAAGATCTGGGTCGCTGACGCTACGTTAGTGACGCCCGGGAAGACTCCGCGACCAGTGTTGCCGAGGATATCCACGTTACGACGAACCTGGCCGATGCCTGCAGATGTCGTGGCGGTGAAACGATCTCGAATGAGGCGGTGGGTGAAGCTGGCGCCGATGTTACCAGTAAAGATGTTGGCGTTGTTGTTCACAAGCGTACCGGGCAGCGCGTTGACCTGCTCGACGTACGCAGTCGCCGGCGAGATGACCCTCGCGTGATCGTTATAGGCGTCGATACCGCCCCTCACTGAGAAGTCGAGCGTTTGCCGATCTTGCGACACCAGGTTGTACGACATCAGTCCGCTGCCAAGAAGACGGAACACGTCTTCGGGGGTTTTGATCAGCTCTGTATTTTGGAACGGGTTGCTGTTGTTGTTCACCGACAACCCAACCGGGTAAGTCCCGTCTGCCTGCTTACGATAGTCGATGAAAGAAGGAGTCTGCGAGAAAGTCGTGTACGGATTGATGCCTGTGTTGTCGTTGCCGCTGATGCCTCGCTCTGTCAGCGAATGGATCAGCTCGGTATTCGCCTGGAGGTTGAGGCGTGAGCCCAACTTCTGTCCGAGGTTTACGCGAATCGACTGCTTGTTGTAATTGTCATTGAGAGCGAGACCGCCGTCGTGCTGGACGAGGCCGGACACGAAGTAGTTGGTGCCACCTGTAGTCGCGCCACGCAGTGACGCAACCGTCTGGTAGTTGAACGGATGCTCGCCGTAAAGCTCCTGCTCGTAGTCGTGGCATTTGGTTGTCGCCGCATTATACGCGGCAATGTCCGCGGCGATGGCCGCGACCGCCGTGTCGCCGGTCCAGTCCGCGTATTCCTGGCCGGACCCAAAGCACCGCGAGCCGACCTTGTTCGAGATGCGGGCAGTGCCGAAGCGTTGAATCACGTCGAGGTTCGACCGCCCTGCCTGGCCTTGCTTCGTGGTGATGATGATGACGCCGTTGGTGCCTCTCGAGCCGTAGATCGAGCTGGCCGACGGCCCCTTGAGCACCTGAATGCTCTCGATGTCGTTTGGGTTGATGTCGGCGGTGCGGTTGACGCGCTGATCTTGGGTCGATCCGAAATTGCCGCCGGCCGCCGCAGTTATGGCGTTTATGCCGTTGGCGATCTGTGAGTTGTCCACGATGACGCCGTCCACGACGTAGATCGGCAGGAAGCTCGCATTGATCGTCGATACTCCGCGCAACTGCACCTGAACGCCGCCGCCCGGCGCGCCGGAGTTCTGAGTGATGATCGCGCCGGGGATCTTGCCCTGCAGCGCGTAGTCGATCGTCTGGGCGGGAACCTTGTTGAGCTTCTCACCCGACACGACTGTCACCGCGTTCGCGGCGTTGACGCTGGAAACCGTCGTCGCGGTTCCCGTGACGACCTGCGTCTCGAGCTGGAGCACGTCACGCCCCAGGGCGATGTTCACTTCAGTGTCGCCGGCGGGCACCGCCGTTGTCTTTGCGATGTAGCCGATGCGGCGCACGCGGAGTGTCACCGGCCCGGCGGGGACGTTCAGGGAGAAACGCCCCTGATCGTCAGTGTAGGTGCCGAGTGACGTCCCGACGACGCTCACACTGGCAGCAACCAACGGTTCATTGCTTCCTTCGACAGTCACGCGACCGCTCAGGCGGCGCGTCTGCGCAAAGGCGCTGGCACTGACGAATACCAGCAACAGCAATGAAAAAACGGACGAGCGAATTCTGTTCATGCCTGTCTCCAGCTTGGATGGGTGAGGCTTGCCGCACAGGCGCGGCAAGCCCGGCAGAGTAGTAAGGGCTCTGCTGGATATTTGTTGTGGGTGGCAACTATTTACCGGTGGGCACCTAGAGTGTCAAGAGTATCAACCCCTAAGCACATGTCATCGACGGTTAAGATTTCATTGCACGACGCAAAGAGCGCCGGCTCCTTCACCGGCGCTCTTTCGGGTTACCCCTACTCGCTATATTAGCCGCTATACGTTTTACGGCTTCTTTGGAGCAGCCGGCGCCGCCGCCCCAGTCGTCGGCCGGGTTCCGAAATCCACCGTCGGCGCTGCCTCGCTGCCCGGAGCCGCCTCAAAGTAGGTCCTCGGCTTGGCCCCGGTCACTTTCGCCGTGATCGCCTGCGGAAAAGTGCGGATGTAGGTGTTATACGCCTGAACCGCCTGATTGTAGTCGGTTCGCGATGTCGCGATCCTGTTCTCGGTACCCGCCAGCTCATCCTGGAGACGCAGGAAGGTCTGATCCGCTTTTAGCTGCGGATAATTCTCCGCCACTGCGATCAGTCTACTGAGTGCCCCCGTCAGCGACGCGTTGGCGTTCGCCATCTGCTGCGGATCGCCAGTCTGAATCGCGCCGGCCAATCCCGCTCGCGCCTGCGCCACTTGAGTGAACACGGCTTCCTCGTGCTGGGCATATCCCTTCACCGTATTCACCAGATTTGGTACCAGGTCCGCGCGGCGCTGCAGCTGCACCGAGATCTGCTGCTTCGCCTGCGCTGCATTCTCATCGTACCGCTGAATTTGGTTGTAACCGCAGCCCCCCACACCCAACAACAAGGGGGCGAGGGCTAGCACCATGCGACGCTTCATTTTCTTATCCTCTGAGTGAGATTGACAACACTCTGTGTGGCCAAAGCCCACAGTAATTTACGACTTGTATTCGTTGAGATATGCCACCAGCCGCTCCATCGCCGCCAGATATCCCTCCAGAATCCGAGCGGCATCCTCGCGCGGAATTTTTTCTGTGCCCCGCACGTGTCGAATCACCTTCACGAACGGGTCAGGCGAAAACCCGGCGCGCTGCGCGAGCGAGCGCGTCAGCTCTTCGTAATCCGGCGAAGGAACGTGCCCGAACAGGCGCGACACTCCCCGGAAAACCACCATCAGCGTGCTCAGGCTTTTCTCTAGCACTTCCAGCTGCAATCGATTGTCTCCACCCGCGCCCATGATCGCCTGACGCAGCTGGAGAAGCTTCCCCATCGCCTGATGCTCGACCTGCAGGCGTAAATCAGATGCCGAGACCGTAATTTCATGGGTCGGCGAATCGCCGAACAGGACGCGATGCCGCTCGAGTATGTCGGCGTATTCCATTGGGAAAATGTCCGACGACGATTTCCACTCCCTCGTCGTGAACGTCAGCGGCGGATGATTGCCATCCTCGGCCCACGCCTTTGACACGGCCGCCACCGCGCGTAGTCGTTCGAGCGGCAGTGCATCCACGATCACCAGCACGTTGTAGTCGGACTTCTTCGGATTGTGCTCGCCGGCGACCGCCGAGCCGAACAGCACCACCGAGCGAAGCCCGCCGCCGTACGCGAGCTGAAGCTGTTTGACCAGTTCGTCGAGTTTCATCATCCTCCTCCTCCGCTACCAGCTCGAGCCGCCACCACCGCCACCAAATCCGCCGCCACCACCAAATCCACCGAAACCTCCACCGCCACCGCCGCCCCAACCCCCGCCACCCCAGCCGCCGCCACCCCACCCACTGCGTCGACCGCCAAAACCGCCAGTCGGAATTATGATCGGCAGGCAGCCTGGCCCGCATCCTCCTCCTCCTCGACGGCGCAAGCTACTCAGCACGATCAGAATGATGAGGAAGATGATCAGCAGCACAGGGAGCGGAATTCCGCCACCGCTCGACGGATACTGAACCTCCGGTGCTGGCAACGGCGGAGGAGCGAGCGCCGTGTCGAGGGCAAAGTTGAATTCCTTGGCGAACGCCTGCGCCGTTCGCAGCGTCACCAGCTCCAACCCAGTGCTGTAATCTCTTTCCCTGAAAGCCGGTGTCGCTTCGCGGCAGATGTCACCCGCATCGGCATCAGTGATGAATCCTTCCGTGCCACGCCCGGTCGAGATGAAGCAATGGCCTCGTCCATCCTTGCTCGTCTCCTTCGGAACGAGCAGGATCACCGCTCCCGCGTTGCGTGTCGGATCGCCGGGGTTTCCGATCTTGCCGACTTTCCACTCTCTGCCGATCTGCAGCGACACTTCCTGGACGTCGCGTGTGCCGATGTCGGGGAGAGTGACGATTGCCATCTCACCCCGGGATTTCGTGCGCACATCGTCGGCGATGCGCTCCATTCGCTGCACCGCATCCGCCGTCAGCACGTGAGCAAAATCGTTCACGAGCCCCGTCGGAGCCGGGATCTGAATGCCTTGTAGAAGGAGGAACAGCCAGGCTGTTCGCAGCGCAGTCAGCGCAGTCGAAGGAAAGCCGATCAGAACCGAGGTAAGTATCTATCTCCTCCGCTTCGAGTACGCATCTGCTCTCCCTTGATTTCACCGCTTGGCAGGAGGTCTATTTAGCAGATGCCTCAACCACAAGTCAACCGCATCCGCCGACTCGCTGCGCTCTCACTCGCACTTGCTTGCGCTCCCGC
>Ga0070708_100002238_pt1 | contig 14961 bp, 8 predicted proteins | sample KBSK5503metaG_FD_65469 | JGI IMG/M metagenome (GOLD analysis project Ga0070708, IMG submission 65469) | Corn, switchgrass and miscanthus rhizosphere microbial communities from Kellogg Biological Station, Michigan, USA - KBS K5-50-3 metaG | ecosystem: Host-associated > Plants > Roots >...
GAGATCGACGGCAGCGTGATCAAGGTCGACTCCGAGGACCAGCGCCGCCGGCTGGGCGCCGTCTCCCGGACGCCCCGCTGGGCCGTCGCCTGGAAGTTCCCGGCCGAGGAAGAAGCGACCACCGTCGAGGACATCTTCGTCAGCGTGGGCCGCACTGGAGCGCTCACGCCGGTGGCTGCCCTCAAGCCCGTCCACGTCGGCGGGGTCACCGTGAGCCGGGCGACCCTGCACAACGAGGACGAGCTTCGCCGCAAGGACGTCCGGGTCGGCGACCGCGTCTTCCTGCGGCGCGCGGGCGACGTCATCCCGGAGATCGTCCGCGTGATCCCGGAATCCCGCCCACCAGACAGCAAGCCCTGGGAGATGCCCAGGCAGTGCCCGGCCTGCGGGACTCCGGTGGTCCGGGAGGAGGGCGAGGCGATCACGCGCTGCCCGAACCCGACCTGCCCGGCCAAGACCGTCTCACGGCTGCGCCACTTCGCCTCGCGGCTGGCGATGGACATCGAAGGCCTCGGCGTAGAGACCAGCACCCAGCTCACCGAGACGGGCCTGGTGAAGACCCCGGCCGACTTGTACCGCCTGACGTACGAGCAGATGGTGGGACTGGAGCGCTTCGCCGATCTCTCCGCCCGGAATCTGATGGTGGCCATCGAGGCCTCCAAGACGCGTCCGCTCCGCCACGTCATCTACGCGCTGGGAATCCGCATGGTGGGCGAGGCGACGGCGCTGGCGCTGGCGCGCCGGTTCGGGTCGCTGGAAGCGCTGATGGACGCATCCGTCGAGCAGCTCCAGTCGGTGCGAGACGTCGGGCCCGAGGTGGCGCGGCAGATCCACGACTTCCTGGAGGTGCCGGAGCAGCGCGAGGTGATCCGCCAGCTGCTCGCGGCGGGCGTGCGCCCCGAGCCGGAGCTGGCGGTCGCGACGGCCGGTCCGTTCGCCGGCAAGACGGTGGTCCTCACCGGCACCTTGAAGCAGTATTCTCGCGAGAGCGCCAAGGCGGAGATCGAGCGGCGCGGCGGCAGGGTGTCCGGGTCGGTGAGCCGCAAGACCGATCTGCTGGTCGCGGGCGAGGACGCCGGCAGCAAGCTGCAGAAGGCGCAGGAGCTGGGCGTGCGCGTGGTCGACGAGGACGGCTTCCGGGAGATGCTCGGGTGACGCGGGCGGAGCTCCTCATCACGGGCCGCGTCCAGGGCGTGTTCTACCGGGCCAGCGCGCAGCAGGAGGGCATGCGCCTGGGCCTTCTCGGCGAGATCCGCAACCTTCCCGACGGGGGCGTGGAAGCGATCGTCGAAGGACCGCGGGATCGGATCGAGGAGTTCGTCGAGTGGTGCAAGCGCGGGCCGCCCTCGGCGGAAGTGGAGAACGTCCGCGTGCGCTGGTCGAAGGCGCTCGGCGACTTCCGCACCTTGATGATCGCGCGATAGCCCCGGCCGCCGCAGGCGGCTCAGGGGCTATGCCTGAGCATGATCCTCCCGTGGTTGCTGATGACCCTTGTTCAGGCCCCGCCCGTCGGTCGTTTGCCCGACCTCCTTCCAGGCAACCCCTGAAAGGGGTAAACTGCACACCGCGCAGGTTGTGCGTCGCAGAGGTCCGTGCCGGTGCCCGACGATCCCCGGATGAAGCCGGACTTTTCCATCCAGCTGGATGGAACCAAGCTGAAGCCCGAGGAAGCGGCGGCCATCCTGGGCATCCGGGTGTTCCAGACACGGGCGGGGGCCAGCGCGTTCGAGATCGTCGTCTCCGATCCAGACCTCTCCTGGCAAGGGAAGCCGACCTTCACCGACTGCAAGGAAGTGCAGATCGAGCTGGGCGTCCCCGGCAAGCTGAAGAAGGTGTTCGACGGCGAGGTCACCGCCTGGCGCACGGAGCTGGAGCGCTCCGGCCCCACGGTGCTCGTGCTTCGCGGCATGGATCGGTCGCACCGGATGATGCGCGCGAAGAAGACGAAGACGTACGCGAACGCCTCGCCCCTCGACTGCGCCCGGCAGATCGCCGGCCAGTACGGCCTCACCGCCAAGACCCGCGCAGGCTCGCCCGCGCCGGTGAAGATGTTCCGGTTCCAGGCCAACCAGACCGATTTCGACTTCCTCAGCTCCATGGCCGAGCTCGAGGGCTACATGTTCTGGGTGGAGGGCAGCGAGCTGCACTTCGAGCGGCCACAGCTCTCCAACTCGTCGGACGCCGAGTTCACGCTGGGCGAGGAGATCAAGGCGTTCCTCCCGGTGGCGAACTTCCGCAAACCTCCCGCCTCCGTCGAGGTCGGAGCCTGGGACGCTTCCGGCAAGGCCGAGATCACGGGCAAGGCGAAGACGGGTGACGAGCTCTGGTCGGTCCCCGGCGGGCAGCCCGGCGCCAAGCTGGCGAAGTTCAGCTCCACCAAGCCGCAGTGGTCGGTGGTCGAGTCGCAAGTCGCCACCCAGGAACACGCGGATACGGTGGCGAAGGCGGCGCTGACCCGCCGGTCGATGGAGTTCATCACCGCGGAGGTCGAGGTCCGGGGAAATCCCAGGCTGAAGCCCGGCTCGATGGTCAACCTCAAGAAGGTCGGCGCCTACTCGGGCAACTACCTGGTGACCGAGGCGAACCACTTCTTCGACTCCGCCGGGTACAGCTGCATCTTCTACGTCGCCCGCGACAAGTGGGGCGACAGCTCGACGGACAAGGAGAAGGCGAAGAGCGCGAAGGACGGCGGGAAGGCGCAGCTCGAGGAGACGCCGTACAAGGCGCCCAAGCCGAAGGACGCGAAGCCGAAGAACGAGCCCATCGACTTCACCCTCCACGACGACCAGGGGAAGGCGCTCTCCAACGTCAAGGTCAAGATCAGCCTGGCATCGGGCGAGGTGATCGACGCCACCACCGGCGACGGCCACGTCCACGTCGACGACAAGCCTCCCGGCCCGTACACCATCGAGCTCGCCGACGGCGCCGTCGGCCTCACCACCATCGACCTGCTGGTCCAGGACGCCGCAGGCAACCCGGTCTCGGGGGCTTCCGGAAAGGTCACGTTGAGCGACGGTGCCGAGCTCGTCGTGATGACGGACAGCAACGGCGAGGTCCATCTCACCGACGTTCCCCCGGGCCAGTACACCTTCAAGCTGGACGACGAGGGGAGCGGATGGGACGCGCCGCCGCCCCCGGCGGCCGCGGAGGACGAGGAAGAAGAGGAAGAGAAGGCAGACTCGGGGGCGGACACGGCGTCGGTGCAGGCCGGGTTCGAGGCCGCGCACTTCGACACCGACAAGGCGCTCCCGCTCCCTGCCGCTATCCCGGTGTTCCGCGCCATCGCGGCTTTCCTCCAGCAGAACCCCGACCGCGTCCTGCTGGTGGTGGGCCACACCGACTCGGTGGGCGGGACCGCGCACAACCTGGAGCTCTCCGAGGATCGGGCGACCGCCGTGGCTGCGTACCTGCGCGACGACGTGGATGCCTGGATGCAGTTCTACGACCACCCTACGCGCTCCGCGCGCTGGGGCACGCGCGAAGATCAGCTCATGCTCTCCGCGCTTCCCTACGGAGAGGCGCCTTACTACGACGGCGCCATCGACGGGATCGCCGGGCCGATGACGCGCGCGGCGTTCAAGGAGCTGCAAGAGAAGCACGAGCTCGAGCCTACGGGAGAGGCCGACGACGCCACGCGCCGCGCGCTGGTGCTCGAGTACATGCAAGCGGAAGACACTTCGGCGCCCGCGGCGGACATCCGCACGCTGGGCTGCGGCGAGCGGCATCGCGTCGAGCAGACCAGCGGCCCCAGCCAGGCGAATCGCCGGGTGGACGTGTTCGCGTTCGAGAGCGGCGAGATCGTCCCCAAGCCGGACGAGTGCGTGTACGGCAAGCACCCGGGCTGCGACGTCTACGACCGCTGGAAGAACAAGGTGACCGGCCAGCTCGGGGCCACCGGCGAGCCGCCCAAGGCGCCCGAGGCGGAGGACCTCATTCCGAAGGCGCGCCTGCTGCACAAGGCTTACCTGGACGCGCGCGACGAGCTCGTGAAGTGGAGCGTGGAGCCGGAGCGCGCGGGAAGGCGCTTCGTCGGCGAGTGGTGCGAAGGCCTGGCGAAGGACGAGAAGTTCAAGGATCGCATCGACCTGGGGAAGCTGCAGCAGGGGAAGCAGCAGGACCAGGACGAGATGCGGCAGAAGCAGGAGGAGGTGGAGCGGCGCGCGAAGGAGCTGCTCGACTTCCTCGACGACCCGCGGCTCAAGAAGCAGCTGCGGAAGTCGGGGGCGGCGGGTATGCGCGAGGCGGCGTCGCTGGTGCAGGGCGTCGGGGAGTCGCTCAGCGGAGGAGCTTGGATCGCGCGCCAGGTCGAGGCAGTGGAGGGCGGCGAAGGACTGCTGTCGTGGGTGCTCTCAAAAGAAGCGGCGGAACAGGCCGTCACCACGACCGAGGGCATCCACAAGGGGGAGTCAGCGCTGGACGCCGTGCTCGAGGCTCTGGCAGAGGCCGCCGGCACCCTGGTCCGCCTCAAGCAGGACAAGGCAGTGGAGTACATCGCGGAGATCGTCGCGGTTCGCTTCAAGCTCAGGGTTGCGAACCTCGTCACGCACGAGTGGATCGAGATCCACGGCGGCATGGTCTCGGCGGTGCTCTACAGGCGCGAGATCACCGTCCTCCGGGCGGAAAAGCTGCTCGACCATCACACCATCGAGACCTTCGGCAAGGCCCTCGGCACCTTCGCGAAGCTGGTGGCGGCCGTCAACCTGCTCGCGAAGCTCGACCTCCTCGTCCACGATCCGTCGCTGAAGAACGTGATCAGCACCGTCGGAGGACTGGCCGAGCTGCTCGACACTTTCGAGACGGCCCGGTCCATGGCGAACAAGTTCGTCCGCTACGGGCGCGAGGTGGCGGAGGACGGCGCACCAAAGGCGGTCGAGTTCGTCGCTGAGACGGGCGAAGTCGCGGCCGCCACGGGAGGGCGGCGGTTCCTCACATTCCTTGGGGAGTCGGTCGGGAAGAAGCTGACGCCACTCGCCGTCGTGGCGGGTGCGGCCGACGCGGTCACCGGCTCGATGGAGGCGTACGAGGAAGCGGACAAAGGCAATATCTCCGGCGCCGTCGCGCACAGCGGGGTCGCTCTGGGCGGCGCCTTGATGGCGATCGCCGGCACCATGGAGCTGACCGGGCTGGGCGCAGACGCGACCGTATTCGGCGCTCCCGCCGGCATCGTGCTCGGGATCCTCGGGCTGATCGTCGGCGTTGCGGGGGCGATCGCCAGCATCTTTACCTCGGAGAGCGAGCTGGAGCTCTGGGCCGAGCATTGCCGCTACGGCCGCCGCTACGGCAGGGACAAGTACGCCGGCTGGAAGGACAACCTGGAGCGGCAGATCGACGCCCTCACGGAGGCGCTGTACCAGGTGCGCGTTAAAGGCGACCTGAAGCAGGACGTCAGCCACGTCGAGATCGAGCCTACCGGTCTGACCAAGGCCTCGAAGATGACCTGCTTCGTGAACGTGAGCAGCGACCTGACGATGATGACCGCTCGGCAGGACCTCCCGCTGCGCGACGACCAGAAGGACTGCGAGATCGAATTCGGCGACGGGGAGCGGGCGAACTTCGTGAAGACGATCAAGCTGCGCGTCGACATGCCCAGGCAGCAGGGCGTCATCTGGTCGAAAATGATGCTGGTGTTCTCTGTCGATCCGGAAGGCGACGGCGTCGCGCCGTTCAAGCGCACGGCCGAACTGACGCAGGGCGTCCTGGAGTGGATTTGGTCCAAGCTCTAGCTCCTGAGGGCCGATCCGGCTCGACTCCGCTTCCACCGCCGTTCGAGTGGCCCAGCGCGCGATACGTGCGGCGCGGGCGGATCGAGGCGGTCGTCATGGCAGCGATGGCGATTGCGCCGAGCTTGCTCTTGGCCGTCTGGGCCGCCCGCGGTCCGCCGCACGACCTCGAGATGCGGCTGGGGATGCTTCTAGAGTTGCTGATTTTGCCGGCTATTCTCGGGCCCTTCATCTGGATACTCGTCGACCGGCGCGGCCGCGGCCTGGTGTTCACGGCGGTTCGAGGTGGACGCGACGCCGCGATGGAGGTGCGGCCAAAGAGTGGCGTAGGCCGCGGACTCGTCATCCCCATTGCAAACTTCGGTGAGCTGGCACGCGTGTATCGTGTGGGGTACGCGAGGTCCATCGTCGTCGCCGAGGCTCTGACTTCGACGAGCGCGGGCGAGGTGCTTTTCGCTCGTGGAGGGACGAAGCTCCACCCCGACCTGCTGCAGTGGTTGAAGGATGTCCTGATGGCCGACGGCATGTGCGCATCGCACCCGGATTCCCTCGACGTCGAGGAGATCGCGTCGCGGGCGGCGGTCGATCCGCTCGATGCTCCACCCCCGCTGCAGGCAAGGCTGGTCGGCGGATGGCCAACCTACTCGTATCAAGCCGTCGAGCCGAGGGGCGTGGGGATGGCGCTCACGTTGATTGCCCTCCTCGTCACTTGGCTCGTCGCCTGCCCGCTGCTCGGCATCTTCTCCTTCCCGAAACTGGCCGTCTGGCTCATTCCCATCATCCTGTTCTTCGTGTGGATGATCTTTCTCGCTGGACCGCTGACGGTCGAGCTCGAGGTGCGCGGTCCGATGCTGATCTTCCGGCGCCGCCGTTTCGGTCTGACCATTTTTGTGGGCATCAACGAGGCGAGCGAGGCCGGCTTGGACATCAGCCAGCTCCCGTTCGTCGCCCTCCGCTTCCCGCGCAGACGGCTGCGCGGGTTCACCACCCCGGCCATCGGCGGCCCGGACGTCGTGACGATGGCCTGGCTGTCCGCTGCCATCCGCGCCTCTGCGCAACAGGGCACCTGGCGCGCTTGACCGCATCGGGCGGCACGCCTACACCGAAATCCCCATGCGCCTGCCTGTCCTCGACCGCCTGATCCTCTCCGCACAGCGGCCTTCCCGCTATGCGGGCGGGGAGCTGAACGCCGTCCGCAAGGACCTGGCGAAGGCGCGGGTTACGTGGGCACTGGCATTCCCCGATACCTACGAGGTCGGGATGAGCAACGTCGGGTTCCGCCTGCTGTACCACGCGCTCAACGAGCGTCCCGACGTCGCCTGCGAGCGGGTGTTCATGCCCTGGCCGGACATGGAGGCCGCCCTGAAAGCCGAGCGGCAGCCGCTCTTCTCCATCGAAAGCCGCGCCCCGCTGCGTGCCTTCGACGTCGCCGGGTTCACGCTCCAGTTCGAGCTCTGCTACACGACCGTGCTGGCGATGCTGGAGCTGGGCGGCATCGCGCTGCACGCCAAGGACCGCGAGCGCGACGATCCGCTGATCCTCGGCGGCGGTCCGTGCACCTACAACCCGGAGCCAGTCGCCGACTTCTTCGACGCCTTCGTCGTCGGCGAGGGCGAGGAGGTGGTGCATGAGATCAGCGACGCGGTCGCCGACTGGAAGCGCGGGCGCGCCCCCCGAGAGGACCTCCTCTGGCAGCTGGCGGAGATCCCCGGCGTCTACGTGCCGTCTCTCTTTCGCGTCCACTACGCCGCGGACCAGACCATCGCACGATACGAGGCGCTGAAGCCGGGATACGAGAGCGTCGTCCGCCGCGTCATCCCGGACCTGAACCTGGTGCCGCAGGCAGAGAAGCCGATCGTCCCGTTCATGCAGACGGTGCACGACCGGCTGCCGCTCGAGATCCAGCGCGGCTGCACCCGCGGCTGCCGCTTCTGCCAGGTGGGAATGATCACGCGCCCGACCCGGCAGCGGGACCCCAACGACGTGCGCCGGATCGCGGAGCAGGGCCTCGACGCCACCGGCTACGAGGAGGTCGGGTTCCTCTCCCTGAGCGCCGGCGACTACTCCTGCATCGACGGAGTGCTCGAGGACTTCTTCGACGAGCTGGGTCCGGAGAACGTCGGGATCTCGCTCCCCAGCTTGCGCACGGAGACCATGTCCGAGCGGCTGGCCGCCCAGATCAAGCGGGTGCGCAAGAGCGGCTTCACGGTGGCGCCGGAGGCGGCCACCGAGCGCATGCGCCGCGTGATCAACAAGGGGAACGCGGAGAAGGACCTCCTCCACGCGGTGGACACGATCTTCTCGGCCGGGTGGGACCTGGTGAAGTTCTATTTCATGATCGGTCTGCCCACCGAGCGCGACGAGGACGTGCGCGCCATCGTCACCCTCTGCGCGGAGGCGCTGCGGCGGGGAAAGAAGCTCAACCCCAGGGCGGAGATCAACGTCGGCGTCTCCACCTTCTGCCCCAAGCCGTTCACTCCCTTCCAGTGGGAGCCGATGATCCCGCTGGAGGAGACGCAGCGGAAGCACGGCATCCTCCGCGACGAGCTGCGCAAGCTGGGCCGCGCGTTTCGGGACCTGCACGTCAAGCCCCACGATGCCCGGCAGGGAGCGTTGGAGGGCGCGCTGGCGCTGGGCGACCGGCGCCTCTCGACGGCCGTATTCCACGCGTACCGCAGCGGGCAGCGTCTCGACGGCTGGACGGAGCATTTCAGCCTGCAGGCGTGGCACGAGGCTTTCGCGGAAGCCGAGCGGCAGCACGGCGTCGGGATGGAGTTCTTCGCCCACCGCGAGAAGGGCGAGCGGGAAGTCCTGCCCTTCGACCACATCGATTGCGAGGTCACCAAGCCGTACCTGTGGAAGGCGAGGATGGCGGCGCGGAAGGAAGGGCAGGTGCCCGACTGCGCCTACGGCGAAGAGATCTGCACCGCTTGCGGTGCCTGCGACTACGAGGTGGTGGACAACATCGTGTACCACCCGGAGGACTATCGACGGCAACCGCGGTCCCAGCCGCCGGCGCTGCCGTCGGAGCGGACGCTGTTGCGACTGCGCTACGCGAAGGAGGGCGTGGCGGTCGCGCTCAGCCACCTGGAGACGATGACTGCCCTGCTGCGCACGTTCCGGCGGGCGAAGCTGTCGATCCCGCACTCGCAGGGATTCCATCCCAAGCCCAAGGTGAGCTTCGGGCCAGCCTGTCCGGTGGGAACGGAAAGCCGCGCCGAGTACCTCGACCTGGAGCTGTTCGGGATCCAGGGTGCCGCCGAGGTCGGCGACAGCGTCCGGGCACATTTGCCCGAAGGGTTCCGCCTCCTCTTCTGCGAGGAAGTGAAGCCGGGCGGCGAATCGCTCACGCGCACCATTCGCGGGATCGAATACCGGGTCGAGCTGCCAGAAGGCGTCGCGGACGTGGCGCAACGACTGGCCGCGTTTTCTGCGAGCAGCGACGCCACTGTACTCCGCGAACGCGAGGGGAAGCGTCCGGTGCGCGTGAATCTAAAAACGTCGGTCGAGGGTCTCCAGGCGGCGGGCGCGCGCGAGATCCGGTTCACCTTGCGCGCCGGCGAACCAGAAGCGGTGGCCCGTCCGTCCGAGCTGCTCACCGCCCTGTTCGGCGCGGACATGGTGAAGCCCGGCGTCGCGCGGTTGGTGCGGGAGAACGTCGTGTTCGGGCCGCCGGCCGCATGACCCGGCTCTGGACGCTGCTCGTCGCGCTCTGCGCGGCCGGCATCGTCCTGGCCTCGCCGTTCTTTCTCGCCTTTTTTCGGGCGTTGCATCTGCCGATCCCGCCCGCCGCCGCGCTGGTCCTGCAGGCCTTGCAGATCATGGTGCTCTGCGCGGTCGCCGCGTACGGCGGCGTCCGCTTCGCGGCCCGGGCAGGGCTCGACGCGCCCTGGCTTCGCGCCGTCGCCGAGCGCCGCGACCGCCCACCGGGGTTCGGCGGCGTGGCCATCGAGTCGACCGCCATCGGCAGCGTCACCGCGATCGCTGTCACAGCGGTAGCGCTCATGCCGCGCTCTCCCCTCACCGAGATGCTGCTGCACCCGGTGGGCGGCTTCTGGGCGCGGGCAAGCGGCGCCTTCTATGGCGGCATCGTCGAGGAGACACTCTTTCGCTGGGGCCTTCTGACCGCCGTCGCGGCCCTGCTGCAACGGGCCGGCCTGCTCAATGCGTTCTGGACCGCGAACGTCCTGACTGCGTTGGCCTTCGGAGCGTTGCACCTTCCCGCGAACGCGGCTCGGATGCAGCTGACCATTCCCGTGGTACTGCAGACACTCCTGGGCAACGGCGTCGCCGGAGTCGTGTTCGGCTGGATATTCCGCCGACGCGGCCTGGAAGGCGCGATGGTTGCGCACGGCGCCTTGGACGTATGGCTGCAGGCGGCGCTGCCGGCGTTGCTCGCGTGAGGCCGTCGCGGTCGTAGCGCCGCGCGGCGCCACAAGACTCGAAAGTCGCAAACTCCGTCCATTGCTGCTTCCGCGGCCCTCCGGCGCGGGCACGCCGGGTGCTCTTGCGGCTTCGCGAACCTTCCGCTCGCCAACCCCGAAGGAGAACCCGATGAAGCCGCTATCCGCCTTTGCCTTCCTGATCCTCGCCGCTGCGTGTGCCAACGTCGACCACTCGAACGCACCGTCCGTCCAATCCGAGTGCGTGTACTCCCTCGATGGCAACGCCACCGCCGCCGAGCTCCAGCAAGCCGTCAACGACGTCCTCGAAGGCCGCATCGACCCCTGCGCCGGCGCCGTCAGCGACCTGAGCTCCCGCTCGGTCGAGCTGGTGCGCATCGATCGGAGCGTGGACGCCGACAACCGGCCGATGTTCCGGCTGGTCTTCCACTTCTCCAACCCCGATTTCCAACCGCTCAACGAGCCGTAAGGCGCCTGCTTTCCGGGGGGCGGGGCGGCGCGCTCGGACAGGCGCCGCCCCGTAGTTTCTTCTGTAGAAATCCGGCCACTTGCCCGTGGTCTTCTTGCGGCACCGTCACCTGGATGCTACGCTCACCCAGTCTGCCCCGGAGGCATTTTTTCGACGGCCGCCGGGGCCTCACCGCGCCTTCGGCGGCGGGGGCGGCGCGCAGCCGCGCACCTCCGACGCCTGAGACGCCATGAGCGAGGCTGGGTGGTCCTGCCAGGTTCACTCTCCAATTTCACGAAGCGGCGCCTGAGAGGCGCCCGAACGCCGCCGCGCGATCTCCGCGCGACCGCGCGAGAAGGATCTCTCGATGTCCAACATCCTGGTGATCAACGCCTCGGGTCAAGAGACCCGGGTGGCGTTGATCGAGCAAGGGACGATTTCTGAGTACTACCTGGAGCGCAAGAACGAGAAAGGAATAGTCGGGAACATCTACAAAGGAAAGGTCGTCCGGGTGCTCCCCGGCATGCAGGCCGCGTTCGTCGACATCGGCCTGGACAAGGCGGCCTTCCTCTACGTCGGCGACATCGTCTCCGACCCCACCTTCCCGGGGTTCTCCGAAGAAATGGATATCAAGGCGGGCTCGGTCGAGGGCGATCCCCTCGAAGCCGAGGATCTGCCGGAGCCCGCGGAAGAGGCGGTGGCGCAAGCCGTGCCCACGCCGCCTCCGGTCACCGCCGAGCCGGGCGCCGCCGAGGAGACGGCCATCGAGTCCGCGGCGGCTCCAACCCCCGCCGGTGATTCCGCGCCGCCGCCCCCCAACGAAGCCAGGCCGGAGGAACAGGTTCCGGCCGAGGCCGCGGCAGGTGCGCGCGCCGACGAGCCGGCCGAGATCGTCGACCTCCATCCTGACGACGCCCTCGAGGACGACGAGGGGCCGGACGAGGACGACGAGGAGGAAGAGCTGGACGAGGCGGACGCCGCCCATGCGGCCGCGGAGGAGGCGCTCGCTGCCGAGCAGGCGCAGGAGGGAGGGCCGGCGTCCTCCACGGCAGCTCCGGCCGCGAGCGCATCCGAGACCCAGCCGCAAACCGGCGCCGAAGCGCATCCGCCAGCGGCGGGCGCGCGCGGGCTCCCGTCGGACCAGCGGCCTGCCGCCCGCGAGGGCAGGCGGGGGCGGCGCCGCGGAGGGCGCGGGCGCCGCCGCGGAGGAGAAGGGCCCCGTCCCGCCGGGGAGCAGCCCAAGGGCGAGCGCCGCCAGGACGCCAACGTCCGCTCCTGGCAGGGTCAGGACCGCCGGGGCGGGAACGGCGAGAAGCGCAACGGCAACGGCAAGCACCGCGCCCAGATCCAGGAGCTCTTGAAGGAGGGCGACGAGGTCCTGGTGCAGGTGGTGAAGGACCCCATCGGCACCAAGGGCGCCCGCATCACCTGCCACATCTCGCTGCCGGGCCGGCACCTGGTCTTCATGCCCACCGTCGATCACGTGGGCATCTCCCGCCGGATCGAGAACGAGAAGGAGCGCCGGCGCCTGCGCGACCTGGTGGACCGCTTCCGGCCACCCGGCACGGGCTTCATCGTCCGCACCGTCGCCGAGAACGAGCCCAGCGAGAAGCTGACCGCCGACATCAAGTTCCTCCTCGGCCTCTGGAACGAAGTGGGGAAGAAGCGCGACTCGATGAAGGCGCCGGCCTGCGTCCACCCGGACCTCGACCTGATCCTGCGCAGCATCCGCGACCTCTTCTCCGACGAGGTGGAGAAGCTGGTGATCGACGACCGCGCCGAGTACGAGCGCGTGCGCGCCTTCGTCGAGCAGGCAGCGGCGGAGCTGAAGGAGCGCATCGAGCTGTACGGCGGCGAAGAGCCCATCTTCGACGAGTACGGGATCGAGCAGGAGCTGATCCGCGCCCAGAACCGGAAGGTCTGGCTGAAGAGCGGCGGCTACATCATCATCGACCAGACCGAGGCCCTGGTCGCCATCGACGTGAACTCCGGCCGCTACGTCGGCAAGAAGGGCGCCGGCGCTTCGCTGGAAGACACCATCACCAAGATCAACTGCGAGGCGGCCAAGGAGATCGTCTACCAGCTCCGCCTGCGCAACATCGGCGGGATCATCATCATCGACTTCATCGACATGGACAAAGGCGCCAACCGGGAGAAGGTCTTCAAGACGCTCCAGGAGGCGCTGGCCGCCGACCGCGCCAAGACCAACGTCCTCAAGATCAGCGACATCGGGCTGGTGGAGATGACCCGCAAGCGGGTGCGCGAGAGCATCACCCGTCTGACCACGGAGATCTGCCCGATCTGCGACGGCCGCGGGCACGTCCGCAGCAAGACCACCATGGCCTACGACATCATGCGCGAGGTCCAGCGCGCTGCCGGCAAGCACCGCGAGGACCAGCTCATCGTCTCCTGCCATCCCGAGGTGGCGAAGCTGCTGCAAGGGCCGGAGCGCGAGGCGATGCGCCTGCTGATGATGAAGCTGAACAAGAGCATCACCGTCCGCCCGCAGCCCCAGTACCACCTCGAGCAATACGACCTGCACGCCAAGTGGAGCCGCCCCGAGCTGCAGCAGGCCCAGCGGGGCCAGGGACGGCGCGACGGCGGACGCCGCGAGGGGAACCGCGGCCAGCAGCAACAGCGCGCCGACCAGCCGCTTTCGCAAGCCGAGCAGAGGCAGCCAGAGCAGGGCGCGGTGAAGGTGGGCGACTGAACGCGAAGCTGAAAGCCCGGCTCGCCGCCTTTCGCGATCGGGCCCATGCCTTTCCGGCGGTGCGCCGGTTCGTGCGGGCGCTGGTGCTGGTGGGACGGGGATTTCGCGGCGAGGCGATCACGCTGCGGTCCGCCGCGCTCACCTACCTGACCCTGTTCGCCCTGGTGCCCCTCCTGGCGGTGGCCTACAGCGTGATCGACCTCGTCACCGGCGAGGCGCAGCTGCACGATCGCTTGCAGAGCTACGTCAATTCGCAGCTGGGCATCGGGGCGGGCGCGGCCATCTCCGCGGCCCTGACCACCTTCACCAACAAGGCCACGATCAAGACCCTGGGCGCCATCGGTTTCGCGCTGCTGCTCATCTCCGTGCTCTCGCTGCTCTGGAACATCGAGAGCGCGTTCAACCACATCTACTCGGTGAGAAAGCCGCGCTCCCCGGTGCAGCGGCTCCTCAAGTACTGGTCGTTCCTGACGCTGGGACCGATCTTCCTCAGCCTCTCGGTCTATGTGACCTTCGTCATCTCCCGGATGCAGGGCGTCCACGCGGCGCACAGCGATCCGAATCACAGCGAGGTCCTGCACGTGCTCGCCACCCTCTCCTCGGTGGCCATCACGTACGCGGGCCTGGCCTTCCTCTACAAGGTGATCCCGAACGCGCGGGTGCGCGTCCGCTCGGCGCTGATCGCCGCGTTCGTGGCCGGAACGGCCTGGGAGTCGGCCAAGTTCCTCTTCGGCTGGGCGTCGTCCCGCATGGTGCAGTTGCACCGCATCTACGGGTCGGTGGCGGTGCTGCCCATCACCCTGACCTGGATCTACATCTCCTGGTACATCGCGCTGGTCGGATGCCGCCTCTGCTACGCGCTGGATGCGTCGCGCAAGCCGGAGCCCGACCCGGCCATCCAGGCGGCCTCCGCGCGCGAGACGTTCGTCATCCGCCTGGTGGTGGCGCTGGCCCAATTGCATCGCGAGCGCGGCGCGCCGGTCCGGGTGCAGGCCCTGACCCGCGAATTGGAGGCGTCGGCGCGCCTGGTCCGCGAGGGGCTTTTGTCGCTCGCGGCCGCCGGGCTGGCCGTGGAAGCGAGGCAAGGTGGGTGGCTTCTCTGCCGGGAACCGGCCCGGATCACCCTGGCGCAGGTCCGGGGGGCGGCCCGGGCCTCGCTGCGCTTCCCGGCGCAAGAGCCGGACGAGGTGACGGAGGCCATCCGCCGGTCCCTCGACCGGGCCGAGACCGCCGCGCAGGCGGCGCTGGACGAGTCCCTGGAGGACTTCCTGCGCCGATTCGAGGCAGCCCCGGCGGCCCAGGGCTCTCCGGCATCCCAATCCCTCACGCTCGGGGTGGGACAAGGTGTGCGCAAGCCCGCCTGAAAATCGTGCTTCGCGGCGCTTGCCCGTAGCGGGCCCGGTCATGTAACGTTCCCATCCGTCGAACGTTTTCGGCCGTTGGACCCGCGCGGAGTGCACGCATGTTGAAGAGCGATCTGATCGCCATCCTGGTGGCCAAGCGCCAGCTCACGCAGAAGCAGGCGGAGCTTACCATCGAGACGATCTTCGAGTCGATGAAAGCGGCTCTCTGCAAGGGCGACAACATCGAAATCCGCGGCCTTGGCGCGTTCCACGTCAAGAACTACCAAGGGTACAACGGGCGTAACCCCAAGACCGGAGAGGTGATCCCGGTCAAGCC
>Ga0070708_100002239_pt1 | contig 14946 bp, 12 predicted proteins | sample KBSK5503metaG_FD_65469 | JGI IMG/M metagenome (GOLD analysis project Ga0070708, IMG submission 65469) | Corn, switchgrass and miscanthus rhizosphere microbial communities from Kellogg Biological Station, Michigan, USA - KBS K5-50-3 metaG | ecosystem: Host-associated > Plants > Roots >...
GCGTCGGGCAACTCAGCATCGAGCAGGTTGCGCGCCGACAGGTTGACCGAGACCCCGACGTCAATTCCGGCCTTCGACCAGGCATGGACCTGGCCGAGCGCCTCATTGAGCACCCACGCCGTCAATGGCTTGATCAGGTTCGTCTGTTCTGCCGATGGGATGAAGTCGTCCGGCGGCAAGAGCCCGTGCACCGGGTGACCCCAGCGGACCAGCGCCTCGACCTTCAACGGCTTGCCGTCGGCCGCCGCCACGATCGGCTGGTAGTGGAGCACCAACTCGAACTGGTCGATCGCGTAGCGGAGCTTCCCGACCAGGGGCACCCCTTCACCGGTCTCCCCGCCCTCCTGATCGACCGAGTAGACGCTGAAGCCGCTTCGGGCCCGCTTGGCGGTGTACATGGCGACGTCGGCTCGACGGATCAGGGTCTGCGCATCGTCGGCATGCTGGGGGAAGGCCGCGATCCCGATGCTGAGGCTGACCGAGATGGACTGGCCGCCGATGATGAACGGCTGGTCCATGGCGTTGAGGATTTTTTCCGCGATCAGCACCGCGCGGCTCACGTCGGTCGCGCCCCAGGGGACCACGGCAAACTCGTCGCCCCCGTAGCGGGCGACCGTGTCCGCCTTGCGCAGCACGCGACGCATGCGCTCAGCTACCTGCAGCAACAGACGGTCGCCTGCCTCGTGGCCGAGGCTGTCGTTCACGCTCTTGAACCCATCGAGATCCATCAGCAGGACCGCGCACGGTTTCATATCGCGCTCACCTGCGCGGATCGTTTCCTCGAGCCGCTCCTGGAGGAAGGTTCGGTTGGCCAGTCCGGTCAATGGATCATGCAGCGCCTGGTATTGCAGGGCTTCGGTCTCCGCCTTGCGCTCCGACACGTCACGCAGGCTTCCGATCACCAGCCGCTGCGGCCCGAGCCAACCAACGTTGAACTCCATCGGGAACGTCGTGCCATCTTTCCGCAGGCCCGACGTCTCGTGACTTCCCATTTCGAATAGACCCTGCTGGGCCCGCAAATACGAACGCAGCTGCGGCTTCACCTCGGAGCGGTAGGGTTCCGCGATCAGGCGAACGAAGTCCTTGCCGATCACTTCGTCCGCGGCGTGACCGAAGAGCCGCTCGGCCGCCGGATTGTAGGAGCGGACCACCATTCGCTGGTCGACGGTGATGATGCCGTCGGCCACGTTGTCGAGAATGGCCCGGATCCGGTCGCCGCTCCGACGCAGCTCGTCCTCGGCTCGTCGCCGCTCGATGAAGTTACCGATCTGGCTGCCGATGTCGGCCATCACCCGCAGCGTGGCGCCATCGAGGGAACGCGTCTCGTTGCTGAAGAGCGCGATCACGCCGATGACCTTGCGGCCATTGGTCACGGCAAAGGCAAACTGGGCGTGCAGGCCGCTCCGGTCGGCGGCGGGGGCGCGCTGGGAATTCGGGTCCAAGGCCACGTCGTCGATGGACCGGGCACGGCCGGTCGCCCACACCCGGCCCAGCAGGCCGACGCCGCGGGCAAACGTGACGTCGCGGCCGGAAGCCTCGAAGGCGGCAAAATCCCGGGATGGCCGATACCAGCCGGATGCCAGCCGCAGGAGGTTCGCCTCCTGGTCAACGGCCCAGAACTCGCCAACCGGCCAGCCGAGCGTCTCGCAGACGCCCTGCAGTACCTGGGGCACGGCTTCCGACCAGGTGACGGCGTTGGCCAGCGGCCTGGTGACCGCGAACTGCACGGCGCGGACGCGATCCGCCATGCGCCGGACACTGATGTCGCTAACGAAGGCCACAAACTCGACGCGGGCCCCGGCGCGCCGGGTCGGCGAGACCGAAATCTCGGCGGGAAACTCGCGTCCGTCCCGGTGCAACGCCGACAGCTCGGCCGGCCCGGCGAGCAGCTTGCCCTCACCCGTTTCGATGAACCGGTTCAGCCCACGCTGGTGGGCCTCGCGGTAACGGCGCGGAATGATGGTCCCGGCGAGCGTCCGGCCAATGGCCTCGTCGTGCGACCAGCCGAAGATCTCCTCCGCCTTGCGGTTCCAGCCGGTGATGATGCCTTTCTCATCGGCGGTGATCACGGCGCTCGGTGAGGTGTCGATGATGACCTGGAGATGCCGCTGAGACTCCTTGAGCCGCTCCATGACCCGCAGCTGGACGTCGGCTTCGTGCCGCGCCGCCACATAGAGGCCGACCGTCCCGACCAGCAGCGCAACGCACGGCAACACCATCAGGGCGTGCCCGACGTACCAGAACCCGTCGTAGCGCGCCCGCATGAACATGAACATCATGGTCTCGACCGTGACCAGCACCAGTCCCGCGATGACGCTCGCCTCGATGCGGCGCTCCGGGCAGCGCCCCTGCCGGTACACTGCGGCGGCGAAGGCGACGACGAGGAATGGGACGGCCTGAAGCAACGTGTTGAATTCGGTGAAGCGGGTTCCGAGGATCATCGGGGGCAGCACCAACGCCAGCCCTCCGGTGACGGCGACGGCCGCCACGCTGATCCCCAGCGCCAGCGCCAATGTGCGGAGCAGCGTCTGGCGGGGACGCGCCAGCGGGCGAGGCCGATGCAGCAGGATCCAGGCCAAGAGGATCGGCGTTCCGATGTGGGCCGCGTGGAAGAGGAAGCTGTCGGTCTGGTTGCTGACAAAAGGCAACCGGAATGGAAGGACTCCGGGGAAGGTCAGCATGTGCTGAAGCCACAGGAGGCCGATGACGACGCTCGCGAACACGAGCGGGAGCGACCGGCCATGCCGGCGGAGCACGACATCGGCGGACGAGAGAGACAGGACCACCGCCAGCGTGACCACCATGGCGCTGTCCAGCACCGGGACGTACCAGGTCAGGGGCAGCGTGGCGTCTGGCAGGAGCGCACCCAGCACCGAAACCAGCATCAGCGCGGCCGCCGTCAGCAGGGCCAGTAATCCACGAGCGCCGATCATTCGGAGGCGCCCCACGGCGCGACCAGTGGGCACAGCGAGGACGCTCGGAAACGCCACGATCGCATGATGCGTCGCGCACCCGGAAAGAGAAGTTAAGGAGCTGTCACGATTCGTTACAAATTCTGATAGCGTTCACGCAGCGTTATCTGCGACCGACCGTGTTCGGCAAAACGGACTAGGAGGCCCCACACCGCCCTCCCCCAGAGGGGGAGGGGTCAGCCGCCAAGCAGGGCGACGAAGGCTGCCTCGTCGAGTACGGGGACCTTGAGGCGCTGCGCCTTCTCCAGCTTCGAGCCTGGATCCGCGCCGACAACCAGGTAGTCCGTCTTCTTCGTGACGCTCGAGCCGACCGTGCCACCCAGCGATTTGATCCGCTCCTCCGCTGCGCCGCGGGTCAGCGAACTGAGCGTGCCGGTCAAGACGAACGTCTTGCCAGAAAGCGGGCCCTCGACCCGCTCGGGTGGCTTGATGATGATCCCGGCATCCAGGAGCCGCTCGATGAGGCGGCGCGACTCGGGCCGCTGAAAGTATTCGTGGACTTCTTCCGCAACGATCGGACCGACCCCGCCGACCGCGCGGAGGTCGTCAACGCCGGCAGCCTCGAGGCGATCGATGCCATCGAAGTGTTCGGCCAGCAGGCCGGCCATGGTCCAGCCGACATGGTTGATGCCGAGGGCAGCGAGAAACCGAAGAAACGTCGTGGACTTGCTGGCTTCGATGCGATCAAGCAAATTCTGGGCGGATTTGTCGGCAAAGCCCTCCAGCAACAGCAGTTGCTCCTTCGTCAGGTGATAGAGGTCGGCCGGGTCCTTGACCAGCTTCCGGTCGATCAGTTGCTGGAGCGTGGCGTAGCCGAGGCCCTCGATGTCAAGCGACCCCACGAAGTGCCGTAGATGCTCGAGCACCTGGGCCGGGCAGGTTGGATTGATGCAGCGAGTTGCGGCTTCGCCCGGCTCCCGCACCAGGTCGGTGCCGCACTCCGGGCATTTCTTTGGCATGTGCCACGGCCGGCTTGATGCGGGTCGTTTCTCTTTCAAGACGCGGACGACCTCGGGGATCACATCGCCGGCGCGCTGGATGATGACGTGGTCGTGCGGCCGCACGTCCTTGCGGGCGACCTCGTCCTCGTTGTGGAGCGTCGCTCGGCTCACCGTGACACCGGCGATCTGGGTCGGCCGCAGCCACGCGACCGGAGTGGCCGCACCGGTGCGCCCCACGTAGATCTTGATGTCTTCGACCACAGTCTCCGCCTGCTCGGGCGGGAACTTGAACGCCAGTGCCCAGCGCGGACTCCGGGAGACGAACCCCAGCTCCGCCTGCTGACCCAGGTCATTGACCTTGATGACGATGCCGTCGATTTCGTAGTCGAGGCCATGACGTTTTTCCTGCCACTCGTCGAGGAAGGCGATGACGGCCTCGATGTCGGGGTGCGTGCGACGGTTGTCGTTGACGTGAAAGCCCATCTGGGCGAGTCGCTCGAGGATCTGTTCCTGGCTTTTCGCACTCCCTGGCGGATCGAGCGCGTAGATGAAGGTATCGAGGCGGCGCCGCGCCGTGATCCGCGGGTCAAGCTGTCGCACGGCGCCGGCCGCGGCGTTGCGTGGGTTCGCGAAGGGCGGCTTGCCTTCGGCGGCCAGCTCGGCGTTCAGGCGCAGGAAGCTGCGCTTCGGCATGTAGACCTCGCCCCGCACCTCGAACGTTGGCGGGAACTCTTTCGGGATCGTCACCGACAGCGGGACGCTGGGGATGGTCTTCACGTTCGGCGTGACGTCTTCACCGACGTAGCCGTCGCCGCGGGTGGCGCCGATCTTGTAGCGGCCCTGCTCGTACAGCAGGCTCATCGCCAGCCCGTCGATCTTGAGCTCGGTCACGTACTCGACCGCGACATTGCCCAGCCCGCGATGCACGCGCTTGTCGAACTCCCGAACCTCATCTCGCTCGAACGCATTCCCGAGACTGAGCATCGGCGTGCGGTGCGTGACCTTGGCAAAAGCGTCCGAGGGCGGGCCGCCGACCCGCTGCGTGGGCGAGTCGGGCGTGACCAGCTCAGGATGCTCGGTCTCGAGCTCGACCAGCTCGCGGAAGAGCGCGTCGTACTCCGCGTCGGTGATTTCCGGCTGGTCGAGGACGTAGTACTGGCGATTTGCCTTGTCGATCAGTCCTCGCAACTCGATAACGCGCGCTCGCGCGTCGTCGATCTTGCTCACACCTTGACGATTGGCGCCAGGCTGACGGCGAGAATCTTCATCCCGACCTTCTCGAACTTGACGATGACCTCCTCGTCGGTGCGGGTCATCGTGCTCTTGAGCACCGCGCCCCGGCCCCAGGATCGATGCTCGACCTGGTCCCCAGGCTTGTACCGCTGGACCAGCTCGACCGCCGCCGCCGGGCGGGCCGCCTCGATGACGCGGGCCGGCGCCATGCCGGGTTCCGGCATCCCGGAGGGGATGCCCGCCGAGCCATCGACCAGCTCGCGCGGAATGTCGGCCAGGAAGCGCGAAGGCAGGTTCAGGTTGGCGCTCCCCCAGAGGTGCCGGCGGAAGGCATGAAACAGGTAGAGCCGGTCCTTGGCGCGCGTCATGCCGACGTAGGCGAGGCGGCGTTCCTCTTCGAGGCCGGCCGGTGAATCGAGACTGCGGCTGTGCGGAAACAGGCCCTCTTCCATGCCGAGCATGAAGACCACGGGAAACTCGAGCCCCTTGACCATGTGCAACGTGATCAGCGTCATGCCCTGGGTGCGGTCGTCCATGGTGTCGACATCGCTCATCAGCGCGACGTCTTCCAGGAACGCTTGCAGGCCTTCGCCGGGCGGCAAGCCGTCGTACTCGGATGCCAGGCCGCGCAGCTCGAGGACGTTGGCCCAGCGCTCGTCCCCGTCCGACCCGACGTCTTTGACGTAGCGCTCGTAGGCGCTGCGCATCAGCAAGAGGTCGATGACCTCGACCAGCCGGCGCTCCTGGCTGGCGGCCCGAACCTCGACGATCAGGTCGCGAAATTCACCCAGCGCGCCCTTCGCCGATGGGGTCAGGTCGTCCATCTCGTCGAGGCGGGTCAACGAATCCCAGGCCGACATGCCGTGGGCATCCGCCCAGTAGCCGAGCTGGGCGAGTGATTTTTCACCGAGCTTGCGCCGGGGGACATTGATGATGCGCGAAAAACTCAGGGTCTCCTGCGGGTTGGCGATCAGCCGCAGGTAGGCGAGCACATCCTTGACTTCGCGGCGCTCGTAGAAGCGGAGGCCCCCGATCAGCCGGTAGGGCACGCCCCGCCGAAGGAGGACCTCTTCCAGCGCCCGGGATTGGGCATTGGTGCGATAGAGGACGGCGATGTCGCCCAGCCGGTTGTCGCCCTCGGCGACCAGTCGCAGTGCCTCTCGCGCGACAGCCTGCGCCTCCTCCTGTTCGTCGTAGGTCTGCGCGACGACCACCTTTGGGCCGCCCGGGCGATCGGTCCACAGTCGCTTCTCTGCACGGTTTGGGTTGGCCTTGATGACGTGGTAGGCCGCGTCGAGAATCATCTGCGTCGAGCGGTAGTTCTGCTCGAGCTTGACGATCTTCGCGTCCGGGTAGTCGTGTTCGAACGACAGGATATTCCGCACGTCAGCGCCGCGGAACATGTAGATGCTCTGATCGTCGTCCCCCACGACGGCGAGGTTCCGGTGCTTGCTCGCAAGATGCCGCACCATCAGGTACTGGGCGCGGTTGGTGTCCTGGTACTCGTCGACCATGATGTATTTGAACCGCTTCTGGTATTTCTCGAGCACCTCGGGATGGCGATCGAAGAGCCAGACGGTGCGCATCAGCAGATCGTCGAAGTCCAAGGCGTTGTTCTGCTGCAGGAACGCGTCGTAGCGCAGCCGGATCTGCGCCGCCAGCTCCTCGTTGTGCGTGCCCGCCGCCTTCAACTGGTCCTCGGCGCTGATCACCTCGTCCTTGGCACGCGAGATCAGCGCCACCATGCCGCTCGGTGGGTAGCGCTTCTCATCGAGCCGCAGCTCGGTCATGACCCGCTTGATGACGGCGAGCCGATCCGCCTCGTCGTAGATGATGAAGTGCCGGTCGATGCCGTGGGCGCTCCCGTCGCGGCGCAGGATGCGCACGCCAATGGCATGGAACGTCCCCATCCAGATCGCGCCCGCGCTCAGGTTGACGAGGCTCTCGACGCGACCGCGCATCTCGCGGGCCGCCTTGTTGGTGAAGGTCACCGCCAGAATCTCGCCTGGCTCCGCGCGGCCTTGCTGGATCAGCCAGGCGATGCGATGGGTCAGCACGCGCGTCTTGCCGCTGCCCGCCCCGGCGAAAATCAGTAATGGACCGTCGTCTGCGGTCACGGCGGCGCGTTGCGGTGGATTCAGTCCGGCGAGGAGATCGACGCCGCGCTCGGCGGCGGTGGGGGAGCTTGCCAAATCAAGGGCAAGTCTACCCGGCAATGGTTAGATCAGAAACCAAAAACGCGCGGGGCCGCGGCCTTCGGGCCGCCGCGCTTTCGCGCGTCTAGCGCGGGCGCCGCATGCGCACCGGCGCGTTTTGGTTAGTGTCGGCGGCCACGGCCGCGCATGCGGCCGGCGGCCATGTCGTCGGTGTCGTCGAAATTGTCCTGCTGGGTCTTCTTGGTTGACTTCAACGACTCGGAGAAGGCGCTGAAGAACTGATCGCGCAACTCCATCGTCGAGATCTCGAAGGCGTCTTTCAATGTCCAGTGGTCGTCCGGCGAGTAACGGCGCTCGCACGCCCAGAGGAGGAACTTGATCAGCTGGATCTTGATGGCGACCATGAGCTTGGAGTCGGCCTTCGGCGCGGCCTTCCCCTGGACCACGGCCACCTTTGCTCCTTTGTCTTTGCCTTTCCCCTTGCCCTTGTCCTTACCTTTGGCGCCCCCCTTCTGACCGGGAACCGCCTGCGGGGCGACGGGGTCGCCGCCGCGGACGCCCCAGGCCGGTGCACTCGGGGCCTGCGCCACGGGCGGTGCCTGGGCCACCAGGCTGGCGCGCAGCGCGGCCAGGTCGTCCTTCGGCGCGGCAGGCTCGGCCGCGGGCGGCATGGGAGCGGCCGCCGGCGGCTGGTACGCGGGCATCGGTGCTTGCCGTTTTTTGGGGATGGCCATCGGCGGCACGGAAAAGGTCGGGGGTGTCACGTGCCGAGCTGGCGCGGGCGGCGCCGTGGGAGCCTGAGCCGCCATCGGCTGCGGTGGCATGGCCTGGGGTGGCGCCTGCGGGTACCCCGGATAGGGGGGCTGCGCGCCGGGATACGGCGCACCCGGATAGGCGGCTGGCGGGTAACCCGGGGGTGGCTGCTGAGGATACCCCGGCTGCTGGGGCTGAGGGTAGCCCTGGGGCTGCTGTGGGGGGAAGCCCGGCTGCGGCTGGGGGTAGCCCTGCGGCTGGGGCTGGGGATAGCCCTGCTGCGGCGGTTGCGGCGGTTGCGCTGGATACCCCGGCTGCGGCTGCGGATAGCCCGGCTGCTGCGGATAGCCCGGCTGCTGCGGGTAGCCGCCCGCTCCCCACGCGGGAGGGGCCGCCGGTGGCTGCCAGGTGGCCGGTGCGATGGGGCGCTGCTGACCGGGTGGGATATACGGCGCCGAGGGCCCCTGCAACGCGGCCTGGCTGCGCTGCAGCAGATCGGTGAGGCGACCCTTGTCGATATAGAGGTTGCCCGCCAGGTTGGGATCCGCCCCTGGCCTGAACAGGCACTCGCCGCTCTGGAATTCCCAGAGTAGATCGAAGGCCTGCCGCGCGCCCCGGACCCGGCCGCCGCTGGCGTGGATCAGGGCGCCGGCCTGGAAGGCATACACCCAGTTCCCACGCGGTTCGCGCAACTCGAGCACAGCCGTCTGGGAACCATTGACCACCTGGTCGAGGATGCCAAGCATGCCGGCGCGATCGATGGGGCTGAACGCGGGCGCAGCGGACTGCTGGGCGCCCTTCTCCACCTTGCCCTTGGCGAAGAGCTTCACACCGCTGTAACCGGCGATGGGAGGCTGTCCTTGCCCGTGTAAAACCTCCGCTACAACGTGTTACCGGTCAGCAACAGCGCTCGCACCTCGTCGTCGGTGACCTGTGGCCACTCCTCGAAGAAGTTGCCGACGGCGTAGAACGGCTCTGGGGTCACGAGGCAGACGAACTCATCGACCTGCGAGGCCAGCACGGCCGCCGTATCCGGCGGCGCAACCGGCACCGCCAGCACCACCCGCTGCGCCCCGCGCCGGCGCACCGACTCGATACCCGCCTGGGCGGTGTACCCGGTCGCGACGCCATCGTCGGTCAGGATGACGGACCGCCCCTCCAACGGTGGCACGGCGTTCGAACCCAATCCAGCCAACCACTGCTGTAATTCCTCGCGTTGCCCCGTGGCGGCGTCCAAAAGATCGTCGTCCGGGAGTCCCAGGTGCCGGCTCAACTTGTGGTCGAGGACGACGACGCCCTGATCATCGACCGCGCCGATCGCCAGCTCCGGGTTCTCCGGGGCGCCAAGCTTGCGCACCGGACAGATGCCGAGCGGCAGATACAGCGCGACCGCGATCGCCCGCGCCACGACCACACCGCCGCGCGGGATGCCCAGGACAACCGTGCCCGGCGCGTCACGGAAACGCTGGAGCGTTGCCGCCAGGCGTTCACCGGCGTCGAGCCGGTCGCGGAAAATCACGGCACTACAATAGGGCGATGTCCAGCGCCATGCCGTCGATGCCCGGCGTGGGTGACCAGGCGCCGGACTTCACACTGCCGGGGACCCCGGACGGCGACCCGGTCAGTCTCGCATCCTTCCGCGGCAGCAAGCACGTGCTGCTCGCCTTCTATGTCTTCGACTTCAGCCCCGGTTGAACCAACGAGCTCACCTCCTTGCGAGGTGATCACGAGCAGTTCGTCAAAGGTGAGACGCAGGTGCTCGCCATCAGCGTCGACCACATCTGGGCGCACAAGGCGTATGCCAAGAGTCTCGGCGATCTTCCTTATCCGCTGCTGGCCGACTGGGACAAGGCGGTGACGCGCAAATACGGCGTCCTGAACGAGGAGCGCGGCGTCGCCCACCGGTCCCTGTTCCTGGTCGACTATCGCGGGTATGTCCGCTGGCGCAATCCGCACTATGACTGGCGCAGCCCAGAGCAATACGCCGAGATGACCGAGGCGATGCTGGGGCTGCCCATGATCCCGCGGCCAAAGCCCGCGAAATAAAGAAAAAGCCAGCCCGAAGGCTGGCTCGTTCGCAGTTGGCTGTGGTTAGCCCTTGCCGTTCGCGACGACGGCCAGGATGTCCTTCTCGGACAGGATCAGATATTCGATCTCGTCGAGCTTGATCTCGCTCCCAGAGTACTTCGCGTAGACGACGCGGTCACCGACCTTGACGTCAAGCGGCTCGCGCTTGCCGGTGGTCTCGATGAACCGACCGTTGCCCACGGCCTCGACCATGCCTTCCTGTGGCTTCTCCTTGGCGGTGTCGGGCAGCACGATGCCGCTCTTGGTCTTTTCCTCACGCTCGACGGGCTTGATCACAACGCGGTCGCCCAGTGGACGTAGCTTCATGGAACCCTCCTTAGGTGGTGACAATACGGTTTAGCACTCAATTAGCCCGAGTGCTAATGATACCCGAACCGGAGCCGTCCTTCAAGGGGCCCGGCGGCGGCGCCGGACCCCTCGGATTGGCTGGTTAGTCGCTGAGCCGGCTGTAGCCGGACGCCGCCCAGAACTGCTGGGCGATCACCCCGTAGCCGGTATCGTTCGGGTGAACGTCGGTGAGCGGGCAGAACGGCCCGAGCCCGCAGAGAGTGGCTGGCTCGGGCGGTGTCAGGTTGAAGGGCGTCAAGGCATCAGCCAGCCGGGCCCCGTGGCGCGCGGCGGCGGTTGCGATGGCCTGGTTCAGCAGTGTGGTGATTCCGATCGAGCTGGGTTGGACGAAGGCAAACGGGTCGTAGTACTCCATCACGATGATTTCGGCACTCGGTGCGGCCGCCCGGAGCTCACCGAGCGCCTTGTCCAAATTGGTGCCGACCGCGGCAATGGATGTCAAAAAGCAACTGGTCGGGTCGGGAAGGGCATTGCACGGCGTCACATCATTGGCCCCGTTATCCAGCGTGATCGGACTGACCTGACCCGGATGGGCGTGCAAAAAGGCGAGGCCCGCGGCCTCCTGCGATCCGCCATAAGGGACGTGCAGGGGGAAATGCCCGACGGCGCTGAATTGGCAGGCCGTAAAGTATGACGCCGTCGTCTCCCCCGGGCACCCCAGGTTGACGGTCTGGACCCCGGGGTCGACGGTGCTGAGCATCGCGCCAAAGTCGTCAACGTAGCCGGTGTTGAAGGTCGAGGCGTCGATATGTGGAAACTCGCTGTTGAACTTGGCCTGTTGGAAACCATAGGCGAGCGAATCACCGAGCGCGAGATAGAAGTGCTTCGGCGGGTTGAACTGTTCGGACGAGGCGCCGACCGAGATCGTGCCCCCGAGCAAACCGACGACCGCGACGATGATCGCGATGGGCCGAAACCGCATGCGTGTCCCTCCTCCTCTGGTCGATCGAGTGAATCCTACCGACGAGATAACCACCAAAACGCCTCTGGGTCAACTGGGGTTACGCAAAACCGAGGCTCGGGTCCGCGTCGAAGGGTGCCGGATCCGGGCCTCGCCGGTCCCACTCGATCAGCGCCGCCACCCCGATCATGGCCGCATTGTCCGTGCACAGCTCGGGCGCCGGGATGACCAGCCGGGCCAGTTGGCCGAGTCGTGCCTGGGCCGCTTCGCGGAGCCGGCGGTTCCGGGCGACGCCGCCGCCGAGCACGATCGTCGGAGCCGGGTCGGTTGCCTGCGCCGCCTCGACCCGCTGCAGGAGGGCGTCGACGATCGCTTCCTGGTAGCTCGCCGCCAGATTGGCCCGTTCCTGCTCGCTGATTGACTTGCGCTTGCGGACCTCGTAGAGGAGAGCCGTCTTGACGCCGCTGAAGCTGAAGTCCAGCCCCGGCGCCCGAGGCCGCGGGAAGGCCACCGAGCGCGGGTCGCCGCTGGCCGCCAGCTTGTCGATCGCCGGACCCCCAGGAAAAGGCAGCCCGAGGATGCGCGCGCCCTTATCGAACGCCTCACCGGCGGCATCGTCGCGCGTCCGGCCGATCACCGTGATCTCGCCGTTCGGCTGCCATCGGATAAGGTCGCTGTGGCCGCCGGAGACAACCAGCCCCAGCACCGGCGGGCGAAGCTGCTCGTCCTCGAGCAGCCCCGCGTAGACGTGGGCGGCCAGGTGGCTGACGCCGATGACCGGGAGTCCGCGCGCCCAGGCGATCGCCTGCGCCAGATTGACGCCGACCAGCAGGCACCCGATCAGCCCCGGCCCGCGCGTGAGGCCCACGGCGTCGATCTGCTCCCAGCGAGTGCCGGCCTCCTCGAGCGCGCGCTCGATCACCGGGACCAGCGTTTGCAGATGGGCGCGGGCGGCCAGTTCGGGAACCACCCCGCCGTAGGGTGCGTGCAGCGCATCCTGCGAGCGGATCACGTTGGACAGCAGGCGCGGGCCATCGGTAACCACCGCCGCGGCGGTTTCATCACAGGAGGTCTCGATCGCCAGAACGCGCCGGGTGTTGGTGACTACTCCGGCGTGCTGCTGTCGAGCCCCTCGATTTCGAGCGTCTGCATGATGTCCTTAAAGCGCTTCTTGAAGGTCGGCGACTGGATCGAATCCGACCACATCACGATGGCGTCCTCATTGTTATCGGTGTAATAACCGCGACGCCGGCCGATCACCTTGAAGCCGAACTTCTCGTAGAGGCGGACCGCAACCTCATTGGACGGCCGCACCTCGAGCGTCAGCCAGCGCGACCCCAGCTGGTAGGCGCGCTGGATCAGTGCGGCCATCAGCGCGTGCCCGTACCCCTTCCCCTGCTGGTTGGCCCGCACGCCGACAGTCGTGATGTGCGCTTCGTCGCTCATCTTCCAGAGCCCGGCGTAACCAACGATGTCCTCGTCGCGCCTGAGCACCAGGTAATACGCAGACCGGTTGTGATGCAACTCCCGGTAGTAGGCATTGCGCGGCCAGGGCGTCGGGAAAATCTCACGCTCGATCGCCTGCACTTGCGGGATGTCATCCTCGCGCATGGCGTCGACGAGCACTCGGGACTTCAGCTGCATCATGTGGCCTTCCTGGCGCGCTCCTCCGCTGCCGCGGGCTGGACGTAGAGCGCCTGGACTTCATCATATCGCAGTGGTTTTTGCGAATCGAAGGTCCAATTGGCGGAATCGGCCAGCGCGGCGCTCAAGCGCCGTCGCTCGGCCTCCGGGATCTCCAGGTGGGCCTGGGCAGGCGACCACGTCGCTAGCATTCCGGCCGGCTCGGCGATGACCCGGGCCGAGTTGGGGAGCCAGCCAGCGAGCTCAGCCACCGGCATCCGCCGCACCGGCTCGCCCTCGCGCCAGGCGAACACCTCCGCCCGGCCGGCGTCGCGCAGGGCGACCGTGGCGGGGTCGCCGTTCGCCCGGCGGGCCAGGATCGGCAGGCTGTCAACCAGATGGAGCGGAATATGCCGCGCGTAGGCCAGCCCCGCCGCCAGCGAGAGGCCGACGCGCAAGCCCGTGAAGGAGCCCGGACCACGCGCCGCCGCTACCGCCTCGAGGTCATCCGGTCCGCCACCGGCGCGCCAGACGAGCGCCTCGAGGCGTGCCAGCACCGGCTGGTCGTCCCGGCGCCGGACCCAATCCTCCGCCGCCAGCACCCGCCGTCCGTCCAGGACGACCATCGCCTGGTCGACGCCCGAGGTGTCAATCGCCAGGCGCACGTTCAAACACCGCGCGAACGCGATCGGGTCCGCGCACCAGGGTCAGCCGCCGCCGGTTGTCGCGCCCACCGGCGAGATGGATCAGGATGGTCGCCCAATGCTCCAGCACGCCGGCACGCTCCGGCCATTCGATCAGCGTGACCGCATCGGGGGCCGGCTCATCGAGACCGGTGTCGACCCAGGCCATCCCTTCGAGTCGATAAAGATCGTAATGCTCGACGGGCAGCCGTCCCTGGTACTGGTGATGCAGGACAAAGGTGGGACTGTGCACCCCGGCCGTCACGCCCAGCGCCTCCGCGATGCCTTTGACCAGTTCCGTCTTTCCCGTCCCGAGGTCGCCCTCCAGGCCGATGACGTCTCCCGCTTCGAGTGCCGCGCCGAGCCGGCGCCCGAGCGCCCTGGTTTCGTCGACGGATTCGGTCTTAACGGAAGTGCTCATAGCCGGCCTTGTTCAGGCGCTCCATCCGGGGGCCATTGCGAAAGCGAATCCCTGATCGTTCGTCGATCGTCCCCACGACGGTGAGTGGAACCTTGATCCGCTCCAGGGCGCGCTGTGCGATCCGCATGCGCGCACGGGGCGCCGCGCAGATCAGCTCGAAGTCCTCGGAGTCGGTCACCGCGAGCGGCCATTGCTTCGAATGCAGGCCGCGCGCCAGGGGCAGGCGTTCGACGTCGATGATCGCGCCCAATCGCGTGTCCTCGACCAACCGCTCGACCTCACGGGAGAGGCCATCACTGATGTCACCGCCAACCCGGATCCCCGATTCGACGAGGGCGCGACCAGCGGCGATCCGCGGCGTCGGGTCGAGCTGCGCCGCCACCCATACCCGCTCATCGCGAGACGCGGGCCGGGCGCCGGACTCAAGCAGACGCAATCCGGCGGCCGCCGCTCCCAGCCGGCCGGTAACCGCGATCACCCACCCTGGCCGAGCGCCCGCCCGCCGGAGCATGGCGCGGGCCGAGCCGAGCCGGCCGAGCAGGGTCGCGGTCAGGGTCAGCGGCCCGAGTGTGCCGCTCAGGTCTCCGCCCGCAACCGTTGAGCCGTATCGATGGGCTTGCTCCGCAATGCCGCGATAGAGGCGACCCACGTCGGCGACACGAAGCGTCCCACGCAGCGAGAGCGAGACGAGGGCATGCCGCGGCTCAGCGCCCATCGCCGCCAGGTCGCTGAGGTTGATCGCCATCAGCCGCCGGCCAAGTTTCCTGAAATCAAAACCGGGCCATTCGAGTCGAAAATCGATCTCCTCCACCATCGTGTCGGTGGTC
>Ga0070708_100002241_pt1 | contig 14941 bp, 12 predicted proteins | sample KBSK5503metaG_FD_65469 | JGI IMG/M metagenome (GOLD analysis project Ga0070708, IMG submission 65469) | Corn, switchgrass and miscanthus rhizosphere microbial communities from Kellogg Biological Station, Michigan, USA - KBS K5-50-3 metaG | ecosystem: Host-associated > Plants > Roots >...
CTCCCGTCGTTGTTCTCTCGAAACGACGGATTCGAGGTTGGTGGTCGGACCCTGCCGTGGCTCGGGCGGGAACACGCGTTTCTCAACGCGTGCTACAGCGTTGCCGTCGCCGACGACCCGCCCCGCCTTCAAGGGCTCCGCGACGTCGCCCAATTCCTGCTCACTCAGCCCCTCGATCTGACAAGCGTCGTCGCCACCGCCTCGCGTTGGAAAGCGCTCGGAGTCGTCGCGAGAGCGGTACGCCTCACGTGGGACTCACTCCGATTGCCCGACGATGCGCCCCTTCGTGAGTGGGCGGCGTCGTATCGAGGTGGATGGGTCGAGCGCAAGATGATTTCGAGCTACCAGGGCCCGAGCCGCAGCTACACGAGCCAGCTCGCCGCCCTGCTCGTCGTGCCGGGCGTCCGCCGTCGAGCCGAATATCTAAGAGCCATGGTGCTCCCGCAGCGCTCGTATCTGGAACAGCGAGGATGGTCCAGAACGCAGCACCTGCGACACGGCGCGAGGCAGCTCCGGCGACGCAGGAAAGAGCCGGCATGAGAGCCTCGGTTCCCCAGCCGGTGGCGAGCCGCGTGACGTCGACGGCGTTCGTGACCTCAGCGGCGCTGCTCACGATCGTCGCTTCGGTCGTCATCCTCATGGTGGCGATGACGCGACGCACCTACGACATGCTCGGCGCGTTCCTGCTCGTGCTGGCGCTGTTCGCGGCCACGGTGCCGATCGCCCGCCGAATCGCGAGGCAGGAGGCCGACCCGAGCATGGTGCGCCTGATCATGCTGGCGCTCGCCTGCAAGCTCGCCGGTTCTCTCCTGCGCTATTACGTCATCTTCACCGTGTACGGCGGGAACGCCGACGCGTACACGTACCACCTCGGTGGGGCCCACTTCGCCCACGCTCTCCAACGGGGAACTTTCGTGATGCCCAGCGGTCACGGCATCGGCGAGCAGCTCATTCAGATCGTCATCGGCACGATATATACGTTCGTCGGACCAACCCGGGTCGGGGGGTTTCTCGCCTTTTCGTGGATCTCGTTCTGGGGCTTGTTCTTGTTCTACCGAGCCTTTCGAATTTCGTTTCCGGCCGGTGACCACCGCCGCTACGCGCGGCTGGTCTTCTTCCTCCCGTCGCTGCTCTTCTGGCCGTCGAGCATCGGCAAGGAAGCGTGGATGTTGCTCACCCTGGGGGTGGCCGCCTATGGCGCAGCCAGAGCGCTTGCGCATCGGCCTGGCGGCTTCGTGCTCTTCGCGCTGGGCCTCTGGGGTGCGGGCACGGTGCGGCCGCACGTGGCCTTGATCGGCGTGGCCGCGCTGCTCGTCGCGTACCCCTTCCGACGATCACGCGTCGCTGGAATACGTAGCCAGACGTCGAAGGCGATCGGGATCGTGCTCCTCTGCCTAGCCGCGCTGCTTGCCGTCGGGCGGGTCGAGCGCTTCTTCGGAGTGAGGAGTCTCGAAGGGGGCGGAGCGGGACAGGCGTTGCTGCGGACGCAACAGCAAACGGGTGAGGGCGGCTCGACGTTCCACGTCTCCAACCCGAACTCGTTGTGGTCGTTGCCGAAGGACGCCTTCACCGTGCTCTACCGGCCCCTTCCCTACGAGTCCCACAACGCGCAGTCAGTTGTCGCATCGCTCGAAGGGCTGTTCCTGCTGGTCCTCACGCTGGCGTCGATTCGCAGGCTCTATCGCGCAGCAACCCTGTTCCCACGCGCGCCCTACGTGCTGTTCGTCGCCGCGATGGTGATCGTGTTCTCCTTCGCGTTCTCCAACATCGCCAACTTTGGCATCCTTACTCGTCAGCGGAGCCAGGTACTGCCGTTCTTCCTCGTCCTCCTGTGCGTCCCGGCCAAGGTTGATGCGGAGGAGCTCGTTGAAGTCTGAGGCGGGCGGCTTCCGGGCGTTCGACTTCTCCTTCTCCGTTCGGATGCCGTCCAGCGCACTAGCTCGGTGGCTCGACCACGTTCTCAGCGCCCTTGCTTCGGGCAGCGACGCCGAGCACCGCTATGAACTCGACGCCGCTGGAAGGCTGTGCCTCGACGGCGACCCACTCGTTACCGGCTCGACGATCAGGCACGGCGTCGAACAGCTGCTTTGGCACATCAACCAACGTGCGGTGGCGAGTCTCCCCGCCAACGCCGTGCTCCACGCCGCCGCCGTGAGTCGGAACGGGATCGGCGTGATCCTTCCCGCGCCTATGGAGTCAGGGAAGACCACGCTTGCAACTGCGCTCGTCCTTGCCGGTTTCGGGTATTTGACCGACGAGGCAGTCTCCTTCGACGTCGATTCGCTCGATGTCCTTCCCTTCCCGAAGCCGCTATCGATCGACCGTGGCGCGTGGCGGTTGTTTCCCGAACTGGAGCCACGGCTCGACCGGGCGATCACCGGTGCCGTGCCCGACCAGTGGCAGGTGGCGCCCGACGACATTCGACCCGGCGCGACCGCGGCGTCATGCCATCCTTCGATCCTGGTGTTCCCTCGCCGCGACCACGAGCGTCCTACTTCCTTGGTCCCAATCGGGCGGGGAATGGCGGTTCGGCTTCTGGCGCAGAACTGCTTCCGCTTCCGCGACGAGGGGCGACGCCTGCTTCCCGTCCTCGCCGACGTGGCCCGCCACTGCGAGTGCTATGTCCTCGATGTCGACGATGTTGACACCGCGGTCGAGCTCGTGACCAAGGTGACCGACGCCGCTGTTGCGAGCGTCTCCCGATGACCCGCCGAGAAGCAATCCACGGCTCGGCCGTGGTTCAACCGGACCCTCACGTGGCGTGGATAGAGATCGACGGGGAAGGGGTGCTCTTCGACGAGCGCTCCGGGGCGCTCCACGTGCTCAACCCCATGGGAATGTTGCTGTGGCAGTGCCTCGACGGCTCCGCCACGCTCAGCGAGATCGCCGCCGACTGTGCCGCGGTCTTCGACGTGGACCTCGCCCGGGCGCGGCGGCAGGTTCTCGAGCTCGCCCGCGATCTTTCCGAGCTGGGGCTGATCGATTCGGCGCCAGCTCGCACCCTCGGAGCGGAGGCGGCCAAGACACCGCCGCCGGACGGTCCGAGCTTCCTGGACGAGCCGCCGGATACGTGACTCGACGCCGCCTTTCCGCCCGGTCGGGCGTTTCGCAGCGCAGCCCGTTTCGGGGACTTCATCCTGGGAATCCGATCGAGTACCGCGCAGCTCGACGGGATGGTTCGAGAGGCCCTGGCGGAGCGCTTGGTGGACATGCCTGCCCCCGCCAACTACTCACTTCTCCTCGACGAGCCGTCCGCCCTCGGCCGGGGCCTGATAGTTGTCTACCGGTCGACCACGCCGGTGCGGCGTGCTCGGACGCCCGACAGCGCAGTGTCGGCCCTATTGGCGCACCTGTTCTCCCACCTCGAGGTGATGTCGCCAGAGCACGTGGCGCTCGACGCCGCCGCGGTCATCGACGATCGCGGGGAGGCGATCCTTGCCCCCTCAGAGCTTCGCAACGAACTCCCGGCCCTCGAAGCGGGAGTGCGGAGACGGCGTTGGCGGCTGCTCGATTCCCCTTTCGCGCTGCTGGCCCCCGAGACGGGCGACCTGATCGTGCAACCGCCGCACAGCAGTCGGGCTGTCGCCGTCGCCGACGCCTGCCCCAACTCGTCGTCATACGCCGTGACCAGGTGGGTGTCCTTCGAGGGCGAGGCACGCACCGGCGGACGGCGATTGGCGCCGGCGCTCCATCGCGTGCGCAACCTTGCGGTCGTCGGTCTCGATACGGCGACGGCCACCCTGCAGCGCACCTTGGAGCACGCGACTTCGGTCGCGCTCTCGACGCCCACGGTGAATGCGTTCTTCGCTGCAGTAGACGGCTGAACGATTTCCGTCGATCTAGGGTGCGCGAGTGACGGTCGTCCCGCCACCCGAGCTGCGATTTCGGCGCCGCGTGCGCGTGCGCCAAGCCGCGGTGGAACTGTGGCGGGCTCGCGAGCTTGTGGCAACGCTTGCCGAGCGCGAGCTGCGAACCCGCTACAAGCAGGCGGTCCTCGGGTTCGCGTGGGCGCTGATTCCGCCCGTCGGCCTGATGCTCGTCTTCACGTTCTTCGTCCGGCATGTTGGTCACGTCTCGACCCAGGGAACGCCGTACCAGCTGTACGCCTACCTCGGACTGCTTCCGTGGACGTTCTTCACTGCGTCGGTGATGAACGGTGGCGTGTCCCTCGTCGTCAACGTGCCGCTCCTGAACAAGGTCTACTGCCCACGGGAGGTCTTCCCAATCGCCAGCGTCGCGGCTGCGACGTTTGACGGCCTGATATCCACGCTCGTGCTGCTGGTGCTGTTTCCGCTCAATTCGAGAGCGCCGCAGCCGACCACCTACTGGGTGCCGCTCCTGCTCGCCATACAGCTCCTATTCACCCTCGGCGTCGTCCTCCTCGTGGCCGGCGTTGTCGTGTACCTCCGCGACGTCCGACATCTCCTGCCCATCGCGCTGCAGCTTGGGCTGTTCATCACGCCAGTGGCGTACAGCCTCCACAGCGTTCCCCGCCACCTGCGCGGCCTCTATGTCGCCGCCAACCCGCTCGGAGCGGTGATCGACGGTTACAGGCGGTGCGTGCTGCTCGGGCGTGCCCCGGACCTCCATCTCGTGGCCGTTGCCGGCGTGTCCTCGACGTGCCTCTTCGTCCTCGCGTTCTGGGCGTTCAAGCGGCTCGAAACGGGGGTCGCCGATGTCGCGTGAGGGCACGGTCTCGGTTACGTCGCTGTGGAAGCGGTTCCACGCCGACAGGAGCCGGCCGGTCCTCCGTGATGAGTTCGAGAGGCTGCGGGCCGGGTCTCGCAGAAGCGCGAGCGGACGGTGGCGGTGGGCGCTTCGGGACGTCAGCGTCGACATCGAGCCGGGCGAGGCTGTCGGACTGTTTGGTGCCAACGGATCGGGCAAGTCGACGCTGCTCAAGATCCTTACCCGCGTCATGTACCCGACCTACGGCCGCCTCGACGTCGCCGGTCGCGTCGGAGCACTTATCGAGGTACGCGCCGGCATCCACCCGGACCTCACTGGCAGGGAGAACATCTACCTCTACGGGTCGCTCCTCGGACTGAAGCGGGCGGAAGTAGCGAGACGCTTCGACGAGATCATCGCCTTCGCGGAGGTGGAGGAGGCGGTCGACCGGCAGCTCAAGTTCTACTCCTCGGGCATGGGCATGCGGCTCGGCTTCGCGGTCGCCGCCTACCTGAACCCCGACATCCTTCTCGTCGACGAGGTACTCGCAGTTGGGGACGCGGCGTTCCAGCAGAAGTGTCTCAATCGGATGCGGGAGGTGTTGTTGGACGGGACGACCCTCGTCTTCGTCTCGCATGACCTGGCGACGATCGAAGCAACGTGCCGCCGCGGCATCTGGCTCCATGAGGGGGTTGTCCAGCGCGACGGCCCGGTCGGCGAGTCGCTGTCCGCGTATCGAGAGGGAATCAAGCAGCTCGCAGAAACTGCCGGCTCCGTCAACGATCGAGTTCGGTTCGCGTCTGCCAGCGTGACGGGACCAGAGGGAGCCGACCCCCAGACGGGCCGTTGCCTCGACGTGTGCATTCGGCTGGTGTCCGACATAGCCGCCAGCACGAGCGTCTGCCTCGGTATCACCGAAGGTCCGGCGGCACCGGTGGTGTTCACTCGGACTCAAGCGCACCTGCGCCGCGGGGAGACACTTGCCAACTGCTCGATCGAAAGGTTGCCGCTGCCCGCCGGCCGCTATTACGTGTGGTTAAGCGTGCTCGACGGCGACGAGCGCGACCTAGCACCATGGCATCCGGTCGTGAGCTTCCAGGTCCGTGGACCAGCTCTGGTTCCGGCACCGCCGGGGATCATGAGGGTCGCCCACATCCACGTCGACACTCACTGGCGGCTCGACCACGTCGGATGATGGCGCCGGGACGTCTGCGAACCAGCGCCGAGCCGCTGGACGTCGTTGTGCTGAAGAGTCCCGAGTTTCATTCGAGGAAGCGGACCAATGGCGGGCCGTCTGGCTCGCAACTGCCCTACCGCATGGACCTTCTTGCGTCCCATGGCATTCGTCTCCACTGGAGTGACGCGCCATACCGCAAGCCGTGGACAACGAGCGTCCTCAGCAACGCGGTACGCGCGCTCGAGCGCGCCGGTGCCCCCTTCTTGCAGACGCTCGCCCTCACGCGCTCGGTGGCGAAGAGCCCGGTGGTGCTCGCCATGTTCGAGAGTGAAGGCCACTTTCTTGCGGCCCTCCGGTGGATACGACTGCCGCCCTTCACGCGCGCACGGCTCGTCGTGATGTCGTGCTGGCTGGCCGAACTCCTACCGACGCTGTCTTCGCGGCGACTGGCGTGGTACCGCCGGGCCTACCGAACCGTCGACCGTGTGATCTGCTTGTCGTCTGGCGAGGTCGCGGTCGTTGAGGAGTGGCTGGACCTTCCTAGCGGCCGGGTCTGCTACGTTTCCTTCGGTGTCGACGACGAGTTCTTCGCGCCGAGCGACGTCCCCGAGGAGGGCTACGTCATCGCCGTCGGGCGCGATCGCGGACGCGACTGGCGCACGCTCCTTGCGGCCGCCCGCCACTCTGAGCTGCCGTTCAAGGTCCTCTGCCGCCCGAGAGACATCGCCGGCCTGGCCCTCCCCTCGAACGTGGAGGTCATGGGCTACGTCGATCGGGAGACCTACCGAGACCTGACTGCCCGTGCGCGGCTCGCGGTCGTCGCCACCCGCCCGGTCGCCTATGCCAGCGGCCAGAGCGTGCTGCTCGAATCCATGGCGTTGGGAAAGGCGTGCGTCGCCACGGCCACAAACGCCTTGGCCGACGCGATCTCAGGCTCCCACGCCGTGCTGACCGTACCCCCGGGTGACCCCGAGGCGCTGGCGAGGGCAATCGGGCGCGCCGCCGCAGACGGCGAGCTCCGCCAGGAACTCGGCCGAGCGGCGCGGGCGATGGTCGAACACCGCTTCAGGGCCGAGGCCATGTGGGAAAACATCGCCGCGCTTCTCCGCGACGTTGCCCGCTGACCGTGGAATTCAGGTGCCCAAACAGGTGATGACGAGACGCACCTGTGGCGTCCCGGAACCCGGGGTAACGGCTCCTGTCGTTTTCGCGCCGACGGCAACCTCGGCTGAGCACGTGGCGCCATTGTTGACCCTGTAGCGAACAATCGTGCATGGCTTGGCGGCGGCAATCGTGAACGTGACCGTCATGGTGGCGCCGGCACCGCTTGTCGTGGCCGTCAACCCGATCCCGCTGATGGTCGTCGTCGGGAAGGTCCCGGCGCACAGCGTGCCGTAGCCCGTCGGGTTGCACGTGGCCGGGCCGGGGTCGGGATTCTGGAACGCTCCAGTATTCCCAGCCCTGACCCAGACCGCGGAGCAGGTCGTGTTATTGGGCGTACCTACGGCGTAGACGGGGCTGGTGATGCTCTCGATGATGAGTGGTGCCGTCCAGGCGGTGCCGGCGACTATTGCGCCGCGGCGCAGCATGTCGCGCCGGGCGATCTGGCGCTCCTCGATTCCCTCCCGGTCGTCGTCCCCCATCGACAGAAGCCTAGGCGGCTTCGCGGCGGCGAAGGAAGCAGGCGGGCGGTGACCCCTTTGCCTTGGCGTCGTTGCGCTGCCACGCTTGGCCGTCACTCGACCGCGTGTTCTCCTCGTCAGTCACGAAGCGTCCCGAACCGGTGCGCCGCGGGTCGCGCTCGATGTCCTCCGCGCGCTCGCCGACACCGAAGTCGAGCGGGTAGCGGTGCTGCGCTGGCCGGGTCCGCTCGTCCGGGAGTTCCACGCGCAGGCTGACCGCGTGGCGCTCGAACCGTATCGGCGCATCAGGGCTGCCCTGCGCTTGCGACGGCGCACTCGTCGGCTGGCCGTCGAGGTCGAGGAACGTGCCGCGGGACGAGTCTTGGACCGTTTCAGGCCGCGCCTCGCCTATCTGAACTCGGTGAAGGCGGCGTGCTACGTACGTCCCGCGCTCGAGCGCGGAATCCCCGTCGTCCTCCACTTGCACGAGCGCGAGTCCCTGGCGTCGACTGTCCTCGCCCGACACCAGCTCGACCGGCTGTACGGGCGAATCGCGCTTGTCGCGTGTAGTCGCCAAGTCGCGAGCGACACGGCCCGAATCACTGGAGTGCCCGAGGATCGCGTGTCGGTCATCGCATCCTGCATCGACGTCGGGCGTGTGCGCGGCATGAGCCAAGAGGGCCAGGTTCCTCAGCCGGCGACGCCACGCCAACAAGTCGGAGCCGTTGGCTCGGGCGACCACGGAAAGGGCTTCGACCTTTGGTTGAAGGTGGCGCGCCGCGTTGCCGAGCTCGCCAGCGGAAACGCCCCGAGCTTCGTCTGGGTCGGCCACGTCGACCACTACTGGCAACGACAGGCGCGCGAGCTCGCAAGCGAGGCCGACATCGAGCTGGTCGGCGCGACTGACAACCCGTATCGGCCGATGGCAGAGATGGACCTACTGACCGTCCCGTGTCGGGAAGCGGCATTCCCGCTCGTGGTGCTCGAGGCGATGGCGCTCCGAACGCCCGTTGTCGCTTTCGATGTCGGCGGGATCCGCGATCAGTTGGCGAGCACTGGCGAGCTGGTCCCCGCCGAGAACGTCGAGGCGATGGCGGCTGCGGTCCTCGAGCTCCTGGACGACGCTCCCCGCCGAGATGGGCTTGCAGAGGCGGCGGCGAAACGCGTCGAGCGCTTCTTCGACGCGTCGGTGTTTCGCGAGAAGATCGTGCAGCTCGTGACGCCGCTCATTGATCGCAATGAGCCGGTAGACGACTAGGGCCCTTTAAGCCTCCGGAAGTGGGCCGGCTGGTGTTCGTAGCAGACTATGGCTGCGGCTATCGGGCGCGCGTCATCGACGACCGACACATTCTTCGGTAGAGGTTCTCGTAGCGAGCGGCCATCGCGTCAACTGTGAATCGAGCGGCACGCGATCGGCCGATGTTGCCCATCTGACGGCGACGGTGACGATCCCGAACGAGGTCGATGACCGCATGCACCAGCCCGGACCGATCGACGGCTAGCCGTCCGGTCACACCATCATCGACGAGCTCCGGCACGCCACCGACGCGGGTTGCCACGACTGGGACAGCCGCGGCCATCGCCTCGAGGATGCTGATCCCGAAGCCCTCGTACTCGGAGGTGGACAGGTAGATGTCGGCGGCGCGGTAGGCGGCGGCGACATCGGAGACCGTCCCTACGATACGAATCCTGCCGTCGAGCCCGCGTTTGCGAAGCTGCTCTCGTAGGGATGCCTCCTCGGGACCCTCGCCAACGAGGCAGAACACCACTCCGGGCAGGGCTTCTATGACCTCGGCCGCCACCTCCAGGAAGAGCGCGGGGTTCTTGGTACGCACAAGTCGCGACACGGAGAGCACGAGCGTCGCGTCCGCCCGGATCTGCTGCTCGACCCGCCACGCGCGTCTGCTCTCCGCCGCGCCCGCGAACCGGGCAGTGTCAATACCGATCGGCACGACCTCGACGTCGTCCGGACTCAGACCGTAGGCCGCAACCAGGTCGGCACGAACGGCATCCGAGTGAGCTACCGCTTGGTACCCGAGCCGGCGAAGCATGAGCCCCTCAACCGCCTGGTTGCCCGAGGAGACCCGCTGGGCGCTCGGACCATCATGGATCTCGAGCAATGCCGGCACTGATCGGCCGCCGGTCACGCGCCACCACGTGGAGTACCACGCCACGCCGCTGTGCACGTGGACGACATGAGGCTGGATTGCTCGAGTCACCTCGCGAAGGCTGTGCATGGCGCGGGCCTTGACCAGCGCTGAAGGTGAGCCCACGAGGTCGAGTGAGTGCAGCCTGACGCTGGGAAGCCCGGCGTCGAAATCCAGCGGTCGCGCGGTACATAGGTGTGCTTCGAACTGGTTCTGATCGATGCCCCTTGCCAGTGAGCGCACGACGTGGGCGATTCCGCCTCCTGGCGACAGCCGCCAGGTGAACTGGAGCACACGGATCGGCGCCACTGCGCCGCAAGTCTTCACGTAGTGGGCCGTGGCCAGGTGCGGCGAGCCAGCGGCGGAACGCAAGAAACGAGCAGTCGGGCAGCATTTTTCACGCTCCTCGGACGCGCTCGCCACGCGCGGAAGAACTGGCCCCGCGCCCGGCGCAAGTCTCCTTCTCGCGCGAGGTCGACACCGCCGATGGAGAGCCAGGTCGCGAGACGGGCAGGATCCGCGGCGAACCGATCTCGGTGTTCGTTGATGATCCGTTGGATCTCCTCGGGCCTCCTTCCCACCCGGATCCCCGACGTCTCCCGATTGACAGTTGCCAACGGCTCATAAAGCGGCACGATCTTGACTCCAGCAGCCACGACAGCATCGATCAGCCGAATGCCGAGCTCGGTGTTGTCCGAGTACTCCAAGCCGTCCAAATAGCCACCGGTTGCCGCCAGCAACTGACGGCGAACCGCAAAGCTGCCGGCGAGAAACAGGACGTCACCTGGATACCAAGAATCCGGGCCTGGAAGGCGAACAGCGTCGATATCTCTGGGAGCGTCGATCCACCGGACGCCACAACACACCACGCCACAATCTGCGTCCTCGAACGGCTCGGCCAGCGATTCGAGCCAATGAGGCTCGGCGGTGTCGTCGCTATCGAGAAAGGTAACCACTTCCCCGCGGGCCCCGCGAAGGCCAGCGTTTCTCGCCCGTGCCGGCCCGGCATTGGCCTGCGACACGACTCGTACGCGGTCGTCCTCGATCGACTCAAGCACGCGGCGCGTACCGTCAGTCGAGCCGTCGTCGACCACGATGACCTCGAAGTTCGCGTGCGTCTGCGCGAGAACGCTCTCTATGGCCCGCGCGACCAGAGTCTCGCGGTTGTAGGTCGGGATGATGACCGTGAAGAGCTCGTGCTCTGCGCGAGTACGCGAGGCTGCGCGAACATGCACTTCTCGTCGCGGGCGCCGAGGCTCCCAGTAGATTCCGTGTGCTCGGGCAACGCGCTTGTAGAAGCGAGCGAGGCTTTCGACCTCTCTCTCAACGGTGAAATTCAGCTCGTAACGAGTAGCGGCGTTGGCAGCCAGCCGAGAGGCAAGGTTGCGATCCTCCAGCAGTCGACCAACTTTGCGCGCAATCGCCGGGGAGTCGCCGGGCGGAAAGAGCACAGCGCACTCGTCGTCGACGAGCTCCTGCACGGGCGCGATCGCAGATGCGGCGATCGGGACACCCATCGCCATGGCCTCGATCACCGCTCCCGGGAAGCCTTCGAAGAGCGAAGGAAAGACGAACACGTCTGCGGCCGCCAGAAGATCGGGCACGTCGTCGCGATAGCCGAGCAGCCGGACGGAGGACCCGAGCCCCAAACGCGTCATGTCGTCTTCGATCTGATCGGACATGGCGCCGGGAGGGCCCGCGATCAAAAGCGTGAGATCCGGCCGGCGTTGCAGCAGCGCCGGCATGGCTTCCAGGAGGTGGGTGTGCCCCTTTGCCGCTTCCAGCCGACCGACCGTGAGCAACACGTCGGCGTCCGCAAGGCACAGGGCGGCGCGAACGCGGGCTCGAGGGCGAGCGCTTTCCATCCCGAGGCGGGTCGAACTGCGGCCGCGATGCACGACGGTCACCTTGTCCGGTGAAATTCCAAGGGAGGCAGCTGCCGCATCCTTGACCGTGGAAGAGTTGGCGAGGAACTGGTCGACGACGAGGCGCGCCGTCAACGCGTCGACAGCACGCACACACTCGATTTTCCACCTCGGGATGCCGGTCGCCCGGCGCCGTGCCGCGACGTAGGGCGTACCGACCAGGCTCCCGACAACAGGCACACCAGTCGCCACGGCCGCAACCCGCCCGACGATGTCAGCCTCGAACAGGCTCGTCTGGAGGATGTCCGCCTGACACTCTCGCAACAACCGGCGCATCGCGATCACGCGTCCGGGCCATGTCTCGGCCTCGATGTCTATGACGTCGATGCCGGCGCGCCGCAGGACGTCGGCCCCTTCAGGGGCTCGGCGGAAGAATCGCGGAACCGTCACGTCGACGCCGAGGTCCCGCAAGTGCGGCGCCGCCTCCACCAACGATCGCTCGGTGCCACCCCCAAGAAAGAGACTCGGTATCAGGTGCAGCACCCTGAGTCGCTCCTGCGCTCGCATCACGACCGCGCTGCCTCCTGTGCCAGCCACGTCTGCAGGACCAGGACCGTCCACAACCGGTAGTCCCAGTTGTGCCGACCTGCGAGGTGCTCGCGCAAGCACGCCTGGATCGGCTCGGCGCGCAGGAGGCCGCCTGCTCGTATCTCGTCGGGCGACAACCGTTCTTGAGCGGAGATGCGGAGCTCATCTCTGAGAAAGCTGGCGATGGGTGGGTCGAGGCCCATCTTCGGGCGGTCGAAGAGCGCAGTGGGAACGTGGCGTGCAAGCAGCGTGCGCAGCGGCCATTTGCCGTGGCCGTCGCGGACCTTGAGGGGCCACGGGAAATGCCATGCCAGTTCGACCACTCGGTGGTCGAGGTAGGGCACACGCAGCTCGAGCGACGACGCCATGCTCGCTCGATCGGCTTTCGTCAGCATGCCGTCGGGGAGCGTGGTGACCCCGTCGAGATAGAGGACCTGTTCGCTCATCGAAGCGCGTGGTAGCCACGCCGCTCGGTCGCCCAAGGCGAGTCGGGGCTCGTCGCTGTTGTCGACCAGCACCGACGGGTCGGGCCAGATCGACAGCAGGCGCCGCGGGATCTCGTCGTCGCTCTCCGCCCCCAGCAGGATTGCCAGCTTCTGCACTTTCTCGCCCGGGTTCCGAGGTCGGTCACGGCGAGCGAACTCGAACAATCGGTCAACCGTTGCCGGGCGCGGGGCCATCAGCGCCCGTGATCCGAGCATGCGAATGCGTCTCGGCAGACGGCGCGCCTGCTCCCAAGCTCGGACACCGAGCAGCCGGTTGTATCCCGCGAACACCTCGTCGCCACCATCGCCCGATAGCCCGACGGTCACCGACTCCCGGGCGAGGCGGCAGATGAGCATCATCGGGATCGCTGCCGGGTCGGCAAAGGGCTCGCCGTATACACCTGGGACCTCGTCGATCAGCGCCAACACGTCATCAGAAGTGACAGGCATCGCCGTGTGGTCAGTGCCGAGCCTCGTGGCGATCGCCCGTGCGGAAGCTGCTTCGTCGTGAGAACGCTCGGCGAACCCGACAGTGAACGTACGTAACGTGCCAGCCGACGCTTCCATGGCGAGGGCCGTCAGCAGCGACGAGTCGATCCCACCGGACAAGAAGACGCCGACCGGGACGTCAGCGCGGAGCCGTAACGCGGTGGCGTCGCGCAGCAGACCATCGAGCCTTTCGAGCGCGTCCCGGTCGGTGCCGGAGAAGGGACGATCGAGCCCCTGTTGGGCGACGTCGCGCAGCGACCAGTACTGCCGAACGCGTGGGACGCCCTCGCCGGCATCAATCGTCAAGCGACAGCCTGCGGCGAGCTTTTGCACACCCGTGTAGATCGTGTGGGGCGCCGCTATGTAGCCGAGGCGGAAGTACGAGGCAAGCGCTCCTCGATCAATGGTGCGATCGATCCCGGGCACCGGCATCATCGCCGTGAGCTCGCTCGCGAACGCGAGGCGGTGGCCAACCACGGCCCAGTAGAGGGGCTTTTCCCCGAGCCGATCGCGCACGAGCTCCAGGCGGCGCTCGACGGCGTCCCACAGACCAAAGGCGAACATGCCGTTGGCAACTTCGAGCGTTCGCTCGACCCCCCAGTGGACGACGGCTTCGAGCAAGACCTCGGTGTCGCTCGTGCCGCGGAAGCGCACGTCTCGAGCTTCGAGATCGCGGCGGAGCTCGACGTGGTTGTACAACTCGCCGTTGTAGGTGATGACATGGCGGCCGTCTGACGATGTCATGGGCTGGGCGCCCGTCGGTGACAGATCCAGCACCTCGAGTCGGCGGTGTCCCAGGGCGATGCCTCGGTCGGCGTCAAGCCAACAGCCGGCGCTGTCCGGCCCGCGGTGTTGCAAGGCGGACGCCATTTGTGTGACGAGCGAGCCGAGCTCGTCGGCGGGAGTCTCCGCACGCTGATCGATCATCCCGACGATGCCGCACATGAGCGGGAGATTACGCAGAGCCCGCGTTGCGCTCGCCCGCGGTCGTCTTCGTCAAAACAGCTCGATGTCGCCGAGTTCCAGGCTCCAGCGTTGCGGGGCCGCTGAGCGGGGCTGGTGGCCGCGCCACATGAGGATCGGCCCGCTGCGCGGAATCGGGACAAAACCCCGCAGCGCTCGTGGCCACCCGCCGAGCACGACCGTGTAATCCGCACCTGACACGCGGGCGATACGCGACAACAGCGAGCGGATCATGCGCCCTGTCCCACCGGGGACAAGCACGTCACAAACGACGGCTTCGGCCAGCGGCCCTCGCCGTCGGAGACGAAAGAACGCCACACCGTTCTCGACCCCGCCGTCGCACGTCACGGCCCGATACTGCAGGTCTTCGAGCCCGTACCGCCATGCAAGGTAATCCGTAGTGCGCGCCGTCCGGAGGCCGACATCGGGCGGCTGCACTCCAAGGAGGTGTTCGAGACTCGCCTTCTCGGCGACAACGTCACCAGCGGGTGTGCCGGCCTCGGAGGGCGTCGACCACAGCGCTGCTGGCATCCGCGCGTGCGCGAGTTGGCCGAGCACACGCGGGGATCGTGGCCGGACCGCGACCGGAAGGCGGCCGACGATCTGCCAACCCATCTTCAGGTAGCCGGGTCGGCTGCGATGGTTTGGCGTGTTGAAGACGAAGTCGGTCCCCCGAGACCATTCGTCTTCGAGGGCCGCTGAGGTCAGCTTGGTGAAAATGCCCTTGCCTTGGTGGTCGGAATGCGTGGCAGTGTCCACCGCCCGGACCGCGCGGAAGACGCGGCCACGATCGACGAACTCCCATCGCAAGAAGGTCCGGAAGCCGACAACCTCGCCCGCATCGATCGCCACCCAAGCGTTCGAGGGCCCGAACGGGTTCTCTCGGTGCTTCCAACGAAAGAACCTGGCGAAGCGCTCGTCGACATCCCAACCCAGC
>Ga0070708_100002245_pt1 | contig 14931 bp, 9 predicted proteins | sample KBSK5503metaG_FD_65469 | JGI IMG/M metagenome (GOLD analysis project Ga0070708, IMG submission 65469) | Corn, switchgrass and miscanthus rhizosphere microbial communities from Kellogg Biological Station, Michigan, USA - KBS K5-50-3 metaG | ecosystem: Host-associated > Plants > Roots >...
ACAGGGTCGTATTGATGCCGTCCTTGTAGAAGAGGATCTCCATCTTCTTCGCGCTCGCGAGGAAGTCCTGGGGCGTGGGGTAGCTCGCGGCATAGAAGCCCGCGCCTCCGGCAAGAACTTCGCGGGGCCACTGAGGCAAAAGGGCCGCGACGACGAGGGCGGCTCCCCCCAGGAGCGAGAGGGAACGACGCCATCCCTTTCCTCCGACAGCGATGCGAGACGCTGCCCCGGCCAGCCAGAGAACCGCGAGAGCAGCGACGGCGGTGGCGGTCGCGGCGGTCATCAGCGTGGCGCGCAGGCCAAAGTGGGGAATCAACGCAAAGCCGCCGCAAAACGCGCCGATGACCGTGCCGCCCGTGTTGGCGGCGTTGACGCGTCCCACTGTCCATCCCACGTCATCGACCGACTCGGCCGTCGCCGCAACCGCGGCCGGAAAGGCCATCCCGAAGAAGAACGCCGAGGGGAGGAGCAAGACTGAAGCCACCAGGAACTGGAGAACCTGGACGAGGAGGAAGGAGGTCCGGGCGACCGGGAATCCGATCAGGAAAAGGAGGGGCAGCCGCGGCACGAGCGCGATGGCGAAAAGGCCGGCCACTGTGTTGCCCGTGAGCACCGCGGCAAGAATGGCGGCGGCCCGTCCGGGTCTTTTGCGCATGCGGACGAAGGCCCGGCTGCCCAGGGAAATCCCGACGAGAAAGACGAGGACCATCATTCCGAACGCGTACACCGAGCTTCCGAGAACCATCGCCAGGATGCGCGACCAGGCCACTTCGTAGACCATCGCGGCGAAGCCCGACAGAGCGGTGGCGAGCAGCAGGACGGCGATCTTCGGACGCAGTCCCGTCGCCGCGGAGGGCTTCGTGGCTTTCGGCTCGGGTTGGGTGCCGGCTCCCGCCGCGCCCACGGGCTCGCCCGTCGGGGCGAGGACACGGTGGGTCTCTGTACGGGCGGACTTTCTTGCGAGGTCCCAGGCCATCGCCGCCGCAACGAGGTTCAGGCAGGCGGCGAAAACCTCGCTGCGGAAAACGCCGAGTGCCGGAAGCAATGCGTAGGCGGCCATCGCGGCGCCGGCCGCGGCTCCGATCGTGTTGGCCGCGTAGAGCGTTCCGACGCGACCGCCCACCTCATCCACGCGCGCGATGGAGAATCGCGCCAGGAGCGGCAACGTGCCGCCCATGAGCGCCGTGGGCGGCAACAGGACCAGCGCAACCAGGAGAAACTGGACGAGAAAGAAGACTTGCGGCGAGCCCTCGAGAGCCGGATAGAGAGCGAGGTAGATCGCGCCGGCGGCTCGAAGAAAGAGAGGGACCAGCAGAGCCAGCACGGCAATCAAGGCCTCGAGCCTCGCGTAGAGGGCGAGCGCCCTGTCGGCCCGGCGGTCGGCGAGGCGTCCGATCCAGATGCTGCCGAGGGCCAGTCCCCCCATGAACGCGGCGAGCACCGTCGAGACCGCCAGCGTCGTGGATCCGAAGACGTGTGTGAGCCGGCGCATCCAGGCGATCTCGTAGATGAGGCCGCTCGCGCCGGAGAGAAAGAAGACGAAAAGCAGGAGCCTGCGCGTCGAGGACGGGAGCAGTCCGCTGACCGGCATCCGCCTAGGATAGAGCCATCCGGTTGACAGGCGCCGGAAACAGAGATAGAAGCAATCGAGCTTGCAGGGCCGCCGGGGGCCCCCCGGGGAACATCCGCTCCGACCCGATTCGGGTTCACCGGAGACGCCGATGAGGTCCGGGGCAAGCCATTGTCGGAAGGAGGTGCGATGAAGCGCTCGTTCCGTTAACCCGTTTTCGTGGTCCTGTCTGTCGTGCCCCTGCAGCATCCGAGATTTCGACCGGTGACCAATTCCGTGACGGGTTCACTGTGTTCTCAGTCCGGCTGAGGGAGGATGAAACATGCATTCTGAATCAAGATTCTTCGTACGGTTCTCATTCGTACGGTTCTCAATTGTCGGTCTATGCCTGTTCTGTGCGGGGGCGCTGGGAGCGACCGATCTCTCGTCGTTCCACCCGACTGCCGCCCTGACCTCTTCGGTCCCCGACCTCGTGATCAGCGTGGTGATCCTCGGGGAGCCGGCGACCGTTAGCCCGGGGGAGGAGTTCTCGTACGTTTTCATCGTGACCAACCAGGGCTCAGACATGCCCATCGGCAGTACGACGAAGGTGCTGGATCAGCTGCCATCGAGGGTAACGGTGATCACCTGGATGGAAGGCGCCAGAGCGAAGGAGCCACAGTATCTCGGCGTGACCTGCACCTTCAGCGCGCCCTCGCTGACGTGCGTCGGTCCGCCTCTCGTGCAGGACGACTGGTACGTGGTCCGTATCATCGTGCAGGTGCACGATGACGCTACAGGCGGAAATCTCGTGAATCTCGCTTTCGCCGATCCGCTGGGAGAAGTCGTCGAGAGCAACGAGAACAACAATTTGGACAAGTGGAAGGTCAAGATCCAGTAACCGCTCTTGTCGCTTCAGCCGTCTTCCTCTCCCTCCACCTCCGCGCGCTTCGCGGGTAAGGGCCGGCCGAGGCGCCCCGATGAGTCGGGGTCAATCGACGCGGAGATTCGCCATCGAGATGCGCTCCCAGCCCTGGGTCGCCGTGCCGACGAGTCCGATCTTGCCGGTCGTCGCGACACTCGCCGGGCGCGCGCCCGTCCACGTGGCGGTGCCGATCAGCGTCAGGTCGGGCGAGGTCGGCTCGTTCCTGGAGGGATCGTTCTTCAGTCCCGTCCCCCGGAGCCATGACGTCGCCGTGAAGGTGACCGTGCCGTTCTGATTGGTGGTCACCGTCAGACTCGTTTTCACCCACTGGCAGTACATGTGGTAGTCCAATTGATTCTGATGGTGATCGCAGTTGGCCGGCGGTATGGTGCCGCCATAGGTGTCGATCCGGCCGAAGAGATTCGTATTCACGAGGGAGGTGACGACGCCCGTCGCGGTATTGAGCACGCCGAGGCGAAGCGTATCCGTGCCCTTGGCGTCGCAGGAGCGCGCCACGATGGCCCGGCCGGAGGCCCCTTCGGTGACGAGAGCGGCGACGCCCCCGCATTGCTCGCCGTTGATCTCGGAATCGATCATGTCCGCGGACACGGTTCCGTCGCCGAATACCGCCTGGTCATGGACGGTGAGCCACGCCGTGTTCGGCGGGGACTGCCCCTCGAAATTCACGGCGGTGTGGGGAAGCAGGGGTGGCTTCTGCTCACCCAGATCGGGCCCGAGGCTGATCTCGTTCCCGCGCAGCACGCTCCGCAACTGGGTCAGGTCGATGATCCCCGCGCCTCCCCCCGCGGGTGGCACGGTCACTTTGTTCTGGTTGTCCGGCGAGTCCTGGATCTGCAGGACGGCCCCCTGACCGGACGTCGCGCCCTGCGCGTTGATCGAATCCGCAGAGCTCAGGCGCCATTCCATGGTGTCGCCCGCCGCGGCGCTTGCGGGAACATTGCATTGGACCTTCAGGACCTTTTGAGTCTGCATCGGTACAACGAGGGCGCCGTCGAGAGTGAACGTGGAGACGCCGTCGCCGACGGGGTTGACGATGTTCGGCCCGGTGACCAGGACGGTCGTCCCATCGAAGAGCTGGCACGTATCCGGACTCGTCGAGCCGGTATCGGTTTCGAGATTGAGTTGCACGGAGCTGACAGAGATGTCTTCCGCGGATCCGTTGGTATTCAGAATGATGTTGGCGAATGTGATCCCCTGGCTGCCGGCCTGTACGCTTTGGGGAGGAGGATCGGACGCCAGCGAGGCCGCCAGGAGTGGTGTCTGGGGCGGCGGGCCGGACGTCGTGATCTCGGCAGAGAAGTCATCGGCCCTGTGCGAGACCTTGAGCGCCGCGTTCGTCGTCCTCGTTCCCAGGATGACGCCGACTTTACCCGACGGGATCCTGCAGTCGGTCGCCGTAACTGTCTTCACCCCTTCCAACGTCAAGGAGAGGTTGCAGCCATCGGCCGCCGCCGCGAGCTTGAAGAGGCTGTTCTCGGAGGGATTCGGAACCGAGGCCTGGCCCAGGACGACTTCCTGGCCGCTCGTGACGGCGACGATGCGGAGCAAGCTCGAGCCGCCTGCCAGTCTGTAGAGCGCGTAATAACTCTGCGGGCTCTCATAGCGCAGAATCAGCCCCAGCACCGGGATCGAGTTGTTGCTCGTCGATGCGAACATCGCCGATGCGGTTTGTTGATCGCCCGCGTACGGCTGAATCGCTAAAGACGAGCCGGTCAGGCCGGCTGCGTTTCTGAGCTCCTTGTTCTGGATGAGGAGATCGCCCTGGATTTCCTGCCACCCGTTGTCGAGCGTCGTGCTATCGGGGCGGTCGAACGCGTCGGCGAAAGAAATCGTTACCGCGGACGCGGAGACAGAGGAGGACTCGACGGTGTCCGTGAGACAGGCGGCCGAGGCAGTGCCGGCAACCAAACTCAGTGCAATTCCGACGGCGAGGCACGTTCGCAGCGGGCTCACCGAGCTCTCGTTCAAGACCATAAGTTCCTCTGATGGAAAGCAATCCGACTTTGACCGAGAGGGTATCCCCTCGCCAACTGTGTGTCAAGAATTCTCCCGGTCGCATGAGACCAAAGTCCAATGCCGCCGGGCAGCGTACAGCGATCCTGGACAGCGTGGATGACCTGGCGTGAATCGTGTTTCGTGTATTGTTGGCAAGTACACCTCATTACGAAAGAGGAGAGGAATCACATGAAGAGACACCGCATTGCGACGGCGATGGCCGTCATCCTGGGATTCGGCTCGTTCATTGGAGCAACGGGGTCACCCGCCAAGGCCGCGGCAAAGCAGGCGTTCGGATTCAACGCTCCTCTCATTTCCGGCTTCCCCGGCGGCCGCTCAGCGGAAATGACCGGAGGCGGGGCATACAGCCTGGGACCGCCGAAATTTGTTCATTCGGGAGGCGGCTTCCGTTGTCTCTCGAACATTTCGGCGGGGCCTTTCAGTGGATGCCTGGCCGGGCAGGGAGTGCGCTGGGATACATCCGATCTGCTCGATTCCTCGACTTTCCAATGCACCGGTGCCGACAGCATAAAAACGGCGGTCACCGGAGACAAGACCGTCGTGTTGCTGTCCGACTTCTACCGGCAAGGGGACGGAATCGACGAGTCCTTTACCGCCAAGATGATCGTCTCCGATACGGATCTGGCGCCTGAGATTGAGGGTGTTCAGAACGTCTGGATCCAGGGAATCGGTTGCGGGACGGCGATCACCAACTTTAATTAACCGAGGGTCCTGAATCGCAAGTCCGCAACATTTCGCCAGGGCTCTGCCCGTGATCGCGACCGCGGAGTGGGAGTTCTCCTAAGTCGGCCGGGAGTCGAGCACCTCCCGCACCTTGCGCAGCAGAGTGTCGGACGTGAAGGGTTTCTCGACGAAGGGAATGTCGGACTCGAGAATGCCACGGCGCACGAATGTCTCTGCCGTATATCCCGACATGAGGAGCATCCTGACGTCCGGCAGCACGGCGCGAAGCCCTGCGACCATCTCCTGAATGGGCATTCCCGGCATCACGCCGTCCGTCAGCACGAGATCGATCGCTCCATCGGTTTCCGTGGCGACCCGCACCGCCTCCTCGCCGTTTCGAGCCTCGAGAACCGTGTAACCCTGGCTGCCCAGCGTTGTCTTCGTCAACCGCCGAACGGCATCCTCGTCTTCAACGAGAAGAATCGTTTCCGTGCCGGGGCGCGGTCGAGGCCGGTGCTCGGTGTCGACGCGACCGACTTTCCCGGATACGCGCGGCAAACAGATCTGGAAGCTCGCTCCGCTGCCGGGCTCGCTGTTGACCCAGACGTAACCGCCGCTCTGCTTGACGATGCCGTATACGGTGGAGAGTCCGAGCCCGGTCCCGGACCCCTTTTCCTTCGTCGTGAAGAAGGGCTCGAAGATGCGAGCCCGCGTCTGCGCGTCCATGCCGAGGCCCGCGTCGCTCACGACCAACATCACGTAGCGGCCCGGCTCGACCTGAAAATTCTCGCGGGCGTAGGGTGCCTTGAAATCGACATTGCGGCTTTCGATCGTCAACTTCCCACCCCGGGGCATGGCGTCGCGCGCGTTCACGACCAGGTTCATCAGGATCTGCTCCACCTGTCCCCGGTCGGCTTTGACGTGCCCGAGCGCAGGCTCCGTCACAGTAACAAGGTCGATGTCCTCGCCGACCAGCCTTCGGATCATGTTGTTCATTTCGGCCACGATGGCATTCAAGTCGAGGACCTTCGGTTCGACGAGCTGCTTGCGGCTGAAGGCCAGCAGCTGCTTTGTAAGGGTGGCCGCCCGCTCTCCCGCCTTCCGGATTTCCTCGACGTGGCCACGGAGAGGGTTGCCGGTTTCCATCGCATCGCTCAGCATCGTGCTGTACCCGAGGATCGTCGTCAGGAGATTGTTGAAGTCGTGCGCGACTCCGCCAGCGAGTGTCCCGACGGCTTCCATCTTCTGCGACTGCCGGAGCTGCTCTTCCAGGGTCTTGCGGTCCGTGATGTCGGTCGAGACGCCGAGGACCTGCCCGGCCCTGCCGTCGACTCCGACGATCGGACGCTTGACCGTCTGGAGAAATCGGATGTTTCCTTTCGCGTCCGTAAATCGCTCTTCCGAGATCAATTTGTCTTCGAGCGAATCCATGACTTTGCGGTCGGCCTCCAGGAAGAATCGAACCTCGTCCGGACTGGGATTGAAATCCGCGTCTGTCTTGCCGACGAGCTCTTCGACGGTCGTGCCGTACGCGTCGGCGACGGCCTGGTTCACCAGCGTGAATCGTCCGTCGCGGTTCTTGGCGAAAATGAAATTGGGATCGATGTCGATCACCTGGCGGAGAAACGCGTGCTGCTTTTCCAGCGCCTCAGCCGCCAACTTGCTCCCGGTGATGTCTCGAATGAAGGCGCTGAACGAGGCTTTCTCGCCGGAGGAGGCATTCGAAACCGCCAGCTCCACGGGAAATTCGCGGCCGTCGCGGTACAGTGCCGTGATCTCGATTCGCCTGTTGAACACGGGTCCCTCTCCGGTGGCTACGGCGTGCCGGAGCCCGCGGCTGTGGGCTTCCCGGTGCTGCACCGGGATGATCGTCTCGGCCAACGAGCGGCCGACGGCCTCTTCCTTCGACCAACCGAACATGCTCGCGGCCTGGGCGTTCCATGCCGTGATCACACCGCTCCCGTCGATGGTCACGACGGCGTCGAGCGCCGATTCGACGATCCCCCGATACCGGACCTCGGACTCCTGGAGAGCCTCGTCCATGCGGCGGCGCTCGAGAACTTCTTCTCGCAACGCCTCGTTGGCTTTCGCGAGGTCGGCCTTTCTCTCCGCCACCTGTCGTTCGAGCTCGGCGTGGGCTCTGCGCTCGATGACCCGGCTGCTCAGAGAGAGCAAGGCGAGCACGAAGAGGGTCACCCCGAAGACCATGAAGCCGAGTTGCTCCGATTTCAGAGCGGACGGCGGAAAAAGGGCGGCCGCGCCGGTCGGGTGGAAAGTGACGGCCGCCATTCCCGTGTAGTGCATTCCGCAGACGGCGACCCCCATCACCAGCGAGCTGACCAGCCTCTGCAGGCCGCCGCCCATGTTGAACGCGATCCACAGCGCGGCGGTGGCGGCGACGACGGCGATCAGGATTGAAGCGATCACGAGCTCGGGCCGATACGTCGTTCGGGCGGGCAGGCGCATGGCGGCCATCCCGGTGTAGTGCATGGCGGCGACCCCCAGACCCGTGAAGAGGCCGCCCGCGAAGAGCCGTTCCCGGCTCGACGCCCGGACGCCGACCGTGTAGAGTCCGATCCCCGTCACGACGATCGCGACGACGAGCGAGACCAGGGTCAGCGTGACGTCGTAGCTCACCGCCACCGGCAGCCGGCAGGCGATCATCGCGATGAAATGCATCGACCAGATCGCCCCGCCGCCCATCGCGACCGCGGACCCCGCGACCCAGCCGCGAAGAAGCCACCCGCTCCGGCGAGGAATCTGCGCGGCCCACTGGAGCGCGCAGTAGGCCCCGAGGACCGAGATCGTGAAGGACAGGGCCACGAGCGGGGCCCAGTGATCGCACTGGATTGCGTGGATCGTGTTCATCGGTTGCGCTGAGACAGATTCTGGAGCCGTTTGTCTCCATCGTCAACGCGAGACCTCGGGCATCGACGGGCGCGGAGGAAACGCAGAGGTAACTGTCTAAACGGAGCGCCCCTCGAGTCCGTAATATCACGATACGTGCAATGACGCATCCTTCGTTGACGTCCTGACTGGAAACGCTTTGGAAAACACCTCTCCGGACCCGCTCCCCGACTACCGGGAGTTGAGGCGCAAGCTAACCTGGAGGGGAGAGGGCCCTTCCCAGGGGCGTGTCCTGAGCGTCTACATGGACCAGAACAACCGGTGCAATCTCAGGTGCAAGATGTGCGGCTTCAGCGACTCGCGAATCGCTGCCGTTCGCAAATACGACATGCCGCGATCGCTGTTTGACTCGATTGCCGTCCAGGTCTTCCCGCTGACCAACTTTCTGGTCCTGTCGATCCTGACGGAGCCGTTCATGACACGGGACTTTCCTGACCGGCTGGCTCTCGTACGCGAGTTCGCCGTTCCTTACAGCGAGATCATCACGAACGGGACGCTTCTGACCGAACGAGCCATTGGCAAGATCCTCGATGCGGAGATCACCTGCCTGACGTTCTCGGTCGACGGCGGAACCAAAGAGACGTATGAGGCGATACGCACGGGCGCCGTGTTCCAGGTCGTCATGTACAACCTCGGTCTCTTCCAGTCGATGAGAAGAAATCGCCGCGCGGCCCTTCCGCAGCTGCGGATCAATCACGTGCTGTCCGAGCCCAACATCGACCATTTCGATGCGTTTCTATCCCTGGTTGAGAAGATCCACCCTGAGAAAGTCGGCGTTCGCACGGTGTCGCGGATGAGCAACGCGATCATCCAGCAGAGCGAGGAGCCGGAGTTCTGGGAAAAGGTCGCCCTCGCGCGAAGCAAGCTCACGGACTTCTGCCGCCGAACCGGCATCGAAGACGCCGGATTCCTTCGTGACCGGCCGACGGCGATCGACTTGTTCACCGATGCGGGAGAAAAGATGATCTGCCGCGCCCCCTGGGAGAATCTGGCGATCTTTCCGACCGGCGATGTCTACCCGTGCATGGCGTGGACTCGGCAGCCGGTGGGAAACTTCATGAGCCAGAGTTTCGAGGAAATCTGGCAGGGCCGCGAGCTCGCGGCCCTGCGCCGGGAGTTCGCAGACGTGGGACCCGGAGTGGACTGTCTGAACTGCGTGATCAGAAAGGACGTTCGGCCGGAGCTGGACGACGACTTCTTTTACAGAAAAGTGGCGAAACAGTTACCGTGACCAAGCGCTGAGCGCCTCGAACTTGTAGAAAGGTCAGCCTCGGTCGCTCAATGCTTCTCGTCCTTCTTGTCCTTGTCCTTATCCTTGTCCTTCTCCTTCTTCTCCGGTTTGCCGGGCTTCTCGCGCGCCGGTTGCGGGTTGGGGGGAGCGGCTTGCGCGGCCGGGGCGGGAGGCGGTTGCGCGGCCTCGGCCCGGGGCGGGCGCTCCTGGCGGTTTTCCGCGGGAACGGGTTGAGCCGCCTGGCCGCGGGATTGCGCGGGCGGTGCCTCCCGCGCTTTCTGGGCTTTCGGGGCTTTCTGTTCGTGACGCTCGGGTATCGCGGCCGCGGGCGGAGCGGCGGACTCCTGCCGCGATTCCGTCCTGGGGGCTTTCTGTTCGCGGCGCTGGGGTTTCACCGCCGCGCGCGGGGCGGTGGATTCCTGCCGCGATTCCGACCTGGCGCCCGTAGATTCATGGCTGACTGGCGCCTTGCCGCCCTTCTCGGCCCGGGAAGAAGGCGCGGGACGGGAGGTTTCCTGGGGCCCGGTGGTTGCGGCGGCGTTCACCTCGCGGGCCGGCGCCACCACGGCGATCTGCCGGCCCTTGCCGCTGCCTCCTGCCGTCACCGACTGTGGCGTCGTGTTGGCGGCGCTGATATTGCGGGTTTCGATCCTGCCGCCTGTCGCGCCCTGAATTGCCGCAATCGGAATGCCGGTATTCCTGACGATCCCGTCCGAAACCCCAAAACTCGTTACCGGCGTCGTCTGCCGGAATATCGTCGCGCTTTCCTGCGCCGGGACCCAGGCCGAAGTGACGTCTGTATCGACAAAACGGTTCGTGGGCACGAACACGTACAGCGTCTGACTCAAGACGACGGGCCTGCCGGAGTAGCCTGACGCTCCGAAGACGACGCTCGGCGGCAGCGGCGCCCAGCCGACGTACTGGTCGCTGTAGCTCCACGTCACCCAGGCGGGAGCCCAGACGGTTCCGGGCACCCAGGCCCAGCCGTACCCGCGGAGATACGTCCATGTCCCGTAGTGGTATGGGCTGCCTCCCCATGGGTCACGGGATACCCACGTCCACCCGTAATCCGTGTAGACCCATCGGCCGTTGCAGTATGGCTGCCAGCGGCGGGCGACCCGCCTGGGCACCCAGCACCGGCCATAGCGGCAGTTGACCCACCGGCCATACGGGGCGAGCTCGTTGTAGAACCGCCCGATCGTCACCCGGACGCTGACTTCTGCACGCGCCGGCTGCGCAGAAAAGCCCATCGCGAGCGCGCCGAGAGCGAAGGCTGTGATTGCGAGTTTCTTCATGGACATACTCCTGGACTGACTGCTCGCGAGAATCATGCCAGCGCCGGCCCCCACGGGACGCGGCCGACACGCGCGCCGCCTGCCGGCGACCCCGCGCGGAAGGAACACTCTGATGATGAAACGGGGCCAGCCCCGGCGCTTCACCCGAACAGGTTTCGCAGGTCCCGTCCGCTCATGCCGGAGTTGAATGGCTTCGCACCCGGCTCGAACTCTTTTCCTCGAGCGAGCTCGCCGACGATCACGGGATCGAAGCCCGCGTCGCGTACGAGTCGGGCCGCCGTCTCCAGGGCCTCGCGATCGTCGCCGGCGAGCGGGATGCCGACCCGGTCTCCCTTTCGGTGCGCCTCTCTCTCCAGCACCTTGAAAGACACCGTATTGAACGCCTTCACCCACCGGGCGCCCGGAAACATCGCGGCGGCCCAACCGGCCGAGCCCAGCGGATGGCTGGTCGCCTCGCGCGCCGCCTCTCCGTCCCGGTTCTCGTAGGCGTTGCCCGTGTCGAGTACGACTTTGCCCGCGAGCGACGGCGCCAGATCGCGCGCGATGCCCGGAACAGCCGGCAGCGGGACGGTCAGCATGACGACTTCACCGAACCTGGAAGCGTCCTCCGGCGTTCCCGCCGATGCACGCTCTCCCAGAGTCTCGACGAGCGGCCGCGGCTCCTCGAGATGACGCGACGCCAGTCGCACCTCGTGCCCCGCTTCGACCCACAACTTCGCAACCGTCGATCCGATCATCCCCGCTCCGACGATGCCGATGCGCATGAGCCCTCCTATCTCGGCTGGGGCTTGACAGCCAGCCTGTCGTCCACAGGGATCACGACGACAGTAAACGGAGTTCCAGCATCATCGCTCGCCTGGGGGAGCACGCTACCGAACGCGTTGCCGCCGAGCATCGAGTGCTCCAAGCTTGTTGAAATACAGATCTCGGACGTTCCTCAGGAAGTGACGGACGCTCCCCTCTGAGCCCGGATGTTCCGAGCCATTCCGGCGGCTTTCGGCAGTTCCGGGACGCCGGGCTCGGGCTCACCCGCTTCCTCGGAGACGGCCGCCAGGTGCTTGCGCGCCACCAGCACGTAGATCGACGGCACGACGAACAGCGTAAAGGCCGAGCCGATGATCATGCCGGTCACCAGCATCATGCCGATCGAGTTGCGGGCGCCGGCCCCCGGACCCGTCGCGAAGACGAGCGGGAAGTGGCCCATGACGGTCGCGGCCGTCGTCATGAGGATCGGCCGGAGCCGCGTGGTCGCGGCCTCGATGACCGCGTGGAGCTTGTCGAGCCCTTTCTCCTCCTGGAGGTTGTTGGCGAATTCCACAATGAGGATCCCGTTCTTCGCGACGAGGCCGACGAGCGTGATCAGCCCGACCTGGCTGTAGATGTTCAGGGTCGTGAAGCCCAGGAACGAAAAGAGCAGGGCGCCCGAGAGCGCGAGCGGGACCGAGCCCGCCAGGACGATGAACGGGTCCCGGAAGCTCTCGAACTGGGCGGCAAGCACGAGGTAGATCAGGATTCCCGACAGGAGGAACGTTCCGAGGAACTTCCCCCCTTCGACCCGAAGCTGGCGCGACTCGCCGGCGTAATCCACGGTGAAGCCCTTCGGCAGGCTGCGGGAGGCCTCGTCCTCGAGGAGCTTGAGGGCTCTATCCAGCGGGACTCCCGGCGGGATGACGCCCTGGATGCGGACGGCGTTCAGCTGCTGGAAGCGCTTCAACTCCCGCGGCTCTGTGGTGGGCTTGAGCGACGCGAACGTCGAGAGCGGCACGAGCTTGTTGTCGGCGCCCGTGACGTAGATCTGCTCGAGCTGCTCCGGCGTCAGGCGTCCCGCGCGGTTGACCTGCGGAATGACCTTGTAGCTGCGCCCCTGGATCGAGAAGCGGTTGACGTAGTCGCCGCCCAGCATCGTCGAGAGGTCCCGTCCCGCCTGCGCGAGGTCCACGCCCTGGGACCGCAGCTTGTCGCGGTCGAAGACGACCTCGGTCTGGGGCTGGTCGAACTTCAGGTCCGAGTCGGCGAACATGAAGAGCCCGCTCTGGAACGCCTTGCCCACGAGCTGGTTGGCGAACTCCGTCAGCCGCTGCGGCTCGGCCGTCGAGGCGACGACGAAGTCCACCGGAAAGTCTCCGCCGCCGGGGAGCGCCGGCGGGATCAGCGAGATCACCCGGACGCCGGGGATCGTCGAGAGCTTGCCGGCCGCCTCCACCTGGAGCTTCTCGGTCGTCTTCTTGCGCTGGCTCCAGGGCTTCGTGACCATTCCCCCGAAGCCGCCGTTGGGCGCTGTGATCTGGAAGATGCTCTCGGCTTCGGGAAACGACCGATAGACGTCGTGGACCTGCGCGGAGAAGAGCTTGGTCTGGTCGATCGTCGCGTTGGGCGCCGCCTGGATGACACCGAAGACAACGCTCTGGTCCTCGTGCGGCGCGAGCTCGCGCTGCGAGAACATGTAGAAGGGAACGATCAGCAGGGCGACGATCGCCCAGAGAGCGAAGACGACCGGCCGGTAGTTGAGCGTCGACGTCAGAAGCCGGGCATACGCTTTCCGGACTCCCTCGAACCGCCGGTTGACGATGCCGGCGAACCCCTTCTCGGTGTCCCCGGCGTTCAAGAGGTTCGAGCCCATCATCGGAGAGAGCGTCAGCGCGACGATGCCCGAGATGATCACAGCGCCGGCCAGCGTGAAGGCGAACTCGCGGAAGAGCGCTCCCGTCAGGCCGCCCTGGATCCCGATCGGCGCGTAGACGGCGGCGAGCGTGATCGTCATCGCGATGATCGGGCCTCGCAGCTCCCGCGCCGCCTTGATGGCCGCGTCGAAGGGCTTCTCTCCGAGATGGATGTGCCGCTCGACGTTCTCGACGATGATGATGGCGTCGTCCACGACGAGGCCGACGGAGAGCACGATGCCCAGGAGCGTCAGCAGATTGATCGTGAACCCGGCCATCAGCATCAGGAAGACGGCGCCCACGAGCGAAACGGGGATGGCGACGATCGGGATCAGGACCGACCGGAACGAGCCCAGGAACACGAAGATGACGACGATGACGATCCCGAGTGTGATCGCCAGGGTCTTCAGGACCTCGTTGATGGCGTCCTGGATGTAGGCCGTCGCGTCGTACGGGATCCCGACCTTCATGCCGACGGGAAGCTGAGAGCGGATGTCGGGGATCGCCTCGCGCACGTGCTTGATCACGTCGAGCGTGTTCGCGGTCGGAAGGACCCAGACCCCCATGAACGTGGCGGTCTGCCCGTTGAACCGCACGTCGGACTCGTAGTTCTCGGCGCCGAGCACGATGTCGGAGATCTCGCCCAGCCGGACGATGACGCCCTTGTCTTCCTTGACGACGAGCCGGCGGAACTCCTCGGCCGTCTGGAGGTTCGTGTTGGCGATCAGGTTGACCGACACCATCGAGCCCTTGGTCTTGCCCAGCGCGGACAGCGAATTGTTGTTGGCCAGGGCGTCCCGCACCTGCGAGGGCGAAATCCCGAGGGCCGCCATCTTCTCGGGCTTCAGCCAGACGCGCATCGCGAAAGTCCGGCTCCCGAGGATGTCGGCGCGTTGCACGCCCGAAATGGCGGAGAGCTTGGGCTGGACGACGCGCGTCAAGTAGTCGGTGATCTGGTTCTGGTCGAGGTCGTTGGAGGAGAACCCGATGTAGATCGACGCGAATTGCGTGTCCGCGGTCTCCAGGTTGATGACCGGCGCCTCGGCTTCGGGTGGCAGGTCGTTGCGGACCTGCGCGACCTTCGACTGGACCTGCGTCAGGGCGGCGTTGGTGTCGAAGTTCAGCTTCAGGTGCACGGTGATCGTGGAGAGACCCTGCGCGCTCGAGGACTCCATGTAGTCGATACCGTCGGCGCTCGCGATGACCCTCTCCAGGGGCGTCGTGATAAAGCCTCGGACGAGGTCGGCGTTGGCGCCGACGTAGACGGTCGTCACCTTCACGACCGCGATGTCGCTCCTCGGGAACTGCCGGACTGACAGCGAGCGGATCGCCTGCACCCCGGCAATCAGGATCACCAGGTTGACGACGATGGCCAGGACGGGCCGCTTGACGAAGAGATCGGTGAATTTCATGTTCGTTGTCCTCTCGGCGAAGTCCGCTGGGGGTTCGGGGGACCGCAAGGTCCCCCGCGAGTTATTAGTTAGCTGTCCTCGGGCCTGGGAGCCGGGTTGTTGCCGGGCTGGGTCTTGTTGTTGACCTGGATCGCGGCGCCGTTGCGGAGCTTGAAGACGCCGGAGGTTACGACCTCCTCCCCGGGCTGGAGGCCGGAGACGACCGCGATCTGGTCTCCGCGGCCCGGGCCGAGCTTGACGATCTGCTGGCGC
>Ga0070708_100002246_pt1 | contig 14930 bp, 16 predicted proteins | sample KBSK5503metaG_FD_65469 | JGI IMG/M metagenome (GOLD analysis project Ga0070708, IMG submission 65469) | Corn, switchgrass and miscanthus rhizosphere microbial communities from Kellogg Biological Station, Michigan, USA - KBS K5-50-3 metaG | ecosystem: Host-associated > Plants > Roots >...
TCGCCCTCTACGGAATGCTCAAAAACCAGCAACCCTACGACGGCCAAAAACTCTTCGCCTTCCCCCTACCAGCAAATAACCCTTGATCCCTCAAGAGAGAATTACGGCACGAGGAGGCACGACGAGGGCTCTCGGCATCGTGCCGTAGGGAAGCGCTTGCCCCTCCCGCCCCAACGTCGTGCCCAGCAGCGGCGGGCGGCCGCGTACCGAGCGTCGTCGGCCGCGACAGCGGCCGAGGGACGCGACATGCGGCGGGTTCGCCGCCGCAAACGGCCGCCCCTACGGCACAGAGGGCACGACGAGAGCTAGGAGCCGGCGTAGCGGGCGCGCGCGAGGTCCACGATCTCCCCGATCAACTGGGAGTAGGAGCGACTGGACTTTCGGGCGGCCATCACGAACTCGGCGCCGGTGGAGAGCCAGGGATTGGGGTTCGCCTCGATGACGAAGACCTCTCCCTTCTTCGACAGGCGCATGTCGATGCGCCCGTAGTCGCGCAGCTTCAGGGCCTGGTAGGCGGCGAGCGCGGTGTCGGAGAGGCGCTTGACCGTTGCCTCGACCAGGTCCTCGACCGGAGCCGCCTTCGTGACCTTGTAGGCCTCGGTCTCCTTTTCCCATTTGACATCCGTGCCGGCGATCTTCGGCGTTCCCTCCGGGAGCTTGGAGAGGTCGAGCTCGACGAGCGGCAGGACCTCCGCGTTCTCGTTGCCGAGGATGGACGCGTAGATCTCGCGCCCCTCGATGTACTCCTCGATCAAGGCCGGCGCGTCGAACTCCTCATGGATGTAGTGGATCTTCTCCATCAACTCCTTGACGCTCTCCACGACGGAGCTCGCGTCGATGCCGATCGAGCCGTCTTCCGAGGTCGGCTTGACGATCAACGGGAACGAGATGTCGTGAGAGTGGTCGAGCTTGCCCCGGTAGGAGGTGGCGAAGTAGGGGGTCTTGATCCCGTGAAAAGCGAAGATCTTCTTGGCGAGCGCCTTGTCCTGAGCCAGATACAGGGCGTGCGGCCCCGCCCCCGTGTACGGCCTCTCGAGCAGGTCGAGGTACGCTGCGATGTTCATGTCCATCGTGTCGTCGCCAGCGTGGGACTCCGTCAGGTTGAAGACGAGGTCCGCCTCGACGCGCGCGAGCGCCGTCAGCGACTGCGGCCGCCCGTCCAGCACCTGATAGAACGGCTCGTAGCCGAGTTTCTCAAGCGCTTCGAAGACCTCTTCCCGGTCGTGTTTTTCCTTCTTCTTCTTCTTCCTCGCGCCCGGCTTGCGCGCGGGCTTCTCCGGCACCGGCTCCGGCTCGCTCTCCTCCCACGTGTCGTAGAGCACGGCGATCTTCGTCTTCGTCGCGTTCACGCTTCCGCCATCCCTCTCGCTTCTTCGTGCCCTGCCTTGGCCACCGTCGTGCCTTCGCGGTGCGCGAAGTCTCCCGAGCGGAGCGAGGGAGGAGGCGCGCGCAGCGGGAGCGGAGCGCGCAGCGAGGGACCAGCCGCGCGGCCGAGGCCGCACCCGGCCGAGCCGCGCGGCGGTGCGCCGCAGGCGCAGATCCCTCGCGGAGCGCGGAGCGACGTGCTCACGGCTGCACGAATTTCCCGCGCGTCAGGTAGTTCATAGCGAGCGCCGTGGCATACACGGCGACCTCGGTCAGGTGCTCCTTCTCCGACCGGACGTCCGCGCGTAACCCCATCTCCTCGACCCGGGAGGCAATCGACTCGACGAGCTTCTTGACGACGGGCCTCTGCACACCCGTCCAGTAGGCGACCTTGTCCACGAGCGCCTTGCGGTTTTCCTTCAAGAGCTCTCCAGCCAGACGGACTCCCTTCTTCCGGCGTCGCGAGACTTTGAAGATGTCCGCCAGGTCCGTGTCCAGCGCGAGGTCCCCGGAGGCCTGCTGCTCCTCGAGCGCCTTCTGGTAGAAGTCGGCGACCGTCGTCTCCATCTCCTCGACCGTGAGGTCGGTGGCGCCCTGCGGGCGGATGGGCTCCGTATCGCGGAATTTGCGGGCCATCTGGTCCACGTAGCGAAGCTTCGCCATCGCTCCCCATCCCTTGTATTTCTTGCGCCAGCTCGAGCGCGGCGTCAGCCACACGGCGAAGGTCTCCGCGAAATCCTCGTCCGGGTGCTTCTGGGCGTACCACCCGGCGATGTTGCGGACGAAGTGGCGCGAGAACGGAATCGGGCGGTAATTGTCCCGGTAGGGACGGCGGAAGGGGCCGAAGAGCTCGCGCCACTCGGCCGTCTTGTACAGCTCGTAGGCGTAGTTGAAGGCGTGGCCCGCCTCGTGGCGCAGGTAGAGCATGATCTCGCGCGAATCTTCGAGGTCGTTCATCTCTTTCTCGAGACGCGCGAGCTTGGGGTTGGCGAGGTAAAAGGGGATGCCGATGACCGGCTCCCCCGACGGGCAGCCCCACTCGTCGGTCAGATAGCAGAGCGGGCGGAACTTCTTCAAGCCCTTGCGCTCGAGCTCCCGGTAGAGCTGCTGAACGAACCGCTCGAGCGGCGATCCCTCGAGCTTTAAGCCGAGCTCCTTGATGGGCTTGGCGAGGATCTCCTGGACGTCGGGAGGCGCTTTTTCGAAAGCCTGCAAGCGAGGCTGACAGAGTAACACGAGACAGCGGACAATAGGTGCTCGGTTCTCGGTGCTCGGTTCGGGATGGAGGCCGGGCTCGTCTCCGAACACCGAACAACCTGCTAAGCTTCGCGGCAGGTTTCATGCAGCTTTCCACCCTCGGTCTCTTCGTGCAGACGGCGGGCGTCGGCATGCTCGCCGCGATCTTCCTCTACGTGTCCCGCGAGAACCGCGACCGGGTTCTCCAGGCCATGGGCTACGCCTGGCTCTTTCTCTTCCTCGCGCTGGCGTCTCTCGCGACGTTCGCCGAGCTCGATATCCCGTTCGGGAACTTCCCCTACCAGTACCTGAAGGTCCTCTACTTCGTGGCCCTCGTTGTGGCCGCGGACCGGATGTCACACGAATCGCCGTTGGGCCGCCCGCTCGGCGTGGCGGCTCTGGTCTCGGTCGCGGTGTCCTTTGCGATCGTCTTCTTCGCCCACTCGGGGTCGCTGTTCTACGCGATTCATATGGCCATCGGGGCTGTGGCGTGGCTGCTCGTCGCGGCCCTCGTGCTCCGGAGCCGGGTCCCCGGCCTGGGGCGGCCGCTCTCTTCCCTCCTGGCGCTCCTGACGGCCCTCCTCCACGTGGCGTACGTGATCCTCTTCGCCGTCTCCGCCGCCCATCACGACCGGGCTTTCGCGTTCCTCGCGTACACGGGCTTCTACGATCTCTTTCTCGAGATGCTCTTCGGCATCGCGCTGATCATCTGGGCCATGGAGGACACCGAGCGCAAGCTCGCCAACGTTCACGCCCGTGCACGCGACGACACGCTCCGCTCACGCCGGCGCGCGCAGCTGGATCCGCTGACCGACACATACAACCGACTCTTCCTCGACGAGAATCGGCCGGCGCTGGCGCGCGACCCGGCCGGCGGCGCGATCGTGCTGATCGACGTCGACGAGCTGAAGTCCATCAACGACAGCGAGGGACACGAAGAGGGAGACAAGGCAATCTGGACGGTCGCCGCCGCGATTAAGAAACTGATTCGTGGCGACGACTACGTGATCCGGTGGGGCGGAGACGAGTTCCTCGTGGTCCTCCCCGGCATGGACGAGGAGGTCGCCAGGAAGCGTTTCTACATGCTCCAGGCGAAAATCGAAGAGGTGCGGCAAACGCCGAGGGACGCCGGCCGCGCCTACAGGAAGTTCCTGTCGGCGTCGGTGGGCGTGACCCCTTATTCGCTTCGGGTCCCCTTCGACTCCGCCGTCGACATAGCTGACAAAGTGATGTACGAGCGCAAGAAGGCGCACAAGACCGGGCGCGATGGGGCGGGTCGGCCGCGGATGAGAGAGGCTCCCGCTCGCGCGACGGAGAAACCAAACTGATACGGAATTCGTCGGCTTCAGAGGGTTCATGAAGTACCACTGGACCGACTGCCCGAAATGTCACTGTCACTTGGCGATCAACTATTCGGACTCGCCGGCCGGGATCTCGGGCTCTCTGCGGCGGTGGTCGGCCGACCGCACGATCAACGACGGTCGCGCGATCCAGGTGACCCGCGCCGAGCTTCCCGCGGGCGGCGGTTTCCCCATTCCGTGCGTCTGCGGTCAGGAGATCGCGGTGCCCGCCAGGCCGGACGCCGTCAGTGCGGAGCGCGAAGCGGACTTCCGGGTCAACCTGGGGGAGTAGGAACGATTTTGGATTTTAGATTTTGGATTTTGGACTGAGTACGACGATCGTTGCGCCCATACCGCCGCGTTCCGGTCCAGCGTCGAAGAAATCCTGAACGACAGGACTGCTGGCGAGCCATCGTCGGACCTCTGCCCGGCGGACCCCTTTGCCTTTTCCGTGGATGACCCGCACTTCAGGAAAGCCGCGGTTGGCGGCCGCTTCGAGATAGTCGGTCAGCGCGTCCCGCACGTCCTCCGGGCGGAAGGAATGCAGGTCGAAGGAATCTTCGATCGGAACTCGCCGTATCCCCAATCCGAATCCAAAATCCAAGATCGTCAGGCTTCCTCGATCACGACTTCGACCGGCATCGAGGCCTTCGCCAATTTGGAGATGATGCAGTACTTCTCGGCGAGAGAGAGCGTCTTCTCGACCTGGGCACTCTGGGCGGCGAGCAGAGGAGCCGGGACGCGAGCGTGGATCACGGCGCGGAAAAGCTTGAATCCGCCGCTTGGATCGGGACCGAGGTCGCCGGAGACCCCAACGGCCGGCTCGGCGTAAGGGACTTTGAGCTTGGCGAGGAAGATCGCCCACGTGTTGACGAAGCAGGCCGCCATAGCCGCCAGCATCAGCTCTTCGGGGTTCGCTCCGACGCCGCAGCCACCGAGCTTCTTCGAGCCTCCGATGGGGAGCGAGAGATCCCCCTGCGGAAGGTTGATCGTCCCGGACCCCATGCCGTCTCCCGTCCACACGGCGCTCGCCGTGAAACGGTGGACATCTCCGGCAGCGTCCATAAAATCGCCCTCCATGGCGATCTTCGCACAGGCGCTTTCGACTGCGGTGTTCGCCGCGCGAACGGCGGTCGAGAGAGTTCAAACAGGGCCAAGCCAATGATTCTCAAAGCAGTCCCGTGCCTCCTCGGGATTCTCTCGTGCGGCTGCGCCGCCGCTCCGAGACCGACGGCCACGTCTCTCGCTCTCGCGCGAAACCCGCGCGCCACGATCGAAGGCCGCGTCCTGGACCGGCAGGGACGACCCGTCGCCGGAATCGGCGTGCAGGCGCTGCCGAGGGGCCGAGACATCGGCTGGTCGCCGCGAGCAGTGACCGATCCGGAGGGCCGTTTCCGTCTCTCCGTCTTCGCCCCGGCCGAGTACGGGTTCCTTCTCTCCTGGCGCGGCCGGACCGTTGTCACGCCGGAGGGTGAGGACCCCGCTCGTCTTTCTCTGTCCGTCGCGCCGGGCGAGCGCCGTCAAGGGATCGAACTCGTCTTCCTGCGCGACTCCTGGGAGAGACTCCCCTAGCGCGTTGCCGAAGAAGAGGACGCGTTGCGAGCGCCTCGGGGTCGGATGCCAGGAGCTGCGACGAAGGCGACCGCGCCGGGGGCTTGGGGGAGCAGCGAGGCTCTCGACTGCGTCGGTCGCGTTGTGGCCGGCATGCCGAGAGTTTTCGAGTAGGCCCCGGGGACCAGACCCCGGTCCTAGAACTCTCTCGGCCGCCGTTCGCGCAACGAACGCCCGCGGCCGAAAGCGGCGTCGCCCCTCCGCTCCCGACTGTTCCGCGGGACAGGGTCTACCGCTTCTCTCTCCGTCCAAGGCGTCCCGACCGCGGCCGAAGCCCCTGCGAGGCACTGTCCCAAGGCTCAGTTGACGACCCGCCGAGGGGGTGCTATCGGGTTGTCCATCCTTTCTTCAAATCCCGCAGCGATTCGCTGCAGAAGGAGAGAACCGCTATGAAAAGACCAGGCGTTCCAACTCCAATCCGACTCTCCGCGCGGGCACTCGCGATCGCCTTTCTGCTGACGGGCGACCTCGTGTTCGGCGCGCGGATGTCCGGCGCCGAAGTCCTCTGGGGCTCCTCTTCCAAGGGCAGCAACAATCCGAGCAGCGTCTTCACGATAGACACGACCACGGGCCTGGCCACGCTGGTGGGCGGCAGCGGCCTGGGCGACGGCATCAGCGCCATCCGGTTCGACCCTCTGACCGGCACGCTGTACGGGATGCTCGGCAGCGCCTGCACCGGGGCGCGTCTCATCACGATCGACACGGCGACCGGCGCCGGGACCCTTGTCGGAGTGCTCGTCGGCGCTGGCTTCGATGGAGGCTCGACGACCCCCTGCGGCGGGGGTTCCGACGCCCTGGCATTCGCATCCGACGGCACCCTCTACGCCGAAGGGTTCAGCGCCGTGACCTTCACGAAGCTCCTCAAGGTGGATAAGAGCACGGGCACGGTTCTGGAGTCGCATTCCACTCCGGACCATCTGGCCGGATTGGCCTTCGACCCCTCGGGAGTCCTCTGGGCCTCCCACGGGAACAGCACCTCCGGCTGCGAGCTTCACACGATCGATCTCACGACGGGGGCGTTCACATCGACGCTCTCCCTATCCGAATGCGTCGTGATCTCGGACCTGGCGTTCACCGCGGACGGGACGTTGTTCGCCTCCCTGCCGAGCGAGAACAGGCTCGCGACGATCGACGCGGCGAGTGGCGTCCTCACGAGAATCGGCTCCTTTGGAGCCGCCGCCGGCAAGATCTCCGGACTGGCCCTGTCGGTCCGGCCGAATCCTCAGTTGACCGCTCTCGAGCCCGCCCAGCTCTGGGTCGGCCTGAAGAACAGCGACGACCGCGGAGCGGCCTTCGATCTCCGGGTGGAGCTCGCCCGAAACGGCGAGCCTGTGGCCTCCGGCCTGGCCCGGTGCGTGGTGGGGCTCTCTCGAAATCCCACGTCTCCCGTTCCGGTCGCCTTCGACTCGTTCTCCCCCGTCTCCGCCAAGTCCGGAGACGTCTTCTCCCTGAAGGTCTCGGCCCGGATGGGGACCAACCCGGACGACACGAGATGCGCCGTGCCCGGCCAGACTCACACGAGCTCCGTCGGCCTCCGTCTCTACTACGACTCGGCCAGCCACGGCTCGCGATTCGGTGCCACGATGACGCCGGATTCGAGCGAGAGCTTCTTCCTTCACTCCGATGGAAGCTTCTGTTCCACTCCGGGTGAGGCAAGCGCCGGAGTCACGACGCGATCCCTGGACAACACCGCTCCGACGGCGACGAGCGACAAGTGCAAGGATTCGGCGAGCGGCAACCCGGGGGGAGGGAACCCCTGGAAGGAGATCGGTGCCTGGAGCCTGACGAAACCCTAGCAGGCTCGCGGTCCGCGGCGGTCTATCGCGTCGGGGCGAACTTCTTGGTGCCGCGCAGTTCCTGCTCGACCGACTCGATGTTCTTCTCGGCGAACTGCTCGAACCAGGTCCAGGAAGCCCACCGCTTCTGAAGCGTCGGCATTACCGTCTCGATCACCGCCCGTCCGGACCGGCCCTCGGCGATTGCGCGCTCGACCGCGCCGCGCAATCCGACGAGATAGTCGCGGAAGTAGCGGACGTCCAGCGCCGACCCCACTTCTCCGTGGCCGGGGACGAATCGGCTCGCCGGATGCTCCGCCAGGAAGCCGTCGAGTGTCTGGATCCAGGCGCGCGTGTCCGCGTCCACGAGGTTGGGGACCGTGTCCTTCCAGAAGAGGTCTCCGGTGTAGAGGACGTCGGCGGAGGGGAGGAAGACCACGGAGTCGCCACCGGTGTGGCCCGGCTTCGCCGAGACCTCGATCCTCTTCGACCCGGTCCAGACCGTGAGGCCGTCCCGGTACGTCACGTCCGGGAACTCCAGCGCGGCGAGCATCGCCTTCTCCTCGGGCTTGATCTCCCTGCGCCATTTCAAGTTCTCCGTCCGCACCCAGGCCCGGACGTTCTCCTGCGCGAGGAGAACCGCCCCCTGCTTCGCGAAGACACGGTCGCCGCCGACGTGATCCAGGTGGTAATGGGTGTTGACGACCCATCGAACGGGCTCGCGCGCGATCCGGCGAATCGCCGAGAGAAGCTCTTCGGCCGCCTCGGGCGTCGCGAACGCGTCCACGACGAGGACCCCGCCCTGGCCGGCCACGAAGCCGGCGTTGCCGACGGACGCGCTGTCTTGAGGCTTCGCGATCGCCGCGTAGGCTCCCTCGGCGACCGGAACGAGCGTGAAGTGCGTCGGCCCGGCAGGCGGCGTCGGAGTCTTAGGCGACGCGATGAGCGCCGCCGCAAGGACGATTCCTCCCGCGAGCAGCCAGGCGACCGACCTTGTCACGGCACGAATTCTAGCTGCGCCGCCGCTTCCTCCCTCCCCACTCACGACTCACCCCTCGCAACTTCCCTATAATCCCGGCATGGCGAGTGAGCCGAAGACGCACCCGGTTCGCTTTCGTTGCGTCATCAACGGCGAGGAAATCGACGTCTGGGAGGGATACCGTCTCTGGGACGCGGCGCTCGACGCCGAGGCGCGGCTCTGGCACGTCTGCGGCGGACAGGGACACTGTACGACCTGCGCGGTGATCCCGGTTTCCGGCGCGGAGAACCTGACCCCTCCGACCCGGCTCGAGAAGTTCTCGATGGCGATCTGGAGGTTGAAGCCGCTGGCTTTCATCCGAAAACGATGGAAGGGCAGGCCCGTTCGCCTGGCCTGCCAGGCCTACGTTCGGGGACCGGTCGAGGCCGTCGGCCTCTTCGGCAAGAAATCCAAAGAGGCGCTGAAGGCCCATGGGATCGGTTAGGTTTCAGGTTTCCTGGTTTCAGGGGACCGGCGACTCCATGGCGCCGATCTGAAACCTGGAACCGGGGCCCGGAACCTCGTTCCATGAGAAAAGCGGCGCGCTGGGTCGCGCTGTCGGTCCTGTCGGGCGCCGGCAGCTACGTGGTTGGATCCTGGCTCGCCGCCAGAGCGCTCTCCAAGAGGTTGACGTCGGCGGAAGGCCTCGTGCCCGCCCGGGAGCAGCGCGAGGAGCTGCTCGAAGCGCTGCGCGGACGCGGAGCCGCCGTCCACGATTTCCGGCATCGAGGCAGCCTCCGCGACCCGGTCACGCTCGCCGCCATCTTCGCGTCACCCATCCCGGACGCAGCCCGGCGGCCGACGGTGCTCTTTCTCCACGGCAAGGGGGGCAACGCCGCCGAATGGCGGCCGGAGGCGGAGCGAGCGCTCGACTGCGGCTACAACGTGCTCCTTCCCGACCTCCGAGGTCATGGCGAGAGCGCCGGAAGCTTCATCACGTACGGCTTCCTCGAGAAGGACGACCTCGCCAACGCGATTTCCTCCGCCCGAGAGCGGTTCGGGCTCGATCCCCTCCGCATGGGGGTGCACGGCTGCTCGGCGGGCGCCACGCTCGCGATCGAGTTCGCCGCCGGCCGCGAGGTGGCGGCGCTGTGGCTGGAGTCTCCCTACGCCGATCCTGGAGAAATGGCCCGCCATTACCTCTCCCTCGCGACCGGGCTTCCAGCCTGGCTCCTCGGTCTGACGAGCCGGTTTGCCCTTCGCCGCGCCGCCACGCAAGTCCGCCGTACCCTCGCCCTCGATCCGGACGCGGGCGGTCTCGAGACGATCGATCCCGCCGGATCGATCTCCCGCGTGCGAGCGTCCGTCTGCCTCGTCTACGGCGAGAAGGACGAGCTCGTTCCGCCGAGATTCGCCGCGAGGCTCGATGCGGCGCTCCCCGCCGGCAGTCGTATCTGGAGGGCCTCCAACGCCGGGCACTGCCACCACGAGGACGAGCCCGCGAGAGTGGCGACAGAAGAGTATGACCTTCGATGGAGGGAGTTCTTCAGCCATCACCTCCCGGTCTAACCACCAATCTTTCTTCTTCTCGGGTCTTCCGTCTTCTCGGGTCTTCCGTCCGTCCCTTCAACTGGCCGCAGGCGGCGCTCGCGTCCGGTCCGCGGCTGCGTCGCACCGTCGCGGTCAAGCGCGCCCGCGCCAGGCGCTCGACGAAGCGGTCGATTGCCGCCTCGTCGGGGCGTTTCCAACCAGGCAGGTACACCGAGTCCTCGTTCAAGGGAATGACGTTGACCTTGACCGGAATCCCGGCGAGAAGGTCTACCAAACGGTCGGCGTCTCCGGGGGAATCGTTCACGCCGGCGATGAGAACGTACTCCGCCGTGATCCGGCGCCGCGGCTCCAAGGGCCACCGGCGCATCGCGAGCACGATCTCCGCGAGCGGATAGGTCGCCGTGATCGGCATGATCCGCGTCCGCGTCTCTTCATCGGCCGCGTTCAAGGACACCGCGAGGTTCGGGCGCCTCGGCAGCTTCGCGAACCGTTCGAATGCCGGAGTGATTCCCGAAGTCGAAACGGTCACGCGCCGCGGAGAGATCACCTCGAAGAGGACGTCGAGCGCTCCGATCACCCCGTCGGGGTTCAAGAATGGCTCGCCCATTCCCATGAAGACGACGCGCGCTCCCGGCGTGGATCGCTCCCGATCGTCGAGAACCGCGTAGAGCTGACCGACGATCTCCCCGGTCGTCAGATTTCGGCCAGCGCCGAGCCGCCCCGTCACGCAGAACGCGCAGTCCACTGCGCACCCCGTCTGGGACGACACGCACACTGTGAACCTCTGCTGAGCCGGAGTGCTTGCTGCCTTCGCGGGCACGGAGGGTTCGCGAACTTCCTTTCTTTCCCGAAGACCGGATACCCGATCTTGAACACCGATCCCGAGCGCGCGCGCGTCTTCGAACTCGTTGACGGCCGCGCGCCACGCTTCGCCGGGCATGAAGACGGCCTCGATCAAGGCGCCGTCGGAAAGCCTCAAGCCATACTTGACGCTCCCGTCGGAGGAGGCGTCGCGCCGGGCGATCTCGGGCAGACCGAGCGGTAACTCCCGCGCCAGGCGCTCCCGCAGATCCTTCGGCAGGACCCGCATCGCGGCGTAGTCGCGGACCCCTTGCCGGTGGAGCGCATCAAAGATCTGCCGGGCCCGGAAGCGCGGGAGCGACCATTCCTCGACCAGCGCCTCCCATGCGGCCAGGTTCATGCCGAGCGGCTCTCGCGAAACACCCATGAGAGAGTGAGTCTAAGGCTTGGTCTTCACCGACGGGCGCGGGATCCGGGGCCGCCGTTCGCGGAGCGAGCGCCGCGGCCAGGAGTCAGGCGCGGGTTAAGCGACGAACCGAGGCTCTTCGCGGCAGGGTCGTGCGCGTGCGGACTTTGCGCGTCGGATCGATGCCGACCGATTTCAGAAAGCGCAGATCCTTGATGTTGATGCGGAAGGCCGCCTGCTCGGCGCCTCCCCTGCCCGCTTGCTCGGCCTGCGCCGCGGGGTGCCGGCGCCGGGTCCCCGAGCGCGCCGGGCGGCGGTTGACGCCGACCTTTGCGTCGAGAACCATGTAGAGGTTGTATCCCTCGTCGCGGATGCGCTGGATGGAGTCGTGCACGCGCCCCGAGCCCGAGATGGACTCGTTGATCGCCTGGCCCAGCTCCTTCAACATCTCGCGAAGATGATCGTTCAATTCCATGGCCGCCGCGATTATCGCTTCCGGTTCCTCGGAGCGTCAAGCAGGTTCCGCGGTTTTCCTTCCGTGTTATCCTCTGAGTCGCGCGGCGTGTGTCTCATCTCTCCGTGTCGCCGCGTCCTCGTGTCTCCGCGTCCGTTGTATCTTCTCAACGGATGTTCTCTTTCTTCTCGAGCCTCTTGTGTATGAAGTGCGGCCATTCTCTCGAGCGCGACAGCGGAGCGAACCTGTGCGCGCTTTGCGGCGGGCCGCTCTTCGCGCGTTACCGGTCGCCGTCCCTCGATCGCGACGCCGCGGCCGGCCGGCCTCGCACGATCTGGCGTTGGCACGAATTGATGCCGGTCGAAGACCCGTCCTACATCGTCTCGCTCGGTGAAGGAGGCACGCCTCAGCTCTTCGCAGGGCGGCTCGGGGCAGCGGCGGGGTTCTCGGACCTCTGGATCAAGGACGAAGGGAATAACCCGACCGGCTCCTTCAAGGCGCGTGGTCTCTCGGCCGCCGTCTCGAAGGCAAAGGAGCTCGGGCGAAACAAGATCGCCCTTCCGACCGCGGGTAACGCCGGCGGCGCTGCGGCCGCTTACGCCGCCAAGGCCGGCATGGAATGCCACGTCTTCATGCCCGAGGACACGCCTTCCCTCTTCCGGCTCGAATGCGAGCGCTACGGCGCGAAAGTGACGCTCGTGCCGGGCCTGATCGACGCTTGCGGGAAGATCGTCGCCGAGCGGGCGCCCGGGGAAGGGTGGCACGACGTCTCGACGCTGAAGGAGCCGTACCGCGTCGAGGGAAAGAAGACGATGGGCTACGAGCTCGCCGAAGACTTCGGCTGGGAGCTCCCCGACGCGATCCTCTACCCGACAGGCGGCGGCACCGGCCTCATCGGCATGTGGAAGGCCTTCGAAGAGATGGAGGCCCTCGGCTGGATCGGCAGCAAGCGCCCGCGCATGATCTCCGTCCAGGCCGCCGGCTGCGCGCCGATCCCGAAGGCGTTCGCCGAAGGACGGGCGGCCTCGGAGAAATGGGAGAACGCGGAAACCTACGCCTCGGGCCTGCGCGTGCCAAAGGCGTTCGCCGACTTTCTCATCCTCCGCGACATTCGCGCTTCGGGAGGCGACGCCGTCGCCGTGACGGACGATGAGATGCGCCGCGCCGCCGACGAGATCGGCGCGGCCGAGGGGCTCTTCGTCTGTCCCGAAGGCGCCGCCGTCTGGGCAGCCGCCAAGAACCTCGCCCTGGAAGGAAGACTCGAACGCTCGACCCGCATCGTGCTCTGCAACACCGGGACGGGGTTCAAATACCTAAGCTAGCCGAAAGCGAATTCCGTCGCATCCGAGGCCGGATCCGCCGGGAAAGAGTACCAGGCCTGGCGATTGTGCCGGCAGAGCGCAGTTCGCAGCACACTCCTGAAAAAAGTGACTCCGTGCCGGAGCCCTCGCCGCTCGCTGAGAATCCCCTGCGACGCTTCAGGGCGCGCGCGAGGCTTTGGTGCCAAATCTGGTACCATATCTGGACCAAAGGGGGCGGCATGCACCTTGAGCCGGATGTGAGGCCAGTCACGCAAATGAAGACGAGGGCGGCGGAATTGCTCAAGAGAGTGGCTGAGACGTGCCGGCCGATCGTGATTACGCAGAATGGTAAACCGCGCGGCGTCCTGCTGGATTTTGCGACTTACCAGGAGATCCGGCAGTCCACCCTGCTGCTCAAGCTGCTGGCGCAAGGGGAACTTGACGCTCGCTCAGGTCGCGTCTCGACACAGGAAAAAGTGTTCGCAGCCGCGCGGAGTCGTGTCAGGCGGGCGTGAGTCGGAGCCGGTTCCGCGTCCACTGGACGAACGTCGCGCGCAACGATCTCCTTCGAATCCTGGACTATCTTCTTCAAACCAGTCCGGCGGAGGCTCCCGGCCTGCTAGACAAAATCGAGAGTCGGGCCGCCGCTCTGCGTTCCTTGCCGCTGCGAGGCCGGGTCGTACCGGAGCTCGGGCGCCTCCAGGTCCGTGAATACCGTGAGATTCAGATTCCCCCCTACCATTTGCTCTACCGAATCGCCGGCCGCCGCGTCCTCGTGCTGGGCCTCTTCGATAGCCGACGGAACCTGGAAGACGTGTTGCTGGACCGGATACTCGCATCCCCATAGGAGCGGCTCATTCCGGCGGCCCCACGCTCGAATGCCACTCCGGTAGAATTACCGCTTCCATGAGATACGGTTCCCTGCGACCCGCTCTCGATCCGCTTCTGCCGACGGTGGAGAAGCCGGGACGCTACGTCGGCTTAGAGCGAAATGTCACGCGGAAGGACCTTTCCGCGGCGTCGGTCACGCTGGCACTCGCGTTCCCGGACACCTACGAGATCGGCATGAGCCACACGGGGCTGAAGATTCTTTACGAGATCGTCAACCGCCGGGCGGAGTTTGCCTGCGAGCGCGTGTACGCGCCCTGGGTGGACCTCGAGGCGAAGATGCGCGAGTGGGGAATCCCCCTCTTCTCGATCGAGTCTTTCGCGCCGGTCGCCGACTTCGACGTTCTGGGGTTCTCGCTTCAGGCGGAGCTCAACTACTCGAACATCGTCAACATGCTCGACCTGGCGGGCCTGCCTGTCTGGCAGCGCGACCGCCGGAGGGCCGATCCGATCGTTCTCGGCGGAGGGCCCTGCACCGCCAACCCGGAGCCGGTCGCCGACTTCTTCGACGCGTTCTTGATCGGCGACGCCGAGGAGGCTCTGCCGAGGGTGCTCGAAGCCGTCGGACAAGCGCGGAAGGCGGCGGTCGAAAGGCGTGACTTGCTCGCCCGGCTGGCCGAGATCGAAGGAATCTACATCCCCTCCTTCTACGACGTGACATATCGCGAGGACGGAAGGATCGCCGCGATCGCGCGGAACGATCCGCGGGCCCCCGAGCGCGCGAAGCGGACCTGGGTGCCGATCCTGAAACCCGACTACTACCCGGACAAGCCCATGGTCCCGTCCGTGGAGATCGTGCAGGACCGGTTGGGTCTCGAGGTCATGCGCGGTTGCACGCAGGGCTGCCGCTTCTGTCAGGCGGGCTACTGGTACCGCCCCGTGCGGGAGCTCGACCCCGGGGACGTCGCCGACATGACGAAGAAGTTCATCGCGGAGTCGGGCTGGAGCGAAGTCGGGCTCCTCTCGCTCTCGACCGCCGACTACTCGCAGATCGAGCCGCTCGTGAAATGCCTGGCGCCCCAACTCTCCGATCGCCGGGTCTCGATCTCGCTGCCGTCCCTGCGCGCGGAGGCGTTCTCGGTCGGGCTGGCCGACGCGGTCTCGGAAGTGCGCAAGTCCGGCTTCACCTTCGCGCCGGAGACGGGCTCCGACCGGTTGCGCCGCGTCATCAACAAGACTTTCACCAACGCCGACATGGTCGCGGCCGCCGACGTCGCGTTCGGGCGAGGCTGGGACCTGATCAA
>Ga0070708_100002247_pt1 | contig 14929 bp, 6 predicted proteins | sample KBSK5503metaG_FD_65469 | JGI IMG/M metagenome (GOLD analysis project Ga0070708, IMG submission 65469) | Corn, switchgrass and miscanthus rhizosphere microbial communities from Kellogg Biological Station, Michigan, USA - KBS K5-50-3 metaG | ecosystem: Host-associated > Plants > Roots >...
TTCCGATCCGCAGAGACATAGCCATTCGTCAAATAGAGATCGAGGGTTCCGTCGTTATTTAGATCTCCGAACTGCATGCCCCAGCTCCAGCCGCCCATTTCAACCCCGAGCGCTCGGGCGAAATTCTCATAGCGCAGACCATCCCCCGATGTGCCTTCCTGTGGCACCCAGAGGTTGTTTCCTTGAATAAGCACGCCGTCCTCAGAAATGTTCGAGACATAGACTGCATACTTACCCTGATTGAGGACATCGCCAAACGCCGCAGTCATTCCACTCTTCGGTGCAAAGCCGACTCCGGTTTGTTCGCCGACTTCACGGAATTCTTTACCGTTATTGAAGTAGAGTTCCGAAACGCCGTAGTCGTTCGCGACGAAGAGATCCTGGTGACCCGATCCTCTCAAGTCAGCGGCTGAAGCAGCTAACGCCCAGCGCCGGCTGCTGATTCCGACTTTCGCGCTGACCTCTTCAAACTTTCCGCCGCCGAGGTTGTGAAACAGATACTTGCGTCCGCCATTCTTCGCATATTCGAAGCTTTCAGGCATCATGCGAGTTGTCTTCAAGTGCCAGAGATCGACGTCCTCGGAATAGTAACCACCAACAAAAAGATCGAGCAGCCCATCGCCATCATAGTCAAACCAGATCGCGGTGTTGGCGTTCACCCAGGTTGGCAATCCTGCCTGTTCAGTAACGCGTGTGAAATGCTTTCCACCATCGTTGTGGAACAACTCCGGCCGTCCCCACTTGTAAACAAAGAGATCATCGTAACCGTCATTGTCGTAGTCACCCCAGACCGCGCCCATCGAGACGCCCGTGCCCGGTTGGTTAAGATCGGCTATCCCAAGTTCGCCGGCTACGTCTTTGAACGTGCCATCCCCTTGATTTCTGTACAGGCAGTTCTTACTGCCTTCGCCGCTGTTGGTCAGGTAAATGTCCTGCCAACCGTCTCGATCGAAATCAACAATGGACGCGCCGGCGCCCATTGCGGCAACCTGCGGCATAATGTGATCCAACTTGTGGTCCAACGTCGGGGCGTGATGCACGAAGTCTATTCCCGAGGCGTGTGCCACTTCCTGAAAATAAAACCCGTAGCGAGCCAATGCCTGGCTGGCCTCCAGTTTCGACTTTCCGACCTCCCGCCGCGCCGCCAAACGCTTGATCGCGATGGGTGTCGCGAGCAACGCTACGAAAAGGATGACGAGTACAATTCTTACAGAGCGACTGGGTGTCATCTTTATTGCTTAGACCTCAGTGCGTTGTTGAAAACGTCAGGTGTGACATAACGCGTGTGGTATTTTAGCCAATCTTCCGGATGTTGCTTGTACACCGCCTCATCCTCGAGGTTGCCGGGCGGCGTAGTGTATTCCTGCTTGGCGTGGTACGGCAAAGGCAGCACTGTCTTGGAAAACGTCGAGTTATAGTCGCCGTCCTTAATCCAGCCGTCGCCGATTATGATGTAGTCGCGCACCCAACCGGCGGGCGGCGCTGGCTGCGCCGGAAAGCGAAACGTCATCTCGTCGCCGGCATTCATAATCACATAGCGGTCGTCAATCTTCTCGAGCAGTTCGTGCACGTCTCCGAAGCGCGTGTAGTAGCCGATCAGATCGCGCCAGACTTGTTTCGAGCTCGAAAGCTGGTTGTAGTCTGGAACTTCAGGCGAAGAAGCATTCGGCTTATTGATCACTGAATAGCCCCGATAGTGCAGATCCGCCGTCGCCGGATTGATTCGGACCGTTTTCAACTGACTATCAGGAAGCCCCTTTGCCCACTCGATCGAGTCCCAGAAGATCTCGAGATTGGTACGCAGCCGCAAACGCCGTGGTGTGCCGGGGCGGAAGACGCTAGCGAGATCGAACAGGCAGATCTTTTTACGCCCGGCAGGGAAGCCCAGGTTTGGTTGGACCACAACCCAGCCGCCCTTCCCATCGGGGATTTCCATGCTCAACGGCTGCGGACGAACCTCCTGCCCCTGACTGATCGCCACGTTGATCGATGAATCAGTTGGGTGCATCCAGCCTTTGGCAATTAACCACAGCGGACCACTCTGTGGCGCATCCTCGCCTAGATCGACTTCGACGTAATGATCCCGCGTCACACCCTGATAACGACCGCGTCCAAAGTTATCGAGATATTTCTCGTCAAGAGTGCTGACAATGTCCGTCACATCTTTGCCACTGTCGTCTACGGCGTGCGCTATCTTGTGCGGCGTCTCGACGGTGGTGATTGCGAGCTTCGCCGGGGGAATAACGAACCGTTCATCGACAAAGATGTCTGTTCCCGGTGGATGGTCCACGGTCATCAACGATAACTGATCGTAGTAGTACGTTTCCCAAAGCTCAGCCGTAATGCGCAGATCGTAGTAACCGTCGTGTGGCGCGAGCTCATTGCCGCCGATCTTGTACCACTCTTCGGTTGCTTCTACTCTCGCTGTGCCGATCGTGTTGATGCGCAGACCGATAGCCGAACTCCAGGGCACCGCATCTTTGACAAACTTCATCTCTTTACCGTTATAGGCGAAGAGAAATGGACATGAGCCTTTCAAGCGCTGCTCGGCAACTATGGTTTGATCCGCCTTTGTTTCAAACTCCGCGCGCACAGCTCCGTTGGGCCACACGATGCGCACGACATCGGCGCCAGTTTGATCGCCGAGACCAAAGTGGACAATCGGACTCGTGACCAATTGCTTCTGGGCAAGCAGGCCGGCACGGATTTCCATCTCGCCGCCGATGCCGAAGCTGTTAATGCGCTGATCGCCGGTCGCCTGGGCAGCGCGCGGACGGATTGCTTGCCAGTGATAGTTTTTCGTGCCGTGGTTGATTAGTTGAACTGGCCGGCCATCGGCATTGAGGCTCAGAAGGTCAAGTTCTCCGTCACCGTTAAGATCAGCACCGTCGAGGATAGCTGTAGAATCTTTCAACGCACCGATTTGAGTAAAGTTGTTGCAACCGTCGCCGAGCCACATTTTAGTAAAGCCGGCGTTGTTGGTTCTGTTTATCGGGATGAAAGCAACCAGCAAATCAACGACGCCATTGTTGTCAAAGTCTTGAACAAAAAGACGCGGATTCCACTCGGAAACGTAAGCGCCGGCGTTCGAATTTGCGATCTCGCCGACGTCCCAGCCCTGCCCGTCAGCCTTGTTGCTCAATCTGGTGATGTTCCCATTGTGATCGAGCAACAGAAGGTCTAGTAGGCCATCTCCATTTACATCCGCGGCTTTGACGCAGCTCGCAATCAAGTGCTCAATTCCCGGCACGGATTGTTCTTTAAACTGCCCGCCCCGTTCATTCTCAAAAACATGCAGCTTGCCCAGACCGTCAATCAAAGCGCCGTCCGGATCGCCATCCCCATCGATGTCGGCCCAGGCGAATCCGCGCAATCCTGAGACTCCGGCGAACGGATGAGTCTCGGCGAACGACCCATCACCATTGTTTCGCAAAACCGTTGGTGGCCCATGGTCTGCGCCCAGCACCACATCGAGATCACCGTCCATATCAATATCGGCGGCCCAGGCTCCTGTGTAGGGCGCGGTTAGGATTGTCGGGGGCAACTTTGTTTGTGCGGTAACGTCGGCGAATTTGTTTGGGTTTTCTTGTTTCAGCAGACGAACACCGCCAGCTCCCGCCAGGACCAGATCGGTCTTGAAATCGTAATTGAAGTCGAGCCCGACAACACCTTCCGGTTCCGGCGGAACGGCAGATGGCCCGCTGGGAAACGGATAGCTCGCGTCGCCGATACGCACCTCTTTTTCGTTAGCCAGCACAATGACTGGTGCGCCTTCGCCGGTCAACGAAATCGCTCCGATCCAACTCCATTTGCCGGCCGGCGGATTTGGCACTGCCTCCGACGAAAAGCTGATCGCCGTATCCGCTGGGGCGGGTGCGAAGGTTGGCGACTCCATCTTTAAGAAATGAGTGAATGGCTGCGCCTCTTCACCTGGCGGTGATTTTATGTTTGATAGATCCTTGCGATATTCGGCGACGCGCACCAGCACGTTGCGCAGGAATGCGATCCTCGTTGCCGCGGCCTGTGGATCCGAACCAGATGCGGCTGCTTGCAGGGCGCTCAGTTGTTGTTGCACTTCAGGGGGCCAGCCAGCCGAACGCCGTGTGAGCTTGTCTACTGTCTGGCGCAATGTAGCGGCGTCGCCGCGTTTGGCCGCAATGCGTCCGAACTCGAGCAACGCCGCTAGATTGTCGGGTTGAGTCTCTAATATTTTTTGCAACAAACGCCGATACTCGGCGGCGCTGTTCTCATCGCCTTGTCGTTCAATTTCTTCGGCCAGCGCAAAAGTGGCAACCAGATTCTTTGGATTCAACTCGATCGCTTTGCGCAGAGCGGTGATTGCTTCGGGCGAGCGACCCCGACCTTTCTCGAGCAACCCGATCAGGTAATAAATTTGATCGTTTTCAGGCGCCAGCGCTCGGGCGCGCTCGAGTCGCTCGGCTGCCGGATCGAAATTCCTCTGCCGCAGCGCGAGCATTCCCCAGTTGGCCCATCCGGCCGGCTCAGGTGGCACCAACTTCGTTACCTGCGAGAGCTTGCTGTCCGCGCGCACATCATCGCCGACTTGTAATGCCGCCACGCCGACGTAAAATGCCCGGACAACTTCGTTATATTCTTTGGAAGACTTCGCAGGCAACGCAGCGCCAGGGCGGCAGGCACCTATCGCAAACAGAATCACACACAACAGTAATAGTAGGGCCGCGTGTCTAGTAGTTGGCAATTTGATCTTCAGGTTTAGTAAAACTCTTGCAGAAAATTAGGTAGTGCCTAATTTGAGATTGTCTTGGTGCATTCTCAGTGTTCTCCGTGCCTCCGTGGTGCTAAGAGTGCCGAAGACCATTTCACCACGGAGACACGGAGAACACTGAGAACCCAGTGGGACATAAAATTAGGACACCACCAGAAAATAGCAGCAAGATAACACAACCCCAACGCATACTCTTTACACCCAATGGATGAGCGCGGTCTCCAACTAAAGTATGAGTCGCAAAACGATCAATATGATCTCCGCGCTTGTGCGGCTATAATGCCCCGCTCTGCAATAAGATTAGATAAAGAGGATACTCATATGCCCACTGACGACGTATTGGCTAACCAGCAGACTATCATCGCGAACCAGAAAACAATCATCGCTAACCAGCAACGCATTGAAGCCAACCAGGCAAAACTGGACGAGACCCTGACGAACCAGGCTGCGATTGTCGCGAACCAGCAAAAGATTCTCTCGAATCAGGCGAAGCTCGATACCGTCATCTCCAACCAGGAGCGAATACTAGCCAACCAGGCAGAGATACTCTCGCGATCCTAAACCAGGAAAGCAAGAACCAGGTTATCCATGAAACGCAACAGATCCTTTGTTTTTTGCACCGTCATGCTTGGTGTCTTAGTGGCTGCTCTCTTCCTGGGAAGGCAGTCATTGGCCGGCCGCCAGCCTCAAGCCGAACGGACCGCATCGCGTGAGAACGCCTATCGCGAGAACAATATCGGTGTCGCTCTGCTCGAGCAGTTCAAATACAAGGAGGGAGCCGATGCCTTCAGGCGTGCCCTACAGATCGACCCGAAGTTGAGCCTCGCGCATATCAATCTCAGCATCGCTCTCTATAACGTACCAGATCTGCCTGCAGCAGAGCGTGAAGCCAAGACCGCTCTCACTTTCGCTCCGAATGCGCCGCAGCCGTACTACATCCTCGGTTTGATTGCAAAGACACCCAAGCCTGAAGAGGCCATTGCCGCGTTTCAACACGTTCTCAAGGTTGATCCAAACGACGTGGGCGCCAACATCAATCTGGGCCAGATCTATTCTCAACAGAGGAAGTATCCCGAGGCGATTGCCGCTTTCCGCATTGCGATCGCCGTCGAACCCTACAACGGGACGGCTCTTTATAATCTGGGCCAGGCTCTAATGCGCGCCGGTCAGCGTGACGAGGGACAGGCGGTCACGCAGCGGTTTAAAGAATTGCGGGAACGCGGGAGTGCGACGACTATTGGAAATAACTATCTGGAGCAAGGTCGTTATGCGGAAGCCATCGCCTCAACTGGCGCCGAGGCCGAGTTAGTCGACCGCGCCATTCCGTCAGTGACCTTTGTTGATGTTACCGCCGACACCTTACCTGCGTCGGCCAGCTCGGTCAGCAGCGATGCTTCGTCACTCGCCTCATCTATTTTTGGCCGTCAATTCAAGACGAGCGATTTGAACGACGCGACGAAACGTGAGATTGCGGCCGCGCTAGGTGGCAACGTGACACTGTTTGATTTTGACGGTGATGGCGATCTGGACCTGTTCTGGGTGACTCCAACCGAACAGCATCTTTATCGGAATGACGGGGGTAAGTTCATCGATGTCACAAACCAATCCGGGGCACTCAGCGCAAAGTTTAGTGGCACGCCTATTGGTGCGGTAGCTGGTGATTTTGATAACGACGGCAAACCCGATCTATTTGTCATCCGCGACGGCAGTCTCTCGCTTTATCACAACGACGGGAGTGGCAGGTTTTCGGATGTGTCGAGCGCGGCGGGTATCCCTCCCTATCCTTATCTCCCATCTTCTGTCGCTTTCGTCGATGTGGATCACGATGGGGATCTCGACATCTTCATCACCGGTTTGGCTGACCTGTCTAAACCTCCTAAAGCCGGCGCGACGGCGGTCTTTCCAAATGATTTCGTTGGAGCACCTAACCTGTTGTTGCGTAATGACGGGAACGGCAAATTTACTGATATCACCGCCGCAGCGAAGTTGAATACTGTAGGACACGCGGTGGCAGTCGTGCCGACGGACTTTAATAACCGGCGTGATATGGATCTCCTGGTGGTAAATTACGGCAAGGCTCCTGATCTCTTTAGCAACCAACGCGACGGTACGTTTCGCAACGTCGCGAAGGACGTAGGCCTCGCGTTGGAAGGGAACTGGAGCTGCGTGGCTGCGGGCGATGTAAATAAAGACGGATTCACCGATTTCTTTTTCGGACGCACCGACGGGCCTGGTCTGTTTGCTCTCAGCGACGGAAAGGAAAAATTCAAGACGATCGCTGCGCCTGCTGGTTCAGAAGGTGCACGCGTGGCGCAGTTCCTGGATTACGACAATGACGGGTTGCTCGATTTGGTGATGCTCACGGATAAAGGTGTGCGCGTGTGGCGCAACGTTGGAGACGGTTGGGTGGATACGAGCGCACGTGCCGTGGCCTCTGATCTGGCAGGAGGACCAGCCATGCTCGGTCCGGGGCGTCTCTTTGCCGCAAGCGATATTGATAATGACGGCGACCTGGATATCATCGTCCGTGCATCGTCGGGAAACCTTCGAATCGGACGCAACGATGGCGGCAACGCCAACCACTCGCTCCACGTTAACTTGAGCGGCAAGGTCAGTAACCGCAGCGGCATTGGCGCAAAGATTGAAGCTCGCTCGGGAAGTTTGGTGCAAAAATTCGAAACCTCTTCAGCGAGTCCGGCAGTGGCTCCTGCCGATGTCATTTTCGGATTGGGAAAACGCACAAGAACAGATGCAGTGCGCGTGCTCTGGCCCGCGGGCATCGTCCAGGCTGAGACCGAAATCGCCAATGCGGCCAACAGCGCGGATCCCAAGAAGATCCTTTCCTTCGCCACACTCCTCGTCACTGAGCTTGATCGTAAACCATCATCGTGTCCTTACCTCTACGCCTGGAATGGCGAGCGTTTTGAGTTCATCACAGACTTCATGGGCGGTGGCGAGATGGGTTACCTGGAAGAACCCGGACGCCACAATACGCCTGATCCGGATGAGTATGTGCGCATTCGCGGTGACCAGCTAAGAGAGCGCAACGGACATTACGAACTGCGCGTCACGAACGAATTGGAAGAGGCTCTGTTTGCCGACCGGTTTCAACTCATCGTTGTGGCGCATCCACGGGACGTTGAGGTCTATCCCAACGAAGGCATGACCGATCCGCCTCGGCCGTTCAAGCTCTTTGCGACGCGAGGTGCGCATCCGCCGCTTTCAGCAGTCGACGATCATGGAAACGATGTGCTCTCTCGCATTTCGCGCATGGACCGTCAATACCCAGATGATTTCCGTCGTGATCGTATTCGCGGCTACGCCGATGAACATACGCTGACTATGAAGCTCGCCGAGGAGGGAACCACTGAAAGCAGGGCTGCCCGTACGCTGTTGTTGCTGACCGGTTGGACCGATTACGCCTGGTCGAGCGATAACGTCGCCGCATCTCAAGGCGGCAAAACGATGACGCTGCCGTCATTGCAAGTGAAGGACGCAAAAGGGAACTGGCGCACAGTCATCGAAGACATTGGCATTCCCGTCGGGCGCCCCCAAACCGTGACCGTCGATCTCTCCGGTAAGTTTCTCAGTGCGAGCCGGGAAGTTCGGATTGTCACCAACATGCGAATTCTTTGGGACCAGATTCTTGTCGACACGTCTGGAGGTAACTTGCCGATCCAGCTGACGCGGCTCGATCTGGCCAGGGCGAACCTCCGCTGGCGGGGCTTTTCGAAGGAAGTGACAAGCGATGGGCGAGAACCCTTCGGCTATGATTACAGCCTGGTAACTTTTACTTCGCCATGGAAGGTGATGCCGGGCCGATATACCCGCGAGGGCGACGTGCGCGAGTTACTCCTTAAATCTGATGATATGTTTGTCATCTCGCGCCCCGGCGATGAGATAAGTTTGTCGTTCGACGCACGCAAACTACCTTCGTTGCCGGCCGGGTGGACTCGCACTTTCGTGCTCTACTCTGACGGCTTCAGCAAAGAGATGGACATCAACTCCGCCAGTCCCGACCAGGTAACGCCGTTACCATTTCACGGAATGAGCAAGTATCCGTATCCGGAGACTGAGGCATACCCAATGACGGCAGCGCGGCGCGCCTATATCGATCGTTACAATACAAGACTAGTCACCGCTGAGATCCCCTCGATCGACACAGTGCTGACCAGTACCGGTTATTCACCCTCTCACTTCCCAAAGTTAAAAAGATGACTTCCCAGGAAACATCGCCCGAATACGAAGGATCGCTTCTGTGGACGCTGGAAGAGATCAGCCATTTGGTCTCCCACAGCGGCAACGCGGCTGAAACGCTAGCGAACGTAGTCAAATTGATCCAGCAGCGATTCAAGACCGACGTGTGCTCGGTTTATCTATTGCAGCCTGATCGCTCGAATCTTGTGCTCGCGGCAACCGTCGGCTTGCTACCGCAGAGCGTAGGTCGAGTGCGCATGCGACTCAGCGAAGGGCTGGTCGGTTTGGTGGGTGAGCAAGTTGAGCCGCTTGTTCTTGCAGATGCCACCAAACACCCTCGTTTCAAATATTTTCCAGAAGCCGGTGAAGATACTTATCACTCGTTTCTCGGCGTGCCCCTCGTCGATCGCCGACTACTTCAGGGCGTTCTGGTGGTCCAGACAATCGAGTCTCGCGTCTTCAGCCAGGAGGATGTTGGCATGTTGATGACTGCTGGCAGGCAACTAGCGCCGATCGTCAGCGAAGCGCGGACCATGGGCCAGTTCGTTGCTCCGGCTCACGAGCGGTTGTACGCACTGGCGCAGAACCTTTGGTGGAGTTGGGATGATGACTCCACGAGCTTATTCCGCGCGCTCGATCCTGTCCTGTGGCGCGAATTGGACTGCAACCCGATTGCACTCTTGCAACAGATACCGATTGACAAACTTGAAGAGCGGGCGTCGCAACTGGCGCTGCACAGCAGCATCAACTACGCCTATCGCCGAATGCAGGAGTACTTGTCGTCGAAACACACCTGGGGGGCGCGGCATGCCGGTGTCCTTTGGGCCAGACCGGTGGCCTATTTTTCCGCTGAGTTCGGCTTGCACGAATCAATTCCGATCTATTCAGGCGGCCTGGGCATACTCGCCGGCGATCACCTTAAGAGTGCCTCCGATCTGGGCGTCCCACTCGTCGGCGTTGGACTCTATTACACACAGGGTTATTTCAAGCAGCGTCTCGATCTTGAAGGTTGGCAGCAGGAGGACTACATCGGCGTCAACCGTGCGCTGCTGCCAATTCATCAAGTCCTCAGTGAGACAGGTAAACCAGTGACGATTACTATCGAAACACGTACTGGTACGATCGCCGCGCACGTCTGGAAACTATCGGTAGGTCGCAACACGCTGGTGTTGCTTGATTCCGATGTCGAAGGAAACCAACCCGAGGATCGGGAGCTGACAGCGCGTCTGTATGGTGGCGATAATCGCGTTCGCATTCGTCAGGAATTGTTATTGGGTGTCGGTGGTGTACGCGCACTGCAGAACCTCGGCATCTCGCCGGGAGTAATGCACCTCAATGAAGGCCACAGTGCGTTTGCCGCTCTGGAACTGGTGCGACTGCGCATGGCCAGCGAAGGAATCGGGGCCGAAGAAGCTAAGCGCAGGGTCGCGTCACAAGTCGTCTTCACTACACACACTCCAGTCCCCGCCGGCCACGATCGATTTTCGCAGGAGTTGATCGAGGAGCACCTCGGACCCTTGCGTGAAGCACTGGAATTGGACCAGCAACAGTTCATGGGCTGGGGCAAGACGGATCCTAATGACAATAATGAAGAGTTCAACATGACCGTGCTGGCACTCAAGCTCTCGCAGCGCGCCAATGCAGTTTCATCACTTCATGGCAAGGTGTCGCGCTCCATGTGGGCGCCACTTTTCCCCGGATACTCCGAGGAAGATGTGCCTATCGGCCATATTACTAATGGTGTTCATGTGCCCACCTGGCTTGCGCCCGAGATGCGTCAGGTTTACGACCGGCACTTCGGACCCGACTGGCCGGCGCGCGCAGGCAGCGACGGGTTTTGGGAAAGCATCGATGGCGTGGACGATGGCGAGTTGTGGGAAACCCATCAGACGCTCAAGGTCCAACTGATCGGCATGGCGCGACTGCGTGCAGCTCAATATGCGAAGGCGCGTGGTGAGCAGCAGTCTCATGTCGCCGACTTGCGACAGGCGTTAAGTTTGGACGCGTTGACGATCGGTTTTGCGCGACGGTTTGCTACCTACAAGCGAGCCAATCTGATCCTGCAGGATCTGGAGCTAATCGCCTCGCTGGTCAACGATCCGCAAACGCCGATTCAATTCGTTTTCGCGGGAAAGGCGCATCCGCGCGATCAGCCCGGCAAACAAGTCCTGCAGCAGATCGCCAAGCTGATGCAAGACCCGCGCTTAACTGGAAAGATTTTGTTCTTAGAGGATTACGACATCAATCTGGCCCGCTATCTGGTCCAGGGTGTCGATGTCTGGCTCAATAACCCGCGCCGCCCTCTCGAGGCTTCAGGCACCAGTGGCGAAAAGGTAGTACTCAATGGTGGGCTGAATCTTTCGATACTGGACGGATGGTGGGCGGAAGCCTACGACGGACTCAACGGCTTTGCGATCGGCATGGGAGAAACTCATTCGTCGGTTGAAGTGCACGATTCGCGAGACGGCGAGGCGTTGATCAAAGCGCTGCGCGAAGAAGTAATTCCGCTGTATTACGATCGGGACAGTGACGGTCTGCCGCGCAGCTGGATCGCGCGAATGAAGCGAGCCATTCGAACGCTGGGCTGGCGCTTCAGCGCCGATCGCATGGTCAAGGACTACGTACTGCAGGGATACATTCCGGCTGCCGGCGGCACCAGCAGCGATGTGCGCCGCTCGTGAGAGGCAGTCTCAAGCGGCCGAGCGTGCCTGAGCAACCATGGTCGCGAGGTGTTGGTCAATGACAACCTCCAAAGCTCCACCTAAACCCGCACCGGTCGGCTCCCCAGACTCGACAACCCAGGTCGCCAGTCGCCCAACCATCGTTCGCGCTACGGCCCGGTGCAAAGGCTCTTTAATAAACTTCCACCCAAATACGATGCGACCGCTAACTACGATGCGCGCAATACCCAACCCGCTGATGATATTGCCGATACCGATGCCCAGATAATCCCCGATGCGCTCAAGCGTCGCCTGCGCGCGCATCTCCCCGGCTTCTGCTCGGGATACGATATCTACAAACCGCAGGGAACTTCCGTTACTGACATGCCGGCGCTCGCCGGAGTAGAGGGTTGCAGCGCTCGACGCCGAGGCATAACGCTCCCAGCAGCCGCGGTTTCCACATGCGCAAGATTTGCCGCCGGCGACGATAGTCATATGACCAAACTCGCCTAGCAATCCACCATCTGTCCCGGTTCCCCGGTAAACTTCACCTCCGATCACCAGCCCAACACCAATGCCTGTACCCACGCGAACCAAAACGAAATCGCTTAACTCGTCGTCCTTACTATTACGCAAGCGCTTCCGGCGCTCGTACATGGCCGCGGCCGTAGCGTCGTTTTCAACAATAACGGGAACCTGGTGATTTAGGATCCGTGCGCGAGAAGGATCTGTAATTCTGAGGGCTTCCGCGACTGCGACATCACGCCATCCGAGATGCGGCGCGAACAACAGCCGAGTACGCTCAGCATTCGTAGGGCCAGGAACACTGACACCAATTGCTGAGAGGGTTCGATGGGGCAGCGAAGCGCAAAGCCTCTCGACACTCGCGCGCACCTGCGTGAGGGCGGCTTCTGAATCGGAAGGAGTGTCAAAAGATTCCTCCCCCAACAGCTCACCATCGACCAGAGCAGCCCCAACCTGACTACGACGCACACCTATGTTAACTCCGATAAAGAATTTGCTCTCCTCGCGAAGAGAGAGACCGATGGGAGGTCTACCAAGTCTCGCTCTCATTTGTTCAGGCGCCGCTTCACGCAATAGCCCGCAAGCGAGGAGGGGTTTCACCATCTCAGTGATCGTACTGCGGTTAAGCTCCAGCCGCCGCGCCAAGTCTGCTCGGGAGATCGGTTGTACCGCACGCAGCACTCTTAGCATATTTCTTGTAGTCTCGTCGGATGCGGCTGGAATTGATTTTGTTGTCATTAAATTCCCCCTGGAAGAAAGCAGTCTGAAAGGAAAGCAGTCTGCGGTTAAGATGTTAACTCTCAGTGAAGATTGTCTTAACAGTGAAAGCATTTGTACATTCGCAAACAAAGCAATTGGCAAGCCAGAATCAACCAGACGTGCTGAACCCATCCTTACGTCGCAATTCGATTTAAGGACGCTGATTATCAGAAAGTAGACTGACGAGTTTTGTAGTTTGGCGACAGCACTAACGACAAAAATGTGAAGCCGAAGACTCATAGGACTAAGCAAGCCCGTGGCATCCTAAATCTATTCCAACTTTTCTTCGTAGCGACAAACATGACTCTCCACGGCGCAAGTCCGTGGCATCTGTCTGCGTTTTCACGCAGTCTCTGAAGTCGGGGAAATCTGCGCAATCACGCGCAGTACTCTAATTTCGTGAGGTATGAGGATCCGTTCCTCCGGTAGTTAAATCGGAAGGACTCACACACGACCCGTCACATCGCTCATACGCCGGCTTAGGTATTTTCGTATAACAGGGTTCTTGGTTAGAGTGAGGGCGCGCGAATACGCAGCTGCCGCTTCCGGCAAACGGTTAAGTCGTCTGAGCAAATCCGCCCGCGCTCCATGAAAGAGATAGTATTGTTCCAACTCTCCGGCTGCTCCTACTTCTTCGATCAAGGTCAAGCCTTTTTCGCAGCCCTCGCTCATCGCGACAGCTGCCGCATGATTCAAAGCAACAACTGGTGAGCGATTGATTTGCATTAGCTCTTTGTAGAGCGCCACAATCTGCGGCCAATCAGTTTCGGCGGCCGCTTTTGCTTCGGCATGAACTGCTGCGATAGCCGCTTGCAATTGATAAACGCCGATGCGGTGCAATAGCAGTGCTTTACGAACCAGCTCCAAACCCTCTTCGATTTCTCCGGAGGCCCAAAGCGACCGATTCTGTTCTTCCAGTGTTACCAGTTCGCCTTGTTGATTGATACGCGCGTCCCGGTGAGAGTCTTGGAGGAGCATCAGGGCGAGCAAGCCGAGATTTTCCGGTTCGTTCGGCATGAGAGAACAAAGAACGCGGCCGAGACGGATCGATTCGGCACAGAGATCTTTTCGGATCAAACTGTCGCCGGCAGTTGCTGAGTAACCTTCGTTGAAAATGAGGTAGATAACCGCCTGAACCGCTGCGAGACGTTCCGGCAAGACTTCGAGCGGCGGCACCTGATATGGTATTTGTGCAACTTGGATCTTGCTCTTGGCCCTAACCAGTCGCTGGGCTAAGGTTGTCTCGGGCAATAGAAAGGCTCGGGCGATCTCTGTAGTGCTGAGCCCTCCCAACGTGCGTAGAGTAAGAGCAACCTGAGCCTCCTGACTGAGCGAGGGGTGGCAGCAAGTGAAGATCAACCGCAACCTGTCGTCCGGATATTCCACAGTTTCGTCAAAGAGCGCTGGTTCATTGCCTGGCTGCAATCTCTGTGCTTCGTATTCGAGTTCTGCCTGTTTGTCGCTCTTCGTCTTTTCCCGGCGCACAGCATCGAGCAGCTTGCGGTGGGCCACTGTAGTTAGCCATGCGCCGGGATTTCGTGGCGTGCCATCCTTCTCCCAGTTCGTAATGGCGGAAGCAAAAGCTTCCTGCAATGCCTCCTCCGCCAAATCGAAAGAGCCTGAGATACGAATCAAGGTCGCGATAATCCGACCGTACTCTTCACGAAAGGCACGTTCAATTGTCCCACTTGCCTGCGGCATGCGGCGAGAGTTACACACTCTGCAACCGCATGCAACCTTACCGCATCAGGACAAGCGAGGAACGTAATCAAGCCATCGATCACGTGCTCGTCATCTTCCATGATCTGTCGCGCCGCATTTTCGGATTCAGCACGAACTAGACTTTTGCTTCTCTTGGCCGTTTGCTGGGTGGTGCTCCATTAACGTGTTGCTAAGAAAAGGACGGTTCGAATGCAATGAGGTCATCTATGAAGTGACGATGGATGTCAAGAACTTTTTTTGCACACTTCAAGCGTGACGCCGCGGCGCCTGAATTTGCTTTGTCGCTTAGTAGTTCGTTCTTTGACATGAGACTGAATAG
>Ga0070708_100002248_pt1 | contig 14929 bp, 12 predicted proteins | sample KBSK5503metaG_FD_65469 | JGI IMG/M metagenome (GOLD analysis project Ga0070708, IMG submission 65469) | Corn, switchgrass and miscanthus rhizosphere microbial communities from Kellogg Biological Station, Michigan, USA - KBS K5-50-3 metaG | ecosystem: Host-associated > Plants > Roots >...
CCGGATCCTCGAGGCGCAGGTCGACCATCCGCAGGCCGCGCAGCGCGACCAGGCGGACGGCGTCCTCGGGCGTCAGCATCCCAGCAGCAGCGGCCGCGGCGAATTCACCGAGGCTGTGGCCCAGCGCGACGTCTCCGCGCACGCCGAGCTTGTCGAGCAGCGCATGCAGCGCGAGACCCACCGCTGCCATCGCGGGCTGGCAAACCTGCGTCGCCGTGAGCCGCCGCTCAGCCTCCTCGGAAGGCCCGGCATAGAGGAAGCTCCGGAGCGATCCGCCGATGCGGCCGTGCAGGTCGGCGATCGAATCGTCCAGCTGGTCGAGCCGGTCGCGGAAGGCGGGAAGCTGCTCGTACGCCTCGCGCAAGAGCCCGACCTTCTGCGCTCCCTGACCGGGGAAGAGCAGGGCGATCTTGCGCTCCGCGAATGGTCCCTGGGCGAACGCCGCACCCGGGAAGAGCTGCAAGGGCGCCGACGGTTCCGGCGGCGCCATCGGGTCGGGCGCCCCGTCGCCGCGCCGCTCCAGCGCGTCCGCCGCCGAGAGCAGCCGCTCGCAGAGCTGGTCGAAGGAGTCGGCGACGATCGCCAGTCGCGCATCGGTATGAGCACGGCGCGAGAGGGTGAAGGCGACGTCCGCCAGCGTATGCCCTTCGCGCTGCAGTACAGGGATGGCGGCGACCAGCTGCCGCGCGTACTTCGCTACGACCGACGCCCGAGCGCCTGCGAGCAGGAAGAGCTCGGCGCGCGCCTTGCGTGGGACGGGATTGCGGCGGGGGACCTTTGCGACCTCGGGCGCTTCCTCGAGGACGATGTGCGCGTTGGTTCCGCCGAAGCCGAAGGAGCTCACTCCGGCGCGGCGCGGTGATCCGTCGGACTCCCAGGGCATCGCCGTCCTGGGCAAGAAGAAAGGACCAGCCGCGAGCTCCAGCTTCGGGTTCTCGTCGCTGACGCCGGGCTGCGGGGGGAGGGTCCGATGCCGGAGCGCGAGCGCGGCCTTGATCACGCCCGCGATGCCCGACGCGGACATCGTATGCCCGATGTTCGCCTTGACGCTCCCGAGCGCCGCGCGCGCGCCGTTTCCCGGCGTCCAACCCGCCTCTTCGAATACCTTGCGGAGGGCACCCACCTCGACGACGTCGCCCACCGTCGTGGCGGTGCCGTGCGCTTCGACGAAGCCGACCGACGCGGGCGAGACGCCGGCGTCCCGGTAGGCCATCCGCAGCGCCTCCAGCTGGCCGCCCTGGCGCGGGGTCATGGGGCCTTCGCTCTTGCCGTCGTTGTTCGCGGCGGCGCCGAGGATGACGGCGTGGATGCGGTCGCCGTCGCGCAGTGCATCGTCGAGCCGCTTGAGGACCACGGCTCCGGCGCCTTCGCCCATCACGAACCCGTCGGCGTGCGCGTCGAAGGGCCGGCATTCTCCGCTCCGGGAGATGGCGCCGATGCGGCTGAAGGCGACCAGGTTGTCCGGGACCAGGTTGACGTACACGCCGCCGGCGATCGCTAGATCGATCTGCCCGGCGCGCAGGTTCACGACGGCCTGTTGCACGGCGACCAGCGCCGACGAGCAGGCAGCGTCGATGGAGAGCGCGGGGCCGCCCAGGTCGAAGGTCTGCGCGACGATGGCGGCGGCCATGTTGAGCAGGCTGCCGGGCATGGTGAAGGCGCGGACGGGGACGATGTGCTCGATCAGCGCATCGCGCAGCTTCTCCCCTTCGGCGCCGGGGAAGGCGCGGCCGAACGATCCGGCGAAGAGCTGCGCGGCGCGGACGCGGGTGAGCAGGATCTCCTTGTGCTCGCTGACGCTGGCGCCGACGAACACCCCGGCGCGTGTACGCTCCCAGGCGCGCTTCTCGTACCCGGCGTCCTGGAGCGCAACGCGCACCGAGTCGAGGAGGAGCCGCTGCTGGGGATCGGTGACCTGGATCCGGCGCGGCGCGATCCCGTAGTGGAGGGTGGCGAACTCGTGCAACTCGGAGTCGTCGAGATACGCGCCCTTGTCGATGTACGCCTTGTCCGGAATCCGCGTGGTTGGATCGTAGAAGCGCGTGTGGTCCCACCGGGAGGCCGGAACGGGCCTGAAGGTGACCTTGCCGCTGCGGATGATCTCCCAAAACCCCAGTGGGTCCCGGGCTTCGGGGAAACGGCACCCCAGCCCGACGATCGCGATCTTCAAACCGCCTCCAGACCAGCCAGCCGAGCCCCGTAGTACGGGCGTTTGATGCTCAACGTCAAGCGCCGTTCCGCTGATTTCCAGCGACCTTTTTCGGCGGCTGGCGGCCACCTGCGATATACGGGCGCCCCATGCGGGTACTGCTGACCGGAGGTTCAGGTTTTCTCGGCTCCTTCACGGCCGAACAGCTGGCCGCGGGCGGGCACGTCGTCCGGGCGCTGGTCCGGCCGCGCAGCGACAAGCGAGTGCTGGAGAAATTACCGGCCGTGGAGCTCGCGCCAGGCGCGATCGAGGATCGGGCTTCACTGACGGCGGCGGCGGCCGGCGTGGACGCGATCGTGCATGTCGCCGGCATCGTGAAGGCGCGCAGGCCGGAGGACTTCTTCCAGGTGAACGCGCAGGGAACCCGCAACCTGCTCGACGCTGCCCTGGCGAACGGCGTCGGTCGATTCGTGTACGTGTCTTCCCTCTCCGCCGTGGGGCCCAGCCTGGATGGATCGCCGGTGCGCGACGACGCCGAGCCGCGCCCGGTCACGCAGTACGGGCGGAGCAAGCTCGAAGCGGAGCGGGCGGTGCTCGCGGCGAAGGACAGGCTGCACGTGACCGTTCTGCGGCCGCCCTTGATCTACGGGCCGCGCGACCGGGAGACGCTGGCGTTTTTCACCTCCATCCGTAACGGCGTGCTGCCGATGACCGGCGACGGGCGCAACACGCTCAGCGTCATCTACGTCAAGGATTGCGCCGCGGCGATCGTGCGCGCGCTCGAGGCGAAGAACGCGCCTTCGGGCCGGGCCTACTTCGTCGAGGACGGCGCGGTGTACGTCTGGCGCGACGCGCTGGCGGAGATCGAGACCGCGCTGGGGAGGCGCGCCCTCGTTCGCTTCGGGATGCCGGTGGGCGTGGTGAAGATTGCGGCGGCGGCGACGCAGCTCTGGGGCAAGGTGACGAACACGGCGCAGATGCTCACGCTGGACAAGGTCAACGAGCTCACCCAGCCGCACTGGGTCTGCTCCGGAGCGGGCGCGCGGCGCGATCTCGGTTGGGAGCCGCGGGTTCGGTGGGCCCAGGGCGTGCAGGAAGCCGTGAAGTGGTACCGGGCCGAAGGCTGGCTCTGAGCCCTACGCGGCGAACTGACGGTCGGGGAGCAGCCGCGCGATCGTGTCGCGCAGATCGCGCACGGTGCGGATCTTCGAGAGCTCCTCGTCCGGGATGCGCACCCCGAGCTTCTCCTCGAACCAGGCGACCAGCTCCATCACGGCGACCGAATCCATCCCCAGGCTGGCGATCACGATGTCGGCGTTCAGGTTGGGCAAGCGGCGGTTGTCCACCTCGAAGGCGGCCTGCTTGAACATCTCGATGACGTCGATCCGGTCGGCCATCCTTCACCCTCCGAAGAGCTTGCGGACTTCATGCCGGGCCCGGCCCATGAAGGACAGCGCCAGGTGTCGCGCCATCGCCAGCCGGCCACCGGCGCTCCGGCCGCCGCGCCCGATGGTGCCGTTCAGGTACTGGTCGCGCGTCTTGCGCCGCTGCAGCTTGCCGGAAGAAGTCTTGGGGAGGCTGCCGGGCTCGACCAGCGCGACGTCGGAGACCGCGAGCTGCAGCTCCTCGCTGACGCGCGCCACGATCTGCGCCCTGAGCGCGTCGGGATCGGCGGTGCGCGATTCCGCGGCGACGACGATCTCCTCCGAAGCCGCGCCCGGCCGCGTGAACACCACCGCGCTTCCCCTGCGCACGCCGGGGATCTCGTCCACCAGCCACTCGACGGTCTGCGGGTAGTAGTTGCGGCCGTTGACGATGAGGATGTCCTTGATGCGGCCGGAGACGTAGACCTCGCCGTCCACCATGTAGCCGAGGTCTCCGGTGTGCAGCCAGCCGTCCCGGAACGCGGCGCGGGTCGCTTCCGGATTCTTCCAGTAGCCGGCGGTGACGCTGGGCCCCCGGAAGCAGAGCTCGCCCACGTGCCGCTCGGGAAGGAGGCGCCCGCTTTCATCCTGCACCGACAGCTCATGCCCGGGGAAGGCGCGGCCGCAGTTGACCACCTCGAGGAACGCCGCCCCGTTGGAGATGGGCGTCGCCTTTGCGTCCATGTGGTAGCGGTCGGCGTCGATCCGGTCGGTGCGCAGCGGATCGTCCAGGCCGATGAAGGACATCGCCAGCGTGGCCTCCGCCATGCCGTAGCAGGGCAAGAGCGCCGTGGGCTTGAGTCCGGCGGGCGCCAGCGCGGCGGTGAATGCGCGAAGGGTTCCGGCGTTGATCGGTTCCGCGCCGCATCCGAACACGCGCACGCAGGACAGGTCCCAGCGCGCGATCTGCTCCGGCCTGGCGCGCTTGGTGACCAGCGCGTAGGCGAAGTTCGGGGCGAAGGTCATGGTGCCCCGATGCCTGTGCAGCGTCTCCATCCACAGGGTGGCGTTCTTGATGAAGCTCAAGGTGGGGATGAACGCGGTGGAAATGCGGTAGCAGAGCGGGGAGAGCACGAAGCCGATCAGGCCCATGTCGTGGTACAGCGGCAGCCACGACACCGCCTTGTCTTCGGGGCCCGCGCGCAGGCCGTCGCGGATGATCGCCTTGCAATTCGCGGCGAGGCTGCCGTGCGTGACCATCACGCCCTTGGGCAGCGCCGTGCTCCCGGAGGTGAACTGCAGGAAGGCGACGTCCTCGTCGCGCACGTCCGCCGCCGCGGGCAAGGCGACGCCGGGGTCGGCGGCAAGCTCCTCGGCCGCGATCACCTTCTCGATGCTGGGGATGCGGCCCACCGCGGACCAGAGGACCTTGGCGACGCGATCGGTGGTCACGAGCACCCGCGGCTTTGCGACGTTCAGGATGCTCACCAGCGAATCCATGAACGCGTCGAGCTTTCCCAACGAGAGCGGCGGATAGAGCGGGACGGGGATCAACCCTCCCCAGAGAGCGCCGAGGAAGGCCGGGACGAAGTGCTCGCCTTCGGGGATGATCAGCGCGACCCGATCGCCGCGGCGCAGGCCCGCTTTCGCGTAGTGCGCTGCCCGGCGTTGCGCCCATTGCCGCAAATCGTGGAAGGAGACGAAGAGATCCTGGCCAGGCCCCTTCGCGCCGACGAAGGTGAAGCCGCCTGTGTGATCGCCTTCGCAGGCATTCAGGGCAGGAACGACGCCGATCATGGGCGCCCCGTGTAAACGGCGGCGGCCTGCGTCGTCAAGCGAACAGTCAGGGGCGCGCCTCCACCGCTCCGAAGCGGCGGCGCGGCGGTTGCATCAACTTGACCAGCACCACTCCGGCGACGAATCCGCCCACGTGGGCCCAGACCGCCACCCCTCCGGTCTCCACTGGAGCGCCCAGCGTCCCGACTCCTTCCAGGAGCTGCATCAGGAACCAGAACACCAAGTAGACCACGGCGGGGATCTCCACGAACCATGGAAAGATGATGATCGGGATGAGCGTCAGGATCCGCGAGCGCGGGAAGGTGACCAGATAAGCGCCCAGGACCCCCGCGATGGCGCCCGAAGCGCCCACCGTGGGGAGGTTCGACGTTGGGCTGAGGACCACGTGGGTGATCCCGGCCGCGGCGCCGGCCGCGATGTAGAAGAGCAGGAACCGCAGGTGCCCGAGGCGGTCCTCGACGTTGTCGCCGAAGATCCACAGGTACAGCATGTTTCCGATCAGGTGCAGCCAGCCGCCGTGCCAGAACATGCTGGTGAAGAGCGGCAGGACGCGCATCGGGTCGAGCGGATTGCCCGGCCAGTAGACGAAGCGCCGCGGGATCAGGCCGTACGCGTGGACGAACCGCTCGAGGTACGGGCCCAGTGCGATCTCGTGCAGGAAGACGAGCACGTTGACGATGATCAGCGCCACCGTCATCACCGGAGCGGTGCGCGAGCGGATGGTGTCGCGGATCGGGATCACTCTTCCTCCATAACGCACCTGGCCCCGATGCGCCTGCGTCGAGAGACTGCCCCGATCTACGCGAGACGAGCGGCCAGCCCGGCGAGGTCCGGCACCACCAGGTCCGCCGGCCCCGCTCTCATGTGCGGCCGCTGCACGAACACGCAGGTGAGGCCGAGCGATCGCGCGGTCCGAAGGTCGTAGTCCGCGTACGCCGAGACGTGCCACCAGCCGGGGCCGGGCTCGACGCCCATGCGCGCCGCGGCCGCTCGCCACATCTGGGGATCCGGCTTGTACTTGCCCACTTCCCCTGCGCAAACCCAGCCGTCCAGCGCGAATCCGAGCTGCGCTTCGATCTGCGGCCGATGGGCCGGATCGCTGTTGGTCAGGGCCGCGCAAGGGGCGACTGTCCTCAGCCGGCGCAGCGCCTCGGCGGAATCGGGAAACAACGGCCAGGTGCCCGCTGAGGCCCCGATCCGCTCCGCCTCCGCCTTCCCGATGCCGAGCTCGTCCACCAGCGATCGCGCCACGATCTCCGCGTAAGGCCGGAACCGCTCCTGTTCCAGCTCTCCCTGGCGGTCCACGATCCGGTCGAATGCCGCGTCCTCGAGCCGGCCCCCGAGCGCCTCGCGCAGCCCGCGCCGCCAGTCCAGGACGGTGCCGAAGAAGTCGAATGTGAGCAGCGCGATTGACATGGCCTCGCCAGTTTGGCACGGAACGCCTGTGCCTGCCCGGATGAAGTTCTGCCCGGCCTGTGCGAGCCCCCTGGTGGCCCGCGAGGTGGAGGAACGCAGCCGCCTGGTCTGCTCCAGCGATTCTTGCGATTACGTGTTCTACGACAATCCCGCGCCGGTGGTGGCGGCGCTGGTGGAGCACGGCGACACCGTCCTGCTCGTCCGCAACAAGGGGTGGCCGGAGAAGTGGTACGGGCTCGTCTCGGGCTTCCTGGAGAAGGGGGAATCGCCCGAGCAGGGCGTCCTGCGCGAGGTGAAGGAAGAGATCGGGCTCAAGGGCGAGATCGTCTCCTTCATCGGCGCGTATCCGTTCTACGAGAACAATCAGGTGATCCTCGCCTATCACGTGCGCGGGCACGGAGAGATCGTCATCGGCGACGAGATCGCCGGCGTGAAGGCGGTGCCGCCCGACAAGCTGCGGCCCTGGCCGCTGGGGACCGGTCAGGCCGTTCGCGACTGGCTCGCCGCCCGCGGAGGACTCGGGCCGACGGTGGCCTGAATTGAGGCTCGCTCTCGCAGTGCTGCTGGCCGCGGCGCCGGCCCTCGCCGTCGATCCGTACGAGATCCAGATCTATGACGGGTCGGCCGACGCTCCCGGTCAGGCGGGGCTGGAGGTGCATGTCAACCGCCCCAACGGCGGCCCGCTGCATCTTACGTTCGAGCCTTCCTACGGGATCACCGAATTCTGGGAGCTGGGCGGGTACTTCCAGACCGCGGACGGGCACTACGAAGGCGTGAAGCTGCGCAGCAAGCTCGTCACGCCCGAGTCGTTCAGTCCCAACTTCCGCTTCGGGCTGAATTTCGAGCTCTCCCGCATCCCCAACGAAGGTTGGGGAGGGGAGATCCGGCCCATCCTCGCCTGGGAGAACGATCGGTTCCTCGTCGCGGTGAACCCCATCGTCAGCTTCCCCGCCGAGTTCGAGCCGGGCGGGATGGCGAAGGTGAAGTTCGGGATCTTCGGGGCGGGGCTGGAGTACTACGCCGCTCCGGCGGAGAGCGAACAGTACCTCTACCAGACGCTGGATCTGTTCGGGATCAAGGACGTGGAAGTGAACCTGGCGGTGGGCGAAGGCCTCACTTCAGCCAGCCAGTCGCTGATCTTCAAGATGATCCTCGGCTACGCCTTCTGAGGCTTCGATCTGCGGTTGTCGAGGATCTTCAGAAACGAGCGGCTGCGGAACTCGTCGAGGGTGAGCCCGGTGGCGAGCGCCTCCTGCTCGGTGAGCGCGCCGCAGTTCACACCGCGGAGGAAGAAGTTGAGCAGGCCCTGGCCGGTGGCTGCGTCGTCGAAGGTGTCTCCGTGCAGCGTCGCCTGCGCCGCCTTGCCGATGAAGTTCCGCAGCCGCTCGCTGGTCGCCGGCAGGCTGCGGAGGAAGAAGGCGTAGACGGTCCCGTAGCGGCTGGGCAGTTGCGCGGGATGCAGGTCCCAGCCCTGGTAGAAGCCGTTCGCCAGCGAGTGGCGCGCGTCGTCCGCGTGCAGGCGCCAGGCGGCGTGCACCGCGCGCGCGTTCTCGCGCTTCTGCTCCTCGCTGAGCGAGTCGCCTTTGTGCGGCGCGACCGGCATGGTGGTGGTGGCGCCATCGGAGAGGAAGACGCCGGTGCCGGCGTACGCCACCTTCATCATGTGCTTGGCGAAGTCGCAGGCGGGATGGCGCATGGCCTGGTACGCGGCGGTGATGTCGCACGAGGCCGTGTAATCGTAGGTCCCGAAGTGCGCGCCGGTCATGCGCCCCTTCGCGGAGTGGAGGAGCTTCGGGAGCATGGAAGCGCCCTCGGAGTCGAGGATCGACTGCGTCGTCTCCACCATGCACTCGAGCTTCAAGGCGCCTTTGCCGAAGCCGAGCCTGGACTCCAGCGCCTCGAGCGCGGCGACCAGCACCGAGACCTGCTCCGGCGCGGTGATCTTCGGGAGCGTGACCACGAAGTTGGGTGGCAGCTTGCTTCCGAGGTTGGTGAGGAAGAGGTCCAGCGTGCGCAGCGCTCTTCCCGCCAGCTCGCCGCTCAGCGACTTGATGCGGATGCCGATGAACGGGCTGAGCGTGCCGTTCTTCAATCCCTTGGCGCATTCCTGCGCGGCTTGCGCCGCGTGGCCGTCCTCCTCCGCATCGCCGCGGATGCCGTAGCCGTCCTCGAAGTCGATGCGGAAGTCCTCGACGGCCTCGCGCTTCAGCTTCTCCTGCACGCGGGCGTAGACGGTCTCGGCGACGCCGGGGTCGATGCCGATCGCCTCCGCGAACGTCGAGGCGTTGGGGGCGTACTGCGCCAGCGCTTTGGAGGCGAGGTCGCCCAGCTTCTTCGTCGTGTCGCTCTTGAAGAGATGCGAGCCGCCGTAGACGGTGTGCACGGGCTGCCGCGTCCCGGACTCGCCGGGGTACAGGCGCGCGAACGCATCGTGCTGCGCCTTCAGCCGCGCCGCGAGCTCGCGCAACGTCTGCTCGGGAAGTGTGGTCGGGGCCATTGCGCCTGTGTATCAACTCTGCCGCGCTGCGGCATCCCGCGGCACGCCGGGACTGTCGCGGGAGTGACGCGCTGGACGGCGATCGTCCGGCGCGCTAGGAGGCGGGCCGTGCCGAAGATCCCTGAAGAACGCGGTCTTGCGCGCAGCCTCGATCGGACCCGCCGTGCGCTGGAGAAGAGCGCAGGCGTGTCGCCGGCGCCCGCTGGCCGCCGATCGGTTCCGGGTCCGATGGCGCAGTCGTTCGCAATCGGGGCCATCGTGCTCTTCGTGCTCTACTTCAAGCTCGGGCTGCCGTGGCTGCTCTGGCTGGCGCTGGCCCTCGCCGCGGCCGGAGGACTGCTCTTCCTGGCTCCGCAGGCGCTCGCGTTTCTCGGTCCGCTGGGCGGATTCGACGCGGTCGGAGGAGGCGCCCAGATCGGGATGGGCGCCACCGTCGCGTCGGATGCGGTGATCGAACCCGGCGCGCGCGTCGAGATGGGCGCCGACGTCGGGCCGCGGGCGGTGGTGCGCGCGGATGCGGTGGTGCGGATGGGCGCGAGCGTCGGGGCCGACGCGGTGATCGAGCGCGGCGGGGTCGTCTCCTGGGGAGCGAGCGTGCACAAGGGCGCGGTGGTCGAAGCGGGCGCGACCGTCGGCGCGGGCTCCGACGTGCTGACGGGCGCTCGCGTCCCCGCGGGGATGTGGCTGCGGCCAGGGTCGACGTTCGGCGCCCGGTCGACGCCGCAGACCGAAGCGCTGCGACCGCCTCCGCCGGTCGCGGAGACCGACCCGCGGCAGGCGCGCGTCACGGCGGTGTGCGGGAAGCTGGAGGCGGAGCTCCGCGCCGCGCCGGAGCGCGTCCGCGAATTCCTGGGCGAGTCCTCGGTGACCATCGCGTCGCTGCGCGGCACCTGCGAAGACCTGGCGCGGCGGGAGCGCGAGCTGAGGACCGAAGCGTCCGCGGCTGCTCTCCAGCGCCTGGACGAGGAGCGGAGCGCGCTGGAGAAGCGCATCGCGAACGAGCGCGACGAACAGATCGGTAGGTCGCTGCGCGGAGCGCTGGCCGCCATCGATGAGCAGAAACGCCAGCGCGAGCTCTTGAAGCTCGCCGCGGATCGCCTCGACGCGGAGCACACGCGCCTGGTGTACACGCTGGAAGGACTGGCCTCGCAGTTCGTGCGGATGCGGACCTCGGGAGCGCAGGCCGCCAAGGACCCGGCGGAGATGGAGCGCGCCGTCGGGCAACTCCGCCAGGAGCTCGACGCCATCTCCGACGCGCTGGAGGAAGTCAGCCTTCAGACGACGCCGGCCTCGCCACTTCAGCAGCTGGCCGAGGGACCGGCCACCGGAAGCGACACCGCGACCCGCCCCACCACCCGCACGCGCGAATAGAGTTCTGGGGACACCATACAGGACTTTAGTCTGAGATCCGGGACACAATACGGAACGTTGGTCGGAGTTACGTATGGTGTCCCCAAAACTATGGGACGAGGGCGGCGGCGCCGACGATGGCCCCAGCCCGCAGCGCGGACAGGATCTCGTTCGCTTCAGCGAGCGGGTGCGGCGTCACCCGGACGTCGAGCCGGATGCGGCCGGCCAGCGCCAGGAACTCCTCGGCGTCGCGGCGGGTGAGGTTGGCCACGCTTCGCACCACGCGCTCCTCCCAGAGCAGCCGGTAGGGGAACGAGGGGATGTCGCTCATGTGGATTCCGCCGCAAACCACGATGCCGGCCTTGCGGACGGCTCGCAGCGCCTGGGGGACGAGAGCGCCGACGGGCGCGAAGAGGATCGCGGCGTCCAGCTGGACCGGGGGAAGCTCGAGCGAGGAGCCGGCCCAGGCTGCGCCGAGATCGAGAGCGAGTCGCTGAGCATCGATGTCGCCCGGTGAAGTGAAGGCGTAGACCTCGCGTCCCTCGGCGCGGGCCACCTGCGCGATGAGATGCGCGGCGGCGCCGAATCCGTACAAGCCGAGCCGGCGAGGATCGCCGGCCATCCGCAGCGAGCGATAGCCGATCAGGCCCGCGCAGAGCAGCGGGGCGGCTTCGGCGTCCGAATAGCCTTGCGGCAACGCGAAGCAGTAGCGCTCGTCTGCCACGGTCACTTCGGCGTATCCGCCGTCGATCTGGTAGCCGGTGAACCGGGCCCGGTTGCAGAGGTTCTCGCGGCCCGACCGGCAGTACTCGCATTCGCCGCAGGTCCAGCCCAGCCAGGGCACTCCCACGCGCGTGCCCTTGGCGAAACGGCCGCCGGATTCCTCCACTGTCCCGACGATCTCGTGCCCGAGCACCAAGGGCAGCTTCGGCCCCGGCAACTCGCCGTCGGCGACATGCAGGTCCGTCCGGCATACGCCGCAGGCGCGGACGAGCAACCGCACCTGCCCTGGCTGGGGAACTGGATCCGGGATCTCCCGCGGCTCCAGAGGACGCCGCGCCTCCACGAGCAGCATCGCCCGCATCGTCATCGGAGGCCTGCGCTGCTACATTCGCCCGCCATGCTCTTCCCAGCCCTCCTGCTCGCCGTCCAGGCCTCGAACGTTCCGGAGCTCCCCAAGGATATCCCCGCCGCCGCGACCAGGTACTCGGTGACCGCGATGGGTCTGATCGCGGGACAGCACGCGGTCTGGAGCGAAGGCGAACGGCTCAAGGCATTTTTCCAGTACAACGATCGCGGCCGGGGGCCGAAGACGTACTCGGCGATGTCGCTGAAGGACGGCGTTCCGGTCCGCGAGCAGATCGAGGGCAACGACTACATGAAGGATGCCGTCAGCGAGACGTTCTCCTGGGAGAACGGCGCGGCGTCCTGGAAGAGCAAGGCGGAGCAGGGGTCGCGCAAGCAGCAGGCGCCCGCCTTCTACGTCGCCATGTACGGACCGCCTATCGACTTCGCCTTGCTCGCACGCGCGGCCCTGGATCGGGGAGGGCGCATCGCCTTGCTGCCCGACGGGGAGGCGCGCATCTCGAAGGTCCGCGACTTCGTGGCACAGGCGGCGGGGAGATCCCAGCCCGTGACGCTATATGCCGTGACCGGCCTCGACTTCTCCCCCGCATACGTCTGGCTCGACGGGAAGCGCGAATACTTCGCCTCGGGCAGCACCTGGCAGGCGGTGGTCCGCGAGGGCTGGGAAGCGGCCATGCCCGAGTTGATCAAGGCGCAGCAGGACGCGGATGAGCAGCGCGCCCGCGATCAGGCGCAGCGCCTTGCGCACCGTCCGCGCGGCAAGCTGGTCTTCCACGATGCCAACCTGTTCGACGCGGAGCGGGCGCGCGTCGTCCCGCACCAGGACGTCGTCATCGACGGGAACCGGATCGTCAGCGTGCAGCCCTCCGCCGCGCCGCCTCCCGGAGCGGAGGTGATCGAAGCGGCGGGCAAGACGCTGATCCCCGGGCTCTGGGACATGCACGCGCACGTGACCGGGAACGACGGCCTGCTCAACCTCGCCGCGGGCGTGACCACGGTGCGCGACCTGGCCAACGACATCGACGAGCTTCTGGCGCGCAAGAAGCGCATCGACGAAGGCACGGAAGTCGGCACGCGCATCGTCATGGCCGGCTTCATGGACGGATCCGGCCCGTACCAGGGACCTACCAAGGTGCTGGTGGACGACGAGAAGACCGGGCGCGAATGGGTCGACAAATACACGTCGCTGGGAATGGTGCAGATCAAGCTCTACAGCTCGCTCAAGCCCGAGCTGGTGGCGCCCATCGCCGAGCAGGCGCACAGGAACGGTCTGCGGGTTTCGGGACACATTCCAGCGGGCCTGACGGCGAGCGAAGCGGTGAAGCTCGGCTACGACGAGATCCAGCACGCCAACTTCCTGGTCCTCAACTTCATGCCCGACGTGAAAGAGACGCGCACGCCGGCGCGTTTCACCGAGCCCGCCAAGCGAACCGCGGACCTGGACCTCGGGTCGCCTCAAGTGAAGGAATTCATCCAGCTGCTGCTCGAGCGCCACGTGACGCTCGATCCCACGCTCGGCGTCTTCGAGAACCTGTTCCTGGATCGGCCCGGGACCATGGCGGTGGGGTTCAGGACCATCGCGGATCGTCTTCCGGTGCAGATCCGCCGCGGCTTCCTGGCAGGGAGCATGCCGGTGCCTCCCGGGATGGACGAGCGCTACAAGGCGTCGTGGAAGAAGATGCTGGCGTTCATCCGGGAGCTCTACGTGGCCGGCGTCCCCATCGAAGCGGGGACCGACGGGATGGCGGGCTTCGCGCTGCATCGCGAGCTGGAGATCGACGTGGAGGCGGGGATCCCCGCTCCTCAAGTCCTGAGGCTCGCGACGCTCGGCGCTGCCCGGATCATGGGACTGGAGCACCAGCTCGGATCGGTGCGGCCGGGCAAGCTGGCCGACCTGGTCCTGATCGACGGAGACCCCGCCACGCGCATTTCGGAGGTGCGCAAGACGGTGCTGACGGTGAAGGACGGCGTCCTCTACCGGCCGGCCGAGCTCTACGGCGAGCTCGGCGTCCGCCCCTGACCTGCGTCCCGCCGTGCTGCGGCCCCTCCTTCGCCTCGCGGGCTTGCGCGGCGACTGGCAATCAGGTCGGAATCTGCGTGCGCCAGAGGGCCTTCCATCCGGAGGGTCCCCGGCGCAGCACCAGCACTTCCTGTCCCGTCTCGTCGCGCTCCTCGGCCTCCCCGCTGACCGAGTACCGGATGGCGAATTTGTACGTCACGACCGCCAGGTCCCCGAACACGTCGACCGAATGCTCCAGTTCCTCGAAGGAGAGCGTGCGCGCGTGATGGACGTAGTCCTCGTAGCCGCGCACGATCTCCTTGCATCCTTCCACGCGGCCCTGGATGCCCGGCGCGACCACCACTGCGTTCTGCTCGAATAGATTCGCCACTTCGTGCACGGCCCCACTCATCCAGGCCCGGTTGCTGCGGCGGACCAGCTCCCAGATCTCGCGCTGCTCGTCGGTCATCTCACTCCTCCAGCGGCTCCGCCGCCCGGGGTTCACCCACCTGTGCCCGGTGCGAGGCTGCCGTCAAGGCCTCCCAGATCGCTTCGCGGAAGCTGCGCGGCGGAGGCGGCGGGACCTCCATGGCGTCGATGGCCGGCTCCCGCGCGAACGCGCTCCAGGCGGCGAAGGCAGCCAGCGCTCCGCAGGGGACCAGCACGCCCGCGCGGATCCCGAACGCATGCGCGATGGTGCCGCCCAGGAGGTGCCCGAGCGGTAGCGGTCCCGTCGTGGCCAGCGCGAGCACGCTCATCGCGCGGCCGCGAAGGCCTTCCGGGACCAGGAGCTGCATCGCCGTGCTCGAGGAGGCGAGCGACCAGACCCAGAAGACGCCGCCCACCGCGAGCGCCGCGCCCGAGACGAGGGGCCAGCGCGAGACGCTGTAGGCGAGCGCGCAGAGCGCAAACGCGAGCATCGAGAGGGGAATGAGATGGTGACGCGGATAGCTCCGGGGAAGCCGGGCGAGCGTCAGCGCGCCGAAGATGGCGCCCGCGCCCAGGCAGGAGAGCAAGACGCCGTAGCCGTGCGCGCCGACGTGCAGCACCTGATCCGCCATCGCGGGCAAGAGCCCTTGCACCGGGGCCACCAGGAGCGCGAAGACGAAGACGCCGAGGATGATCCGGCGTGGGCCGGGCTCGCGCACCGCCCAGCGCACCGCGGGCCGGACGCCGCCCGAGTGCACCAGCTCGCCGCCCGAGGTGTGGGCGGCGGCCAGCTGGGCCTTGGGCGTGCGCAGGAGGAAGAGGACCACCACGATGCCGAGGAA
>Ga0070708_100002249_pt1 | contig 14927 bp, 15 predicted proteins | sample KBSK5503metaG_FD_65469 | JGI IMG/M metagenome (GOLD analysis project Ga0070708, IMG submission 65469) | Corn, switchgrass and miscanthus rhizosphere microbial communities from Kellogg Biological Station, Michigan, USA - KBS K5-50-3 metaG | ecosystem: Host-associated > Plants > Roots >...
CGTTGCGCGTAACCTGCATTCTTTACCACTTTGCCCAGCTTCATGTCGTCGAGCACCTCGAAGCACAACGCCTGATAGGTCCCAACCGCTTCGTACACCGGGCGGCGAATCATGTTGAAGGCTCCCACGCCGATGTGATCTCTAGTCTTGGGATCAGCAACTTTCCAGGGACGGTGTCCAAAAACGAATAGCGTCTGGAAAAAAGCGATCATCATTTTTTCGCCCAGCCGCTTCATAATCATGCGTGGAAACAGGACCAAGTGGTCGGCGGGTTCAGCTTCGGCGAAGGCAACCGCTCGCCGGAGAACATCGGGCTTGAACAGCACGTCGGCATCGGTAAAGAGCAGCCAGTCCCCAGTGGCCTGATTGCCCGCGCTCCACATGGCGTGGGGTTTGCCCATCCAGCCGGCCGGCAGCTCGGCGATACGTATTACCCGAAGACGACCGACCGGCGCACCATCAGCAATTGTTTCTATGATCTCGCCAGTTCGATCAGTGGATCGATCATCTACGGCGATGACCTCATAGTTGTCGTAGTCGAGACAGAGTAATCGAGTCAGCGTCGCCTCGATGTCCGCTGCTTCGTTGCAGGCTGGAACGATGATGCTGACCCGCGGGGTGCCACCATGAACATCTCCCCCACGAAAGGGCGGCTTGCGATCCCACTCAGGACGGGAGATATCGGCAATTTTCGGCACACCAAACGCCGCGTCCACGAGACGCCAAAGCCACGCCAGCCCCAGCGTGCAACCTGCAATCCAGTGGAAATAGCTCATTCCGCGGAGACTCCGGCGCCGGGCTCATCCCGCGTTCGTACTACGGGAGCAAAGCGCATGCCGTAAAACAGTGTGGCAGACGAAAGCGCCATGGCGATGACCGGAAGGATGAAGGCGGCTTGAAGCGAATGGCGGTCGGCAACATATCCCATGAGGGTTGGTGAAGGAACGTCGCCTAGAAGATGAAACATGAAAATGTTCACCGCGATAGCGGTGGCACGAATGTGGGAACCGACCGAATTCACCAGGGCCGTATTGAGGGGCGAAGTGTTCAGCAAAAGCAGAAACGCCGCCACGGCGATGGCGGGCACCATCCATGGCCCCTTGCTGAACAAACCGACGATCATCACCGGCACGCCCAAGCCCATACTGACCGCGGAAACAAAATAGTACGAACCCTTCATCCGGGGCAGCAGGCGGTCGCCAAGCCAGCCCCCAGCTAGAGATGCCAGGATGCCATCGACCACCACGATTTTGCCAAACATCAGGTTCGCCGATTCCAGGGTGTAACCCCGCACGGCAGACAGGAAGGTCGGCATCCATACTTGTATTCCTCCCAGTGAAAACGTCCCGGCGGCCATACCCAGCGTGACTGTCCAGTATGCAGGGTTGCGCGCCAGCCCCAGGAGTGTTCCCCGCTCCGGAGTTTCCTTCTGGGAGTCGAACTGGCCACGTGGCGGTTCCGGAAGAAACCACACCGCTAGCGCCAGCAGGAAGCCGGGAAACGCGGCGATATAAAACGGAAAACGCCATCCCATCGAAGGTCCAAGCTTGCCTCCCAGCAAATAGCCCGCCGCCGTACCGACGGGGATCGCCAGGTAAAAGATACCGAAAATGCGGCCGCGTTTGTTTTCCGGAAAAAGGTCCGCGACAAAGGTGGGCGCGATGGTGACAAACGTCGCCTCACCGACACCCACCAGCGTATGACGGAGCAGCAATTGTCCGTACGTGTGGGTGACCGCCGTGAGTAAAGTCAGCCCGCTCCAGAATACCGCACCCAACACAATGATCAGCTTACGCGAGTACCGATCGGCCAGGGGACCGACAAACGGCGCGGCCACCATGTAAAACAGCAGAAAAGCGCTGGTGAGATACCCAACCTGGGCATTGCTGAGATGAAATTCGCTCTGCACCAGCGGCTGCACCGCAAACAGTACCGACCGGTCAATATAGTTAAGGAAGTTCAGCGCCGTCAGGATGATGAGCGCCGTCCAGGGATAGAGTTTGCGTTCAGTCACTTGGCGAAGGAATATAACACGGCAGGAGGTCGCATTATGAGCCTAGCGCGAAAAGGTGTGCCAACCTGAGAGTTCACCCTCCCCGGCAGCTTGCCAAAATGAAAATACTATTCATCATGTGCGGCACGGCACTTTCAGGAAAGACGACCGTCGCTAGGCAACTGGTCAGCTCTTTGCATTGCGCATACCTAAGCCTTGATGCCATCAACAGCGAGCGACGCTTGTTTGGCGGCGACAGCATTCCTGTCCACCTTAGTCCCCAGCATGGCATCAATTGGAGAACAGCCGCTAAGGTTACGGCAGCGAAACTTCCCCCCGCCCGCCGAGAAATACTTTCCCCCACCCCACCCCACAAGGTAAGCTTCCCTGTTCCCAATGCCGGAGACGGTCGAATAGCCCAAGCTCAGTGACCTCGCCCCCTACCAAAATAACCATGCGCCCCCTCGACCTCATCCGCAAGAAGCGCGATGGCGGCGAACTCTCCTCCGACGAAATCCAGTGCCTCGTCAGGGCCTATACCCGCGACGAAATTCCCGACTACCAAATGGCTGCCTGGCTGATGGCCGTCGTTATCCGCGGCATGAGCCATCCCGAGCTGAGCGCTCTCACCACCGCCATGCTGCGCTCCGGCGAGGTCTTGGATCTCTCTGACCTTCCCGGTGCCAAGATTGACAAGCATTCCACCGGCGGCGTGGGCGACAAAACATCGCTCATCGTCGCCCCGGTGGTCGCCGCGGCCGGCGTTACGGTTCCCATGATCAGCGGCCGCGGCCTCGGCCACACCGGCGGCACACTGGACAAGCTGCAATCCATCCCGGGTTTCAACATCAATCTATCGTTGAGCGAATTCCGCCGCGTTCTTAAGGCCTGCGGCTGCGGCTTGATCGGCCAGACCGCGGAGATCGCTCCCGCCGACAAAAAGCTCTACGCCCTCCGCGATGTGACCGCGACCGTCGAAAGCCCCAACCTGATCTGCGCCTCCATCATGAGCAAGAAACTGGCCGAGGGCATCGACGGCCTGGTGCTGGACGTCAAAACCGGCTGTGGCGCCTTCATGAAGACAGAAAAGGACTCCGTTCATCTTGCCGACCTGATGGTCGAAACCGGCGAGCGCATGGGCAAAAAGATGGTCGCCTTGATTACCGACATGGACCAACCCCTGGGTCTGAAAGTGGGGAACGCGCTCGAAGTCGACGAATGTATTGAGGTGATGAAAGGCCGAGGCCCCGTTGATTTACGCGAGGTCTCGGTTGAGCTCGCCGCCTGGATGTTCTACCTCGCCGATCGCACTCCCAGCGTTGATCAGGGCCGCCAGTTGGCGTCCGAACTCATCGGAAATCAGTCCGCGCTCCAGAAATTCCGCGAGATCATCACTCAGCAAGGAGGCGACCCGGGCGTGATTGACGATCCCCAACGCCTGCCCCAGGCGCAGCACCAGTCGCCATTCCTGAGCCGATCGAGCGGATTCGTGACCAGCATCCAATGTGAGCAAATCGGTATCGCCAGCCTGGTGCTCGGTGGGGGGCGCGAAAAAAAGGAAGACGTCATCGATCCCGCCGTGGGCCTGGTCCTGCACAAAAAGGTTGGTGATCCGGTTCGCGAGGGCGAGCCACTGTGCACCATTCACTACAACTCCGACGCACAGCTCGCCGACGCGCGAGCCTTGCTGCAACAGGCGTACCTCATCTCGGAGAAACCGCCAGCATCGAAGCGGCCCTTGATCCATCGCGTTATTTCTGGCAAAGGAACGCAGGCATGACGATCCACGCTCGCTCTGTTCCGAGGCCCTTCGCCGCCACGGTCCGAATCTGGACCGAAGCTCAATTCTTAAACTGCACGACCAGGAGTCTCCAATGAGCCGTCTGACAGGGCTTCTAGGCTTGATCACCATGCTCGGCTTCGCCTACGTGTTTTCCAGCAATCGCCGAGCGATCCAGGTCAAGACCGTAGTCATGGGACTCGTCCTGCAGTTCGTATTCGCCATCTTCGTGCTGCGCTTCAGCTTCGGCCGCAATCTGCTGGCCTGGGCCGGCCGAGGCGTCGACAAGTTCCTGGAGTATTCGTTCGCCGGCTCGCAACTTGTGTTCGGCGAATTGGGCAGGAAGGGAGGCCAGTTTGGCATGATCTTCGCCTTCCAGGTTCTGCCCACGGTAATTTTCATTTCCGCATTCTTCGCCGTGCTCTATCACTACGGCGTGATGCAGTTCATCATCCGCCAGGCCGCCAAGGTCATGATCCGCATGGGTGCCAGCGGAGCGGAATCGCTCGACGTGGCCGCCAGCATCTTCATGGGCCAGACCGAAGCCCCGCTCACCATTCGGCCCTACCTGCCGTCGTTGACGCGTTCCGAGCTGATGACCGTTATGACCGCGGGCATGGCTCACGTCTCCGGCGGCATTATGGGCGCCTACATTCTCTACGGCGTCAAGGCTGAGCACTTGCTCAGCGCCGTCATCATGACCGCCCCCGGCACCGTACTGATGGCAAAAATGTTCGTGCCCGAAACGGAAGAGCCGCTTACTAGTCCGCACCGCAAGACAGATACAATGACAGATGCCACCCAAACCGCCAAGTCAACCGCGGAGATGGACATCGAGGCCATGCCGAAAGACGAAAACGTACTCGGAGCCATTACCCGAGGTACCATCGACGGCCTGCACCTGGCGCTCAACATCGCAGCCATGCTGATTTCCTTCCTCGCGCTGATCGCCCTGGTGAATGGTATTTTCGGCGGTATCCACAACCATGTGTTCAGTCGGTTTCCGTCCAGCCTGGAGCAAGTGTTCGGCGTGATCTTCGCCCCCATCGCGTGGGTGATCGGTATTCCGTGGAGAGACTGCGGACTGGTGGGAAATCTTCTGGGAACGCGCATGGTGATCAACGAACTGGTCGCCTACTCCATGCTGGGCGCACAGAAAGCCGCGCTCGATCCCCGTTCCTTCGCCATCGCCACCTTCGCTCTGTGCGGCTTCGCCAACTTCAGCTCCATTGGCATCCAGATTGGCGGCATCAGCGCGCTGGCTCCGAACAAGCGCGGCGAACTGGCCAAGCTCGGTTTCCGCGCCATGATCGCTGGCACCATGGCCAACCTGATGTCAGCTTCAATCGTAGGCATCCTGCTCCCATGACGATACGATTGGGAGAAATTAGCGATTGCCCTGGAACCTCCAGCCGTGAAAACGTTGCTTGCAACCTCTTGCCTGCAACGTCCCGGTCGGTTACCGCGGAAGACCAGGGCACAACCCGCTATCGGTTCGCCTCCCGTGCAAGCCGAATGTTGCTTGCGCCCCCTCGTTGGAGACTGATTTGGCTGGCTTCCTGGGTATTCCATTTCTTGCAGGCCGCCTGGGGGCTGCCAGGCATAGTGGCCGGAATGCCAACGTCGACACTCGTCCGAGCTCAAAAGCCGAAGCACGAGTGCCACCGTAGCTTTTTCCCAGAATGCCTTCGGAGTGGAGACCTAAACCTCGGAGCCGCCGCGGTACGGACAATGCTGCACGCCAATTCGCCACATGATGCCCCGGTATGGAGATGGGTTCGGTTTTGGAAATGTACCTCATTGCATACGGTTTTTGGTTGGAAAGCTCATCCATTCCCGCTTTTGCCGTGAACGACACCAAGCTAAAAACCAATAACCCCGGAGGCACCGGCGGGCCGTGAAGCACGAACTTGCGGCTTTTTGGTTCTCCATCGGCTGGAACGAGGGACAATATAGTTGGCCAAGTTATGGGAAATCTTGCCGCACCGGTCCAATTCCCTGCGAAATCAATCGATCGTACAAAGTTTGCGGCCTGTGCCGGGTATGCCCTGTTGCTGGTCGTGTTCTGGTTTGTAGCTCGACACTTCGCCCTGGGGCTCCGCATTCACGGCCACATGGCTAGCAGTTTCACGGCCTTCGCGTTATTGCTCGGCCCATACTGGTTTTTCGGGTTCGGCGCAGCGGAAATGCTCCAACGATTTCTCACCAACCGCTCCATCCGGGTGCTGGTGGCCGGGCTTCTCCTAGTACCCTATCTCATCTTTTCCGTACCCCGTGGCGAGTTCCGATGGATTGATGCGCTGGTGTTGTCCAGTATTCCCATTGCGATCGCAGCACTGTTCGAATTTCTGCCTCCGGGCGGAGCGCAGCCGACAATAAGAAAATTGTGCTGGCAAGACGTCATTGCTCTCGCCGTGCTTGGCCTGCCAGTAGAGTTCGGCTGGATCCGAGGAAGCTTCCCGCATCCCGGACTTGGCGCGCTACCGAAGATCCTGCTTATGGATTCAGCCCTCTATGCGTTCCTGGTAGTGCGCCGGCTAGAAGGAGTTGGTTACGATTTTCGCGCTCGTGCCCGCGACGTGGTTATTGGACTGCGCGAGTGTGGTTTCTTCGCTCCTATCGCTATCGTACTAGGCATAGGGGTTGGGTTTATCGCGCCCCACGGCGGTATGCCTTCCGCGGCATCGGCGTCGGCGGCGCTGTTGGTCACGTTCTTCTTCGTTGCCATTCCAGAAGAATTGTTCTTTCGCGGTCTGCTCCAGAATCTGCTCGAGCCACGTATTGGTTACCCTGGCTCGCTGTTCGTAACTGCCGTGATCTTTGGGCTCTCCCATTTCAACAAACCGATGCCGTTCAATTGGCGCTATGTGTTGCTGGGAACTATCGCAGGGGTCTTCTACGGTCGCGCGTGGCACGATCACCGTCGCCTCTTGTCATCAGCAACGACCCACACGCTGGTGGATGTAATCTGGTCCTTGTGGTTCCGGTAAGTAGAGTTAGCCCTCGCCCACAGTGGCACGCACTCGCCGTCCACAGTCGTTCATCGCAATCCGGCCGCGGTGATTAATCCAGCCATAAACTGCCCGAGTGACCGTCGGTCAATGATGGTAGCGCAGGTAACCCAGACCCACCCTCATGTGGTGACTGATCGCATCCGGCACTGAAATCGCCAGGCAGAGGCCCAAAGTGCCATGGACGAATCCGAGCGCGTACAGGTTGCGATAGCGTAAGAAGAGAGTACACGCGACGATTCCCCAACCCAGAGTTGCTACCGTGAGCAGAGGGCTGGGAAGATGTGCGGTCGAAAACAGCACTGCGGCGGTAAGAACTGCGGTGGATTCGTTGGGCAAGATGCGCAGCAGCCGGAGCAACAAATAATCCTGCAGGATGAACTGTTGCTCGAAAGCCCAGAGTAAATAGCCGGCCATGTGCAATCCAGTAGGCCCTGCGCCGTGTAGCGGATGCAAGGTATGCAACTCGAATGCGATCCCAACCTGTACCCCGGCGAAAAGGAGGCCCCCGGCCACAATCCAAAGCGCGCTTCGTAGGCCGGAAGTCCGCAAGCCTAACGTCTTCGCATCCGGGCGGTGGACAAAAGTGGTTGTCAAAATCCACGCGAACGCAATCCAGAATAAAAAGTGCTGCGTGGGCGTGGACGTCCAGATCACCAACAGTATGAGCCCGTAGCAAATCGCAAGCTCAAAAGAATCCGGGGATAGTAGCTTCGAAAGGCTGGGCACAGTCAGATTATTTCATGTGGGAAGGAAATTTCCGCCAGGACTGTGCGGGGACAAAGATCGCAACCGTATTCAGCATTACTGCTCCCTTTGCCTGATTAATTGGTAGAGCTAGTCGGCATTGCAGCGTCCACACATTTTGAAAACAGGCAAGTTATTGAATTTGCGTAGATCGCAGAATGCCCAGAATGCCTAGAAATGCTGCAATCCCAAACTCATTCAAGACCAGCCAGCCTAGCGCGCTCCACGCCAAGTAGGCGCGCCTCTGACCTTGGACCGCACGTGGTCCAGTTTTCGGTGTCCGCATTCCCTTTTTCGATGTCGTCAACGAAGAAAGCGCTGAGGTTCTGGATCGATATGTCCCTCGTCAGCGCAGAACAAGGTCCGAGTGTTCCCGATGTTTCGTGATGTAATCCAGGACCGTAGGGCAAATCACGTCTACCTTGAGGTTGTTTTTGCGCGCGTATAGGAGCGCGATCTCCGCCAAAGAAGACGCCAGACCTAGACCACGCAGTGTGGGTGGAACCTCCGTATGGATCAGCCCGAGCACATTTTTGGTCATACTGTATTCCAGGTAGGCTACTTGTCCGTCGCGCTCAATCTCGAACCTGCCCGTGGTTACCTGCTGCGGTGTTTGTGGCTTCCGGTCGCCAATTCCCCATGTCACTTTGGTTGTCCCCCTTATACATAACGCCTAATATTAATAGACAAACAAACGGCATCCTCCTACCAATCGTTTCGTAGGCCAACAACTCGGGCTACTGTGTGCCTTTCCTGCCCAAATGGACTCAAGGGTTCGCTTCTGTAGACCCGCTTGCCGCAGTTGTTCGCGCCTAGGCGCACTGCGAGCGTGAACAGCTGGGTCGCATCTAACATTGTGCTTGACACGTTTTTCGTGGCTGTTAGGTTCGTTGTTTCTTGGAGGACATATATGGCCTCGCAAGCTGTCGCACCAGATGGTCCCGTCGAATACTGCGATTTGGTCATGAAGGGTGGCATCACGAGCGGGGTGGTCTATCCGCTCGCTATTGCTGAACTGTCACGTAAGTATTTTTTCAAGAATATCGGGGGGAGCTCTGCCGGAGCTGTAGCGGCAGTTATCGCGGCGGCGGCTGAGTTCGCCAGACGTAACGGCGACCCCTTAGCCTATGATCTGCTCGCCGGCCTGCCAAGGAAACTAGGAACGAACAACCTTCTGATTAGGCTATTTCAACCGTCAACTGCTGCGGCAAGGATTTTTCGAGTGGCACTGGCTGCGTTGAAGTCTCAATCGATCCTCTTGCGAACTATCAGGGCGATCGGTGCCCTCGTCTATCAGTTTTGGGGCTCGACTGTGGTCGGCGCATTGTTGGGCGGCTTTGTGCCCCTTTTGCTGTTTCTTGTATATGGAGGCCCAGTGTCGGTCTATGTCGTGCTTGGACTCTTCTGGATACTCGTCACCAGCGCGGTCGTTGTAATGATCGCAGCCGGTACTGATGCAATCAAAGCGACAACAGAGAATGGCTTTGGGTTTTGCTCCGGCTTTGATCCGGATAGCCAGACGGGGACGCCGCTCACAAACTGGCTGCATGAGCAGATTCAAACTGCGGCCCGCAAAGATCCAGCCATTCCTCTGACATTTGGTGATCTTTGGAAAGCGCCCGCGATGCCAGGCGAGCCACCTGGTCCAGCGATCAAGCTGCAAGTCGTAACAACGAATCTCACTGTCGGAAGACCGTTCACTCTTCCATTCGAATCGTATTCCTTCTATTTCAATGAGAGCGAATTTAGAAAGCTATTTCCGCTAACGGTGGTGCAATACATGATCGACCATTCGCCGAAGAAGAAGCGGAATGAGACGATTACCTCTCGCGACGGAATCCCTCTTCACCGATTACCCGAAGGTGCGGACCTTCCGATTGTCGTCGCCGCCCGAATGAGCCTGAGTTTTCCATTTCTGCTGAGCGCGGTACCTCTTTATCTGGCTGATTACGCTCACAGGGCCTTTTCTGAGGAGCCGGAGTTGACGGAAACAGTAGAGGCTGAGACCGCGATCTCTGTGGGGGCGGATCGCTGTTGGTTCTCCGATGGTGGCATTTGCAGCAACTTCCCAATGCATTTCTTCGATTCCCCTCTGCCGAGGTGGCCTACATTCGGTATCGATCTAGAGCCCGACCGGTGCGAGAAACCTAAATCGAATGAGGATATGGTATGGTTCCCCCCCTTGCCCGGATCGGGTTCACAGTTGCCTCTCGCCAATTTTGATCAGGGCTCAAGTTGGGAACGCCTGGTCGGATTCGTGATCGCCATCGTGAACACCATGCAAAACTGGAGAGACACAATACAGGCTACCGCAGCCGGTTATCGAGATCGCATTGTTCACGTCAAGGTGTGCCCGGCTGAAGGCGGTTTGAATCTCAACATGCCCAGCAAGACCATTACTGATTTGAGTGACAGAGGCAGAATTGCGGGTCAGGTCATAGTCAAGCATTTCGATTTTGCTTCACACGTCTTTGCGAGATACAGAATCACAATGTGTGCCCTCCAAAGATATCTAAATAGCCTCACAGATGCTTGGACGCAGCCGGTCCCTCAAGACGAAGCAGGATATGAATACGTCCGTGGAAACCAGAAGCCGCCCCACTATAACCCTCGCTCCGAAAGGCTGCGACATACAATGCTGCAGGCACTGATTCGATTGACCGAGCTTTCGCGTTCGTGGCAGGACGAAGTGCTCAGGGAGCAAAACTTTTGCAAGGATAATGCCCCTCGTCCGGAGCCAATCCTGCGCAATCAGCCCAAGTTTTGAGGACAAGCCAAAATCCAATCGTCAGTACTGCCCCGACATTGTTCTGAAACTTGCAAGCGTCATCTCCCGTCCGGAGCATGCCAGTGCGGCACCATCCTCTATCCATTGATAGTCTTCATCATCGCTGGGCGTAGCGCTCGCCTGCTACCGAGCCTTTGGGCAACGCGTGTTCGATCCGATTGAGATCTTGCTCGCTCAAGGAGACGTCGGCAGCGCGGATGTTCTCTTCGAGGCGAGCAATGTTGCTTGTGCCGGGGATGGGGATCACGTCCTGATGGCGGCGGAGGAGCCATGCCAGGGCAAGCTGAGCTGGCGTACAGTGCTTTTCTTCCGCAACCTCCATCAAGCCATCGGCGATGGAAAGGTTTTTCCTGAACTGTTCTCCTTGGAAACGCGGATTGCCGCGGCGCCAGTCGTTGGGCGCGAGTTCAGAGACGCTGCGAAACCGGCCGCCGAGAAATCCGCGACCCAGCGGACTGTAAGCCACCAATGCGATACCGAGTTCACGCAACACCGGCAGTAGGTCGTCTTCGGGCTCACGACTGAACAATGAGTATTCCGTTTGGACCGCGGCGATGGGATGAACCTTGTGGGCCCGGCGCACCGTCTTCGTAGATGCCTCGGAGAGTCCGAGGTGGCGCACCTTTCCGGCGCGCACCAAGTCCGCCATCGCGCCGACTGTCTCTTCGATCGGCACCTTTGGATCGACGCGATGCAGGTAGTAAAGATCGATCTGCTCCACGCCAAGCCTTTGCAGCGATTTGTCGCAGGCGCGGCGCGCGTTCTCCGAGCTGCCATCGACCCCGCGGTCCTGCACCGGCGAGTCCGTAACGATACCGAACTTCGTGGCGAGAACAACGCCGTCACGCCGGCCGAGTAGCGCCTTGCCTACCTTGATTTCAGAGTCGCCGTAGATATTTGCAGTATCGAGAAAGTTGAGTCCCAGGTCGAGCGCGCGATGAATCAATTCAATCGCGTTGATATCGTCTTGCACGCTGCTCGTGTACACATCGGCGATACCGATGCTCATGCAGCCCAGCCCAATGGCTGATACCTGCGGTCCGTCGTGCCCGAGTCGTCTCTGTTTCATCGCAATGCACTCCAAGCTCCAATTTGTGAAGAAGTTACATTGCATTGGATGCATTGCGCTGTGGATAGACTCTGCTCATGTAGATATGACCAATCACGTCGTGCTGCAGCCGTCGATGCACGCGGCGATGTTCACATTTACGACAGGTCAAGGGGGGCTTCCAAACCCTAATTCGGCGCGGCGGTCGTATCACGCAGATCCCGGAAACTGAAATTGCCAAAGCCCCAACTCAGCAACACAGTGTTAAGGCACTACCGTCATCGTCTTCACCCATGACAATCTGCTGGCACAGGTCCGCACGCGGGAGGGCTGGAGTTTTTTGCACTGCGCTGTGTGAGTCATGCGTCTTCCGGTTTTCTGAGGTCGACCCTTTCCCCCTTAGAGGACCCGGGCTCGACGCATTGTGACGTTGGAAACAGCCGGTCGGCGAGGAAGGCCATGTCGGTTTTCCGGCCTTGGTTCTTGCGACCGCTCATAGATCGCCTCTCAACCGAGTCACGGCGCTTAAGCCTGCCTATCTCGACGGGTGAGGTCAACGGACTGCGGCTTGCCTCTTATTGTCGAGAAACCAGCATGACTCTCTTCACTCCAGGAAGGTTAAAAGTGACAAGCAAATGTCTCGTACTTCTGACAGTTGGCGAGACCTACCGCACTGAATAAAGTTTGTGTCAAAGAAAACCTCGGCCCGAAGGCTCGAAGGGGAGCTGTTACGTTTCCGCACGGTGGCATTTGCTGACTCGATGCAACGATCCCTGCCCTCCCGACAGCGGAGAAATATTCACAGCATGCCACTGCAATTCGCAAATCGATCTAGTAAGGCGGCACGTCATGCGTAACACCCTAACGCCAAAAACAAGGCTGTTCACATTCCTCGGTGCAGCTCTGCCGGTGACGTTCAATGGTGCTATCTCTTTGTCCACCCGTAGTTGCTGAAACCGGAGATCACGAGCGCGGCCGGATGAAAGAGTCGGGCCAAGTCATGCAGGAGATCCTGAACACGCCCGAGGACATCCCCCGGGATAGGTTAAACAAGGCGGAATGCGTCATCGTTCTTCCTTCTGTGAAAAAAGTTGCGGTTGGAATCGGCGGCAGCTACGGTCGAGGCGTGATGACCTGCCGCAGCGGCGAGACTCGATGGCCCGTGGAGCGCTCCGAACCATGATGGAATCTACCGGCGGGACTTCGGTCTTCAGCTCGGCGGGCAAGCGACCGACTTCGTCATCCTGGTGATGAACGATCGAGGAGCACGCTCGCTGATGAAGAGCAAGGTGAAATTGGGTGCCGACGCGAGCGTGGCCGCTGGACCCAAAGGTCGAGACGCATCCGCCGCGACCAACGCTTCCATGCAGGCAGAAATGCTTTCCTACTCTCGCTCGCGTGGGGTCTTCGGCGGAGTCTCGCTCGAAGGCGCAACTCTCCAGCCTGATGGCGGCGCCAACGAGAACCTGTACGGGAAGAAAGTCGATGCCGAGCACATCGTGGTGAAAGGCGCCGTCCCAATCCCCGACTCGGCCTCGCTGCTGCTCTCGACGCTCAACGAGCACTCTCCCCGGAATGCCTCAGCCAACAAGTGAGATGCAACGAGTAACGGCGCACTGGTGTACGGTCACGGGACGGGGACTTCTGAAACCTGCTCCGAAAACGACCTGACACCGGCTGCCTTCGTCCGCAGACGGCGAGTATAGAGAACACACAAACCGTGCTGGAAGAGGTTTTTCTTATGCCTGCGAGTGTTCTGCCCGTGAGTTCTGCTGTTGTTGGAAAGTCTTCAAGTTACGACGAGCTGGCCTATCAACCGTTACAGAAAACCGTCCCGCCAAGGAAACCGCGCGGACGCTGCCTGAGGAGCTGCTCTTCCAGCGTGCGGCGCAGACCTATCTCTGGGCCTTGCCATTGATTAACACGCTGGGCATTAAGTACGGTTCGGAAAAGGTATTCGGTGCCGGGTACAACGTGCTGCCCATCTGGAAGAAACGTCTCGACGCAAGCGCTCTGGTAACGACTCCCAACTCCGACGTCATCTACCCCATGAGCTAGGTCGATCTGGGCAGGATGGCCTATTGGCGCTCGACGCATCGTCGGGCTTGCAGGGCATCCTGCTCGAATTCTGGCTGCGCCCAATCCTCGGACCGAAGACCGGCGGGAAATCTTTCTTTGGCGAGGTTGGGTTTTTCGGGCCTGATGGGCGGCAAGAGTGGCAAGTTCCTGCTTTTGCCACTTGGGTACGCGGGGCACGCGCCTGAGGGTTACCTCGTGTATCGCTCTGCGACCAACAACGTGTTCATCTTCTTGCGCGCCTTCAGGCCTACGAGCTGCGCGTGACACAACAATTGTAGAGGAACGGTGATTCCGCAACGATCGGGCGCATTCTACTTTTTCAATTCTTCCGTTTTTAAGGTTCGCTTAATGTAGCGTTGTGTCCGCCTTGGAAAATCGGCGCATTTGGATTCGCTCCTTGTTCCGAGCGCGCATCACACCTGTTATCGCCCTTCGTCGAGGAGAGATCGAATGCGCAAATGTGGGATCCTGACGTTCACCATTCTGTTTTTGCCATCAATGCTCATAGCCCAAAGCGGCGGAGCCAGGCTGGCCGGCAGTGAGAACGGAACCCGAGCGACAATCTTTGGAGGATATTCGTATCTTCGTAACGACAGCAACGGTTTTAACGGATGGGAAGGACAGGGTACATTCAATTTCAACCGCTACCTTGGTGTCACCGCCGATATCAATGGCGCCAGCCTCACGCCATTCTCTTTTTCGGCGTTGGGTTTTTCGGCGGGTGCCTATCAGCACCTCAACAACTACTTGTTTGGCCCGACCGTTACCGCCGACCTTGGCAGAAGCGCCGTCTTCGCACACGCGTTGTTCGGCGAAGCACGTTCAAGCTTAGGAGCAGGCGTGGGCATCCCGATCATCGGCGGTATCTCCACCGGACTTACCAGCGCCAGTGCGTTCGCCATGGCGTTCGGTGGGGGTATTGATATCGGCCTTACTCGACATCTTGCAATCCGGGCCGTCCAGGTCGACTACCTCCGCACGCAGTTCAGCGCGACCGATGCGTTAACAACCGGACTCTCCAGCAGCCTCGGAAATCGGCAGAACAGCTTCCGCTACTCAACAGGTATTGTGTTTCGATTCTGACGAGATGGGAATGATCGGTGCCCTACCCTTAGCGTTCTGTCCTTGCGGGGCGCGGTCTAGCGTGGCGGGGGGCCCGGGCGGAAATGAACGAGGGTAAAAAGTTGGTTTGGCCGGGCAGGTAATTTCAGAGCAAGTTTTTCTGTTTGCTCGCCAAATGCATCCTCATCATTCGGCTCGTCTCATAAAGGGCCTGGCGTCGGTCGCTCTCGCCAGATTCTTCCCGACGGGGGATACGCTTCCGCCTTGTGACCATTACCGTTGCCGATGTCTTGCCCGTGGTCATTGCCGTTGCCGGACAGTCCATCCATTACAAGGGCGTTTGTCCTTATCAGGCTCATCTGTTCATAGAGGTACTGGCGAAGGTCGGCTACATCTAGAATTCGACTTCCATTCTTCAG
>Ga0070708_100002251_pt1 | contig 14917 bp, 11 predicted proteins | sample KBSK5503metaG_FD_65469 | JGI IMG/M metagenome (GOLD analysis project Ga0070708, IMG submission 65469) | Corn, switchgrass and miscanthus rhizosphere microbial communities from Kellogg Biological Station, Michigan, USA - KBS K5-50-3 metaG | ecosystem: Host-associated > Plants > Roots >...
GCGCCGACGACCTCCCAGGCGTCACGGTCGAAGAGAGGCACCACCGCCGCCCCGGCGTGCCACTGCGGGGCCGTCTCGCGCCGCAGCCGCTCAAGCAGAGCATGAGGCAGCGGCGGGGCGGTCGCATCGACGAGCGGCGCGGAGCCATGGTATACCTCGACGCGCGACGTCAGCTCGGCGAGCTCGCCGACGGCGTGGGACTCGATCAGGAGGCGCGGCAGCTCGTAACCGGCGCCGCCCTTCGCGGCGGGGGTGACGAGCGAGAGGTACGCGGCGGTGGTGGCCGCCGCCCGCTCGGCGAGCGCGCCCTCATAGCGCGCCGTCGCCCAGCGGGCAGCTACGAGCGTGAGGAGGGGGGCCAGCACCACGCCGCCGAAGGCCAGCGCGCGCCAACGAGAACGCTCCGTCACTCGAGCCGCTCCCCGGCTCCGTCGAACAGATGCAGCCGCCGCCGGTCGAGGTTGACCCCGACCGTGTCGCCGACGTGCAACTCGACCATTCCCGGCAGCTTCGCGACGAGGGTCTGTCCGCCGGCGTCAACGTGGACCAGCGTCTCGGCGCCGAGCGGCTCCACGACGCGGACCGCCGCATTCCCCACACCCTGACCCACCGCGCAGAGGCTCACGTGCTCCGGCCGCACGCCGAGCAGGATCTCCCCCTCGTAGTGCTCCAGCGCGACCGGCACTGAAAGGCTTCCGCAATCGACGACGCCCGCCCCCGCCCGGTCCCCGCCCCTCCCCCCGCGCTCCGCTTCACTACTCGCCCGTCCCAGGCCGTGGAGCACGTTCATCCCCGGGTTGCCGGTGAACCGCGCCACGAACGCGTCGGCCGGCATCCCGTATATCTCGGCGGGCGTGCCGAGCTGGCGCAGGCGACCCTCGTGCAGCACCGCGATGCGCTGGCCCATGGTCATCGCCTCAGCCTGGTCGTGGGTGACGTAGATCATCGTGGCCCCGAGGCCGCGGTGCAGCTGCAGCAGCTCCGCGCGCATCTCGCTCCGCAGCCGGGCGTCGAGGTTCGAGAGCGGCTCGTCGAACAGGAACACCTGCGGGTTGCGAACGATCGCGCGTCCCAACGCGACTCGCTGGCGCTGTCCGCCGGACAGCTCTGCCGGGCGCCGTTCCAATACGTCCGTTATCCCCAGCCGCTCGGCGGTCTCCTGAACCCGCCGCGCGATCTCCGGCTTCGGGACTCGCCGTACCTCCAGCCCGAAGGCGACGTTGGCCCGCGCCGTCAGGTGCGGATACAGCGCGTGATTTTGGAACACCATCGCGACGTCGCGGTCCGCGGGCGCGAGGTGGGTCACGTCACGCTCGCCGATCCGGATCTCCCCGGCGCTCGGCTCTTCCAGCCCCGCGATACAGCGCAACACCGTCGTCTTGCCGCACCCGGACGGCCCGAGCAGCACGAGGAACTCCCCGTCCCGCACCTCCAGCGTCAAGTCTTGAAGGGCGGGCTTTTCGTCCCTCGCGAACGTCTTGGTGAGCCGGCGGAGCGTGACCGACGCCATGCGCCCCTCCTGTCAGAACACGATCGGCAACGGCTCCCCTATTCGCCCCTCGCCGGCGCGCCGTTCGTCAACCTTCACGCGGAACCGTTTGCCTTCGAGCGTCACGCTGACACGCCGCCCCGCGACGCGCACGTGGTCGAGCGTGGCCCGCTCGACTCCGAGCGCGAGGGGCCACACCGTCACCCCGCTCGACCCGTCCGGGAGCACGCCCATCACGTGAGACACGATGAGATCGTTCACCCACGAGTGCTGGTAGTCGTCGATCCCGCGGTACAGGCTGGGCCGCCCGGTGTAGGGGTGGTAATGCTCGAAGCTGTTGGGGCGATCGGGGTCCCCGTCGAACGTCATCATCCGCGCGAACCGCCGCACCAGCTCCCCGAGCTGTGGCGACCACTCGGCGCGATGCTCGCGCACCACGTGGGCCAGCGCCTCGATCAGGTGCGAGTTCGTCATCGGCCACACGCGGCCGTTCCACGGGCAATTGTGCCGCTTCCCTTTCCATTCGCCATCGGGGTTGAAGAGCGGGTCGTTCACGCTCGACGAGGGAACGGGGTACGGAGTCCAGAATTCGCCGGCATCGAACAGATGCCGCCCCAACCCGTCGACGTGCCGGGCGTCCACGAGATCGGTCGCGAACGGATAGAAGCACACGGCGGCCTTCACGCCGGTGGGCCGCGCCGTCCTCCGGTTCACGTCGAAGAACATCTCCGCCACCGGGTCCCACATCTTCTCCAGGATGGCGCGCCCCGTGCGGCTTGCGCCCTCGCGCCAGCGAGCGACGTCCGCCGGGGTCACGCGCCCTGCGAGCCGCTCCAGCGCCCGCAACAGCCGGTAGCCGTACACGGTGACGTCCACGCCTTTCAACCGCATGCGGCTCTCCCAGCCGGCGCGGTCCGCTTCGGGATCGACCGCCTGATAGCGTGACATGAACTCCTGCCCCGTTTCGTACTGGTTCACGACGTCGATCATCCCGGTGTGGTCGGCGTCGCGTGTGCGGAGCAGCCACTCGGCATAGCGCACGAGGCCGGGATACACCTCCGCCTCGAACGCCGCATCCGGATGCACGGCCTGGAGCGCCTCGACCGCGCCGCCCCAGTCGGCGTGGTAGAAGTCGCTGCGCCGCAAGTGATCGACGAACACCCGCCCCGGGAGCGAGCCATCGGGATTCTGGTGCGCCAGGAACGTCCGCAGCGTCCCGCGCGCCCAGGCGGGATCGGCGAGCCAGCGCAGCTCACGCATGTGACACTGGGCGCTGTAGGTAATCGGCAAGTGGAAGTAGCCGATCCCCTCACACACAGTGGGAAACCGGTAGTTCCCGATGCCGCCCGCGATCGCGTTCAGCCGGAGACCGTACCACCGATACCACCAGCAACGGTCGAGGTATGGGTCGGAGCAGCGGAAGCCCGGCACCGACGCGAAGAACTCCTGCCACCCGCGCTCCGCGACCGCCGTCGGGCGACCGAGCCGGCGCGGCCCCTCACCGTCGGCCTTCCGGGCCGCCACACCGCCGCCCCCGTCGAGCGCCAGGGACACGGACGCGGAGAAGGTCGTCGCAGCTCCGCGAGCGATCCGGAACCGCCGCGCCAGCCCAAGAAACACCAGTCCTCTCGGGTCGATGCCCTCGAGATGCAGCTCGTTCCCGAGCCCGCCGCCCCGGCGCCACCGGTCGTAGAACGGCGTGAGGTCGAATCGCGGCGGCAGCGTGGGCGCGGAGGCCTCGGAGCGGTACGCGGCAAACGACTGGGCTGTAGGAGCTAGCGCGAGCAGGTGCTGGACGCGCGCGCGATGGGCCTGCCGGTCCGCGACCATGCGAACGAACCGCAGCGCGTAACGGTCGCCGCGCACGTCCGCCGCCGCCAGAGACGCGCCGTCCACTGCGGTCCAGACCACGACGTCGAGCATCACCGCCCGCGCCGTGGGGTTGCGTACGACCCACTCGGAGGCGAGCGAGCCCCCCGGCGCGCTGCGAACCTCGCGCGCCCGCAACGGCCCCACCGCGTACTCGAGGGTGAGCGTCGCGGGCGTCCAGCGCTGGCGGAGGCATCGGGGGAGCGGCGTGAACGGGGGCGGGGGAAGCCCGGGGACGCCGTCTGCCAGGAGCGTCACGGTGAAGAGCGGGCCGATGGCGTATTGGAACAGGTGCGCTTCGTCCCAGAAGCCCGGTGCCGCCAGCCACTCGGGGAACGGCGGGGCCCAGACGAGCCCGTCCCCCGCGCCCAGGTACCACTTATCGTCCCGAGGGACGAGGCTATTTCTCAAGCGCGGCGATCTGGCGCAACAGCTCCGCGTCGTCGCGCCGGTGTCCCGGCTCCGCGGACGCCAGGGTGAAGTCAGGCGCCAGGTCACCGACCTGCGGTGCGATCGAGGGGGCGGTCGTCGTCACGACGCAACAATCTCCCGCATCCGGTGGAATGCCGTTCGGAACTCGCGGCGAACAACGGGCGTTGCGGGGGTAATGTCACAAGGCGGCACCCGGCGAGGCAACCCATCACGCCCGAGTCGGTTTGAATTCGCCGCAACCGCCGTGCATCTTACGTCCGTCCCCGATTGCCGCAGGAGGAGAAACATGCCAGGAGCAGTCAGCTCCACCGAGAAGGTCGTGGCGCACACCCTGCCCAAGCTGCCGTACGACTACGGGGCGCTTGAGCCACACATTGACCGGCAGACGATGGAGATCCATCACACGAAGCACCACCAGGCCTACATCAACAACCTGAACGCGGCGCTGGACAAGCATCCCGAGCTGCACAAGAAGACGCTCGAGGAGCTGCTGCGCGGTATCAACGGCGTCCCCGAGGACATCCGTACCGCGGTGCGCAACAACGCCGGCGGCCACCACAATCACTCGCTGTTCTGGACGATCATGGCGCCCGCCGGAAAGGGCGGCGGCGGAGAGCCGAGCGGCGCCCTCGCCGACGCGATCAGGAAGACCGTCGGCGACTTCGCGAAGTTCAAGGAGCAGCTGTCGAACGCCGCGATGACCCGGTTCGGCTCGGGTTGGGCCTGGCTCGTCGTGGCGGGCGGCAAGCTCGAGCTGCTCAGCGCGGCGAACCAGGACAGCCCGGTCATGGACGGGAAGATTCCCATCCTCGGGCTCGATGTATGGGAGCATGCGTACTACTTGAAATACCAGAATAGAAGAAACGAGTACGTGGCGGCGTGGTGGAACGTGGTCAACTGGGCCGAGGTGCAGAAACGTTACGAGGCGGCCAGGAAATAAGTAGACGGTTAGACGTCGAGACGGCTAGCGGCGTGCAGCGGTGAGGGTGCAGGTAATCCCGCCTGCGGCCTAACGCCTCACAGCCGCTAGCCGTCTTGACGTCTAGCCGTCTTGCGTTCATAGGTGCACATTCAACAACGGCAGGATCTTGAACGGCGCCTTATTGTTTTTGGCTCTGTTCACCGCTCCGATCTGTACCCCTTTCAGTTCCCAGGCCGAGTTGTAGATCCCGATCGCCACGCCCGTCTGCAGCCCGCGCACTCGGTTGTACGCGCTGAGCGACAGTCCTGAGAGCCCCCCGGTCTTCAGGTAGAGCCCCGCGAGATTCAGGCCCGTCACGCGGGAGCACTCGACGCGGTATCCGGCGATCGAGACGCCCCGGATCTCACCGTCCGCCACCACCGCGATCCCGCCGATCCCTGCGCCCGTGAGGCGGCCGCTCGTCACGACCGCGAGGCCGCCCACGCCGACTCCTGCGATCGAACCGTTCACTACGGTGGCGAGCCCGCCGGCGCCCAACCCCTTGAGATCGCCGTCCGCGACCGTGCCCAGGCCGGCAACGGCGACGCCGGACACGTTATGGTTCGCCACCGTGCCAAGCCCCGAGACAGCAAGCCCCGCGATGTCCCGGTTCGCGACCGTGCCGAGCCCGCCGATGGCGATCCCGGTGACGCTCCGGTTCGCCACGGTCCCGAGGCCGCCGAGCGCGATCCCCCGGATATCCCGATCGGCCACCGCGCCGAGTCCCCCGATGACGACGCCGCGGACGGCGCCGTTGGACACCGCGCCCAAGCCTCCAATGGCAATCCCCTGGATGTCGCCGTTGGCGACGAGCCCCAGCCCGCCGATCCCCAGGCCTTGGAGCGACCCGTTCGACACGGCGCCCAGCCCGCCGATGGTGATCCAGCGAGCCCGACGCTCCGTCACGACCCCGGCGAAGCCGATCGCGATCCCGTTGACGTATTGCGACCCCGGCAACACGCCCGCCTGCAGTCCGTTGACGGCACCGCTCAGCGGCTCCCGCGCTCTCCACACCGTGACGTTGATGCCGTTGACCCGCTCGAGCCCGGCGTCCTGCCCGTTGATGCGGATGCCGTTCACACGGGGCGCGTTGCCGAAGCTCACGCCGGTGCCGTGGATGGTGAGACCGATGTGGAAGTGACCGTAGCGCGGCGGGTTGGTATCGGCCGATTCGGCTTGGGCCGCGAGCGCGTGGGTCAGTGGCGCAATGGCGAGCAGGACCGCGCTGGCGAATGACGCGCGCCGCGTGATGGTCACCGGCGGCCCCGTCCGGGGAAGGGTCAGGACCCTTACGGGCGTTGCGTGGGAGGCGGTTTCAGGAGAGTGAGCACCGCCTGGTGCATCGGTCCGTTGGAAGTGACGAGGCTGCCGCCGTAGATCGACCGTTCGCCGCCCAGGGTGGTGGCCCGGCCGCCCGCCTCCTCGGCGATGACCTGCGGCGCGGCGATGTCCCAGGGGTGCATGACCGGATCGATCGCGATCTCTCCCCCGCCTTCCGCGACGAGCATGTGCTGGTAGAAATCCCCGAAGCCCCGGGTGCGCTCCACGCACCGGATCAACGCCAGGAGACCGGGTGAGGGTCCATCCCGGCCCGGCCCACCCTCTCCCGGGCCGAGGTTGCCGTGAAACAGTGATGCCCGCGCGAGCTCCCGGACGCCCGAGACGTGGATCCGGCGCCCGTTGCCGAATGCCCCGTGACCCCGCGCGGCGTGCCAGCGGGCGTGCAGCGCCGGAGCGCTCACCACGCCCGCGATCACCTCGCCCGCCGCTTCGATGGCGAGCAGGCTTGCGAACACGGGGATTCCCCGCACGAAGTTGCGGGTGCCGTCTATGGGATCGATGATCAAGCGCGCATCGCCCGCTCCCACTCGCTCGCCCTGCTCTTCCCCGCAGATGCCGAGGGTGGGATGACGCTCGACCACCGAGGCGCGCGCCATGGTCTCAATCGCGCGGTCCGCCTCGGTGACGGGGCTCGAGTCGGGCTTTTCCTCCACGCGCAGCCGGCTGGCTTTGAAGAAGCGCAGGGCGATCTCGTCGGCGCGGTCGGCGAGCTCGTGGAGGAACGGGAGCCAGGCTGCAGGATCCATGGGGCGCAGGGCGACGCGTCAGAGCGCGGGCGCCCGGGCGGTGTCTCGGACCAGGCGCGCGCGCAGCGCCGCGTGGAGCTCCCGCGCGACCGGGCCGGGGCGGCGATCGCCGATGGCGCGCCCGTCGACCTGCACGACCGGCATCACGTCCACCGTCGTCCCCGTGAGAAACAGCTCGCTCGCCGTGTAGAGCTCGCGGACGGGCAATGGCGCTTCGGACACGCCGACCCCGAGCTCGGCCGCGAGCTCGAACACGACCTCGCGCGTGACGCCGGGCAGGATCCGGTGATCTGCCGGATGCGTGCGGATCGCCCCGTCGATCACGGCGAGCAGATTGGTGCTCGCTCCCTCGGTCGCGATGCCGTCACGCACCAGGATCGCTTCGAACGCCCCGGCGGCCACGGCCTGCTGCTTCGCCAGCACGTTGGCGAGGAGCTGAACCGTTTTCAGGTCGCAGCGCTCCCAACGCAGGTCCGGGGTCGTGATCGCGGTCGCGCCCCGGGCGCGGACGTCGTCCGGGACGGCGAGCGGGTTGGCGCTCAGGAACACCGTTGGCGGCGTGCCGGCAGGGGGGAAATGGTGGGTGCGGGGCTCGGCCGATCCGCGAGTGATCTGCAGATAGACCGTCGCGTCGCCGTCGTCGATCCGGTTGTCGCGCAGCAGCCGCTCGGAAATCTCGAGCAGGGCCGCCGGGTCGAGCGCCGGCGGAAGCGCCACGGCGAGCGCGTCCAGTCCCCGCGCGAGCCGCCTCAGGTGTCGCGCGGCTTCGAAGAGCCGGCCGTTCCGCGCTCGGGTCACCTCGTACACGGCGTCGCCGAACAAAAAGCCCCGATCGTCCACGGCGACGGTCGCCCGCGTCCGATCCAGATATCGGCCGTTCAGATAGACGATCATCCAGCGGCCTCGCGCGTTGAGAGCTACGGCCCTCTCTGCTTCGGCGGCCCCTGATTGAGCAGCAGCCAGTAGACGCCGAGCTGCCGGGCGGCCTCCATGAACTCGTCGAAGTCGACGGGTTTGCGAATGTAGCTGTTGGCGCCCAGACCGTAGCCCTTGAGCACGTCCTGCTCCTCGGTCGAGGAGGTCAGGATGACCACCGGCAACGAGCGCGTTCCCTTGTCGGCGCGCAAGCGGCGCAGGACTTCCAGCCCGTCGACCTTGGGGAGCTTCAGATCGAGCAGGATGAGGTCGGGCACGGCGGTCGTATCGCGACCCTCGTACCGGCCCGTCCCGAACAGATACTCGAGCGCCTCCGCGCCGTCGCGCACGACGATGACCTCGTTGGTGATGCGATTCTTCCTCAGGGCACGGAGCGTCAGTGCCTCGTCGTCCCGGTTGTCCTCGACGAGTAGAATCATCTTATCCGTCATGGCTGGGGTGTCTGGTCCGGCGACAGCGTGAAGTAGAACGTCGCTCCGCGCCCAACTTGCCCCTCCGCCCAGATGCGTCCTCCGTGCCGTCTGATGACCCGGGCGACGGTCGCGAGGCCGACCCCGCTCCCCTCGAACTCGCCGGCGGGATGCAGCCGCTGGAACGGTTTGAACAGCTTGTCGCCGTACGCCATGTCGAACCCGGCTCCGTTGTCGCGAACGTAGTAGGCCTGCGAGCCGTTCGCCACGGTGCGGCCGAACTCGATGCGCGGCCGCGGCTGGCTGCGAGAGTACTTCAAGGCGTTCTCCAGCAGGTTCTCGAGCGCCACCCGCAGCAGCCGCGGATCCCCGTCGGCCACCAGGCCGGGAGCGATTGCCCATTCCACGGACCCAGCCGGCGCGCTTCTGCCGAGCTCCGAGGCGACGGCGGTGGCGATAGCGCTCAGGCTGACCGACTCCCGTTTCATGGGAGCGCGCGTGAGGCGCGACAGATTGAGCAGGTCGTCGATCAGCCCCGCCATCCGGCGGGCCGCATCCCGGATGCGGGCGAAGTGCGCCCGTCCGGTCTCGTCGAGCTGATCGGCGCAATCATCGAGCACGGCGCGGCTGAAGCCATCGATGCTGCGAAGCGGCCCGCGGAGATCGTGCGACACCGAGTAGGCGAAGGCGTCGAGCTCGGCGTTTGCCGCCTCGAGCTGCGCGGCATACCGGCGCAACGTGTCCTCCGCCTGCTTGCGGTCCGTGATGTCGCGCAAGATCCCGGTGAAGAGCTCCTGCGCTCCCTCCCGCCAACTCGCGAGCGACAGTTCGACCGGGAACTCTGATCCGTCCTTCTTGCGCCCCGTGAGCTCGACCGTTCTCCCAATCACGTGGGGTTCGCCCGTGGCCAGATAACGTGCCAGTCCCGCGCGATGAGCGTCGCGGTATCGGTCGGGCATGAGCGTGGTGATCGGGCGACCCTCAACCTCGCTCGCCCCGTACCCGAAGATGCGTTCGGCCGCGGGATTGAAATAGGTGATCAGGCCGAGTTGGTCGGCCGACACGATCGCGTCGTTTGCGGACGCGGCCAGCGCGCGAAACCGTCCCTCTGATCCGCGCAGGGCTCCTTCCGCCTCCCGCCGGCGCGCGTCGGCGCGCTCGATCGAGCGCGCGCTCCACCACGTGAGGCCTGCCAGAGCGACGATGGTGGTGACGACGAAGAGCGCCGAGCCGCCTTCCGTCTCGTAGAGCCCGGCGTTCTGGCCGAGCACCCTGAGCCAGCCCAGCACCACGGGAATCAGCACGACGGCGGGCAGCAGTCGCCGGACGAGCGCCCCGGCGGGAGTGTCGCCTCGCAACAGCGCCACGAGCCCCTCGTCGGGACGCGCAAACAGAGCGCCGGTCGTGAGGGCGAGGAACGCGAGGCTCGTGTTCAGAGCCATCGGGCCGCGCAGCATGTCCGCCCCGTAGAGGTGCCCGAGCAAGGCGGCCAGAGTTGTGAGGCCCGACCCGAGAAGCAGGGTCTGCAGGGCGGCGTGGACCCGGCGACCTTCCAGGCGCAAGAGGGCGAGCGCCAAGCCGGTGAGGACGAAGTTCAGCGCGGTGAGCTGGGCCAACCGAGAGCCGACGGCGGCCACGCGCGCGGGAAACAGGAGGCCATCCAGAGGGACGTCCCAGGCCGAGAGATACGCCCCCAACCGTGCACCACCGACCAGGACGACGAGAGCAGCCAGGCCCTGGGCGAGCCGCCGAGCCGGAGGCGGACGGTCTGGCTCTGCCGAGAGGAGCAGCGCCACGCCGGCCGCGATGAGGACGAGGGCGGTGACGGGGTTCATCGTCACGCGCCCTGGGCCCGCACTCTTCAGCAGGTCGATGTCGAGCCACCAGCCCACGAGCGCCGCGGCGCCGAGCGCAATCGCCGCTGAAGCGCATGCTGTCGAGACGATCGACGGCTTCATTGACGGTTGGACCCGGTAGCGCCGCGGGAAATTGGCTTGCGGAATGGGGAGGCGTAGGAGCGCAGCATGCTGCTCTCCTAGCGCAAGAGTTCAGGGCCAGCGCGCGGGCGGACCGCTACTCGTCGCCGCGCAACTCGCGTTCGGCGCGGGTCCAATCGTCGAGCTCGTGGCCGGGCTCCTCGCCGCGCTCCCGGTACAGCTCGTATGCCCGCCGGCGGACCTCCTCTTCGGAGGGGGCCGCCGGGCCGCGAACCGGCTGCCTCTCCTTCGCCTTGCCTGGGCGCTTGGTCGTCGGCCTGCGTTTCGAGGTTTCCGACATCGCCTGTTTCCCTTCTCCTGATCGAGAGTCCAAGGTTGAGAAATCGGACGCAAATTCGCAAGGGCGTGGGCCCGGGCCCCGGCGATCGAGACAACACGGGCTAGGGCCGGTCCGAGCCCACCGGCGTTGCTCGGGGGACGCGGTCCACCACCTTCGCCTGCACCGGCGCGCCGGGGGCGAGCAGCTCCAGACCCCCCACCACGACCTGCGCGCCCGCTTCGACGCCGGTGCTCACCTCGACGAACCCCGGCGTGCGCACGCCGAGAGTCACTGAGCGCCGCTGCGCCTTCCCGTCGCTCACGACCCAAACGACGTTTGCGCCCTGTAATGGAACGACAGCGTCTTCGGGAATCACGATCGCCCCGGGGCGCACCGCGGTGACGAGCCGCGCCTCGATGAACATGCCTGGCTGCAGCAACCGCTGCGGGTTCGGGACGCGCGCCTTGACCAGGATCGTGCGGCTCGGGAGCTGGACGACCGGGTCTACAAAGTCCACCGTACCCGTGAAATCGCGACCCGGGATCGCGGCGACCTGGAACGTGACCTGCTGTCCGGGGCGCAGCGAGCGCGCGAAGCGCTCGGGCACCTGGAACGAGGCGCGTTGCGGGTTCACCGTGTGGAGTGACACGAGGCGCGTGTCGGTGGTGACGTAATCGCCCAGGCTGACGTAGCGCTGTCCGGCCACGCCGGCGAACGGCGCCAGAACGGTCGTGCGCTCGAGCCGGATACGCTGGAGGTCGTACTGCGCCTGCGCGCCCCGGGCCGTCGCCTCGGCGCGCTCCAAGTCCGCGGCGGACGATGCATTCTCCTGTGCGAGCTCCTTGGCGCGCGCCAATCCCTGCTCGGCGAGGTCGCGCTGGGCGGCGAGCTGCGCCACCTGGGCCTGTAACTGGGCGTCGTCCACCTTGAAGAGCGGCGTTCCCTGGTCGACCTCCTGTCCCTCGCGGACCAGGATCTCGACGATCCGCCCGTCCACCTCGGGGCGCAGGTCGATCGACTGCACGGCTTCGATCTGGCCGGTCGCGGCGATCTCATCACGCACCGTGTCCACCCGGGCGATGGCGACCTCGACCGGGAGACCCATCGGACCGCCGCCCCCGGACCCGCCCGGCCCCGGGCCGGCGCCCCTGGTCTTCTTGCACGCGCCCGCGGCGACCAGCGCCACCGCGAGGCACCAGGCGCCACGCGCCGTGCCGGTCACTGGTTCGGTTCGGGAAAGAGACGACGGCCGAGTACGTTTTCCAGGCCCGCCAGCGCCAGTCGGCTCGCGTACCGCGCCTGGACGAGCGCGGCTGCCGCGTCGTCCAGGTCGGCCTGCGCCTTGAGCAGGTCGAGGATGGTCGTCTCGCCCGCGCGGTAGCGGCTCTGCTGCACCCGGAAGTTCTCGCGCGACACGTTCAGGGCCTCGCCCGCGAGCTCCGCGCTGGCGCGCGCCGTCGTGAAGCCCTCGTACGCCGCCGTCACGTCGCGCCGCACGGAGCGATTGACCGTGTCGCTGATCGCTCGGGCCACGTCCCGGTTCACGCGGGCCTGACTGATGGCGTTTTCACGCCGGAAATTGTCCCATAGCGGGAACTGCACCGTCAGCGTGAGCTGGGTGAAGCGATTCCCCCTTGGGTAGAACTTGTTGTCGAACGCGATCCCGGTTCCGGTCAGGCTGGCGTGGGGCAAGTAGGTGCCCAACTGCGAGCGGAAGACGGCAGCCGTGGCGCGCTCGTTGGCTCGCGCACTCCGGTATCGGGGGCCCCGGTCGGCCGCCTCCTCGACCGCAGCGTCGAGCGACAGGGGCAACTCGGCCGGCAGCACGCTGTCGAGCAGGGCCGCGTTCACGGGGCCCGGGAGGCCCACCCGGCTCCCGAGCGTCAGCCGGGCGACGCGCAGGTCGCTCTCCTGGCGCAGCAACGCCACCCGCGCGCGGGACAGCTCCAGCCGCAGCTGCAGGGAATCGGTTTGGACGGCCGCGCCCGAGACCACGCGTGCCCGGGCCACGGCGAGCTGCTGCTCGGCGCGCTGCACCCGCTCCCGCGCCACGCGCGCAAGCTCCCCTCCCGCCAGCACGGCGTAGTAATCGGACTCCGTGAGCAAGGCCGCCGCGAACCGTGCCTTCAGCGCCCCGGCATGGGCGCTATCCAGCGCGGCCGCCGAGCGGGCCAGCTCCGCAACCTTCTGTCCCCCTGTGAACAGGTCGTAGCGCAACGTCACCTGGGCCTGCACAGAGTAGGTCTCGGGCCTGAGCGTCCCGAAGTTGAAGAACGCCGGCAAGTTCTTCGTCGCGTCCGTCTCCAGCGAAACGGCGGGCAGGATGAACACCGCGAACGCGCTGCGCCGCGCCCACACGGCGTTGTCCACCTGGCCGATCGCCGCGACGTAGCCGGGGTCGAGGCCGGTGGCGCGACGGAGCGCCTCGGATAACGTGACGGTCGGGACCGAATCGGGAGCGGCACCGACGACCTGGAGCTGGAGATGGAGAGCCGCGACCAGGGACAGCATCAGTCGGCCTCCACGGGTTGGACCGCCCGCAGCTCACGCGCCTGCCGCGTCGTCAAGCGGTCGAGCAGCACATAGGCCACGGGCACGACGAACAGGGTGAGCACCGTGGAGAAGAGGATGCCTCCCACGATGGCGTAGCCGAGCGGCCGGCGCGAGGTGGAGCCCGCGCCGAGTCCGATCATCACCGGGATCGCGCCCATGATCGTCGACACCGACGTCATGAGGATCGGCCGCAGCCGGATGCGACCGGATTCGAGCACCGCGGCGACGGTGTCGAGTCCCTTGGCCTTGAGCTGGTTGGCGTACTCCACGAGCAGGATCGAGTTCTTGGTCACGAGACCGATCAGCAGCACCATGCCAATCTCGCTGTACAGGTTGATCGTTCCGCCCGGGCGATGCAGCAGGGCCGCCACGAGCAACGTCGCGAGCGCGCCGGTCACCGCGAGCGGCACCGCCAGCAACACGGTGAACGGGTGCACCAGCGATTCGAATTGCGAGGCGAGCACCATGAAGACGACCAGCAGTGCGACGCCGAACGCGAAATACAACGCGCCGCCGCTCTCCCTGAACTCGCGGGAGTCCCCTGCCAGCGCCGTCGTGCTTCCCGGGGGAAGCACCTGCCGGGCCAACCCATCGAGCGAGTCGAGCGCTTCCCCCTGGGCGAACGGAGGAATCAGGGAGGCCGACAGCGTAAAGGACGGCACGCGGTTGAAGTGGTTGATCTGCCTCGGGCCCACTCCCTCCTCGACCTTCGCCAGGGCCGCAAGCTGCACCAGCTGGCCGCCGCGTCCCCGCAGGTAGATCCCCGACATGTCGCTCGGCGTGGCCCGAAGACTGGGATCGAGCTGGACCATCACGTAGTACAGCTTGTCGTTCCGGGTGAACGTGCTGACCCGGCGACCGCCGAGGAACGTCTGAAGCGCGGCCGCGACGTCGCGCACGGGTACCCCGAGGTCCTCCGCGCGGTCGCGGTCGAAGGTGACGCGCAGCTCCGGCTTGTTCACGCGCAGGTCGGTGTCGACGTTCGTGAGACCCTTGATGGCGCGCGCCCGCGGCACGAGCGTGTCCATGGCCTGCGCGAGCCGCGCGAGATCGGGATGCTGCACCACGAACTGCACCGGCTGGCTGAACCCGAGCGCGCCGGGGCTGTACGGGAACGCCCGGAGACCGGCGATCCCGAAGAGCTGGGGGAACAGCATGCCCACGAGTTGCTGGACGTTATGCTGACGCTCGCTCCAATCCTTGAGGATGACGCCGATAAACGCCCGGTTGACGCCTCCGGCGAATCCGCCGATGATCGTGAAGTACCCCTGGACATCCGGAGTCTTGCCGATGATCTGCTCGATCTGGCGCACGTAGCCGTCCGTGTAGTCGAGCGATGCGCCCTCGGGCGCCGATGCCACCACCAGGAAGAACCCGCGGTCGTCGTCCGGAATGAGCTCCTGCTTGAGGTTCTTGTACAACACGAACGCCAGGGCCACCGTCACGACCGTCCCGGCCATCACGATACCCCGGTGCCGCAGCGCGGTCTGGAGCAGCTTCGCGTAGCGATCGGCGACGGCGTTGAAGCCCTGCTCCAGCACCCGGAAGAGCGCGCCGTGCTCGTGCGGCACCCGGAGCACCTTGGCGCACAGCATCGGTGTCAACGTCAAAGCCACGAATCCCGAAATCACCACGGCCCCGGCGACCGCGATCCCGAACTCGCTCAGCAGCCGTCCCGTCGAGCCGCGCAGGAACCCGAGCGGCGTGAACACGGCTACCAGCGCGATCGTCGTTGCGATCACGGCGAAGCCGATCTCGTTGGTGCCGTTGACCGCGGCCGGCTCCGGCGCCTCGTTCAGCTCTTCTTGGTGACGGTAGGCGTTCTCCAGCACGATGATCGCGTCGTCCACCACGATGCCGATGGCGATCGTGAGCGCGAGCAGCGTGAAGTTGTTGATCGAGAAGCCGAGGAAATACATGATGG
>Ga0070708_100002253_pt1 | contig 14909 bp, 15 predicted proteins | sample KBSK5503metaG_FD_65469 | JGI IMG/M metagenome (GOLD analysis project Ga0070708, IMG submission 65469) | Corn, switchgrass and miscanthus rhizosphere microbial communities from Kellogg Biological Station, Michigan, USA - KBS K5-50-3 metaG | ecosystem: Host-associated > Plants > Roots >...
GGTGACGGCCTGTCCAACCCCGAGATCGCCGCTCAGCTGTTCATGAGCCCGCGCACCGTCGAATACCACTTGCACAAGGTCTTCACCAAGCTCGCCATCAGTTCCCGCAACCAGCTCCATGGTGTCCTGGCCGGGCAGCCAGGCCGGGGTGCAGGCTAGGGATTTCGCGGACGCGAACAGGCCCACCCAGGCGGAGAGTTCTGGCATGGGTAACCCGCCCCGCCCCCGGAAATCACGCCGAGCAGCCCGCTGGGCCGTGGCTTGCATCCGCACCCGGCTGAACCCAACTGATGGCAATCGGCCAGCGGTGGATCCACGGGGCTCGACCCAGATTGGCGTAGTAGACGGCGTGGTGCGGACTAGGCCCAACGAAGGGAATACCTGTCATGTTCAAATCAACGTCCACGTCCCTGATTCTGCGCGGCGCTCTCGCCACCATCGTCGGGATCATCGCCATCGCCTGGCCAGGGGTAACGATTCTCGCGCTGGTCATCTTGTTCGCGGTCTATGCGTTCATCGACGCGGGTCTGCAGGCCATGCGGGCGTTCAGCAGCGCCACCGCGGGACCGGTCTTCGGCCGCCTGCTGCTGGGGCTGCTTGACCTGGCCGCCGGGGTGATCGCCCTGGTCTGGCCCGGGCCCACCGCGCTGGTGCTGGTGCTGGTCGTGGCGATCTGGGCGGTCGTCGGCGGCTTCGCCGAGATCTTCCTAGGCTTCCGCAGCGGCGAAACCGCAGGCACCCGCGCGCTGTTCATTACGGGTGGGCTGGTGGCCATCGCGTTCGGTGTCGTGCTCTTCTCCCGCCCCGACGTCGGCGCGGTCACCCTCGCCCTGCTCTATGGCCTGTTCAGCCTGATCTACGGCAGCTCGCAGATCGTCATGGGCGTCCAGGCCCGCCGGACCGGGCAGGCCCTGCACTCGGTAATGAAGGACGCGGCCTGAGCGGATGGGCGCTGTGGGGACCCCGGGTCGGCGCCGGGATACCGCCCGCTGAGCGCCTGCCAAGCCCTGACCCGGCTTGGCAGGCGCGCTCGTTACAACTCGCCTGGTCGCGGCACCGATGGATCTGGAGCTTAAAACCAATACGGAGCTGACTCGCCAGATCCATACGCTTACCACCGAGCTGCACAACCGGCTGCTGGATGAACCCGCTCAGCAGCTCTGAGCGCCGACTTCCCGGCCAGCCCATCCAGGGCCTCGCACTGCGGCCTGCGGCCCCACAACATCATGTGCCGCCCTCCCTCTCGGCGGATCCTCCGTCATGGTAGAACCGGCTCCCCGTCCGGCATACCCCCAGGACCGCGCGCGGACGCCGGGGTGCCGGCTAGGGATCCGACAGACGCGAAGCCGACCCTCCCAGGTGGAGGGTTGCCGCACGGGCAGCCCACCCCCCATTCCGGGCACCGGGAGCGCCCGCTAGCAGAGGAGCAGGTCATGCCGCTGGTCAACGTCAAGGCGCGGATGCGCGAGCTGCGAAGGGCCGGTGAGCATGGATGACGGCGCCGATCGTGCCGGGCAGCGGCGGTCGGACCCGGCCGAGGATCGATGTCGGCCAGCTCTGGTCTGGCGGGGTGGCGACGGCGATCGTGGCTGGCCTGGTCGCGCTGGTAGGCGTGCTTGTCTGGCGCTGGCTGTTCAGCGTCCCGATCCTGGCGCCCAGGAGTGATGGCGCGTACGGCGACGTCCGCACCACGGATTACGTGCTGGCCGCCGCTGGTGCTGCGCTGGTCGCCACCGCGCTGGCCCAGCTGCTCTTGGCGAGCACGCCGCGGCCGCTTGTCTTCTTCGGGTGGATCGTCGGCCTGGCCACCGTGGTCGTGGTGCTGTACCCGTTCGGCACCGCCGCGCCGCTGTCCGAGAAGGTCGCCACGGCTACCGTCGACCTGGTCATTGGCATCGTAATCGGCTCGCTGGTCAGCGGAATCGCCGCGCGTTCGACGAGAGTGCGCCAGCCGGGCGAGGATACCGAGAGTTACACCCGCGGCTCATCGAGCCGCAGCGACCAGAACACGTCCACATCGAAGTGGCCAGTCGACGGGTCGGGATCGCCGTAGATCTCCCAGCGGGCGCCAGCCAGCCGGTACCCGTTCGCCTTGCTCCACTCGCACACCGCGTGATGGGTGTCGCCGATCTCGGTGATCGGGCCGGTGTGGGTCGCGGTGGCGACAAGCCCGCCCGGCAGCGTTGACGCGACGACATGACCGACGGGATCGAATGAGCCGCTCACCTGGACGCCGACTTCGACGTGGGGAACATCGTCCTTGTAGAGCATGATGTTGTGCCCCTGCGTGTAGAGCCCCTCCGGGGCGCCGCCGCGGAGGAAGCCCCAGACCTGGTCCAGCATCGGCCCCCACATCTTCGGGAACTCCGCCCACGTCGTAGCCGTCACTACCACCGCTGTCGGCGTCGGTTCGATGGTTTTCACGGTTACCTCGACAGTCATGGCGCGGAGCATACGGCACTCCGCCTTGGGTGGTTGCCGATCGCGCGGCCAGATAGGCAACTTGACGGCTACTCTTCCAGCAGGAGCTACCAGGTCAGCGGCCGTGGCAGAGTTGTCGGCACCCACAGGCTTGACTTACCCGCCGTCGCCTACTGTGGCGGCATGGACAATGAGCCGCCGCTCCCGGTCATCTGGCAGACGGTCCTGGACACCACCGACCCGCGGCGCCTGGCCGAGTTCTACCGGCAGCTGTTCGGCTTGCGATACCGCCCGGGCGACGAGCCGCCCACGCCTGGCCGGCCAGACCCGAAAGGGCAAGACTGGCTGGTGCTGAAAAGCCCGGCCGACGGTGCGGCGCTGGCGTTCCAGAAGGTCGAGGAGCTTCCCCAGGCAACCTGGCCGGACGGCCCGGTCCCGCAGCAGTTGCACCTAGATGCCACGGTGCCCACCAAGGCTGACCTCGACGTCCAGCATGAGCGGGCGCTCGCTCTCGGGGCCCGGCTGCTCCAGGACCGCTCGGATGACCCGGAGGAGCCGCTGCGCGTCTACGCCGACCCGGCCGGGCACCCGTTTTGTATCTTTGTCGGCTGACCGGCCGCTTACCTCGCTGCGGAGGCGTCCAGGGTTCTCGTCTAGGCTGCCGTCATGCCGGCTCTGATCGCGATGTGCGGGCTGCCGTTCGCGGGCAAGTCCGTCCTGGCCGGGGCGCTGAGCCGGGAACTGCGCATCAGGCTGCTCTCCTACGACTTCGAGCTCTACCCGGCCTACCGCCGCCTGGCGCCGGCCGGCTCGCCGGCGGCCGCCGAATACGACTTCGTCCAGGACATCGCCCGCCGGGAGATCGCCGCGATCCTGGCCAGCGGGCAGTCCCTGATCTATGACGACCTGCTGCTGAAGCGCGAGGACCGCCGCAAGCTCGCCGCCGTCGCCGAGGCGCACTGGGCCGGCTTCGTGCTGGTCTACCTCGACACCCCGCTGCCGGTGATCGGCGAGCGCCGGGCGGCGCACGCGCGGACGCGGGCCGGCCTCCCCGAGGCCACGATGCGGCTGGACATCTCGCACCTCGAGCCGCCCGGGGACGCCGAACGGGCCGTGTGCGTCAGCCCGGACTACGTCCTGCCGGAAGTCCTGGCCAGGGTCAGCGCTCGCCTCACGGGGAGCTGAGCTCGCCTGGTGAGCCCCCACCCGGCGGGCTAGGGCGGTTACCCGTGGCCGGTGGCGTGGGCACGGCAGGTCGAGCCGTCCGCCCGCGGCTGGAGGCGGGCGGGATCAGTCGCAGACGATGGTGATCCTGGTCCACGCGCCCAGGTGGATGCGGTCGCCGTTACGCAGCGGCACGGGTTCGTTCGGCGGGACGTCCCTGCCGTTGACCACGATGCCGTTCGGCGAGCCGGGGTCGACGACGGACCAGCTTCCGTCCGGCGCGGCGGTCAGCACGGCGTGCAGCCGCGACACCGCCGTATCGGTGGGCGGGCCGGTCAGGTCGATCTCCGGCTCGATTTGGCGGGACACGCTGCGCCGTCCGATGCGGACCTCGGTGCCGGACAGCGGGAACCGCCGCTCGGGGAAGGAGTCGGGGAACCTGATCGAGTCGGCATCCTGGTCGTTTGCCGCCTGCACCCGCTCGTAGTAGGCGCGATCCGCGGTCACCACCGCGGTCCAGGTCCGCGGCCCGGCGGACATGATGGTCGGCGTCTGGGGCGGTGTCCCGGCCGGAAGCTCCGTGGCGCGCGGGTCCGGCGGAACGGTCAGCGGGGCGGTCGCCGCGGCGCGCGACGGCACCGGCGGCGCGGGCGCGACGAGGATAGTCTGGTCGTTCGGGCGCCGGGGCCCGGAGGAATCGTAGGGCTCGACGCCGAGTGCCTCGCGCAGCGCGTCGGCGAAGGCGCCGCAGCTCTCGTACCGCTCTTCCGGCGTCTTCGCCAGCCCCCTGGCCAGCACCTGGTCCACGGCTTCTGACAGGTCCGGCCGCACCACGGTCAGCCGGGGCGGCGGCGCGGACAGGTGCGCGTACAGCACCGCCATCGGCACGTCGCGCCTGAACAGCACCGAGCCGCTCAGCAGCGTGTACGCCACGCACGCCAGAGCGTACTGGTCCGCGCGGCCGTCCACCTGCCCGCCGTTGATCTGCTCGGGCGCTGCGTAGTCGGGGGTGCCGAGGAACTGCCCGGCCCTGGTCAGCCCGCTCGACGTCAGCATGCCCCTGGCCACCCCGAAATCCGACAGGTACACGTGCTCCGGCCGCCCCGGGCCCACGTCCACCAGCATGTTCGCGGGCTTGACGTCGCGGTGCACCAGCCCGGCGGCGTGCGCGGCGTCGAGCGCCGAAGCCACCGGGGAGATGAACGCCGCGGCCCGCCGCGGCCGCAGGCCGCCCTCTTCGCGGACGATCGTCCGCAGGTCGTCGCCGGCCACGAAGCGCATCGCGATGAACAGCACGCCGCCTGCCTCGCCGGCCTCGTACACGGGGATGATGTGCGGATGGTCCACCGCCGCGACCGCCCGCGCCTCACGCGCGAACCGCTGCTCGACCACCTCGTCCCCGGCGAGCAGCTTCAGCGCCACCACCCGGCCCAGCCGCTCGTCGCGCGCGCGGAACACCGCCGCCATCCCGCCGACGCCGACCAGCTTCTCCAGCAGGTACCCGGCCACCCGTGAGCCAGGGGCAAGCCCGGTCAGCAACCCCAGCTCCGCGGGGAAATCTCCGGCCACCACCCCTCCTCCTCCTCCGGGCTTCGTCACGCTCTTCCTAGTTTGACAGCTAACCGCATCGGGCGCGGCGAGCCCAGAGCGGGGGGGCGCGCACGGGCGGGCGGCTTTCGCTTGGCGGGGGGCGGGCTTGGCGCTGGGCGGCGGGCCGGGGGGCGTGGGACGATGTGGGCGTGCCGGCTGGGCGCGGGAGCGCTGAACCACTGTGGCGGGCGATCGCGGTCTTCCGGTTCGCCGGCCTTGGCTACGCTGCGCTGCTGGTCGTCATCAACCGCATCCACTACTCGCGGCCGGACTGGGCGTGGGCCGTCATCGCCGTGATGACGGCGTGGACGGTCGTCACCACCATGGCCTACGCCCGGCCGGAGCGCCGCACCCCGCTGCTGCTGGGCGCCGACCTCGTGGTCACGGCCGGCCTGCTGCTGTCCACCGCCGGGCTGCAGTACCCGTTCGCCATGCGGCACGGGGTGATGCCGGTGACCGCGATCTGGGTGGCGGGGCCCGTGCTGGCCTGGGCGGTGCAGTACGGCCGGCGGGCCGGCGCGGTCACCGCCCTGATCGTGTCCGGCTGCGACTTCGTGCTGCGCAGCGAGGACATCGCCGTGGTGCTCAACGGCGTGGTGCTCCTGCTGCTGGCCGGCGTGGTCGTCGGCCACCTGGCCAGGCTCGCCACCGAGGTGGAGGCCGAACGCCAGTACCTGGAAGCCGAACGCCAGTACGTCGCCGGGGTCGAGGCGGCCAGCCGGGAACGGGAACGCCTGGCCCGCGACATCCACGACTCGGTGCTGCAAGTGCTGGCGCTGGTGCAGCGGCGGGGCGCGGAGGCGGGCGGCGCGGCGGCTGAACTCGGGCGGCTGGCCGGGCAGCAGGAAGCCGCGTTGCGCGCCTTGGTGGGGACCGCCCCCGCGGTGAGCGCGGCGGGGGATGTGGATCTGCGCTCGATGCTCCTGCCCATCGGGTCGGAGCAGGTGACGGTGTCGGTACCAGCCCAGCCCGTTCGGCTGCAAAAGAGCGCGGCCGACGAGCTGACGTCGGCGATCCGTGCGGCACTGGACAACGTACGGCGGCACTGCGGGGAGCGGGCCTGCGCCTGGGTGCTGGTCGAGGACGAGCCGGGCCTGGTCACGGTGACGGTCAGGGACGACGGGCCCGGCATCCCGGACGGCCGGCTGGCCGAGGCGGCCGCGGCCGGGCGGCTCGGGGTCAGCCATTCCATCTGCGGCCGGCTGCGTGACCTGGGCGGCTGGGCCACGATCAGTTCGGTGCCTGGCGAGGGCACCGAGGTGGAGTTCCGGCTGCCGCGCGGCGCGGCCGTGCCGGTGGCGCGGGCATCGGGACCGGGTTAGGGTGCGGGCGTGGGGCAGGACGCACCGATCCGGGTCATGGTGGTGGACGACCACCCGATGTGGCGCGACGCCGTGGCGCGTGACCTGAGCGAAGCCGGCTACGACGTCGTCGCGACGGCCGCCGACGGCGCGCAGGCGCTGCGCGTGGCCGGCGCGGCCCGGCCGGACGTCGTCGTGCTCGACCTGCAGCTGCCGGACATGTCAGGGGTCGAGGTGACGCACGGACTGCGCGCGGCCCATCCGGCGGCGCGGGTGCTCGTGCTGTCCGCGAGCGGCGAGCAGCAGGACGTACTGGACGCGGTCAAGGCGGGCGCGGTCGGCTACCTGCTGAAGTCCGCGGGGCGCCCGGAATTCCTCGACGCGGTGCGGCGCACGGCGGGCGGCGACGCGGTATTCACCCCCGGGCTCGCCGCGCTGGTGCTCGGCGAGTTCCGGCGGCTGGCCTCGGGGGACACCGCCGAGGGCGCGGGCGTACCACGGCTGAGCGAACGCGAGACCGAGATCTTGCGCATGGTCGCCACCGGCATGTCGTACAAGCAGATCGCCACCCGCCTGGTGCTGTCCCACCGCACCGTGCAGAACCACGTGCAGAACACGCTGGGCAAGCTGCACCTGCACAACCGCGTCCAACTGGTCAGGTACGCCATCGAGCACGGCCTGGCGGGCGAGCCCGAGCCCTAGCGCGGCCGGCTCGCGGGGAGACGACCCCGCACCCCGACACGAAGCTACTCATGAGTAGCTTTGGCATCCCGGTTGAGTACGAGCGCCGATGCCACGCGGGCGAGCGGCCGGCAGGCTGATGGCCATGAACATTTCTGCTGATAGGCAGATTTCGTCGCATTTAACGGGCAAGGAGCGGTTTCGGCCGGTATAACCAGCGAATACGAGGATGCGAACACCTCCGGCGGCTCGACTCGGCGAATCCCGAACGAGGAAGGAGAAACTGGGCGTGATGCCTGTCCTCCCACGGTTCTCAAGAAACGCGATCGCGACGACCGCCGTGGCGGTGCTCGGGCTGAGCGTTCTCGCCGCCTGCACCACCGCGAGCAGCTCGAGCAGCAGCCCGGCGCCGTCGGGCACCCCGGCCGGCCCCCTCACCATCGGCGCGTCGCTGTCCCTGACCGGCGACTTCTCGGCCGACGGCCAGGCGTTCGAGAAGGGGTACCAGCTGTGGGCCAAGGACGTGAACTCCCACGGCGGCATCCTCGGCCGGCCGGTCAAGCTGACCATCCTCAACGACGCCAGCTCGCCGAACCAGGTGGTCACCAACTACCAGACGTTGTTCGGCGCGCGCCACGTGGACCTGGCGTTCGGGCCGTTCTCCTCGCTGCTGACCAGCCCGGCCTCGTCGGTGGCGGCCCGCTACGGCATGGCCATGGTGGAAGGGGCGGGCGGCGCGCCTTCGGTGTTCGACACCCCGTCCAACCAGGCTGACCACAACGTGTTCGACGTGAGCCTGCCGATCGCCGACGAGATGGTCCCGTTCGTGCACTGGATCGCCTCGCTGCCGCCGAGCCAGCGGCCCAAGACCGCGGCCTTCCCGATGGCCCAGGACCCGTTCGCCGACCCGCCGGTGCAGCTCGCCCAGGTGCTGCTGAAGAACCTCGGCGTCCAGCCGGTGTTCAGCGCGATCTTCCCCGAGGAAGTCGCGGCGTACAAGGGCCCGGCCGACCAGGTCGCCGCGTCCGGCGCCCAGCTGGTCATGCTCGGGTCGACCGACGTGCCGACCGTCAGCGCGTTCATGCGGGAGTTCGAGCAGCAGCACTACACGCCGAAGATGTTCATCGCGGCGGCCGGGCCGGACCAGGGCAGCGCGTTCACCTCCGTGGTCGGCCTGGGCAACGCCAACGGGATGATGGTGCCCAACGGCTGGTATCCCGGGTACGCCGACCCGACGAGCCAACAGATGGTCAAGGAGTACGTCGCCCGGTACGGCGGCACCGCCTCCAGTGTCAACGCCGACGTGGCCGAGGCATACTCGGTGGGCGAGGTCGTCGCCAAGGCGGTCATCGCGACCGGGGGCACCGACAACGCCAAGATCATCAGCTACCTGCACAGCGGCGTCACGCTTTCGACCGTGCAGGGTCCGGTGAAGTTCGACGCGCTGGGCGAGAACGGGGCCGCGGCGGCCTTCATCTTCCAGTGGCAAAAGGGCGCCTTCAAGCAGGTCCTGCCGGCCGGCACCCCCGGCTCGGTGTCGATCTTCGCCACGAAGCCGGCCTGGACCGGGCTGACCGGATAAATAGCGCCCGCCTTAATTAAATGGCGAAAGCGCGCCGTCGGTCCGGAGATCATCAACCGCCGGACATTTCACACACTTACGCATTAAGGTAGCGGAACCCCATATTGTGCAGCCGGAGGCCGATGGTCCTTGGGGTCAGTTGCGTCGGCAGTACAGCGATGTGGGCAAAGCGCGTGACCAGCGAGGACATCAGCAATGGGACACCATGGGGTGGCGGGCGCCAGACCGCGCGCCGGCAAGACCAGCCAGCACACCAGGGAACCGGTGGCCTTCCGCTCGCGCAGCCCGCGGGCGCTGACCCTGCGGGACTGGCCGGTCTCCTGGCGGCTGATCGCGGTCATCGTGGTAGCGCTGGTCATGGGCCTGGTCTTCGGCGGCCTGCGGGTGGCGGCGGCGACGGACAGCGCAGGCCAGTTCGGCCGGGTGACGCAGCTCGCCAGCCTGGGGCAGCAGGTCACCGGCCTGGTACAGGCCCTGCAGGACGAACGCGACGAGACGACGGGTCTCATCCCGGTCTCCAGTCCTCAGGCGGCCGCCGCGACCCTGCAGCACTGGTACCAGGCGACCGACGCGTCCGCGGCTCAGGTCAAGGGGCTCGCCGCGAGCATCGGCGTATCCTTCCCGGCGAACATCCAGTCCCGGGTGACCACCGTGCTGTCCGTGATCGACAATCTCGCCGCGCTGCGCAGCACGGCCCAGGCCAGCCAGTCCGCGCTGGCGGTGATCGCCGACTACTCGGCGCCCATCGGCGACATGATCTCCCTGAACGACCAGATCGCGGAGGGCACCGCCGACTCCGGCCTGGCCAGCAGCGTCCAGGCGCTCAACTCGCTGTCCCTGGCCAAGGACGAGGCCGCCCAGCAGCGCGCGATCTTGTTCAACGCGTTCTCCCAGCAGCTCTTCGCCGACGGCGAGCTGCAGGCGCTCACTACCGCGGTGTCCGACCAGGCCACTGACCTGGGGAAGTTCGACGCCACCGTCATGCCCGCCGAGCAGGACGCCTTCCGGAACGCGGTGGCCGGACCACGCGTGAACGAGGCCGAGCTCATCGAGGAGTACGTGATCAGCGTCGGCAGCGTGGCCACCAGCTCGCTGAACATGAGCGCGGGAGCGGCCCCGCGGCAGTGGTACACCGCGATGTCCGACACGGTGGACAAGATGCAGGCCTTCGAGCTGGGGGTGGCCAAGTCCATCGTCGCGCGCAGCCAGTTGCTGCAGCGGGGGGCCGCGCGTTCGGCCCTGATCACCGCCCTCCTCACGGGGCTCATCCTGCTCCTGGTGCTGATCGCGACGCTCGCCGTGGCCAGGTCCCTGGTCCAGCCGCTGCGCCGGCTGCGGGAAGGCGCGCTCAACATCGCCACCGTGCAGCTGCCGGACCGGGTCCGGCAGCTGGGCGAGGCCCAGGACCCCGCCACCAGCCTGGAGGTGGCGCCGATCGACGTGCTGTCCGCCGATGAGATCGGCCAGGTCGCCCGCGCCTTCGACCAGGTCCACGCCGAGGCGGTGCGGCTGGCCGGCAACGAGGCGATGCTGCGCAACAGCTTCAACGCCATGTTCGTCAACCTGTCCCGGCGCAGCCAGTCGCTGATCGAGCGGCTGGCGCGCCTGATCGACTCGCTCGAGCAGAACGAAGCCGACCCCGACCGGCTGTCCAACCTGTTCTCGATGGACCACCTGGTCACCAGGATGCGCCGGAACTCGGAGAACCTGCTCCTGCTGGCCGGGCACGAGAGCGCACGCAAGTGGAGCGAGCCGGTGCCGCTCGCCGACGTGGCCCGGGCGGCGGTGTCGGAGATCGAGCAGTACGGCCGGGTGACGCTGAAGGTCCAGCCCGGGGTGGCCGTCTCGGGGCAGGCGGTGTCCGACGTGGTGCACCTGCTGGCCGAGGTCATCGAGAACGCCACGATCTATTCCTCCGCGGACACCCCGGTGCACGTCACGGCGCAGGAAGTGACCTCCGGCGGCGTGCTGATCGAGGTCAGCGACAGCGGGGTCGGCATTCCCGAGGCCCGGATGGCGGAGATCAACTGGCGGCTGGACAACCCGCCGGTCATCGACGTGTCGGTCTCCCGGCACATGGGCCTGTTCGCGGTGGCGCGGCTGGCCGAGCGGCACGGGGTGCGGGTCCGGCTGCGGGCCGGGTTGCCGCGCGGGCTGACCGCCCTGGTGTGGCTGCCGGAGGGCGTCATCGAACGGGGAACGCGCCCGACTGGATGGCTGGGGAGCCGGCACGCGCGGCAGGCGGCCGCGGCCGCCCGCCACACCTCCGGCAGTCACGGCATGGCCACGCCTGACGCGGACCTCCCCTCCGGCTACGAGCGGCTCGAGGTCGTCGTGCCGGCCCAGGCTCCGGCGCCGACCCCCGCGCCGGCCGCGGCCCCTGCGCCAGCGCCAGCGCCAGCGCCAGCGCCAGACCCGGCGCCGGCCGCCGCGGCCGCCGGCCCGGCGACGTCGGACTGGTTCCGCAGCCGCCGCTCAGCCGAACCGGATGCGGCCGGCAACGGCGCCAGGCTGTTCGGGGCGGACGGGTGGGCCGAGGGCAAGCACGCCGCCCAGATCGTGGCCGAACCGGTCCGCGGCGAGCAGACGTCGGCCGGGCTGCCCATGCGCGTGCCGCGGGCGAACCTGCTGCCCGGATCGGCGGGTGGCAGCCACCGGGCGAGCGGCGGCGTCAGCGGCGCCAGCCGCGCGGCGGGCAGCCGTGAGGCGGGGACGTCGCCGGCCGGGCTGCCGCAGCGATCGCCCGACGTGGCGCGCAACCGATTGAGCGGTTTTCAGCGCGGCGCCCGCCGCGCCAAGGGCGAAACACCCCGCGCGGGAGAGGGAGCCGATCGTTGAGTTACGCATACCGCCAGGACCTGAACTGGCTCGTCACCGACTTCACCGTCCGGGTCGCGGATGTGGCGCACGCGATCGTGGTGTCGGCGGACGGCGTGCCGCTCGCCCTGTCGCAGTACATCCCCGAGTTCTACGCCGAACAGCTCGCGGCCATCACCTCCGGCCTGACCAGCCTGATGCAGGGCGCGGCACGGATCTTCGAGGCCGGCCAGCCCGCCCAGGCCCTGGTGGAGATGGAGGGCGGGCTGATGTTCGTCATGGCGATCAGCGACGGGTCGAGCCTGGCCGTCCTGGCCGCCCCCGAATGCGACACGGACCTGGTCTCCTACGAGATGTCCCTGCTGGTCGAGGCGGTCGGCGACGTGCTGACGCCGGCCGCCCGCGCCCGGAACGCCTAGGGCGGGGGCGCGGATGAGGTCGGGATCGCGCAGCTGGTCGCCGAACAGCTCCTCGATCTGCCGCGTATCATGATGCTCTGATCTATGCATCACGATGCGCTATACTAGGTTCATGCGCACAACACTGTCCCTTGACGATGATGTCGCCGCAGCCGTGCAGCGGCTCCGCGAAGAGCGGCACATGGGACTGAGCGAGGCGGTTAATGAGCTGATCAGAGTCGGCTTGGCCGCCCCGCCCAGGCGCAGGGCTTTCCGGCAGCGTACAGCGAATCTCGGGCTACGGATCGATGTCAGCAACGTGGCTGATGCGCTGGAGCATCTTGAGGGCCCCGAGGCTCGGTAGTGCTGGTCGACGCGAACATCCTGCTCTACGCGGTCGACGAGGCCAGCCCGTTCCACGAGCGGGCCAGTAGCTGGCTGACTGAGCGGCTCAACGGCGACCGGCGGGTGGCTTTCCCCTGGCACTCGCTCGTCGCGTTCCTCCGGATCAGCACGCACGAACGAGCATCGGCACAACCTCTTACCCCCGAGCAGGCCGCTAGCTTTGTCGGGGACTGGCTGGAACCCGACGTCGCCTGGATACCGCGAGAAGGACCAGGGCACGCGCGAATCATGACCGATCTCATCAACCGATACCAGCTCCGAGGCAACATCATCAGCGACGCCCACCTGGCTGCGCTCGCCATTGAGCACGGGCTTGAGGTGTGCTCCAATGACGCTGACTTCGCCCGGTTCAGTGAGATCCGCTGGACGAACCCGGTAGCCCCGGCGTAGCGGGTAGCCGCCGGGCAAGCGTGGGACCAGGCCCGTTCGGGATCAATAACGGCGTGGGGGGCGGCGCGTCGGCCAGCTCTTCCACCGGCCGCGCCGGTCGGTCACCTGGCCCAGGTCCGGGTTCGCGGCGTTCATGGCTGGGCGGTTCGGCGCTCGCCGTAGCGGCGGCGGCGGGCCTCGGCCGTGACCTCGTCGAGTTCGGCGGCGGACAGGATCGCGGGTTCCCCGTAGCACAGGGCCAGCCGGTAGGTGCGGGCCAGCCACTCCAGCAGCAGCGCCCGGTCGTAGGCCTGGGCGAGGTCGCGGCCGTAGGTGACCGCCCCGTGGTTGCGCAGGATGGCGGCGCTGCGGCCGTCCAGCGCGGTGACGGCCGCCGCCGCCAGCCCGGCTGACCCGAAGCGCACGTAGGGCGCGACGCGGACCGGCCCGCCCAGCCCGGTGATGGCGTAGTGGATGGCGGGCAGTTCCTCGCGGGCCGCGGACAGCGCGATGACCTCGGGTGAGTGCGTGTGGACCACGGCGGCCGCCTTGGTCGCCGCGTAGATAGCCAGGTGCATCGGGGTTTCCGAGGACGGCGTCTCCGTGTGCTCGGCCAGCTCGGTGCCGTCCAGGGCGACCAGGCAGACGTCCTCGGCGCGCATCTCGGTGTAGCTGATCCCGGATGGGGTGATCGCCACGATGTCGCCCACGCGGACGCTGATGTTGCCCGCGCTGCCGACGGCCAGCCCGTCGTCAAGCAGGCGTGCGCTGTAGCCGACGAGCTGCGCGCGAGCCGCCTGCAGCTCGTCGGAGTCGTGACGATACACTAATTCCGGATATTAGACGGGCGGACAAGCTCGGCGAGCTCCGCGGCGGCGTGGACATCGCGCTGGCCGCCCATCAGCTGCTCGTCCTGACCGACGGGCTCAGCGCCGAACGGGTGCTCTACCCGGACCGGGTCACCCCGGCCCGCCAGCGGCAGATGCTCGATGAGCTGCTCGACCGGCTGCGCGCATGATCTGGTCCCCCGGGGAGGACTACGGCTCCCGGTGGGGCTGGCACGCCAGCGTGCGGTGTGCCAGCCCCACCCATCGGCCGACAGATTACATGTTGCCGCTCGCGCTGCCGGCGGCGATACCGAGCTGAGTGAACAGTTCCGCCTGGTCGAAGTACAGGTGGAAGCTGGTGATCTTGCTTTCCTCGAATTCGTAGACGCCGGTGAAGCGCAGTTCCGCCGTCCGGCCGGTTGCGGCGATCTCGCCGGCCGGCCCGCGGAGGGTACCCGTGTGCGTGCCGATGGCGCGACCCTCGTGCACACCACCCCGGTCGTCGGCGTGGATGGCGATGATCTCCAGCCGGTTGTCCGGGAAGGCCTCGTTCCACATGTTCCAGGTCGTCTCGGCGGCTTCCTGCCCGGTCAGCCGCAGTCCGCCCGGGGCCAGGATTTCGAGCCGGTGCAGGTCCATGCCCGCCATCCAGCCCTCGCGGTCCCTGGCGTTCCACAGCTCGATGTCGCGCTCGATGAGGCTCCGGGTGTCGCCATCGCGCACGGACGAGAACACCAGCTTGTACTCCTCCACCGAGCGGACCTGGAGGTGGGTCACCGCCGCGGCGTCAGCGCGCAGCCGCGCGGTGGCCGGGCGGCTGGCGGCCAGGGCGGCCATGTCGTCCCACGCGGTGATCACGATGCAGCGCCCGGTGGCCCGGTCGGTCATCATGTGGGCGCTGCACAGGCCGGGCATGGCCGTGAGCGCCGGCACGGCGGTGTTCCTGAATTCCTCGATCACCGCGTCTATGCTGGCGGGAGCGCAGTCGACGCGGCTCAGCCGCACGCCGGCTCCGCGCTGCGGACGGCTCCGGCGGACGAAGGCGGGCACCTCGTAGTGCTCGACCGTCACGGTGCCCCCGAGGAGCTCGGTCACCTCCTTGCGCGCGACCTGCACGGCCTGCTCGCTGGCGGTCATGGCGTCGAGCGAGTCCCAGTACGACGCGACCACGCAGATGCCCAGGTCGGCGTTGGTGAGGCAGGCCAGGCCCCGGTTGCCGTGCTCGGCCTCTACCTCCGGCCGCACGGTTCCCTCGAGGTAGCGGGTCGCCTCGTCCAGGCGGGCCGGATCTCCGGCCAGCATGTTCATCCGTACATGCATGAGCTTGTCCTTTCCGCATTTCCTTGCGGTCAGG
>Ga0070708_100002254_pt1 | contig 14909 bp, 11 predicted proteins | sample KBSK5503metaG_FD_65469 | JGI IMG/M metagenome (GOLD analysis project Ga0070708, IMG submission 65469) | Corn, switchgrass and miscanthus rhizosphere microbial communities from Kellogg Biological Station, Michigan, USA - KBS K5-50-3 metaG | ecosystem: Host-associated > Plants > Roots >...
AGCACGTGGCCGCGCTGGAAGAACGGGAACTTGTTGGAGGGGCCGGGCGCGTCCATCTCCAGGATGGTCTGGATGAAACGGTGGCCGACCGGATCCCAGTAGCACTTGGGGTCGGAGAGGAAGTCGCCGAGCACCGGCGGGGTGCTGCGGACAATCGCCGGTGACCTCTTGTAGAACTGGTTGAGCGCGGTGGTCGCGGTCAGCTTCGTCCCGCTCTCGCTGTAGACGGCGAAGGCGTCGTTGATCGGCTCGACCACGAAGCCGTTGCCCACGCACAGGCCCTGGTCCGGTGGCTCCAGGCTGAACTGCGTTCCGGCGTACTTGCCGGTGCCGGCGAGCCGCTGGTCCAAGTGAGACAGCCCGTTGAAGCCGGTCGCGCCGCCGGCGTTTCTGACCACCGGGAAGCCAGGCGCCGACGCCCGCTGCAGCGTCCGCCCGGACCCGTTCATCCGCGGGTTGCGGGAGAACAGGTGCGCTACCCCGGAATCCTTCGCGGAGGAGGCGCGTGGTGACAGCGCCGTCGCGCTGGCGGACACCGGCGCCGATGTGCCGTAGAGGACGGCCGTTCCGGTTACCTGGGTGGGATGGTCCATCCCGCCGAATGCCCCGGGGGCGGCCGAGGCCCGGCCCGCCGGACCGAACGCGACGACCAGCCCCACGCCGAGCACGGGCACCAGCAGCAGGGGCCATTTCCGTCGTGCCGTCGGTGGCGACCCGCGTCCGGATGGTGTCGAGGTTCTTCCTGATGACCAGGATGTGCGCATGAACGAGCCTTCCCGCTCACGCGTGCCGCCAGTCCCAGGCCGTCCCCCTGGCCGACGGTCACGCCCATGTGACCGTCTCGTGTGCGAGACGCTTCCCGACGGAATCTAACAATCGTCACAAACGAGCGTCAATGATCTGCAGAACCGTAATTTTTTCTTTACCGGAAAATCATGGTCAAGCATGATACGACCGTTTTTCGTGGGGAGATGGCGATTTGCGAGTGCACCGTGCGTCCGCGCGCCACGCACGTACCAACCACCACTCTGGCAACGTCAATACATCATGTTCACATGTACCTCAGGGGGTGGGCGGGAGCGCCTCAGGCCCGGCGGCACCGGCGCTCACGGTGCCACCGGAACCTGCCCGGAGCCGTGCCAATGCGTGCCGTCCGAGGCGGCCATATCGGCCGCTACCAGCCTGGATCGCGCGGACCGTACCATATCGCGATTTCTCGGTTAAGGAATTGATAACGGTTTTGTAGATGACTGACGCATGTTTGCCGCGATTGTTAGATTCCGTCGCAAAGCATCTCGTACCGAGAGGCAGTCAGGCGGCGTGACCGGCGGGGCCAGGGGGACGGGCTGGACCTGGCGGCACGCCTGAGCGGGAGGGCTCGTCCATGCGCACATCCTGGTCATCACGGCGATCAGCGGCAAGGCTCGGGCCGGGGTCACCACCGGGCGCGAGACGGAAGTGGCGGCTGCTGCTGGTGCCCGCCATAGGCGCCGCGGTCATCTGCCAGCTCAGCCTGACCGGCAGCGCCGGCGCGGCCACCGCCGCGACGAAGACGGCCGCCGCCACCGTCGCGCCCAACCCGGTGAACGAAGTCGACTGCAACGGCTTCAGCCCGAAGTACGGCACCGTCCGCAAGGTCGCCGGCATGAACTGCGTGGACCCGCTTAACCGGGAAAACGGGAAGCCCGCCCGCTTCGAGGACAACGGCCACTACATCGGCCACGACGAGCCCAGCGTCAAGTTCATCTCCAGCACGCCTGGCTCGGGCAACACGATGACCTACCTGCAGAAGCTCCCGGTGGACCCGGTCAAGCTCCCGACCCCGACCGCCAGTGTCACCGACTACGCCCAGCTGTCCGTGGCGCCCTGGTTCGGGCTCCCGCTGTGCGACCCGAAGTCGTACCCGCAGAACCCGTGCACCCCGGACAGCGACAGCAACAGCGGCTCGATCAGCAACCCGAACGACGCCGGCTCGGCGTTCATGGAGCTGCAGTTCTACCCACCGGGCTTCACCCCGTTCATCGACAACCAAAGCTGCAGCGCCACCAAGTGGTGCGCGGCGCTCAACATCGACAGCCTGGCGTGCACCTTCGGCTTCGCCACCTGCAACAACAACTGCATCGAGCCGGTCAACTTCTCGTACCTGCAGGTCAACGGCGTCCCCTCCGGACCGCCGAGCCCGCAGCTGACCAACGTGAACACGTTCCTGCCGAATGGCCTGACGCTCAAGATGAACCCGGGTGACACGCTCGAGGTCTCGATCTCGGATCCGCCGTCGGGGTTCACGACCGTGGTGAAGGATTTGACCACCCGTCAGACCGGGTTCATGGTCGCCAGCGCGGCGAACGGCTTCATGAACACCAACATCGCCGACTGCACGGGTACCCCGTTCACCTACCACGCGGAGTACAGCACCGCGCAGCAGCAGAACCAGGTTCCCTGGGCCGCCCTCGAGGGCGGCGTGCTGATGCAGCAGGAGATCGGCCACTCCGAGGTCTGCAGCTCGCTGCGGAACAGCGACCCGTTCAGCCAGTCCTTCCCCGGCGGCCAGAGCTACAGCGACCCGAATGTCTTCGCCACCTGCGTGGGCGGGTCGGAAGGCCCGAACGCCACCGGTGAGGGCCCGTGCAGCGGCACCATCTGCCAGAACGCCACGACCCAAGGGCCCGCCGGGCCGGTGGCCTGCCCGACCAACAACGCGGCCACCGGGGCGCTGTGTGAGTTCTCCGACGCCAACTGCTTCGCGCAGGGCACCAGGACGGCCTTCGTCAACGGCTCGCCGGTGACGGAGTCCTCGAGAGCGAATCAGTGCCTCGACAACAGGACCCAGAACGGTGACCTGGACTTCGACGGACTGGACTACGTGCCGAACTCCTGGCCGGACGGCACCGCGAACCATCCGACGGCGTTCCAGTACGGCGGGCCGTTCATGGCCAGCGGACAGCCGTACCCGCGGATCCAGTACGAGACCGACCTGGCCGCCTCGGAGAACCTGTGCAACGTCGTCACCGGCGCAGGCTGCACCGCCCCGCCGATCGGCTCGAAGTTCTACCCGTTCTGGTCGATGCTCAAGGCACCCACGGTGTTCGGCTCCCAGTCGACCTCGTGCCTGTGGAGCTTCGGCAACGTGGTCCCGAACACGTTCGAGACCTTCGGCAAGGACGCCGAGTACGGCACGCCCGACGTGGCCCGCTTCGGCGGCACGCTCACCAGCGCCGTACTGCCCAACCCGGAGTTCACCGGAGCCTGCAGAAGGTAAGAGTTAGTTGACGACCCGGGGTGCCCCGCCTGCCAGGCGGGGCACCCCGGCGGCGTTCCGGCCTCAGCGACGCAGGGCCTCCTGGCGCCTGCGGCGCGGGGCTTCCTGCCTCAGCGGCGCAGGCCTCCGGACACGGCCTGCGCCACCGCGCGCACGCCGGCGTGCGCGGGCAGGTCATCGAGCAGCACCGGCTGCCCGTCGGCGCCGACCAGCGGGATCCGCCAGTTGGGGTACTCGTCCACCGTGCCCGGCATGTTCTGCGGCCGCCGCTCGCCCGCGGCCTCGGCCAGCGACACGCCGATCAGCACGGCGGGCGTCCGCGTCAGGTAGGCGTACAGCGCGACCGTGAACTCCTCGGGCGAGGGACCACGGGTCCTGGTCGGCTGGGGGAGCAGGTCCTCACGCGCCAGCATCGCCAGCCACCGGTCCATCTCCGCGTGGGCCGCGGCGCGCTCCTCGGCCTCCGGCCGGGTCAGCAGGCCGAGCTTGGCCCGGATGGTGACCTGCTCGCCGGTGAGGAACGCCGCGGCCGGCGGCATGTCGTGCGTGCCGACCGTGGCCAGGCAGCCGCGGCGCCATCCGCCAGGCCGGCGCGGGGTGCCGTCCGCCCGGCGCTCGAACCACAGCATCGACGTGCCGAGCAGCCGGCGCTCGGCCAGGAACTTCCGCAGCCAGGGCTCCACCGTGCCCAGGTCCTCGCCGATGGCCAGTGCGTGCGCGCGGGCCGCCTCCGCGGCCACCACGCCGCCGACCAGCTCGTGGTCGTACCGCACGTAGGTGCCCTGGTCCGGCGGCATCCCGGCCGGTATCCACCACAGCCGGGCCAGCCCCATGACGTGGTCGATGCGCAGGCCGCCTGCGTGGCGCGTGCAGGCCGCGATCAGCTCGGCCAGCGGCCGGCCCGCCTGGGCGGCGAGCGCCCCCGGATGCCACGGCGGCAGCGTCCAGTTCTGCCCCAGCTGGTTGAACTCGTCGGGCGGCGCGCCCACGCTGATGCCGGGGACGATGACGTCCTGCCGAGCCCAGGCGTCCGCGCCACCCGGATGCGTGCCGACCGCGAGGTCAGTGATGACGCCGATGCTCATGCCGGCCCGCCTGGCCGCCCGCTGCGCCGCGGCGAACTGCTCCGCCGCCAGCCACTGCAGCCAGGCGTGGAACTCGATCCGCCCGGCCAGCGCCCGCCTGAGCTCGGTGACCTGCGCCGAGCCTGGATCGGTCAGCGCCGCGGGCCACGACCGCCAGTCCGGCCCGTGTACCTCGGCGATGGCGCACCATGCCGCCCAGTCGCGCAGGGTCCGGCCGTCCCTGGCCAGGAACGCGTCGAGTTCGGTGCGGCGGCTCGCGGTCAGCGGCACCGTGTGGACCAGCTTGAGGGCGGCGCGCTTGGCGGCCCAGACCCCGTCCCGGTCGATGAGCGCCGTGGTGGCGCTCGCCGCGCGCAGCGGGGCGGCCAGGGCCTCGACCCGGGCCCGGTCGCCGGCGCTCAGCTCCTGGTATTCAGGGATGTCCTCGACGCGCAGGTAGAGCGGGCTGATCTGGCGCCGGCTCATCGCCAGGTACGGGGAGGGGCTGACCGGCGACCGAGGCTCCGCCGCGTGCAGCGGGTTGACCAGCACGAAGTCGGCGCCCAGCTCGCCGCCGCTCCAGGCGGCGAGGTCGGCGAGGTCGCGCAGGTCGCCGTGCCCCCAGGAGGCGCGCGAACGCACCGAGTACAGCTGCGCGGCGAACCCCCATGACCGCCGGGAAGGGAACGGCGCCTTAGCCGCCCCCGTGGCCGCGGCGACCTGCCGCGCCGAGGGGGCGCCCGGCGGCTCGTACTCACCGAGCGCGTCGAGGACCGCGGCCAGCGTCTCGTCCGGGACCTCGACGAGCCGGCCGAGCCAGTTCTGGTACGAGACCGCCACCCCGTGAGCCTGGGCCCGGCGGGTGAGCTCCGCGCGTCCTGTCATCGCACCAGTGTGCCCCAGGAGCCGTCCTGACCAGGCTCCAACCGCAGACCGGTCATCTCCGTCTCAACGGTTGAAGGACGCCGCAAACAGCGGGATCCCCGGCCACAACAGGACAACCCGACATGAAACACCTCTCCACCGCCGCCCGGCGGATCGCCGCGGTCATCGCCGCCGCCTCCGTCACCGGACTGGCCTTCGCCACCACCGCCGCCTTCGGGGCCAGCTCGTCCGGCGCGGTGCTCACCTCGGACACCGCGCGCGCCTCCGCCGCCGTCCCCGCCTGCGCGGCCGGCGACCTCGGCGCCTGGGTCGCGGTCACCCAGGGAAACGGCGCCGCGGGCAGCATCTTCTACCCGCTGCAGTTCACCAACCTGAGCCGGCACGCCTGCGCCATGCGCGGCTTCCCCGGGGTGTCCGCCATCGACCGCAACGGCCACCAGCTCGGCAGCCCGGCGAGCTGGGATCACGTGGTCCCGGCCCGGACCGTGGTCCTGGCTCCCGGCGCGACCGCGCACACCATCCTGCGCTGGAGCGACGCCGCGGTGACCACCGCGCCCGGCTGCCACCCGGTGTTCAGCACCTTCGAGCTGCGGATCTACCCGCCTGGTCAGTACGGCGCGACCTACGCCGCCTTCGACCTGGAGGCCTGTTCGCACGCCGGCCCCATCTACCTGAGCGTCGAGCCGATCCTGCCCGGCGTAGGCACGATCAACGGCTAGCCAGCCGCGCAACCGCCCCGCGGGCTACGGGGTCACCGGCTCGAGCACGAACACCGGGATCTCCCGCGTCGTCCGCTGCTGGTACTCCGCGTAGGGCGGGTAGGCGGCCACCGCCCGCTTCCACCACTCGGCCCGCTCATCCCCGCTGACCTCGCGGGCGACCATGTCCTGCTTGTGCGGGCCGTCCTGGAGTTCCACCAGCGGGTGCGCCCGGACGTTGTAGTACCACACCGGGTGCGCCGGCGCGCCGCCCCTGGACGCCACCATGGCGTACCGGCCGTCGTGCTCCACCCGCATCACCGGCGTCTTGCGCACCTTGCCGCTGCTGGCGCCGAGATTGGTCACGATCACCACCGGCAGTCCGGTCTCCCGCAGCGTCGTGCCCTGCGTTCCGCCCGAACCCTCGTACAGCTCGACCTGATCACGCACCCACGCCTGGGCGCTCGGCTCGTATTCTCCGTCAACTGGCATACCGACAGTCAACACCAGGAATCACCCGCCCGGCACCACGGGTCCGGACTGGAACGCCAGTCGAGTAACAGCAGTCTCTCCAGCGTTGCGAGTAGCCGGGAGACGGGCTGTCCGGGGTTGCGGGGTCGCGCCCGGGGACCGCGGGGCCGTTGCCCTCCCGCTGGCTGGTGCCCGTGTGCATGGTGGTGCCCGAGCGCGCGCTGTGACCCGCGGCTCGCCCGGGCGCACCGGCTCGATGTAACAGCGTACCGGTCCTATCCGGCTCAATGTGAACATCGCGCCGGTTGGTCGTGCTACGCAGGCGTCTTAGCACCTGGTAACGACATTCAACCCGGTGTTCGAATTACTGTCGGGACGAGGAGATTTGAACTCCTGCTCTCTGGTCCCCCAGACCAGCGCCTTAACCAAGCTGGGCCACGTCCCGCCGCGCCGCCATCGTGCTTCCAGCGACGCTCGCCGCCCGACTTCGACGGCACGCGTTAGCTTACCGCAAACCGTGCCACCCTCGGGACCGCGAGCCGGTCCCGCCGCGCCGCCGCCCGCAGATGCGTGATTCCCGCCGGAGCGGAAAGTTACGATGTGCCGGGCATGGCGCGAGTGCCTCGCTCGTTGTAGTACCGACAGTCGCGTCGTCGCACTCACACCGAAGGGCTGGGCCGTTGGGAGCACTCGGGACTCGGAGCTCGGCGTCCTTCGGCGGCGGCTTCAGGCACGAGGGACCGCCAGGACCAACTGGGTCGACCGGGTCGACGGGTCCAACCCGGCCAACCCGGCCGATGCGGGTCCGGCGGCGGTCCAGGATCGCGCTGCGGATCGCGAAGAACCTGCCCGCCATCGTCCTCGTCTTCGCGGCCGGGACCGGCCTGCTCTTCGTCCTGACTCCCTCGGCCGGCCAGGCCACCGCTCTGGCGCAGGCCCAGGCGCGCGAACACCACATCGCCTACCCCGGGCCCGCGGTCCCGCCCTACTTCGCCCAGGCCCTGGTCGCGACCGAAGACCACAGGTTCAACAGCGATCCCGGGGTGGACCCGCTGGCGATGGCCCGGGTGGTGGTCTCCTGGATCACCGGCCACAAGGACCAGGGCGGCAGCACCATCGACCAGCAGCTGGCGAAGAACCTGTACACGGGCGGGCACAGCGGCTTCGCGCAGGACCTCGAGCAGGTCGTGATGGCGGTCAAGCTCAACCAGGCCTACAGCAGGGCGGAGATCCTGCGGCTGTACGCGGAGGTCGCCTACTACGGCCACGGGTACTACGGCCTCCAGGCCGCCAGCTGCGGGTACTTCGGCCGGCCCCCGGACCAGCTGACCCTGGTGCAGGCGGCCATGCTGGCCGGCGTGGTGAACGCCCCCACCTACGACGACCCGCTGGTCTACCCGAAGCAGGCCAGGGCACGTCTTGTGCACGTCATCGGCCGGATGGCCGCGGTGGGCTACCTGACTACCGAGCAGGAACTCACGGCGCTCAACGCGCCCCTGGACCTGTCCGCCGTGCGCGGCTGCCAGTGACCGCGGCGGCCAGTGATCAGCGGCCGGACGTCTCCGGCTCCAGCTGCTCAGGCAGCGGCGTGCCGTCGTCCGCCATCAGGAACACCCAGCGGCGGTAGCAGTACAGCCGGAACAGCGTGGCCAGGCCGATGCCGAAGACGTTGGCCACGTTGTAGGAGAAGTTGTCGGTGTACCCGAGCCCGTAGTGCACCGCCGCGACGACCCCGTCGGTGATGAGGATTCCGATGCCGTTGAAGAAGAAGAACAGGAGGGACTCGCGGCCCCAGTGGCTGCCCTTGCGGTGCCGGAACGCCCAGAACTTGTTGCCGACGAAAGCGAATACCGTGGCCAGGATGTTGGCGAGCGTGGCGGCGGTGATCGCACCTAGCCCGGCACCGGAATGGAAGGCATTGACCAGGGCGATGGTGAGCACGAACGCGAGGCTGCCGACGATCCCGAACTTGGCGACCTCATGGATCAGCACCTGGAATCGCTCGTAGAGGTCGCGAATGAGCTTCACCGTGGCTTCATCCCTTGACTTGATCCATCCCGTATGGAACCGACCCTACCGTGTCCCCGAGTGCGCCCAGGTACCAGACGGTAAACCGTTCGAAGAATGTCACACCCCCCAGGTAACGTGAATTGAGTGTCTGAACCCGAGATCCTCGTCCGCGCTCGCGGCCTGACCAAGCGGTTCGCAGACTTCACGGCGGTGGACCGGATCGATTTCGACCTGTACCGCGGCGAGGCATTCGGCTTCCTCGGGCCGAACGGTGCGGGCAAATCCTCCACCATGCGGATGATCGGCTGCGTGTCGCCGCCGACCAGCGGAGAGCTTGTCATCCTCGGCCGCGACCCGGTCCGCGCCGGCTCGGCGATCAGGGCCCGGCTCGGCGTGGTCCCGCAGGAAGACACGCTCGACGTCGAGCTGACCGTGCGCGAGAACCTGCTGGTCTACGGCAGGTACTTCGGGCTGCCCCGCCGCGTCATCAGGGAGCGGACGGACGCCCTGCTGGAGTTCGTGCAGCTCTCGGACCGGGCCAGGGACAAGGTCGACCCGTTGTCCGGCGGGCTGAAGCGCCGCCTGACGATCGCCCGCTCGCTGATCAACGAACCGGAGATCCTGATCCTGGACGAGCCCACCACCGGCCTGGACCCGCAGGCCAGGCACGTGGTGTGGGACCGGCTGTTCCGGCTCAAACAGCGCGGCGTCACGCTGATCCTGACCACGCACTACATGGACGAGGCGGAGCAGCTGTGCGACCGGCTGGTGGTCATGGACCACGGCACGTTCGCCGCCGAGGGCTCACCCCGTGAGCTGATCACCCGCTTCTGCTCGCCGGAGGTCCTGGAGCTGCGGTTCGACCCGGAGGTACACGAGCTGGCCGCCGACAAGCTCAAAGACTTTCCTGCCGAACGGGCCGAGGTACTCGCCGACCGCATCCTCCTCTACGTCACCGACGGGGACGCCGCCCTGGCGGCCGTCCGCTCCAGCGGCCTGGAGCCGCTCACCTCGCTGGTCCGCCGCGGCACGCTCGAGGACGTGTTCCTGCGGCTGACCGGCCGCAGGCTGGAGGACTGAATGGTCGGGGGGGTACGGGGGGGCGGACAGCCCCTCCCAAGGGGGGTCTGGGGGGATGGGTCCCCCCAGAAGAAGAAGCGGGGGGTCCCCAAGGGGGGTCCGGGGGGATGGGTCCCCCCGGGAGAGAAGGGTCGCCCCCCCGGGCCAGCACTGTCCTTCCGCGCGTTCCAGTGCTGGCTGACGGTGTACCGGCGGATCTGGCGGTCCAGCGTCTGGTCCAGCGTGCTGGGCCCGGTGTTCTTCCTGGGCGCGATGGGCTTCGGCCTCGGCTCGCTGGTGGACAGGCACGGAACGGCGAGCCTCGGCGGGGTGAGCTACCTGGCCTTCGTCGCCCCGGCCATCCTGGCCTCGAGCGTGATGAACACGGCGATGGGGGAGGCCAGCTTTCCCGTGTTCGGTTCCATCAAGTGGAACAAGATCTACATCGGCGCCCAGGCCTCGCCGCTGCGCCCGGGCGACATCTTCCGCGGCCACCTGATGTTCATGACCATGCGGATCGCGATGAACGCCGCCGTCGTCACCGTGTTCATGTGGGCGTTCGGGGCCACCAGGTCCGCCTGGGTGGTGCTGGCCTGGCCGGCCGCGGTGCTCACCGGGCTCGCGTTCGCCGCCCCGATCGCGGCCTGGGCGGTCACGGTCACCTCCGAGAACAACTTCGCCTACATGTTCCGGTTCGGCATGATGCCGCTGATGCTGTTCTCCGGGACCTTCTTCCCGCTGTCCCAGCTTCCCGGCTGGCTTCGCCCGCTCGCCTACGCCACGCCGCTGTGGCACGGCGTCGACCTGTGCCGCGGGCTCAGCCTCGGTCGTGTCGATCGGCCCACCGCGCTCGGCCACGTCGCCTACCTGGCCGTGCTCGCGGCCCTCGGGATCTGGGCCGGCGCCCGTACCTACCGAAGGCGCCTCTATGTCTAGCGCGACGCTCCGGATGCTGCCCCCGGCCGGGACGCTAGCCCGGCTACGCCGGGCCGGCGGCGACGTGGGCAGCCTGCGCCTGATCGAGCGGCACGCCCGGGTCTACCGGCACGCCTGGCTGGTGTTCGCGTCCGGCGTGTTCGAGCCGCTGTTCTACCTGCTGTCGGTGGGCCTCGGCCTGGGCGTGCTGATCGGCAAGGTGCCCGGTCCCGGCGGGCACCTCATCCCGTACCGGGAGTTCGTCGCGCCGGGCCTGCTCGCGGTGTCCTCGATGAACGGCGCGATGTACGACTCGACGTTCAACATCTTCTTCCGGCTGAAGTACGCCAAGCTGTACGACGCGATCCTGGCCACGCCGATGCGCCCGGCCCAGCTGGCGCTGGGCGAGATCGGCTGGGCGCTGCTCCGCGGCACCATCTACGCGGTCGCGTTCACGCTGGTCATGCTCGCGATGGGCCTGGTGGGGTCGCCGTGGGCGGTGCTGGCCGTGCCGGTGGCGGTGCTGATCGGCTTCGCCTTCGCCGCCGTCGGCATGACCGGGACGACGTACATGAAGAGCTGGCAGGACTTCGACTACGTGATCCTGGCCAGCATGCCGCTTTTCCTGTTCTCCGCGACGTTCTACCCGCTCGGCGTCTACCCGCGCGCGGTCCAGGTGATCGTCGAGTGCACGCCGCTGTACCAGGGCGTCGTGCTGCTGCGCGACCTGACCGTCGGAGTGATCGGCCCCGACCTGCTGTGGCGGGCGGCTTACCTGGGCATACTCGGGCTGGGCGGCCTCTGGGTGTCCGGCCGGCGCATCGCCAAGCTCCTACTGGTCTGACCGGCACCTTCGCGGCCGGAGCAGGTAGGCTGCGCGGGGATACTGGAGGAGCGACAGATGCCGTCTGGTGCCGAACCGGTCCAGCACGGGACCGGAGCGCTGCCTGCGGCGCCGGAGCCCGCCCCGGAGTCGGCGCCGGAGCCCGCCCCGGAGTCGGCGCCGGAGCCCGCCCCGGAGTCGGCCCCGGAGCCCGGACCGCTGCCCGCGGCGCGGCGACGGTACCGGCTGGACGGCGCCTACCGGGATCCGTACGTCGGCGCGACCTCGCTGGCCGTCCTCGCCGCCTACCTCGCCATTCCGCTGTTCCGGCTGCGGCAGCTCAACCCGTCCTCGTGGGACCTGGCCATCTACACCGAATACGTGAAGCAGGCCGCCAGCTTCCACGCGCCGGTCGCGGACATCAGGACCGCGGGTTTCAACCTGCTCGGCGACCACTTCCAGCCGGTCGTCATGCTGATCGCCCCGTTCTTCCGCGTCTTCCCCTCGGCGGCGACGCTGGTGGCCGCGCAGGCGCTGCTGGCCGCGCTGTCCGTCTTCGCCGTCGCCCAGGCCGCCCGCGAGAGGCTCGGCCCCGGCCCGAGCCGGGCCATCGCGGTCGCGTACGGGCTGTCCTGGGGCCTACAGCAGATGGCCAACTTCGAGTTCCACGAGATCGCGTTCGCCGTCCCGCTGCTGACCTTCTCCCTGTCCGCGCTGGTCAGCGGGCACCTCAAGACCGCGGTCTTGTGGGCGCTTCCGCTGGTCTTCGTCAAGGAGGACCAGGGCTTCACGGTCGTCGCCATCGGCCTCTACCTGGCCGTGGCCGGGATACTCGCCGCCCGCGACCCCGACGGCCGCGCCCACCCGGCCGAAAACCCCGGCGATCCCGACGGCAGCCGGCGCATCAAGGCGGGCCAGTTGCTCCTGATCTGGGGTTTCGCCGGGTCGTTCCTGGCCATCGGCGTGATCATCCCGCACTTCAACCCGGCCCACCATTACGACTACTGGAGCGACGGCGGGATCCTCGGACCCGGCGGGCACCCGACGGCGACCGGCCTGATCGGCCAGCTTTTCCACGCGTGGCCCGACAAGCTGCAGACCATCGTGCTGCTGCTGCTGCCCACCGCGTTCATCGCGCTCCGCTCGCCGCTGGTCCTGATCGCCGTGCCGAGCCTGCTGCTGCGCTTCCTGTCCACGAACTCGGCCTACTGGGGCACGTACTGGCACTACAACACCACGCTGATGCCGATCGTCTTCGTCGCCGCCATCGACGCGATGGCCAGGATCGGCGCCGCCATGGAGGCGGCCGGCCCGGCCGGATCCGAAGGCTGGGCCAGCGGAAGCCAGGGCGCGCGCCGCGCGGCGCTGGCCGGAGCGCGGCGGTACGGCGCCGCGATGATGCTGGCCATCACGGTCCCCCTGGCCTTCCAGTTCCCGCTCAGCACGGTGTGGAACGCGCAGAGCTACCGGGTCAGCGGCCACGTCAGGCACGCCGAGGCGGCCATGGCCCGGGTCCCCGACGGCGCCACCGTGCAGGCCACGCTGGATCTCCTCGCGCCGCTCGCCGCCCGCACCGACGTCTTCTGGATCGGCAACCACGCCAACCCGAAGACCCAGTACATCGTGTTCGACGGCCCGGACAGCGGCTACACCCCGGCGATCGGCAACGTCCCCGCCTTCATCGCCCAGATCTACCCGGGCCACGCCTACACCGAGATCTACCAGTCCGGCGGCGTCTACGTCTTCCGCCGCACCACCTGACCCGGACCGAGCGGAGGGAGCCCCAGCGGACCGCTGTACTGGTGGGTAGGTAGGCTGGTCGGGATCGCAAACCCTCTGGAAGCGGCCCGATCGGAAGGTTGTGCTCCATGGACTTCGACTACGACGCCAGGACGCAGGATCTGCGAAAGCAACTGCTCACCTTCATGGAGGAGCGGGTCTACCCGGCCGAGGCGGTGTACACGGAGCAGGTGGAAGCCGCCACCGTCCGGGGCGAGTTGTGGGAGCGGATGCCGGTCACCGCGGACCTCAAGGCCGAGGCGCGCGGCCGCGGGCTGTGGAACCTGTTCCTGACCGGCAAGGCCGCCCAGGCGGTCGGCCGGATGGACCCGAGCCTGCTGCCGGACCCGCCGCTGACCAACCTGCAGTACGCGCCGCTGGCCGAGATCACCGGGTGGAGTCCGGCGCTGGCGCCCGAGGCGATCAACTGCGCCGCGCCCGACACGGGCAACATGGAGGTGCTGGCCGAGTTCGGCTCGCCGGAGCAGCAGGAACAGTGGCTTCGCCCGCTGCTCGAGGGCACCATCAGGTCCGCCTTCTGCATGACCGAACCCGACGTGGCCTCCAGCGACGCCACCAACATCGCCACCACGATCACGCGGGACGGCGACGGCTACGTGATCAACGGCCGCAAGTGGTGGTCCAGCGGCGCGATGAGCTCGGACTGCAAGATCTTCATCGTGATGGGGGTGACCGCCCGGGCCGCCGAGGGAGGCCACGGCCGGCACTCCATGATCCTGGTGCCGCGTGAGGTGCCGGGGATCACGGTCAAGCGGGGCATGCGGGTCTTCGGCTACACCGACGGCACCCACGGCGGTCACGCGGAGGTTGTCTTCGACAACGTCAGGGTCCCGGCCGCGAACATCATCTCCGGCGAGGGCCAGGGGTTCGCGATCGCCCAGGCGCGGCTCGGCCCCGGCCGCATCCACCACTGCATGCGGCAGATCGGCGCGGCCGAGCGCGCCCTCGAGCTCATGTGCACCCGGGCCGCCAGCCGCACCGCCTTCGGCAAGACGCTGGCCGAGCAGGGTGTCGTCCAGGACTGGATCGCCGAGTCCAGGGTAAGGATCGAGCAGGCGCGCCTGCTCGTGCTCAAGACGGCGTGGCTGATGGACACCGCCGGCAACAAGGGAGCGCACGCCGAGATCCAGGCGATCAAGATCGTCACTCCGGCGATGACCGAGTGGGTGATCGACAAGGCGATCCAGACGCACGGCGGCGGCGGCGTCAGCCAGGACTTCCCGCTGGCCCACCTGTGGGCCAGCGCGCGCTCGCTCCGCTTCGCCGACGGGCCTGACGAGGTGCACAAGAGGTCCCTGGCACGGCGCGAGCTGCGCAAGGCGACCAGCTGAAGCCGTAACGGGCAGCACTTGTCTTATGCGAAAGTTCGCGTTATGCAAGAACCCTGCCCGTGCGACCTGCACTTGTCTTGCATGACACTCACGGCCGTTCGGAACAAAGGAGAGAACCTAAGTGACAGAGAGAATCGCGATCGTGACCGGCTCGGCCCGCGGCATCGGTGCCGCTACGGCGCGTCGGCTGGCCGCGGACGGGATGGCCGTGGCGGTCCTCGACCTGGACGAGGACGCGTGCGCCGGCACGGTGAAGGAGATCGCCGACGCCGGCGGCCGCGCGATGGCGGTAGGCGCCGACGTGAGCGACAGCGCCCAGGTCCAGGCGGCGGTCGAACGGGTCGCCGGGGAACTGGGCGAGCCGACCGTGCTGATCAACAACGCCGGGGTGATCCGCGACAACCTCCTGTACAAGATGACCGACGACGACTGGGACACGGTGCTCGGCGTGCACCTGCGGGGCGCCTTCCTGATGACGAGGGCCGTGCAGAAGTACATGGTCGCGCAGCGTTTCGGGCGCATCGTCAACCTGTCCTCCTCCTCCGCGCTCGGCAACCGCGGCCAGGTCAACTACTCCGCGGCCAAGGCCGGGAT
>Ga0070708_100002255_pt1 | contig 14908 bp, 14 predicted proteins | sample KBSK5503metaG_FD_65469 | JGI IMG/M metagenome (GOLD analysis project Ga0070708, IMG submission 65469) | Corn, switchgrass and miscanthus rhizosphere microbial communities from Kellogg Biological Station, Michigan, USA - KBS K5-50-3 metaG | ecosystem: Host-associated > Plants > Roots >...
CCGTGGAGCGGGCACTGGATGTGGCCGCGCCCGACGGCGCGCTGATGGCGTTCCTGCTCCAGCCTGCTCCGGGGTTGCTCGAGCGTCACGCCCGGGACTGCCCCAGGCACGCGGCCCTGATCTCCGAGATCCTCACCCTGCTTACAGCGGAGCCAGGGGGGTACGCGAAGATGGCGCCTCCTCGTCCGCGGGGAGCCCTTGAGGAGACGGCCCGGCTGATTGAGCCGCTCAGTCGGAGCGAGGTCCGGGTGCTGCGGTACCTGCCGACCAACTTGCCGGCCCCGGAGGTTGCCCGCGAGCTGTCCTTGTCAGTGCACACGGTCCGCACGCACATGCGCCACATCTTCGCCAAGCTCGGCGTGCACCGCCGCACCGAGGCGGTGGCACGGGCCCGCGCCCTGGGCTTGCTCGCCCCGTCCCCCCGCACTCCCTGAGGTGTTCTGCGTCAGGGCAGCATCAGTATCGGCGCATGATCTCCCGCTGCCCGCGGCGGGCTAATGCTAATCAGTGGATTGCCCGCATTGCGTCACGGATTCAACGTTCATCCCGACAACGGGATCAGGTCGACCAGATCGGCCAGCACCTGCTCGGCCTGGGCCGCCGGAAACAGCCTGTGCGCGAGCACCGGTGCGGCGAGGGTCTGTACGTCATCGGGGATCACATAGTCGCGCCCCTTGAGCGCCGCGTACGCACGGCAGGCGCGTACCAGGTGCAGGGTCGCCCGCGGCGACGCGCCGAGCCGCAGGCCCGGGTGGGTACGAGTCGCGGCGACCAGGTTGACGGCATACCGACGGACCGGTTCGGATAGATGCACGCCCCGCACCGTATGGGTAAGGGCACGTACCTCGGCGGCGTCGGCGACCGGGACGAGGCGGTCCAGCGGCGAGGACGCCGAATGGATGTCCAGCATGCCCAGCTCAGCGGAGAGGGTCGGGTATCCAACGGAGATCCTGGCCATGAATCTGTCCCGCTGCGCTTCCGGTAGCGAATATGTGCCTTCCATCTCCAGGGGGTTCTGCGTTGCGATGACCATGAAGGGCGGCTCGAGCTGGTAGGTCTTCCCGTCCACCGTCACCTGCCGCTCTTCCATGCATTCCAGCAGCGCGGCCTGGGTCTTGGACGGGGCGCGGTTGATCTCGTCGCCGAGCACGATGTTGGCGAACACCGGGCCTGGCTTGAACTCGAACTCGCGTGTCTCCGGGACGTAAGCGCTGACCCCGGTGATATCGCTGGGCAGCAGGTCCGGGGTGAACTGAATCCGGCTGACCGAGCAGTCCACCGACCGCGCCAGCGCCTTGGCGAGCATTGTCTTGCCCACGCCGGGGACATCCTCGATCAGCACATGCCCTTCGGCGAGCAGCACGGTGAGGACCAGCCGGACAACTTCAGCCTTTCCTTCAATCACCGACTGGATCGCGGCGCTGATCCTGCCGACCGTCCCTGCGAAATCCCCGAGAATTCGGCTGCGTTCTGCGTCCGTGCTCAATATCATGTGATCTCCTTAAGAAGAGTGCTCGCACGGTCCTGGCCGGACCCATGCGCGCCATTCCGCCGCTTGGTTCACTGAGCGGGCCATCCAGATGGCGTCGCCCATGAATGCCGACGGCGACCTAGCGGCTTTTCCGTTTACCTGGATGAGATGACAGCGCTCAACATTTCCAGACCCCGCTCCAGGATGAATTGAGTTTCCTGTGTCTCGGTGAGGTCTCTGATGGCTATGACGGCTGCTTCGTCATCTTTCGTGTCTATTGGCATGACAGTGACGGCTGCGCGGAACCGGCGGCTGTCGCCGCGGCTCCCCACCAGCTCGAGGCAGTGCTCGGCTTGATTTCGCCGCCGTGACCACCAGCCAGAGGAAGACGCCGGCCGACCCGGGAAAAGGTCCTGGATGGGCATGCCGTTGAGCTGACGCTCACCACAGCCGAACAAGGACACGGCCCTGGCATTGGCTTGCCGGATCCTGCCCTGCGCGTCGACGATCACCATGGCGTCCGGGAACGCCCCGAGCATCCGGGCCAGGCGGCTTTTCATGGCACGCTCACGTGGTTGCCGCGGGTGATGGGAACCGGGCGGACTTCCCGCTGACGGCACGATGTCATCGGATCTCCTCGCGTCTGATCCGTCTAAGGTTGTGGCACGCGAACGTGGCGGCGCGCCATAGAAAGTTCACCGCAGGACCCCGACCGTGACATCACTGCAATCGACCATCTTGGCCGCTATGCAGACCGGCGGCCTGGGATGTGTAGTGGTCCGGCAGCGTCGCCATCCGTGCTGGGTCCACCGGCAGCCTCTTGATCGATTCTGGTCATCCCGGCCTGGCCATGACCTGCGGTTGCCCGCCAGGCCTCTCTGCTGAGAATCTGAATTGCGCCGGCGCTGGGGATAGCGAGCAACCCGGCCACGAAGCCACCGAAGAGCCCGCCTACCCAGCTCCCGATCGAGTACCCGGTCACTACGGATAGGAGTACGAGCAGCGGACTGATTTTCACAGTCCTGCTCATGACCAGCGGGCTCAGGATGTGATTCTCGATTTGGGTATAAACAATGAATGCCACGAGGGTCACGATCCCTGCGGTCACTGAATGGCTAAAGGCAAACAATATGGTGGGTATGCCTGCCAGCGCACCGCCGACTATCGGGAGGAAGTCGACCAGGGCGACCCACAGTCCCCACACGGGGGCGAAGGGAACCCCAACGGTCAGCAACGTGACCAGTACGACAATCCCGGCGATGGCCGACGTGAGCAGGTTGCCCACCACATAGCCCGCGACGGTCCGGCGCACCTCGGCCGCCACCTCAACGAAGCGGGCCGCCCGCTCCGGTGGCATTCGGGCCAGTATCCCCGATCGCAGTTTCGGACCCTCGAGCAGCAAGAGCAACGTGAGCACGAAGACCATCGTCAGTGTGGCCGCAAGCGATACCGCACTCTTTCCCGCTGCCAGTGCCGACCTACCGAACGCCTGTGCCACGTTCATCAGCATGGGCGCGTTTCGCTGCGCCCACGCCTGGACGTGATAGCGGCGCAGCAGGTGGCCGGCCCAGCCCTTGCCGCGCTCAGCGTTGGCCACATATCCAGGCAACTGATTCGCCAGGTGACTGATCCCGGCGGCAAGAGGGTAACCGCATCCCACCGCCACTCCGACAAATATCAGTACCGCCGAAACGGTAACGATCGCCACGGCGACGCTTCTGCGTGGCGCGATCCGGCGCTGCATCAACACCACGAGCGGATTCAAGATCAAGGCAATGAACCCTGACATGGCCAGCAAGATCAAGATGTCGCGGAGGCGGTAGAGCACCTTGCCGCCCACGTAAATCGCGGCAGCCAGGGCGATGATGGTGACGATCGTCCACAGCGGGATGCCGCGTGATTCCGCTGCTCCCCTCAGCAGGGCCCACCGGGGGCTGCCCGACGGGCCCTGCGGAGCACCCGCCCCCACGCCGCCGCCCGTTCCGCACCGCGGGCAGGTCGATTCTGATCGCATATTGAAAGTCCTACTGGAGGTGACGCGCGGCGTCATCCCGGTGATTGACCATCTTCGGAATGGCCGGGAACTATGCAGCCCGGAGCCGCGCCAGGTCCTTTAGCAGATGCTTGGCGAGCGCTGCCAGCGTGCATAGTGTTCCGGTCTTGCTGAAGATGGTTGATTGTGGGGACGGCAGCCTGCGCGGCCGCCGGGTAGAACTCTCGGTATGCGATCGGAGTTGCTATGATCATTTTTATCCTGGGCATGCTGCTTGGCACACTTGGGGGCGGCGCGGTGTGCGTGCGGTACCTTCGCCACGAGATAGCGGCCGACATCAGCCCACAACTGCGGCGTATGCAGGGCAAGCTCGATAACCTTGAGGTGGCACTGAATCTCGCCCTGATGACCCGGTACGCCGAAATAAGCACGGCACAGGTTCATCCTCTTCATCCCCCCACGCTTGGGCCAACCCCACGGAACGATGATCACCTATAGGTAACTGACCGTCTATTTTCCGCAGACCAATGCAGGCCAAGCGGGAAATATGCCTGGTGCCCAAGCACGGATCGTGTCACCGGGCATCGTTGGGGACGTGATAAAGAAGCTGGCCTGCTTGCCGGAAGGATGGCTGATATGAGCACGTACGCTGTTCGCGCGAAGCGCTGGGCGCACGGCTGGGAGTTGCACATCGACGGAGTCGGCGTCACCCAGAGCCGTACTCTTGACGGCGCGGAGCGCATGATCCGCGACTACATCGAGTCTCTCACGGGCCGCGACACGAGCGGCGATACTGTCATCATCTGCCCTGACCTCGGCGGTCTTGAAGACAGAGCAGCTGCCGCGCGGGAGCAGGTGGCACGGGCGCAGCGGGAGAACCAGGAGGCGGCTGCGGCATCTCGCGCGGTCGCGCGCAAGCTTCGAGACGCCGGGCTGTCAGTCAGCGATGCCGCCGTGGTGCTCGGCGTGTCCCGGGGGCGTGCCTCGCAGCTAATGAAGTCCTTAGCCACGCCAGGCCCGTCACTTGGCCGTGCCAGGCACGGCCCGTTTCCGCTTCCCACCTGCTTCCGGTGCGGGGCGTAGCACGGTGTGGCCGGGTAGATCGCCGACGCGCTGTGGTGGCTCCTGCTAGCCGTGTCGGCTGGCGCACTGGTGGCGCGCTCACGCCGCTGACTGGCGCGCCAGTGCTGGCCTCAGTCGGCGTCTGAACAGGCTTTGTCGATGGCCTTCGCCGACCTCCAGGAGGCTCACGTGGCCGACTTCATCGGCGCCGACCCCGAGTCCAACGCGCGTGCCGCTCAGCAGGCGCTGCCCAGAGCGCCGCTGAGCAGAGCCGGGCCGAGCGCCGCCCAGGCGCCCCCGTAGTAGGTCGGGTAGCTGTGCTGCTGCGCGTTGGCGCGCTGCAGGAGCCGACGGCCGGCGGACTGCTGGCCGGTTGCCTGGGCAGCGGCTGCCGCCGCCACCAGGGGCAGGGGGGCCGCTGCGGGGTTGATGATGACACCGTTGGGGCGCAGCGCGATCGCCTGTGCCCGGCCAGGCTGCCGGAGCAGCGCCCACCACCGGCTGGCCAGCGCGCGGGCGCGCGGATCGCAGGAGACCGCGTACCAGACTACGGTCCGCTGGGCATCGAGCCCATACTCGGTCTGCGGCTCGCTGCCGTTCGGGGCGGCCGCGGGTGCCAGCACCCCGGAAGCGGTCAGCTGCGCCCAGTCCGGCGGCAGATCCCGCCCGCCCGCGGTGAGGCGGCTAGTCAGCAGCACTGCCCCGTCAGCCAACTGCTGCCATTGTTGGTCCCCGGTCAGCCGGGCCAGGCCGGTCAGCGCCGGCAGGGCCCAGTAACTGGGATCCAGGCTGGCCGGGCTGCCGGTGGCCCACGGACCAGCGGTCAGGACCGGCGTTCCGCCCGGCCCGGTGATGACCTCATGCGCCAGCACCGCGGCCGCCACCTGCTGCCCTTCCTGGTGCCGGGTAGCGGCGTGCGGCCCCTGGTAGCGCAGCAGTGCCCAGGCGATGAGCAGGTCCGCATCACTGGCCGGCTGCGCGCTGAGCAGCTGCCCGGCGGCGTTCGCATGATAGGCGAACAGCCCGCTGGGCAACTGCAGGTGAGCTCGGGTCCACTGCCAGATACGGCCAAACGCAGCGGGCTGGCCGGCGACCTCCGCGAGCAGCAAGCCGTAGGCCTGACCCTCGCTGACTGTGTCACCGCCCTGATCAGGACGGTAGACCCGGCCATCGGGCCGGACGTAGGCGGCCAGAAACGCGGTGGCCGGGCGCTGCGCGGTACTGTTTTGCTCTGCGCGCTGCGCGGCACTGTCTTGCTGTGCCAGGCGGGAGCCAGAAGCTCCCCCGGCACAGCCGGCCACCGTGGCGGCGAGCATCAGCCATACAGCAAGCCGACGAAGCTGCACGGGCATGGTTGCCAACCCTTTTCGCCCGGCGGGTTTGTCTCCCGCTTCACGGGCTTGACCGCTTCCGATCATCAGCGGTCCGCTGCTGTGCCGGCTGACTGAGCAGCGCTCAAACACCCCACGTGACACCCCCGCCAGTAATAGCACATGTGCGTACCACCGGCGCAGTTCCGGCAGGTGCAATGGCAGAAGCCCCTTTTGCTGCCAACTCTCATTTCAGTTTGGCTTCCTCTTACTTCTCAGCCTTTTAGGGGCCGCACGCCTGGTTTCAAGACGGCATCCGCGTCAAAGGGATTGCGTGATGGTCAATGTACTGAGTCATCACCGGAACGGGTTAACGAGACACAAATACCAACGCCCACGCGATCTCGCCGTTCCCCGCCGCGCCTCCTACCGGTCATAGAACCGGTCAAGACAGTCCTGACAACGCCAGAATGCGGCCAGCCAGGACCATTTTCCGCATGATGTGCAGTAGTTTTCCATCTCGGGTCCTCCTTAGGATTGTGATTCTGGGATGATCCAACGCGCTCTGGTAGAGAACTTCTATGCAAGCTACAGCAGTCCGTCAGGGTAGGCTCAGTGCCTTGGCGCCAGGAAACTGTCACGCTGCGACTGGTGCTGAGGATCGGATCGGGCCGACTTCGAACCAGACCGTGCGGGCGCTATCGCTTGCGTCCTTGATTCCCCATTCACGGGCAAGCTGACCGACGATCCGCAGCCCGAGGCTTGGCTGCCCTTCTGGCTTCGTCCGCTCAATCCAGGGGCCGCCTTGATCCTCGACCTCAACGCGGACATGGCCATTATCGTAACGCTCGACATTGACGGTGAAGCGCCCTCCCTCGCGACGCGAGTTGCTGTGGATAACCGAGTTGGTAGCAACCTCGGATAGGCATAGCACGGTGTCAGCAGCCAGCGGCGAATCAGCAAGGAAACCCTCCAGGAACTGGCGAGCCCGGATGATCTGGCTCGCAGTCGCAGGGAAGCGGATGCTGGACCGGAGCGGAGTGGCGATTGCCGATGCCGTAGCGGCCGCCGGTACGGTTTCCCTATTGACGGGCCCAGGGCGTTTAGGATGCGTCGGGGCGCGACCGCCCACGCTGCCCGGATCGAACATGACTCGCTCCTTCGTGTCAGCTCGGGCCTGTAAGCCTTGCGACGGCGCTATGCGCGGGCGCGGCCTGCGGAGCCGCCCGGCGATTCCCCAACGGGTGACCTGCCACAATGCCTCCCGGACGATGGCTTTGCTCATCTTGCTCGCGCCATGAGTGCGCTCGACGAACGTGATCGGTACCTCGGCTGCCGTGAGGCCCTCCTGGACCGCCCGGCGGACCAGGTCGATCTGGAAGCAGTAGCCCACAGATTCGACATCTTCCAGCCCGATTTTCCACAGGGCGCTGGCGTGGTAAGCACGGTATCCTCCGGTTATGTCACGCAATGGAATGCCTAGCATTAGGCGCGCATAAGCGTTTCCTGCGCGGGAGAGGAGCTCGCGTGACTTCGGCCAGTTGATTGTCTTTCCGCCGGGCATCCACCGTGAGCCGAGAACAATATCGGCGCTAGCGAGCGCGGCGAGCAGCTTTGGCAGGTCTTCGGGCTGATGGGAGCCGTCCGCGTCCATCTCCACGATGGTGTCGTAGCCCTGATCCAGAGCCGCCTGGAAGCCCGCGACGTACGCGGCTCCAAGGCCCGCCTTGCCGGGACGGTGGAGCACATGAATGTGATTGTCCGCAGCAGCGAGCTCGTCGGCGATCTTCCCGGTCCCGTCGGGGCTGTTGTCATCGACGATGAGCAGGTCCGCGCCGGGAACCGCGGACCGCACTCGGGTCGTGATGGGACGTATATTGTCTCTCTCGTTATAGGTGGGAATTATCACGGCCACTCGGCCGGCGAATTCGATTGCTTCGGTCATGGTTCCTGTCTTTTCCTAGATAAGCGTGCGCAAATCGGCACACTGAAGTCTTACCGAGCGGCTCGCATGCTGCCTTCCCCGCGATTGACCATTTTGCGCTCGTCCGGATTACTATGCAGACCGCGAGCCGATATCACCGCGGAAGCCCCAGTGCGTGGCCTTGGCGACCGCGTCGAGCCGGCTCCGCGCCCCGAGCTTGGCCAGGATTGACCGGACGTGGGATCGCACGGTGGCATAGCTGATCTGCAGGCGTTCGGCTACGGTCCTGTTGTCGGCGCCGTCAGCCATCAGCGCGAGTATTTGTTTCTCTCGGGGTGTCAGGCTTTCCAGCAGCGTTTGACGCTGAACGTTCTCGCGGTACAGGGCCAGCGCCCGCGTGACGAGGCCAGCCGGTATGACGGTCTGGCCCGCGGCCGCGGCGCGGATCGCGTGGATGATCTCCTCGCCTGTCGCGGACTTGATCAGGTACCCGCTGACGCCCAACTCGACTGCGGCCAGCAGCGGCTCATTACCAGCGTCGGCGCTGATAAGAACGAACGCGGTAGACGGCGACCGGGACCGTATGCGCTCGACCGCGTCGTAGGCTGTGCCGTCGGGAAGATGGTAGTCAATCACGGCAACGTCGGCCGCGGCGTTCTCGACGGCGGGGATAACCTCCGCGACCGAAAACGTAACTCCTGTGATCGTGATCTCCGGGTAGTCCTCGAGCAGGGACGCCAATCCCTCGGCGACGACGGGGTGGTCTTCGACGATCAGCACCCTGATGGGACGAGCGGGTTCATCCGGCGCGCTCATGGCCTGCATCCGGCTTGGTGGAGGACTTGCCGAAAGGAACCCAGAACTCGACTGTGGTACCGGTGCCGGGGCTGCTTTCGATGCGGCACCACCCGCCGGCGAGCTCGGCGCGTTCTCTGATGAGGACCAGGCCGAGGTGGCCGGGGCGGTCCTCGACGTCGGCCGGGTCATAGCCCACGCCGTCATCGACGATCCGGACCAGGCAACCGTCCTCGATCACTAGGAGTTCGACCGCGACGGTGCTGGCCCGGGCGTGGTTGCGGACGTTCGCTAGGGCTTCCAGGACGTTTCGGTATATCAGCAGGGCGGTACGGTCCGGAACCCGGGCATTCAGCCTCTCGTCCAGCCGGTAGGCGATCCCGGTGTCGGCGTGCATTTGCTCCAGGTAAACCCGCAGGGCGGCGCCCAGGTTGCCGTCTTCCAGGCCAGATGGCCTGAGGTCGAAAATGAGCTGGCGCAGGTGGCTGGATGCCAGGGTGAGGGCCTCCTGGAGCTTGTCCAGGATCGGTCGTGCCGCCTGGTCGGGGAGCCGGAGCCGGAGCTGCTGCAGCCGAAGGTTGGCCGCACTCATCAGCTGGATGGCGTCATCATGAATGTCGGCGGCGATACGGAGGCGTTCTTCCTCCCTGGCCCGGATGAGATGACCAAGCAAGGCCTGGCGATCCTGGCTTTCCGACATCAGTATTTCCACGCCTCGCCTCAAGACGAACCGTGTTCGCTGTGTCTCCGTGAGGTCTCTGATGCTGATTATCACTGCCGTGACCTGCTTGATCTTTACCGGCATGATGGCGACGATCGCTGGGAACCGGCTGGAGTCGCTACGGCTGCCCACGAGTTCGCGGTAGGGGTCGGCCTGGTCCTGTTGCGCGGACCGCCCGCTAGGGAGGGCCAGCAGCTGACCGGGGAACAGGGCCTGGATAAGCAGGCCGCTCATCTTGCGCTTGTCGAAGCCGAACAAAGACGCGGCCTGGGCGTTAGCCTCGACGATCCGGCCTTGTGAATCCACGATCACCATGGCGTCCGGGAACGTCTCGGGTAGATCCGTAAGCCAGCTTTTCATGTCACGCTCACGGCTAGGCGCCCTCGCTGAAAACGGCCGGCGCACGCGGGTCGTCTGCGGTGAAACCTGCCACGCTGGCGGGTGCTCGGCCTGGGAATGCCGCCAGCGGCGGCATGACCGCCGCTAGCGGAGCGGTCAGCGTGTCGTAGTGGCGGCCGATCCGGGCACCGGCGGCCACGGCCGCGGCGGCGTCGCTCACCGCCGCCCAGAATGCCCAGTCCGCCCGGCGCAGCCGATGGGCGGTCGCCAGGGCCTCGCGGCGCGCCAGGGACGCTGCCGCCAGAATCTGGTACCGTTCTTGCTCCGTCGTGGTCCGGACCAGCCGAGCCCAGGCCGTGGCGCGGTCCGAGGGACATACCTGCTTCCACGCGTCCGTTACCCGGTCCACCTCGTCTGCCGTGAGGTCGGCAATGCCGGTGATGAGGGCCAGCACGCGCTGGCCATCCTGGCCGAACATCGGGTTCATGAGGAGTCCTCTAGATAGGGAGTCCGGCGGGGGATCGGGATCATCTCCCGTCCTCCAGGCGGGCCGCGGCTATGGGTTACGAGCCCATAGCCACGGCTGTGGGTTATGAACCCGTACCGGACTGGCCGGCGGACGGCTGGCCGGCCGAGGGCTGGGGCGACGCCTGGCCGGCCGAGGGCTGGGGCGACGGCGTGCCGCCCAGGCTGGGGGGCAGGGTGTAGGGAGGCTGCGACGGGACGGTGACTGGCTGGCTCGGCGTGGTCACCGAGACTTTCGTGGTGGCCGTGCCTCCGCTTTCCTGGCCGACCAGGGTGAAGTACAGCGCGGGCCCGGTCCCGTTCGGGATGACGTAATTTCCGGCCGCTGCGGCGTTGCCGTGGCCGTCGACGCGGAAGGCGCTGACCAGCGTCCCGCTGTTGCCCTGGCCCCGGCCGAGGTAGACCTCGACCACCTCGTTGGCGGCGAAGCCGGTAGCGTAGAACGAGATCGTGGTGCCGGGCAGGGCGCCGTAGGTGCTCGCCTGGGCGGAGGGGCTGTAGGGCAGGATATCGAAGCCCGAGTTCACCGCGGCGCGGCTCTCCTCTCCGATCGCGATTAGGGTCTGGTTGCCCTTGAGCCCGAAGGGGACCACGAAGCTGAGCGACAGGCCGCCGCCGGAATTGGCGGTGGCGGTCAGCGCCGGCGTGCCGCTGGCGGCGTTGAGGTAGAGGAGCACCTGCTCGCCGGGCGCGAACCCGCTACCGCTCAGGGTCACGGAGTGGCCGGGCTGGACGGCATAGGGGTGCGGCGTCAGCACCGGGTACAGGCCCAGCATCTGGTAGGGCGCGGTGGCCGTGGTCTTGGTCTTCTCGCCGACCAGTACCAGGGTGGTGGAGCCGGTCGGGGCGACGCCGACCGGGACGCTGGCATGGCTGATGGAGCCCGAGCCGTCGGCGGTCAGGGTGGCCGCCGGGGTACCGGCGACACGACCCCAGAAGACATCGACCTTCTCGCCGGGGCCGAACCCGCTCGCGGAGACGGTCACCGTGTCGCCGGGCTTGCCGGCCGACTTCCCGTCGATGACGACATGTCCCACCCCGATCGGGGTCACGATCTGGGCGATGGCCGTCTTCGTCCCTCCGGCTTCCTGGGCCACCAGCGTCGCGGTGGCGCCGGTGGAGGCCGGCATGGTGAACCCGGTGTTGAGCGTGCCGTACTTCGACGTCATGCCGCGAGCAACCAGGGTGCCCGTGTTCGAGTGCGGTGGCCGTAGCCAGACGGCAACCGATACGCTCGGATCGAAGCCGCTGCCCTGAACGTTAACCACGCCGCCGGGTGCCACCAGACCCGGGTTGACCAGGATGACTGGCCCCCCGTTGGCCGACACCGCCTGGCCGCCGAGCGTGACCGTCGGCGTCGGGGTCGCCCGGGACGATGGCACGAACGTGGGGGTCGCTGAGCTCGTGCTGGCAGCGTTCGTGGCCGTAGCCTTGCCGCCGCTGTGAGTGACCGCCTTGCCGACCTGCCAGACGATCACGACCCCGACCGCGACCGCGACCAACTGCTTCCAGCCGATCTTCCGCCGCTTCTTGGCAGGCGAGCCTTCGGCGACGGGCTTGTCGTCTTCAATCCGGCTTTCCATCATATTGCCTTTCTCATTTATTTCCGGACTTCATAAATCGCGAGGTGCACGTTGCCGCGGCTCGCCTGCCATATTTCGGTCGAGTGATTGTTCAGGGCGTCGAGTATGTAGTCCTCCTGGCCGCCCGTGTTATTCAGGATTATGGCCTGCTTCATGCCGTTGGACAGCACGATGTAGTCGATGTTCTGCCAGCTCCCGCCGAATATCTTGTTCCGCACGGCGGGATCGGAGGCGGCTTCGAAGTGCGACTCGTCGTACGGGTAGGACGGGCTTCCGTCGTGCAGCGCTACCCAGATATCGTCATCGGAAATGATCCGGGCGGTGGGCGGGATATGCGCACGGATCCAGGCGATCTGCTCCTGCTGCAGGTAAGTCAGCGGCAGGTAGTACACGTCGTTCGGCTTCAGCTTTCCCGTCTGCGGGTCGTGGGTGAGCAGATAGCCGCCAGTGGGCAGCAGCAGCAGCAGCGCCGCGGCCAGCGCCGGGACCACCGCCACCGCGACGCGCGACACGGGGGGGGCCAGCGCCTTCAGCGCCCGGTCGGCGACCAGGCCGATGCACAGCGCGAACATCGGGATCAGCGGGATCACGTAGAAGTCCAGGATCACGCTGCCCCTGGCGAGGTACAAGCCGATTTCGAAGGCCAGGGTCCCGGCGACCAGGAAGCCCAGGTTCCGTTCCTTGTCGCGCCAGCCCAGGTACAAGCTGACCAGCATGGCCGCGGTCCCGCCCGCCAGCAGGTACTTGTCCTTGGGCAGCCAGCTCGTGTGCAGGAAGCTGCCGGGGCTGAACAGAGTTCCCTGGTTGCGGTGGACCTGATACCACAACTCATACAGCAGCGACACGTGCCCCTGCGGCTGGTGGGTCAGGCTGAAGTCCAGCTGGGGCGGGAAAAGCTCGCCCTTAAGCGTGGCGTACAGGAAATAGGCGGAGATGATCGCGCCGGCGGCGAACACCCACAGGGTCATCGCGAAGCGGTGGCTGGGATCTCCTTTAGTGCGGCGGTAGAGAAGATAGAAAATGGTCGGGGCGAAGAAAATCGCATTCTCCTTGGTGACCACGGATACACCGAAGGCCAGGCCGGACCAGAGCGCTGCGAAGAGGACGGTGCGGCGCAGCAGCAGCAGGTAGATGCTCAGCAGGACCCAGAAGACCATGAGGTTGTCCAGCAGCATCATCCGCTGGTAGAAGACGGCCAGCGGGGAGAAGTTGAACAGGAACGTCGCGATCACCGGGGCCAGCAGGCCGCCGGACAGCTTCCGCGCGATCTCGAACAGGAAGAACACGCTGGCCAGGTGCACCAGCAGCATGAGGACCCGGCCGCTGTCCACCGGGTTGCCGAACATCTCGAAATGGCGCGGCAGCAGGAACTCCCAGACGGCCAACTGCAACCACCCGCCGGGGGCGTGATCGTAGTAGTAGGTCTGCGGGCTCAGCCGGTCCTCGTGGATCACCGCCCAGGCCCGCTCGACGTAGATCCCCTCGTCGGTGCTGTAGAGCGGGTAGGTGAACAGGTGGTAGCCGTGCGTCAGCAGCCCGCTCACGAGCGCGAAGGCCAGGGCGGCGAGGCCCCAGCGGCCCAGGGACCGCTGGGCCGCCGACGCCGCGTCGAGCAGCCTGGCCGTGGCGGGCGTTCCCCGCCTGAGCGGGGTGACGGTGCCTGCTGCGGCGCCGGGCCGCACGATGGCCGGGTCACGCGGCGCCATCAATCATCTCCTTAACGTTTTGCGCCGGTTCGATGGCGGGCCCGCGGTGCGCGCCCACGTGCGCGGTCTTCTCCCAGTTATTGATGCCGCGCGCCTGGCGCACCACCGCCCGCCCGGCCGCGTAGGCCAGCACAATCTGGTAGGGAAACCACGCGAGCGCGAGGCGGACCAGGTCGGCCCGGGTCAGCTTCAGGCCGTGCGCGGCCGTGAACTCACGCAGCCCGACGACGGATACCAGGAATTGGGCGACAAGCATGCCAACGGGCAGGTAACTGATGAGCGCGACCTGCACCGGAACCTTGAGAGAGAACATCGTCACGAGCGAGAATAGGACGTAGAGGCCCAGCAGGGCCTGGAACTGCGGGAAGGCCAGGGTGTAGAAGGCCAGCAGCCGCTGCTTGCGGGTCGGCAGGCCTTTCCACGTTCCCTTGTGCAGGGTCTGGATGAATCCCTGGCTCCAGCGGGTGCGCTGTTTGATGAACTGCCCCAGCGTCGGGGGGGTTTCCTCACGGGTCACGTAGCGGTCGTCGTAGACGACGCGGATCTTCTCCCCGGTACCGGACAGGCGCAGCCCGATGTCGGCGTCCTCGGTGAGGTTGGTCTCGTCCCAGCCGCCGATGCGCACCAGCAGCGCGCGGTCGAAGAAGACGGTGTTACCGCCCAGCGTTATCGCGCCTTTGCGGGCGTAGTAGTGCAGGCGGCTCTTGAACCAGAAGAAGTACTCCAGGACGTTCAGCGCGGAGTACCAGCTGGAGTCGAAATTCATGAGCTGGACGCCCGCCTGCACGACCTTGACGTGCTCGGTTTCCATCACCGTGTTCACGACGTTGAAGATGTCGGGATGGATGTCGTCTTCGGCGTCGAAGATGGTGACCACGTCATGCGTCGCGTTCGGCAGGGCGGCGTTCAGCCCGTGCGGCTTGTTGATGGGCTTGTCGTGGAACACAACCACCGAGACGTTGCCGTATCCTTCCCGCCGCAGCTCCCTGATCTGTTCCTCGGCCTTGGCGATGGTGCCGTCGTCGTCCGCTGAGCAGACCACCAGAACCTGGATCAGGTTCGCCGGGTAATTTGCCCGCACGACACGCTCGATCGTCGTGGCGATGACGGCTTCCTCGTGCCGGGCGGGAAGCATGACGGTGAAAGAAAGGCGTGGCGGCAGGAAGTGCCCTGGCGCCCTCGCCTCGTCCGGCGGCCGGTCCCAGGTGTACAGCGTCACGTACAAGGTGTGCGCGGACTGAAGCGTGACCAGCAGCGAGAAAAACACCAGCCCTGCGTAGAGCAGATCGCGCATCACGCCTCCCGGGTCCACACCCAGCGCACGCTGAATGCATAATTCGCGGTGAACGCGGCACCGATGCCGATGAGGTCGGCCACCATGAGGTAGAGCCCCAGCCGGGTGAGCAGCAAGACGATCAGGACATTGAGTACCAGGCCCGCGAGCGCGGCGGTATTGAACTTCGCGAACCTCCGGAGAGA
>Ga0070708_100002257_pt1 | contig 14898 bp, 17 predicted proteins | sample KBSK5503metaG_FD_65469 | JGI IMG/M metagenome (GOLD analysis project Ga0070708, IMG submission 65469) | Corn, switchgrass and miscanthus rhizosphere microbial communities from Kellogg Biological Station, Michigan, USA - KBS K5-50-3 metaG | ecosystem: Host-associated > Plants > Roots >...
ATTACAACAGCCGCCTCCGATGGAGTAAATCACCGAACCATCGTTGGCAGCGACGATTGAGCCCTGCGCCGCTCCGCGTGGCTCCGGGATTCGAGCGTTGACTTGCCAACTCGAGCCAGTGAGCTGGCCGTCAATGGTCGGTCCAGCATTGTCTACGCGCAGCTCGGCACGCGAGGGAACCAAATCCGTCGTCGTACCGAGCTGCGCATGGACATTGCTCGCGAACAGAGCCACCAACAGCAAAACGAGAGGCGCGCGTACCCTCATACTGTTCTCCTGCATAAGCCATTCGACCGGGTTGGTCTATTCCGAGTCTTCACAGCATGACCGTGGCGCATAGCATTTCTCAGTGGTGGGGCAAGCTGACCTCGGACAAGGATATCGAGTAGCTGAACCAGGCCGTGCCGCCACCGTTGAACCCGCCCATGACGTAGAACACACCTTTGGCGATGGTGCCGCTGGTGTTGTTTATTCCCCAATCGGCGCAGCATGTCCAAGGAGGCATCCGCGGCCCCTCCGACCACGCGCTCGTAGCGGAGTCGAAAATTTGCAAATGTCCGAGCTGTCGCGGGTGCTCTTCAAGTGCTCCAGCCAAGTAGATGAGCCTGCCATCGGTCACAGTGGCTGGGTCTAGGATGCCGAGAGGAATGCGCGGGGCGAAGGACCAGGCATCCCGGGTGATGTCGTAGACAAGGTGATTATCGAGACTGCCACCTTCGCCGCCACCGAGCACGTGGACGGTTCCATCGGGGAGCCAAACGCCGTGGATTCTTCCTAGATTCGAAGGCATTTCGGCAAACCCCGTCGTATAGGTATCCACCTTGGGGTCATACCTCCAGACGTTGCGGCCCGGGCCGAAGATGTAACCACCCATCACCCAGATGACTTGACCATCGGTCGCCACCGCGGAACCAAAGCGAAAGTCCGGCATGTTCGCGCCGCGAGACCAAGAATCATTCGCCTCGTCGTAAATCCACGTCGTGTTGAGGACCTCTTCGCCGCTGGAATCGGAGCCGCTCACGCCGCCGAAGAAGTACATCAATCCATTCAACTCGACCGCGGATCCATACGAGCGAATTCCCCGGCTGACTGGAACGCTTGCGACATCCCACCAAGGCGAGCGCATCGCCGAAGCATCGCCGCTGTCATCGGTAGGGGAGTAGACCCTGACTCGGTTTGACACATAAAGCCCTGAGCCAACCCAGCCCCCAATGTGGTAAATCAGCGAGCCATCGTTGGACGCGAGAGTCGCGCTCTGCGCGACACCAAAAGGTTCTGGAATTGTCCAGTTGCGCGACCAGCCGCCCTCAAGCCCACCGCCAAGCTCGAGCTCACGGTTATAGAGCGCCTGGAGGTCGGCATCGGAAGTCATCGAGCCCGCCGAGATAGTTTCGTGCGCTCCGAGACTTGAGAGAGGTAGCGAGTAGTTGACCGAGACCGGAGTGAATCCGTCGTACCCGCCGATGACGTAGAAAGTTCCGTTGGCAATGACGCCACCGGTATTGTCGATACCAGACGGCATCGCTGGCCCCAACGACCAGGTGCGGCTGACGGTGTTGTAAATCTGAAGACGTCCCGTCTTTCGCGGCGGAGGCCCAGCGCCTCCCGCTACATAAATACGTACGCCATCCGTAGCAACGGCGCCGTCGGTGATGCCGAAGGGGGTTTGCGGTCGGCAGGCAGCGGAAAAAGGGACGCGGACGTTGATGGAGCAATTGGTGCTTCCGTCAAAACCGCCGCCGAGGAAATAGAGGTCTCCATTAGGAACTATGACACTGCGGGTTCTGCCCATGTATATGCCGATTGAGCCGTAGTAAGACCAGCTGTCGGCACTCGGGTCATATCGCCAGATGGTCCAGCCCTCTCCGCCCAAGTCCAACCTTTCGGCTCCCCCCAGAACCCAGACGATGCCAGCATCGACGGCCACTGCCGAGCCAAACCGAGGGCTGGGCAAGCTCGCCCCTTGCGACCATGTGTCCTTGGCGTCATCGTAAATCCACAGCGAATCCAAAACACCCGTCTCGTCCACGCCACCGAAAACGTAGATGAATTCATTGAGCTCGACCGCGGCCCCGAACGTGCGAATTCCAGTGGTGACCGGAAGGTCCGCTCCTTCGGACCAGGTGTCATTGGCGGGCGAGTAGACCCATACCTTCTTCGTCGGAGTCATTGCCCCGGTAATGCCGCCGATGTGGTAAATCCGAGAGCCATCGGCTGAAGCAACCACTGCGCCTTGGGCCACTCCGAGAGGTTCCGGGATGGGGGAGTTAATCGTCCACCCTGTGCCGTGCGCCGATCGTCCATTCTGATTGACGCGCTGTTGAGGGGTTGTCGCCGCAATGGCCTTCGCCAAATGGCTCTTGGCACGATCTGGAGCCGCACCGCACGCCGTGAAGAGGGCCGCGACGGGAAATACGACCAGCATTCTAGGTTGCATCCCGCCCTCAGTTGACCTGCTCGACCCGATTTGTCCCGAACGAGGACCCGCGCGGTTACTCTTCACTTCTGGTCTGCGCGTGTCAAGCGATGCTGCGAATCGGGATTCACCGCTAATCGTGCTCAGATAAATCGAGGCCGGGTGTATGGGGGAAGAGGGTTCCAACCCCGGTGGGACTCGTGCATCACTGCCAGCTTTGCCGCCATGCTGCCCCGCCCTCGGCCCAATTCGGATCAGTTGCAGCATTGGGTCCCGACCCCGCCCTCCCAGGTGATTCTCACCGTGGTTGGGAGGGTGGGGTCGGGACCCAAGGCGGTGTGCGAATCGGTTGTTCCATCGGATCTGGGACGGGGAAGCAAGGGCTTGGAAAGATTAGCCGTCCCGTGGATTACCCCACCGCAAAAGTCACCGGAAAACTCACAGGAAAAGTCGCAATGTGTCCCGTGAGTTTTGCTGCGACTTTTCTGGTGAGTTTTGCTGCGTGTTTTGTCAGCGCTGATGACGGGCGTATTGAGGTGCTGAGGTTAGAAGGGCATTCCTGGATTCTGCACCTGTCAGCGATGTCGTGAGACCAAAACCGTCAGGGATCTCCTGCGCCCGTACCACGGGAACGGATCAGGACAGCCCTGACACTTTGCGGGCCAGGTCAACGGCAGAGAAGCGCGGGCCGCCGCCCTGGGAGAATGGTGGCCGGGAGCTACCCGTGCCGATGCGATAAACTTCTGCCTCACTATGGCGACAACAGCTAGCCATTCTTAGGCCGCGGACGATCCACGCAATGCCGGACGAAGCGGGGCGGCGAGCTGAAGGGCGGCGTGTAGCACTGTTCACCGGTCGTCTCGACTGGCGTGCGACTGGCTGCTACACGCTGTAAGAATAGAGCCGCGAATGGACAGCATCGAACAAGATCAAGCGATCCAGCGTGCCCTCGACGCCCACAACCGAGCCGTCGGCAGCCACTACGTCGTGACCAGGCACCCTGATCGAGAGAACCGGGGGTCAGACGAGATCGACGCTTACGCGGAGAGCCCAGGCCTGGCCGGACTCGCCATCGAACATACCGAGATCGAGTCTCTTGATTACCAGGACCGCGATTCCGCCTGGTTCCTGCGCGGACTGGGCGCCCTTGAAACCGAACTGGCCTTCCCCTTCTGGCTCGGAATCGAGTTGCCCTATCGCAACGTCGAGCCCCGCCAGGACTGGGAGTCGATCCGCAGAGCCATCGCGACTTGGCTGCGGGCAAACGCAGCGAACCTGCCAGACGGCAGGACCCCGCTCGCCCTGCCCGGAGTTCCGTTCCCCTTGGCGGTGCTGAAGAACATGAAGGGCAACCCCAAGGTCGTCCTCATGCGTCAGGTGCCTCCCGGTGACCGGGACGAACTTCTGCTCGCCAGGATGCACGATCGGATTGACCATAAGTACGCTCGGCTGGGAGAGTACCGGCGCAAAGGCGCACAAGCCGTCGTCGTGCTGGAGTCGGAAGACATTGCGTTGGTCAGCCCGCAGGTCCTCTATCTGGCGTTCCTGCAGGCAATGCGCGAACGGCCGCGGCCGGACCTCGATCAGGTCTGGCTCGTAACTTCATATTTGGCTGAGGGCCCGGTCTACTGCTTTCTTGGCCCAGATGAGCTGATGGCAGGCGTCAACCCTATCAACTTCCAGTTCGGCCCCCAGTTCGCAAAGGAGTGGCTTCGCGACGGGACATAGGGAACCGAGTCGCCCGGAGCTCCGATGCCCGACCCAAGGCAACACCATCACGTGACCGCCGGCCACTTGGCGGGATTCACCGACAAGGGCACAAGGGATGGCAAGCTGTTCGTCCTGTCACTGTCCAAGAGCCGGTGGCGCGGACCGCTCCGCCCGGAGAAGGTAGCGACTCGCCGCGACTTCAACCGGGTCGAGATACCTGACGAGGACCCGTATTACGTCGAAAAGAGGCTTGGAGAGCTACTCGACGGACCCGCGGCCCCGCTCATGCACGCCCTCACCGCGAGTCCGCGTGTGCCTTCCGATGAGGAGTTCAACATCCTGTTGAACTTCGTTTCCCTGCAAATGACTCGTAGTCCGAGGTTTCGAGAGCGCGCCAGACGAGCGCTCGTCGAGAACATGGCCGCGGCGATCGGCGAGAAGACGAAGACGCTCGAAGGGTTCAAAAAGCTCGTCGATGAGATGCGCGCAGCCGGCACGCTGAAGGAGGAGGTTGCCTACGAGGAGCTGCAGGAGCTCCTCAAAGAGGCACCGGAACTGTTGAAGCCCTCCCGCACGATCCAGATCATCCAAATGCTCCTGGAAATGAATCGCGTCTTCCAGCTCAACCGCGAACGATATTGGACGCTCGCCATCAGCGACGGTCCTGATTTCATTTGCAGTGATTCTCCGGCAACCATCATCCACCTGAGGCCGGGCATCCGCGACGAGCTAGCCGCCTGCGCGGTGGTTATGCCGGTCAGTAAGCGCATCATGCTCGTGGGCTCTCCTCGGCCAGCACCGCGCGCCCTGATCCCCGCCGATTCAGATTACGTGGCGGACATGAACCGGACCACCGCGCATGGTGCGACCGAGCTCTACGCGCCCGCGCCCGTGGTGCACGGGATTGAGACACCAGCCTGGTCTCCGCGGTCCCAGAGGCCTTGACGGGCAGATTGGTCCCGCAAGCGCCGCTTCCAGAAGGCGGCAAATGCCGGAAGCCCTTAGGTTTGGTCAGTGACGATGGGGCGCTGCCGTTCGAATGCCGTCCCAAGTGGGGGAAAACGGTTGTGGGAGATGACGATGTTATCCAGCCGCATCGTCGGATTGGGCAAAGCAGACATCCGCCAGTTGGGCAAGTTGGTAACTGACCGAAAGCCCGCGTAAGGCTGATCCGCTACCGATCAGAGTTCGGGGCGTTCGGTATCCCAGTGGCGCAGCGTCTCAGCGATTGAACGAGCTGAGCTCAGACAAGGGTATGGAGTAGTTGAACGAAATTGTGCCGCCTCCATTGAACCCGCCCATGACGTAGAAAGCGTCTTTGGCGATGGTGCCGCTGGTGTTGTCTATTCCCCAGTCATCGTACGTTGGCCACGGGGGCATCGGCGGGCCTTCTGACCAGATGCCCGTAGAAGGGTCGAAAATTTGCGTATGCGGTGGCTCTCGCGGCGCGCCGTAGTTTGCCCCGGCCAAGTAGATGAGCCTGCCATCGGTCACCGTAGCTGGGTCGATAACGCCAATAGGTACGCGGAGCGGTGGACCATGCATCGGCGGTCGTGTCATAGACAAGATGGTAATTCCACGCTGGCTCTCCCCCGAAGACGTGGACGCTTCCGTCCGGAAGCCAAGCGCCGTGAATGCGCCCCAAGAGCAAAGGCATGCTGGCGAACCCCGTCGAATAGGCATCCGCCTTGGGGTCATACTTCCAAGCACTGTTGTCCTGGCCCTGGAATTCATTGTAGCCACCAATCACCCAGATGACGGCTCCGTCGGTCGCTACCGCTGGACCAAAGCGAAACCCTGGCATGTTCGCGCCGCGAGACCAGGAATCGTTCGCTTCGTTGTAAATCAACGTTGTGTTGAGTACCTCTTCTCCGCTCGAAGCCGTCCCGCTCACGCCGCCGAAGATGTAGATGAAGCCATTCAATTCGACCGCAGACCCGTAGGAGCGAATCCCCCGGCTGGCAGGAACGCTCGCTACATCCCACCAGGGTGATCGCATTGATGAAGCATCGCGGGTGTCATCGCCCGGGGAGTAAACGCGGACTCTGCTTGAGGCATAGAGCCCCGAGCCGACCCAGCCTCCAATGTGGTAAATGAGAGAACCGTCGTGAGAGGCCAAGGTTGAACCCTGCGCGACACCCCACCTTTCTGGAACTGGCGAATTGATGGACCATCTGGGTCCGTTAAATTCGCTGCCAAGCTTGTCCTGGTGGTTGTCGGAAACCTTGACAGCCACGGGATCTATCAATCCGGTCGAGACAATGTCCTGCTCTCCGACAGATGAGAGCGAGAGTGAGTAGTTGCCTGAAGTGGGGCTGGCGCCGTCGTACCCGCCCATAACGTAGAGCCTTCCGTTGACTATGACGCCGCTGGTGTTGTCCACACCCGATGGCATCGGTGGCCCGAGTGACCAGGTCCGGCTGACAGTGTCGAAAACTTGAGTAAGCCCTGCTGCTCGGGGCACCGGCCCAGCACCTCCGACCACATAGATGCGCACGCCGTCTGTGACGACAGCTGGGTCGGTGATGCCGAACGGAATTTGCGGGCGGCAAGAAAACGAAGGAACGCGGAAGTTGTCGACGCAATGGAAGACTCCGTTAAAACTGCCGCCGAGAAGGTGGAAGTCTCCATTCGGAAGCGTCACGCCATGGAATCTGCCCAAGATTATGCCATGGCCGTAGAAGAACCAATCATCGGCCCTTGGATCATACCGGTAGATGGCGTCGCTTTCGTCGCCGATAGAAAGGCCTTCAAATCCCCCGAGGACCCAGATGAAGGCGCCATCGGCAACCACTGCCGAACCAAACCGGGGGGCGGGCAAATTCGCTCCCTGCGACCATGAACCCTTTGCCTCGTCATAAATCCAGGTGGTGTCCAGAATGTTCGTTCCGTCGAATCCACCGAAGAGGTAGATGAAACCGTTCAGCTCGACAGCGGCGCCGAACGTGCGAATTCCAGTGGTGACCGGAATATCCGTGGCATCGGACCAGCTGTCGTCCGCAGGGAAGTAGACCCTCACCTTGTTCGTCGGCGTCATGGCCCCGGTGATCCCGCCGATGTGGTAAATGCGCGAGCCATCGGCGGAAGCGACCACTGCGCCCTGGGCCACTCCAAGAGGTTCCGGGATAGGGGAGTTAGTGGTCCAACCTGTGCCGTTGCGCCGACCATCCAGCCTGATCGACTCGCTGTTAACGGCCGTCGCCGCAATGGCCTTCGACAAACGGCTCTTGGCGCCCTCTGAGGCCGCGCCGTAGGCGATGAAGAGAGCCGCCAAGTGAAATACGAGCAGCATTCTAAGTTGCATCCCGCCCTCAGTTGACCTGCTCGACCGGTTACTCCCGAACGAAGAAACGCGTGGGTACTCTTCACTTCGGGTCTGCGCGTGTCAAGCGATGCGAAGGCCGGGCTTCACGGCTGATCTTCGCTGAGAAGGACTGCGGCCGGCTGATCGTGGAAGAGGACGAGTCTCGCGGATGATTCGTCTTCGGGTCAGCCAACTGGCGAACGCTACTTTGCGCGATGCGCAGCCATGAACTGGGCCAGATCATCAGGCGCGACCCGAATTGCGTTCGAGATGCGAACGTGCACCAGCTCACCCGCGGCGCAGATCTTGTAGACCGTCGCCGGGCAGACGCGTAGGCGCTGAGCGACCTCGCGAACCGTCAGCAGCTGCTCGGGCAGCTCCATGCGGCGCGGGGACACAGGGGGGACAAACGGGCGCTGGTCAGGCGTGGCATCGATTCCATTCGATGGATCGGCTCGATCGACGATCGCAATGATGTCGAGCGCTTGCGCCTCGGTACCACCCGGTGCCAGCCCCGCCGAATGCGCCGAATCGGATTGGGGTGCAAGTGGTCGCTGGTTCAAATCCAGTCGCCCCGACCATTAAAGGGCCTGGAGTTCCGCCGTGTTTGATGGCGCCTCCAGGCCCTTCGTTTTCAGTGTCACACGAGTTCAGCAGCAAACTAGCAGCAAATGAAGGCTGTTTTTTTGCGCGATTTGTCGCAGGAGGCGTGTTCGGAACTGGTTGGAACGAGAGACGATTGACGCCGGCGCGCATGTCGTCGAGGTCGAGGTGCCCATAGATTTCGCTTGTCGTCGCTGGATCTGAGTGCCGGAGAATACGCTGCACGGTCGCCAATGGAACGCCGGCTTTCAGGAGTAAAGTTCCAGTTGTGTGCCGAGTGTCGTGGAACCTGATCGGCCTTGGGATTGGGATGGCCCACAGCTTCATTTGGCAACGAGGGCAACGACCGACCTCGGAGCTGGCCTCTCGTTTTTCATAGCCGCAATCTCTTCGTCTGCACTTGTGGACGTAGGCGGTGACGATTCCCGCTCTGCCGAGCGCGCGCCGGAGGACGCTTCGTAGGTCGAGGTCCTTTGGCTGCTGCCGCCCATCTGATCGCGGAAAAACAAGCTCCGACGGCGAGGAATCCAACGCGGTCTTTACGTAGGGCCGAAGCTCGTCCGCGATCGGTAGAAGATCTGCGTGGCCTCCCTTCGTGGTCTCGCTTCCGTGAGACCTGCACACGGCGATGGTTCCCGCGTCGAGATCGACGTCGGCTTTGCGCAACGCGAGCAGTTCCCCTCGTCTCAAGCCCGTGTAGATCGCCGTGGCGAAAATAGGACGCCATCGCGCACCGAGTGCGGCAAGAACACGCGGCACCTCCTCTTGGCGAAGGTACTCGGGCAGGCGCTTGGCGACTTTGAACCTCGGAACAGCGCTAGCCGGATTGGATCCAGCCCAAAGGCCTCGCCTCTCAGCCAGGGCAAAGAGCCGATGGGCGAAGGCGCGCAGGTGGTTCAGTGACTCGGGAGACAGGTCTTCGCACTTTCTGAGGACGCTTTCGATTTTTGCGGTGGTGACGCTCTTCAGCGGCAAAGGCCCAAGGGTGTTCCTGAAGTGCTTGTCAGCAAACGAGCGGATTGTGTCGGAGCGCAACCTGCGCCCGAAGTCCTGCCACCACCAATCCATGAGCTGGCCAAAAGTCACCGACTGCTCTTCGGTTGGAAGTGGTTCCAGTCCACGCCGCTGGCGCTCGGCCTTTCGCTCAAGTTCCTTGGCCAGCTCCTTCGCCTCGGTCTTCAGCTCCGCCTTTGTCGAAGTATCTCGCCAGCGACCCGTTCCATCCTTGAAGCGGACGTACCATTTTCCGTTCTTCCGATAGACCGAAGCCATTCTTCCCCGCTTTCTCCACCGTCTCGGCAGTGCCTATTACCCGTTCCCGCTGACTCAAACCGCAACGATTTTTCTACGAAGCTGCCCATCTTCTGCGACCAATGCGCGGATCGCGATGGGGTCGAAGCGCAGCAACCCTCCAATCTTCACGCATGGAAGCAGGCCCGCCTGCGCTCGGTGGTAAACCCAGCTGCGGCTCGTCTTCAGAAATCGAGCCACGTCTTCCGCGGTCCACAACTCGTCTGTTTCGGTCGTGTTCTTTTCGTTCATATCTAGCGACTCCAGACATCCTCAGTTGCTACTGGCGTGGTTAGCGCTTGGTGGATTTGGTTCCCCTGGTGCGAAGGGAACCCTCGCCTTTAAGCAGCTGCGCTCCTCGCTGCGAAAGCAAATGGATGACGTATTCGCGTCGGTTTTTCCCGAGCGACGCCGCTTCCGCATCCAGCTGCTCGGTAAGCACCTCTGGCAGCCCGTAAAGCGTCCGGTAGTCGTCCAGAAGCTGCCGAACGAAGGTGGTGGTGCTGCCGAGGCGCTGGGCCTCTTCCTTGAGGACCGCGGCTTGCTCCGGCGTGAAGCGAAAGGATTGGGCGAAGTAATCGTCGCGGGCGGGGGTTTTGGGCATGAGGGGACTCCTTATTGGGGTCGAGCAGTCGGGTTTGTGAATCTGGATGAAAGGTGCCGCAGAAGATGGAGGACCTCATCCGTATTTGATGGGTAGTCCGGCACCTCAAGCCGTGGGTTTTTCAGCTCCTTGGCCTGTTCACGAGCGTGCCGCAAGCGGCGGGTGGCGGATTCGAAGAAGTGAGCGAGCTGCGAATACTCGGCTCGCGTGAGGGCGATGCTGTCGGTGGCTTGCGGTTTTCGCGGGGGTACGGCAACTCCCAAAAGCGTTCGGAAGTGGCTGATCGCTTCATCGAATGTGAGCGCCTGGACCGGAATTGAGAGGGTCCGCGGACGGCCCCATTTTTCAAATAGCTCCCGGACGTGGTCCCGACGCGTCGGAGAGTTGAGGAGGAAAACAAGCTGAGCGGCCCAACGATCGGGGAAAACTGCCGCATAGGCGGTCTTCTTCATCTCGGCATCGACGTAGGTGTCCATGAATCGGGAGTACCTGTTGAGCTTGTGTGCCGTGGCGCCCGCTCTGGTCGGGTCTTCGCTCAAAAGTGGCTGGGTACCCATCTCGCACTCGAGGAAATACCGCTTCGAGATGGCGGGCAGCTCGAGCGTGGCATCCGGTTGGATGATGCGCGCTCGATGAATGCCCGCTTGCCGATCGTAGTCGCGCCACGGAAGGCGGACGGAGTCTGAAGCAAGCCAACGAAAGGGGAGGTTGCGGGCGGAAGGGAAATGGGCGTTTCCGGTCGAGACCAGTGCGACGAGCAAGTCATTGAGGCGGACGCAATGCTCGAGGAATGCGGCGCTGATGTCGCCTGCCGGAAGTTTGGGCTCGGTGCCCAGGATGGCTCGGGTGACGACGTAGCCCAGGGGCGTAGGCGCCCACGCGGAGAACCATTTGCCTTCGAACGACCGGAACCGAAGGCGCCGAATGTACGGAGTGGGCTGAGGCTGCTTCCCGAGACCGGCGAGCTGAAACAACCGAATCCGGCAGGCAGCCTCTGTCCTCCCCGCAAAGAACATCTGCTGGATTTGCTCGGACGACAGATACCGAGCCGTCGCCATCATCGCCAGAAGCTCCCGGTCCTTCCGCGTTATCCGAAGCCCTCTGCTCCGCCCGACTTGAATCCGGTCAGCCCGTTTCTCCTCGACTCTCGTTATCTGGTCCATCTTGGAACATACTTTAGACCAAAGTAAGAATCATGGTCAACTGGCCCTTCACCCAATGCCCGCTCCTTTTGTGCCATTTTCCAGGAGCGATTTCTGACCCCTTCCTCCAGAGTCGTTGGGAGGGAGGGGTCAGAAATCGCAACGGCAAGCATGGCGCGGACCGTACATCTCGACCTACAAAGGGCGAGGGCCAGTGGGAAAGATGGGTTGGCCAAGGCGATCCTTACGCAAGTGCTTTCGTGCGAAGCTTCCAGGCGCTTTTCTGCGTCTCCAAGGATTCCGGTCATTGCCTCTGAATGCCTCTTTGAAGGACCCAAGCGGCGCTGATTCCAGCATCCGTGCGATTGCTAAGGGGGTTGGCCATTTCGCTTTAGGCTGGTTCACCTCAGCCTAAGGAGGGCGCGCCACTAGCGGAGACTTCGCGCAGCGAAGCAGCTCGGGTGGAGCTCGATTGAGTGCATCGTCGCGGAGTGCTCCGATCTCGACGCCGCGAAGCGCCAAGGTGTTGGAGTGCATGCAGTTCCTCAGGCCGACGCCGCTCGAGCGAGCGCGCGCACGTCCAAGTTCGACGCCTTCCTCGCGGGGAAGTACACGATGACGCTTGACGAGAAGGCCGGGAACCCAGAACCATTGAGGATGGGACGGCGGTAGGCAACTCTAGAACCATCCCGCCGACGAGCACCGGCGGTGATTGACGCCTCGCAGGTTCACGCCTTGACCGGCGTCGTTTGGTGGAGTACTCACTCGGCGAGAAAACGCTAGCTCCGAGTCGGCCGGCTCGGAGGGGATGCAGATGCGAGTACTCGCGTGCGGTTTTACTCTCTCGCTTGCGCTCCCTGCGCTCTTGTCCGAGTCGCTCGCGCAGGGATGGATTCGCCAGGAAAGTGGCACGCGCGAGTCTCTGAATGGGGTGTCTTTCCTCGACGCCGACACCGGGACCGTGGTTGGCGACCGCGGGACCATCTTGCGTACGGTCGACGGTGGCGAGACCTGGGTTCCTCAGGACAGCGGCACCGCCAACAACCTCTATCGCGTTTCGCTCATCGATCCCGACACCGCCACGGTCGTTGGGGCCTCTGGCACGATTCTGCGCACGACCGACGCGGGCGAAACATGGGTACTCCAAGACAGCGTGATGTCGAATCTCAGCGACGTCTATTTTGTCGATCGTGACACGGGATGGATGGCGGGCATCAGTGGTATTGCCCACACGAGCGATGGCGGGGAGACCTGGATTCGTCAGGACAGCACGAACTCGACGCGGATCTTCTTCGTGGATGCGAAGACGGGCTGGGCGAGCGGTGTTTCGCTACGGCATACGACCGATGGTGGTGAGACCTGGATCTACCAGAGGCAGGACCCCCTCAGTGCTGGGCTGTACTTCCTCGACTCCAAAACCGGATTCACCTCCGACGGTCACCTTGGCGCCGAGCGGGACTACGGAGGGATCTACAGCACGGTCGATGGAGGAGAAACCTGGACAAGACAGGACTGGAGGCAGCCCGTTTGGAACATCGTCTTCCCCGACGCGATGGTCGGATATGCCATCACGGGGGGTGGACTAAGTAGCCCCAGGCGAGTCGCTCGAACAACCGACGGCGGTCAAACATGGCACGCGCAAGCGCAGATGTCGGTCTGGGCGCTTTCCTTCGTGGATGCCAATGTCGGCACCGCAGTCGGGGTTAGCGGGCTGATCTTTCATACGACGACCGGCGGCGAATAGGTCGGAGGAGTCCGCGGCGGCGGGTCATGGCGGTTTCACCGCCAGCGGCCTCGGCACCGGTCGTCGGTCTGCTGGGTTGATTGGTTCAGCGGATGCGGACATCAACTCCTGACTCAGCGACTGCACCCGGTGTTGTTGATCAAAATCGCGACGTCGCCCGGGTTAATTGAAACCTGACTGCGGACGGAGACCGCGATGTCCGGTTTGCCGTCGCGATTGAAGTCGCTCACCACCACCGCCGCCGGATTCACGCCGGCGCCGAAGTATCGCGCCACCTGAAAGCTCCCGTCGCCGTTTCCGAGCATTACCGCGACGTTGGCGGCGAACCAGTGGGATATGACCAGGTCGGGAAAACCGTCGTCGTTGAAGTCGGCAGCGGCGATCGAGTACGGCTCAGCGCTGGTCGCCAGCTCGCGTGTCTCCCTGAAGGTGCCGTCACCCCGGCCGAGAAAAACCGAAAGCGTGCCTGGATAGCCCGAAAACTGGCCGAGGCTAGTGACCGCGAGGTCCTCGTACCCGTCGCCATTCAAGTCCACCACGACGAGGGCCACGGGGCGAACGGCGTCGAGGATCGATCTCTTCTCGAATGTGCCGTCGCCCCTGCCCAAGAGCACCCACAGATCGTTGCTGCGTGCGTTGACCACCGCCAGATCGGCGATCCCGTCGCCGTCGAAGTCGCCGACCGACAGCGCAGCCGGGTGCTCCCCCACGGCGATCCTCGAGCAGGACTGGAAGGTCCCATCGCCAGTGCCCAGAAGCACCAGAACATCGTTGGAGACGGTCACCGCCAGATCGGCGACCCCATCGCGGTTGAAGTCGCCGACGACGACGGACAATGAAACGGCGCCAACGCTCACGTCCTGCCCCCTCTCGAAGTTCCCGCAGCCGTCGCCCAGGAGGATGGCGATCGTCCCGGATATCAAACCGGTGACCACGAGGACCGGCCGCCGTCTCCGTTGAAATCGCCCACCGCGATGGACCCCGCAGCATCGCCCAGGGGAAAGTTGCGCGGCGGCTGGAAGGTGCCATCGCCAGCCCCCTCACCTTGCGGAACTGCCCTGGCAGACCAACCTGCGGCCGTGGTCACAGGGACAGGTAAGCACGTCGCCGCAGAAGACCCGCCTCAACAAGTCGGCCCAGGGGATGCCCGATGGGCCTGCGGCGGCTTGGGCTTCGCGATGACCAGGGTCAGGGAGAGAGCGGCTCCGGATATGAGGCCAGCTCAACTCCTCGCGCCAATTCGGCCGAGGGATTGGAATGCTCGACCCACCGGTATCACGACTGTCACGTCCGCAAACGTCCAATCAAGCAATTTCGAAGTCCGCAGACGTCCAACATGTGCCTCAGCGTCGCACTAGCGTGACCAGTCGCGAACAGCCGATCTCGCTGCCGCAGGCAAGGACCTCAATCAAAGGAGTGGGACATGAAATTGAAACGAACAACGAATCCATTGGCACTTCTCACACTGGCAGCACTCGCGAATGCCATTTCAGCGGCAGCACAGACAAGCTACAGAGTGGACACGCTTCCTAGCCTCGGCGGAATATCCGCAGCCGTTAGCAGCATCAACAATCGCGGGTGGGCAAGTGGAACTGCCGATCAGCCCGGTGACACTGTTTCTCATGCTGCCCTTTGGGTCGGCGAGCATCTCATTGATCTAGGCAGTCTGGGAGGAGTTGGTACGAACAGCGCGGTTGCCTGGGGAGTCAAAGCTGATAATGGAGTGATTGTCGGCATCTCCGATACGAACATCGACAATCCCGTTGGCGAGTTCTTTTCATGCTGGCCCTTCTACGCCCTGGGGTCACCCACCGGAAAGATATGTCACGGGTTCAGATGGCAGAACGATGTAATGACGGCTTTGCCGGCGTTTCCGGGCGGCTACAACAGCTATGCCACAGCGGCCAACAACCGTGGCCAAATCGTGGGATGGGCAGAAAACGGCGTACACGACCCAACTTGCGACCCCAATTTCCAGGTGTTGCAGTTCCGGGCAGTGATCTGGCAACCGGATGGAACAATGCAGGAGCTTCCACCCCTGCCAGGTGATTCCACCAGCGCTGCGACTGCCATCAACGACCACGG
>Ga0070708_100002258_pt1 | contig 14897 bp, 13 predicted proteins | sample KBSK5503metaG_FD_65469 | JGI IMG/M metagenome (GOLD analysis project Ga0070708, IMG submission 65469) | Corn, switchgrass and miscanthus rhizosphere microbial communities from Kellogg Biological Station, Michigan, USA - KBS K5-50-3 metaG | ecosystem: Host-associated > Plants > Roots >...
CGAGGATCTGGCAAACCTCCTGATCATCCGATCCCGCGAATCCTCCCGGGGGCAACCGGGGGCTCCTCCCCCCGGTCGCGCTGGTCCGAAACGGCGTCCTTCTCCTCGGGACGCCGTTTCGGCGTCTACCATGCCCGCGTGGCGCGCCCCTTCCTCTCCTTCCTGACCGACTTCGGGCCAGATTCGGCCGCCGCGATCTGTCGCGGCGTCATGCTCTCGATCGCGCCCGATGCGCAGATCGTCGACATCAGCCATTCGGTTCGGAAGTACGCGATCCGCGATGGCGCCTTCCTGCTCTGGATCTCGCTGCTCTGGATGCCGATCGGCGTCCATGTCGCCGTCGTCGATCCGGGCGTGGGTACGGCACGCCGCCCGATCGGGCTTCGAACCGGCCGGGGCGACATCCTCATCGGGCCGGACAACGGACTCCTCATGCCGGCGGGGGAGCGGCTCGGCGGGATCACCGCCGCCCGGCTCCTCGAGAACCGCGACTGGATGCTGCCGAAGACGAGCTCGACCTTCCACGGCCGGGACATCTTTGCGCCGATCGCCGCGCACCTGGCCATCGGCGGGTCATTCGACGAGATCGGCGGCCAGGTCGACGTCGGGTCGCTCGTCCAGCTCCGGTTCCCGGAGCCGACGGCGGCCGGAGGCGGGCTCGACAGCTCCGTCATCTACGTCGATTCGTTCGGCAACCTGCGGCTCGCCGGTGGTCTCGACGATCTCGCCGCCGCCGTCGGGCCTCTGGATCCGGGCCGGCGCTTCGAAGTGACGTTCGAACCGAGCAACGGACAGGCCGCGATCGTCGAGCAGGTTCCCTGGGCGCGGACCTTCGGGGAGATCGAAACGGGTGCGCCGCTGCTCTACGAGGATTCGTTCGGGCAGCTCGCCTACGCCGACAACCAGGCCGACGTCGCCCGGCGCCTCGGGATCCAGGTCGGGCGGTCGATCCGGATCCGGCCGGCCTGACCCGGCGCGACGGCATGGCCGCGCCAATCGTCGAGATCGACGCGCTTACGTTCCGCTATCGACGCGCCACGGAGCCGGCGCTGCGGGACATCAGCCTCGCCATCGAGCCAGGCGAGGTGCTCCTCGTCGCGGGACCGTCAGGCTGCGGCAAGAGCACCTTGATCCGGGCGATCAACGGTCTCATCCCGCACGCCTATCCCGGCGAGCTCGGCGGTGAGGTCCGGATCGGCGGCCGCGCCACGACCGAGCAGCGACTGCGTGACATCGCCCTGCACGTGGGCACCGTGCTCCAGGACCCGGCCAAGCAGATCGTCGGCGCCACGGTCGAGGCGGAGCTCGCGTTCGGACCCGAGAACGCCGGCATGGACCGCGCAGAGATCCGGAGCCGGATCGGCCAGGTCGCCGAGCAGGCCGGGATCTCGCACCTCCTCGGCCGCGAGACCGCTGCGCTCTCGGGCGGCGAGCGCCAGCTCCTCGCCATGGCCGGCATCCTCATGCTCCGCCCGAGCCTCTACGTCGTCGACGAGCCGCTCGCCAACCTGGATCCGCTGACGGCGTCGCGCCTCCTGGCGACCCTTCGCGAGCTCGCCGACGCGGGTCACGCGGTGGTCATCGTCGAGCACCGCGTCGAAGAGGCTCTCGAGCTGCGGCCGGACCGGGTCCTGTACCTCGACGCCGGGAAGGCCCGCTTCCTCGGCGACCCGGATGGGTTCCTGAAGATCGCGGATCCGGACGCCGTCAAGCTCCCGTTCGATGTCGTGCTGGCCCGCCTCCGGGCCGATCCCGCGCTGCGAGCCGCCGCGGCCGCGCCGGCGAGAGCTCCCCGCTCGACCGCGGCGTCGTCCGGCAAGGATCCCGGCGGCGACGGTCCGAACGCCGACCGCACCCAGCCGCCGCGTCTCGCCTACCACGGCGTGCACGCCGGTTACGGCGATCACGAGATCCTGCACGGGGTCGACACCCAGCTCGATCGACGCGAGATCGTCGCGGTCCTCGGCCCGAACGGGTCCGGCAAGACGACGCTGTTCCGGACGGCGATGCGGCTCCTCGAGGCGAGCGCCGGCGAGATCGATGTCAACGGCGGCCCGATCCGGGATCGGACCGTGGCCCAGCTCGCGACCGTCTTCGGCTACGTCTTCCAGAGCCCGAGCCAGATGCTCTTCGCGCGAACGGTCCACGAGGAGCTCGTCTTCGGTCCGCGAAACCTCCATCGTGATCCGGCCGACTTCGATCGGATCGTCGACGATGCGCTCCGTCGAACATCCCTCGACGAGCTCGAGGAGATCCGGGCGCGGCCCCCGTTGACCCTGTCCTTCGGCCAGCAGAAGCGCCTCGCGCTGGCGATCGCGCTCGCCCTCGAGCCACCAACGCTGCTCCTCGACGAGCCGTCGGCCGGGCAGGATCACCGGACGTCGCGACGGTTCATGAACGAGGTCGTCGCCATCCCCGGTCTCGAGTCGATCTACCTCGTGACCCACGACGTGGACCTTGCGCTCACCCACGCAGACCGTATCCTGCTCTTCCGGGACGGTCGGGTCGTCGGGGACGGCCCACCGGGCCACATCGTGGAGGATGAAGGTCGCTGGATCGCCTGCAATCTCCGGCTGACGTCGTTGATGCGCGCCAATGCCCGCTGGCGCCATCGCGACGATCGGTTCCTCGACGCTGAAGCGCTCGCCGCCTGGATTCTGGAGGCAGAGGCCGCGGGAGGTACGCCTGGGGGGAAAGGAGGAACGCCCGTCGGCGCTGGCTGAGACCCTGGTTCGAACCCAACCGTTCTAGGAGGGAACCGGATGTCCTCGATGTCCATGTCGCGCAGTTCCATGTGGAACGTCGATTCCCGGGTGATCGTCTACGCGGCGATCGGTGCCGCGCTGTACGGCGTTCTGGGCCTGTTCAGCTTCCTGCTGCCGGGCACGTCGAACGTCACGATCCGCCCGGCGTTCGCACTCGTCACGTTCTTCGGCTACGGCTTCGGGCCGCTCGTGGGCCTGTTCGTCGGGTTCGTCGGGAACGCGATCATCGACCAGATCAGTGGCTACGGGTTCCTGACGTACTGGAACTGGAGCCTCGCGAACGGCCTCGCCGGCCTCGTTGCCGGCCTCGCGTCGCTGTATGTCGGCGGCATGATGACCGGGGCCATCAGCCGTCGCGCGCTCGGTGGCGCGATTGCCGGCGTCGTTGCCTCGATCGTCGGCTTCCTGTTCGTCTTCAGTGACATCGTCGTTGGCGGAAGCGACTTCAACACGGTCCTCACGACGGGCTACGTTCCGGTCGTGATCGCCGACGCGATCGCTTCGGCGATCCTCGTGCCCATCCTCGTGTACGCGTGGGAGCCGCTCAAGGAGAGCATGGGGCGCTGACCCTCGGCGTCGCATGAACATCGCTCCGAGATATCTCGGCCGGGGGTCGTGGCTCGCCCGCCGCGACCCCCGTGTTCTCATCCTCGTCGTCGTCCTGTTCATCATCACGACGATCCAGGCCTGGGATCTCCGCCTCGTCCTCGTGCTCCTCGCCATCGCCGGGCTCTACTACCGCTCGGCCGGCATTCCGTTCCAGTCCGTCAAGCGGAACTGGAGGGTGGCGCTGACGCTGATCACGATCATCGTGGTCGTGAACTCGATCCTGACCGGTGATCGGGTCCGCGGGGTCGCGGACATCCACACGTACTTCGCGATCCCCCTCCTGGGCACTCCGGTGTCCGCGGAATCGCTCACGTACGCCCTGACCCAGTGGCTGCGCTATGTCGGGATGGTGACGGTCGGGTTCCCAATGGCGTTCTGCATGGCCCCGACCGATCTCGGCACCGCATTCGCACGCCTCGGCGTGCCGGAGAAGTTCGCGTTCGGGCTGGACCTGACGTTCCGGTTCATCCCCTCGCTGGCGGTCGACTACCAGCAGACGATCGACGCCCAGCGAGTCCGCGGCTTCGATCCAGCGGGCACTGGCGGTGTCGTCAATCGGCTCCGCCAGATGATCCCGGTGCTGACCCCGCTCACCGTGAGCGCGATCGCGGGGGCGGAGGACACGATCGACGCAATGGATCTTCGCGGTTTCGGAACCGTTCGCCGGACCTGGCTGCGTGCGCTTCGCTTCGACCGCGTCGACTACCTCGTCCTCGGCGGGTTTGCCCTGCTGTTCCTCGCCGTGACCTACGCCGGGATTGCCCTCGGAACCGGCCAGATCTGGGTCCCGCCGTTCATGCTGCCGGGCTGATCGCGGGCGACGGCGTCGGGGGCCCGGGACTGGGCGTCGGCGGGTTGTTCTCGTCAACGGTGACTCCGGGGATCAGGACCAGGACCCAGCCCGGCACGATGTGGTTCGGGGCATAGGCGCTCGACTCCGGATCCAGCGTCGGATAGGTGCCGCGGTTCCACCAGGCGATGCTCCGCGCGGTCGTCCGATGGGTGGTCGCGATCGAGTTGAGGCTGTCGCGGACGCGGACCGTGTAGCTGATGAACGTCGGATTCGGGCTCGGCGTCGGCCGAACGAATGACGGCTCGGGGGAGGGCGATGCGCTCGGCGGCGGTGTCGGTGCCGGGGACGCCGTGGGACCCCGAGTGGGGCTCGGTCCCAGGAGTCCGGCGAGGTTCGGCAGGATCGCGACCGCCGCGGCCAGGGCAACGAGGACGACGAGCAGACCGGCCGTGATCCAGGGCCAGGCGAGGGTGTTCCGCGGGCGCTGGTCCGTCATGTCCCCACTGTGACGCGCGGGCTCACGCGACGGCTACGGCGTCGTCAGGCGGCCGTGCTCGGCAGCGGGTCGATCGGCGTCGGCGTCTGGAGCGTGAACTCGCCGGCCAATGCCAGCCCTTCCGCGGCCGTGGCGACCCGCCCGCCACCGGATCGCTTGGCCACGAAGCAGGCGCGATCGGCAGCGAGGAGGACCTCCTCGGCCGTTTCGCCGTCGACCGGGTAGGACGATGTCCCCGCCGACGCCTCCAGCGAGCGGGCACGGCCTCGCCAGTGGGATCCGGGGCCCACCACGGACGCGACGGCAGCCCGGACGCGTTCCGCGATCGGGCCGACCTGGTCGCCGTCGGTTCGCGGCAGGAGCACGGCGAACTCGTCGCCGCCGTAGCGGAAGATCGAGTCCGTTTCACGGCTGGCCGTGACGATCGCATCGGCGACCTGGCGGAGGAGCTTGTCGCCGGCCTGATGGCCCAGGCCGTTGTTGACCGCCCCGAAGTTGTCGAGATCCAGCATCACGAGGCTGAACGTCTCGCCAGCGGCGATGAGGGCACCCATCTGGTCGCCGAAGGTGCCGTGGTTGAGGAGGCCCGTGAGGATGTCGGTCTGGGCCCGCCGCTCGACGGCGTTCAGCGCCTCCGCGTTCTGGAGGCCGATCGACACCTGGGCGGCGAACAGCTGGACGAGCTCGAACTCGTCCTCGTTGAAGAAGCGGCCCTCGCCGAGGCGCTCCATCGTGAGGACCCCGATCGCCCCGACGCGATTGCGCAGCGGGACGCACATCAGCGAGCCGTGGAAGCGCTGGCCGTCGCGCAGGGCGACCCGTTCATCGTCGAACTCGTCGATGACGAGCTGGGGCTGGTTGTGCTCGACGACCCACGTCGCGAGGCCACGCTCGCCGGGCTCCCATGGCTGGAGGAACCACTCGGCATCGAGCCCTCGGGCGCTCATCGGGACGAGCGTGCCGCGCTCGGGGTCCAGGAGCTCGATGGCCACGTTGTCCGATCCGACGAGGTCGCCGAGGCGAGCCGCGATCGTCTCCAGGAGGGCCGGAACGTCGAAGGTCGTCAGGATCGACTCGGTGAGGCGCAGGAGCTCGCGCTGGCCGCGAACCTTCTGCTCGAGGGCGACCGACTTCTCCCGGAGGCGCTCGGTCGCGTCCGCGTTCGCCATCGCCTGGGCGGCGAAGCTGGCATAGATCTCGAGGAGCCGGAGATCGTCTGGCCGGAACTGACGGAGGCCGAGCTTCGAGAGCACGAGGACGCCGAGAACGTCGTCCTCGAAGAGCATCGGCGCGAGGAGCATCGACTCGGGGAGATCGGGATCGGTGCCCGGGATCGTGTTGGCTCGCTGGTCGGCGGCCGCATCGTCGACGCGCTGGGCGGTGCGATTCGCGGCGACCCAGCCGGTGATCCCGGAGCCCCATTTGACGACGAGCTGCTCGGGGGTCTCGTCGACATACTCGCCGACCCGACCGAGCATCGCGACCGGGACGAGGAGCTGATCCTCCACGCGATAGACCCGGACGTTGTGGTAGTCGATCAGCTGCCGCAGCTCGGTCGCGATTGCGTTCCCGATCTCGTGGACGCTCGTCAGCCGGTTGAGCCGCGTCCCGAGCTGCTGGATCGACTGGAGCTGGGCGGCCCACGTGGCGAGCTGGGCATAGTTCCGGGCGCCCTTGATCGCGACGCTCGCCTGCGTGGCGAGAGCCGCCATCGTGTCGAGCTCGTCGTCGGTCCACGGGTGCGGCCGGTCGTGGTAGACACCCAGAATGCCGAGCGCTTCCGGCCGGTCGCCGTCGAGGAGGGGTGCCAGGCAGGCCGTGTCGAAGCCTTCCTGGATGACGGCGGCGCGAAGAGCCCCGACGCGTGGATCGTTGGGGTACCCGACGGAGAAGATCGGCCGACGGGCGGCGATCGCGGCTGACCCGAGCGTGGGGCCGCTGACCGCCTCGACCGCCTCGACCCACGAGGTCGACAGCCCGCGGGATGCGGCCATCCGCCGGCCACCGTCCGACTCGAACAGGAAGACGGCGGCCCGATCGCCGTTGAACAGGACGGCGGCGTGATCGACGAGGCTGGCCAGGATCTCGTCGAGGTCGAGCCGGCTGCCGATGTCACCGGCCAGGCGGCGAAGTGCATCGGCTCGGTGCAGCTGGTGCGCGACGTCGGCGGCCGCCCCGGACGCGGCGACGATGTTCCCGACGGCCGCGGCGATGGCCCGGAAGTCGCGGCGCTCCCAATCGGTGAGTGTCGTCGTCTCGCGCCGGACGGCGAGCAGGACGCCCCACGGGCCGTGGGCCCCGGGGATCACGCAGGCGATCTCACGACCGCCCTGGGTCGAGATCGACAGCATCGTGCCGGGTTCGGGCTCCACCACATCGGGGGCCTCGGCCATCGCCAGGCCGAGGATGCCGAGACCCACCGGCAGCTCGACGAGCCCGCGGCCGGCCGGACCCGACGCCGCAACCGGCGCGATTCGATCGTCCTGGAGTCGCCAGGCGGTGACCTGCTGGGCGCCGATGGCCTCGCGGATCGCCCGGACGGCGGCAGCCAGCGGAGCCGCTGGATCCTTGACGGCCTCCCGGATCGCCGACGCCGTCAGCTCGCCGAGATGGCTGATGAGGTTCAGGAGGGCGACTGGGTCCTTGTCCGCGGGCTCGGGTTCGGGCTCGGATGTCCGCCGTCCGATTTCGGCTGCGCTCCTGAGCTGATCGGCATCGGTCCGGCGACGCCGATGGCTTCGTGGATCAGGCTCAACGCTCCCGGCCGCCGTCAGGAAGCGCCGGAGGTCGCCGAGTCGATAGCGGCGGTCACCCCGCGGGTTGATCCGGTAGTAGCGCAGCCGGCCCGCGTCGCTCCACGAACGGACCGTGTTCGGATGGACGCCAAGCACTTCCGCCGCCCTCGTGACCGAGAGCGTCGCGTCGATCGGTCGGGGCCGGAGCGTGGAGCTGGTTGGCACGGTTCCTCTGGGAGGAGCTGTGAAGCGGTGCCATGACTGTCAAGTACCCCACATTTCTTGCCAATGACCCGAAAGTACCGGTTGGCCGTTCGGATACGTAATTCCGGAGGTAGGCGGGGGGTCAGGCCCGATCCCGGCCGGACGTGAGGCGAACGTACAGGAGGGTCATCCCGACGGCCAGCAGGCCGACCGCGAGGACGCCCAGCACCGCTAGAGCGGGATCGCCGACGAGACCCGGCCCCTGACCGGCGCTCCGAGTGTCCGCGCCGGGCAGGATCGACGGGCCCGGCGATGTGGCTGCCGACGACCCGGGTGAGGCGGCGAGCGCCGCCGCCGGGTTCGCGATCGACAATGCGAGCCACCAGATCCCGCCGCCGAGCAGCAGCGCCGCGCCGGCCACGAGACAGGCCGCGGCGACCCGGGCCCGAAGGACCGCGCCGCCGGTCAGGATCCGCATCGCCTCCGGGATCTCGATGGTCGTCAGCACCAGCGGCCGGCCGAGGCCCGCCGTCAACCGCGCTCGACCCGAGGCGTCCAGCGTCGGCCGGCCGAGCGCGATCGCATGCTCGACGCTCGAGATCTGCTGGATCGTCACCCGTGCCGGCGTCGCCGATGGGACCTCGGCCGGGATCCGATCGCGAAGGTCCCCGGCGACGCCCGCGCTGCGACGCGGGACGACGACCAGCCCGTCGGACAGCGCGTCCTCGTCAACGTCGATGACGTCGAGGCCCTCCTGGAGCTGAAATGGGACGGCCTCGACGCTCGTCTCGACGACGCGCCAGCCGCCGATCGGGCGTCGGTCCCGGACCTCCACCCGGGTCAGCCGCAGCACGAGCGGCCGGTGATCGGCATCCTCGAACTCGCGGTCGCTATCGATCCGACCGTCGATCCGGACGTATCTCGGCTCGCCCGATCCGGCGATGCGAACGGCCTCCGCGATCGAGACGCGGGGAATGCTCGCGAGCAGCCGCCCGACGCGAAATCGACGGCCGAAGCTGAGGAGCACGGCCACTCCCGCGACGATCGCGACCACGCCGAGGCCGATGGGGAGGAAGGGGGTCACCGGCTCGGATGATAGAGCCCGGAAAACGAAGGGCCCGGAGAAACCTACCCGACACGTGGGCGTTGATGCGATCGCCGCCGTTAGTGTCGCTCGGCCCCTCCGGGCTGACGTGAACGCTACGGCCCCGGGTTCCGTTGGGTCAATGCCACCTGTCCACGAGATTCCGGCGTCGCGCCGAGGTTGTCCACGCTCGGTCCACAGGCGGGCGGTCAGCCGGCGGAGCGACCGGTCGCCGGATCCAGCGCGTTGACCAGCCCGCTGTAGCTCGTCAGGACGAGCCGTCCGCCGATCAGCTCCGCGCCCGTGACGACATCCGAGTGGGCGATCCTCCAGGCCACGGTCCCATCGCCCTCGATCGCGAACGTCTCGAGCTCCGCTTGGACGATGACGTGCCGCAGCCGCGACGAGGCAAACACCGCGAGGAGCGGGGTGGCCGAACGATGGCTCCAGGCGAGGTCGCCGGTCCGGGCGTCGAGGCCATAGGCGTGGAACCCGTATTTGACGACGAGCTCGCCGGTCGTGTCCCAGAGCGCGGCCGCCGGCTCATCGTTGATCGTCGAGGCGAAGCGGGCAGTCCAGGCGCCGCCCGGGCCCTCGAGGCGCAGCTCGGCCCGGCACCGCGCGTCGGGGTCCTTCGCCACGAGCGGTCCGTGGTCGACGAGCGCGCCACCGGCCTCGGACAGGGCGAACACCGCCGCGGCCTGGCCGGATCCGCCCCACCGCCATCGCGCCCGAAGGCCACCCGGGTAGGCGACGGTCGCGTCGTGTGGCTCGGCGCTCACGCCCCTCGCCCGACCGGCGGGTCCTCCGCGATCGGGGCGACATTCGCGTCGGCGAGCATCCGCAGCGTGGACGGGGAGACGGGGAAGACCGCGTTCGGCAGGCCCGCGGCCGCCCAGAGCACGGCGAAGCGTCCGAGGTCCGGGTCCATGATCACCCGCATCCGGCGGGCGTGGCCGAACGGCGGGATCCCTCCGATCACGAACCCGGTGAGGTCGTTCGCCTCGCGCGCGTTCGCGCGCCGCACGTCCGAGCTGCCGAGGACCGCCGCGAGCCGCGAGAGATCGACGCGATTCGGGCCGGAGACGAGGCACAGGATCGGCTCGAGGCCGTCGTCCTGGCGGGGAATCACGAAGACGAGCGACTTGACGATCTGCCCGATCTCGGCCTTCACCGCGTTGGCCGCCTGGGCGGCGGTGTGGGTCGATTCGTCGAAGGCCGTGACCTCGAGGGCGACGCCCTTCTTCGCGGCCGCGTCGATCACGCGCCGAACGGCGGCATGGTCGGCGATCGCTGGCACGGCGGCGAGTCTAGCATCGGCGTCCCGCCGTCCGACGTAGCATCGGGCACGCATGGATGCGGTCGTTTTCGATTGGGATGGCACGCTCGTCGACACGCTGCCGGCGATCTTCCGGGCGAACATCGATGTCCTCGGACCCTTCGGCGTCGCCTTCGACGAAACTCGCTATCGCGAGGTCTACGTCCCCGACTGGCGCCTGATGTATCGCCGCCTCGGCGTCCCCGAGGCGGACCTCGAGTCGGCAGGCGCGCAATGGCTCGTCCGGTACATGGCCTCGGCCCCGCCGCAACCGCTGCCCGGCGTCCCGGATGCACTCCGTCGGCTCGCGGTCGCGGGCTTCGCGATGGGTCTGGTGACCGCCGGCCACCGTGGCCTCGTCGAGTCCCAGCTTGACCATCTCGGGCTCGGTTCCATCCTGCCGGTCCGCGTCTGCGGCGACGACCCGGTCGCCGCCAAGCCGGACCCCGAGCCCCTCAACCGAGCCCTCGCCGCGCTCCGTGCCGGCGGCGACCCGGGCGACGCGACGTATGTCGGCGATGCGCCCGACGATATGCGGATGGCCCGGGCCGCCGGCGCGCGGGCCATTGGGATCGTCTCGATCCTCGGGACGGCGGCGGACCTCATGGCGGCGGGCGCCGACGAGGTCCATGCCTCCGTGGCTGCCTGGGTGCAGGCCTTCCTCGGATGACGGGCAGCGCGGGCTTCCGGGCGCTCGTCCTCGCCGACGGCGATGGCCCGGACCGCGCCGCGCTCGACGCCGCCTGGCCCGGCTGGGAGACCGGCATCGGGCTCGTGGTGGCGGCCGACGGCGGTGCCCAGCTGGCCGATCGGCTCGGGCTGCCGATCGACCAGTGGGTCGGCGACGGCGATTCCCTCGGCCCCGACGGCCTCGCGGTTCTTCGGGCGCGCGGGATCCCGATCGACCTCGCCCAAACCGACAAGGACGAGTCCGACACCGAGCTCGCCTTGCTCAGCGCGATCGGCGCCGGCGCCACGGACCTCACGATCCTCGGTGCCCTCGGCGGCCATCGGTTCGATCACACCCTGGCGAACGTCGGGCTCCTCGCCCATCCTTCGCTCGAGGGCCGGACCGCCCGCCTCCTCGACGCTGATTCGCGCGTCTCGCTGCTGGTCGGACGGGGTGAGGGCGCTCCGCCGGTGGCGGCGACGCTCGAGGGTCGACCCGGGGACGTGGTGTCGCTCCTGCCGCTCCTCAACGACGCCGAGGGGGTCACCACCGAGGGGCTTCGCTATCCGCTCCGCGACGAGACCCTGGCGGTCGGCCCGGCGCGCGGGCTGAGCAACGTCCGGCTCGGCGCGATGGCGACGGTCTCCGTCCGGAGCGGTCGGCTCCTCGTGATCGAGACCGCTGCTACGCTCCCCACATGAGCACGCCAGCACGCGGCGACGTCGCTCCCGATGTCGCCCTTCCAGACGAAAACGAGACCATCCATCGCCTCGCCGACCAGCACGGCCGCTGGACGATCCTCTACTTCTACCCCGAGGACGACACGGCCGGCTGCACGACGGAGGCCTGCCAGTTCCGCGACCTGAACGAGCACTACGCCGACACCGGGGCGGACGTCTGGGGCGTCAGCCCGGATGGCGCATCGAGCCACCGGCGCTTCCGCGAGAAGTTCGACCTGCCGTTCACGCTCCTGTCCGACATCGACCACGACGTCGCCACTCGGTACGGCGCCTGGGCCGAGAAGACCAATTACGGCAAGACGTACATGGGGATCGTCCGCTCGAGCTTCCTGATCGATCCAAATGGGAAGATCGCCCGCGCCTGGCCGAAGGTGAAGGCGGACGGCCACGCGGCGGACGTGCTCGCCGCGCTCGAGGAAGAGCGGGCCGCGCAGGTCGGGTGAGCGACACGCCGGAAGCTGAGCCCGCGACCGCGGCCGCCCATGACTGGCGGCCCGACCGGTTCATGGTCATCACCGCCCACCCCGACGATTCGGAGTTCGGGCCGGCCGCCACTGCGGCTGCCTGGATCGACGCCGGGTCCGTGGGCTGGCTCGTCTGTTGCACGAGCGGCGATGCCGGCGCAGAGGATCCGGACACCGATCCGCTCGAGCTCGCCGCGCTCCGGGAGCGCGAGCAACGGGCCGCGGCCGCGGTCGTCGGCTATGCCGGGGTCACGTTCCTGCATCAGCCGGACGGCGCGCTCGCCAACGATCTTGCGCTCCGGGAGCAGCTCGTCCGCGAGATCCGGACCTTCCGGCCCGATGCGGTCTTCGCGACGGACCCCGAGACCCTCTTCTACGGCGATGGCGGGGTGAACCACGTCGACCATCGTGCCGCCGGGATCGCGGCCGTCGACGCCGTCTATCCCGCGGCTCGCAACCCGCTCGCCTTCCCGTGGCTCGCCCGAGGCGGCCTCGCCGCCCACTCGGTCCGACGGATCTACCTCTTCTGGTCGAACCAGCCGACGGTCCGGGTCGACGTGTCCGATTCCATCGGCCGCAAGATCGACGCGCTGCGGGCCCATGCCAGCCAGCTGAAGGAACCCGAACGCATCGATGGCTGGGTCCGCGAATCGGCGACGGAGCACGGCGCGAAGATCGGCACCGCCGCGGCCGAGGCGTTCCGGCTCATCGTCCTGGACGACGACGCGGACGAGGCGCCAGCGGCCCCTGCCACGGCGAACACGACCGACGAGTAGGACCCGCCGGCGCCTGACGTCCGGTCAGACGGTCGTGGGCACCGGCGCGAGCAGGAGTGGCCGGATGCTGTCCCACGCGACCCACAGATCGCGGACCACGTCGGCCCTGGGGCCGAGGAGCTCGATGAGGGCGTCGGCCTCGAGGCTGGGCGCGAGTCGAGCGACGGCGTCGTCGGGCGCGGCGCGGGCGCCGCGGTAGAGCGCGCCGATCTCGTCCTGATTCGGCCAGGCCCGGAGGCGGCGCGGCTCGACGCCGGTGTCGGCCACCGCCGTCGAGAGGTCGCGGTAGTTCGGCGCTCGACCGCCCTCCCAGCCATCGTGGCCGTCGAAGCGATAGCCCATCGAGGCGAGGGCGCCCGCGATCTGGCGGCATTGGTCCACGGTGAACGAGTCCCAGAACGCGGTCCCGATCGGGAAGTCCATCACGCCGAGGTCGATGGCGCGCTCGATGAGGGCTTCGGCCAGCCCGGCGATGAGGCCCTCCCACGCCCGCCGCCGCGCCGGATCTTCGCCGGCGATCGCGTCGAGGGTCGTGAGCATCGCCCGATGGTCGCCGTGCAGGATCGCCGTCAGGAGGGTCCGATCGGGAGCCGGCGACCGGAGGCGGGCGAGGAAGTCGTCCGGCTCGGGCTCGATCCGGATACCGACCATGCGCTCGGACAGAACGGGTGTTCGGACTTCGGCGGCCCGCGCGGCCCTGGCCGGCGCGACCGTCAACGGTTGGATCGGGGCCCGGAACCGGCGGTCGATGGCGGTCGAATCCGGCTCGCGATCGCTGAGCCGACGGTCCGCAGGACCGCCCGGCGCGGGCGCAGCAGCAGTCGACATCGCCGCGTCCGAGGAGAGCGTCGAGGACCGCTTCGGAACGGCGCCGTGGGTGACGGTGAGGCGAATCTCGCGACTCGGTGGCCGGCTCCGGAGGACCTCGCCGAGGGCCGCGCCGCTGGCGGCTCCGAGGATCAACCCCAGCGCCAGGAAGGCGAACTCGCTCTCGCTCACGCGGGTTCCGCGCCCCTCTCCAACTGACCGGTCCGACGGAGCTCCCGGCGTCAGAGCGTAGCTGCGGGCCACGGGCACGTCAACCCGCGCCGGCCTTGCCCGCCGGTGGGGTTCCGAACGGGGCCGCTTTGCGGCCCGAACCGGCCGAGTGGTAGATTCCAGCGTGCCGGCCGACGCAGCGTCGGTCCTTCTCTCCGTCCGACAGTCCCCCGCCTGACGCAGAAAGACCACCACGCCTTGGCACTCGACGTCCACCCGGAATTCCTCGTCCAGCCTGTCGACGCGTCCTGGCTCCAGTGCAACATCGAGTGCCAGGAAGCCTGCCCGGTCGGGACGAACTGCCGCGGCTACCTGAACCTCGCGGCCGAGGGCCGCTTCGAGGAGGGGTACATCCTGTCCCGCGAGCCGAACCCGGTCGCGGCGATGTGCTCGTACGTCTGCTCCGCGCCGTGCGAGCGGGCCTGCCGTCGCGGCGACATCGACCGGCCCCTGGCGATCCGGGCGATGAAGCGCTTCCTCGTCGAGTGGCACGAGGCCTCCGGGATTCCGGATGTCATGCCCCACATCGAGGCCCGGTCGGAGCGCGTCGCGATCGTCGGCGCCGGCCCCGCCGGCATCTCGGTGGCCCGCGAGCTGGCCATCAAGGGCTATGGCGTCGATGTCTACGACAGCCTCCCGTACGGTGGCGGCACGATGCTCATCGGCGTGCCGGCGTTCCGCCTGCCGCGCGAGGCGATCGAGATGGACATCCACCTCGTCGAGCGGCTCGGGGTCCGGTTCCACTTCAACACGACGATCGGCGTGGACATCACCTTCGATGACCTCCAGCGCGACTTCGACAGCGTCGCGATCACCGCCGGTGCGATGAACCCGGTCGCCCTCGATGTCCCGGGGGCCGAGCTCGAGGGCGTCGACTACGGCGTCGACTTCATGAAGCGGGCGAACCTCGGCGAGCCGCTCGACGTCGGCCGCGACGTCGTCGTGATCGGCGGCGGCTACACCGCGATGGACTGTTCCCGGACCTCGCTCCGTCACGGCGCCGAGCACGTCTCGATCGTCTACCGCCGAACGCGCTCCGAGCTCGTCGTCGACGAGGAGGAGCTCGGGGAGACCGAGCGCGAGGGCGTTCGAATGGAGTTCCTCGCCAGCCCGGTCGAGGTCATCGGCGAGAACGGCCACGTGACCGCCGTCAAGTTCATCCGGAACAAGCTCGGCGAGCCGGACGCCTCCGGTCGCCGGTCGCC